>Ga0075428_100001004_pt1 | contig 29884 bp, 20 predicted proteins | sample RhiMetdeltSRZDD2_FD_75291 | JGI IMG/M metagenome (GOLD analysis project Ga0075428, IMG submission 75291) | Populus rhizosphere microbial communities from Tennessee, USA - Rhizosphere MetaG P. deltoides SRZDD2 | ecosystem: Host-associated > Plants > Roots > Rhizosphere > Soil | place: USA... | reverse complement strand
TGTGGTTCGAGGTCCGCATCGAAGAATGGTAGATGCAGACTCCTCTGTTCGCCACCGGGATGCAGCTGTGCGAATCCGAACGCCTGAGCCGACTCTCGAGCTCCACGGATAATCATTGTTGGCAAAATCAACCGGGCACAGTTTTCGAAATACCCGCCTTCGCGCTTCGGGCTACGGCGCGGCAGGCTCCCCGGGCTGCGGACCGCGGACTGCGGAAGATCGAAGTAGATGACTGTCTTCAACGACCTGCGATATGCGTTTCGCGCCCTGAGCCGCGGGAAGATGACGACGGCCGTCATCCTGCTCAGCCTCGCGCTGGGCACGGGCGCGAACGCCACGCTGTATAGCGTGATGGACGCGCTCTTGTTCCGCCCGCCTGCCGGTGTGGTGAGCGCGTCGCAGCTCGCCTGGGTATTCACCAGTCAGTACACCGGCGCGTCGCTTGGCCTGACGTCGTACCCGGATTTCGTGTCGATGCAGCAGCGCGCCGGCGCGTTCGCCACGCTGGCCGCGTTCGACGATTCCGCGCTCGAGTCGGTGCGATGGGGGGACGCCGGGCAGCGCCTGCGTGTGGTGTCCGTATCCCCGGAATTCTTTCCAGCGCTCGGCATGCAGCTGCAGGCTGGCGCGTTCGGCGGGCTGCTGACGCCAACGGCAAGTGCCTCGTCCTCGCCCGAATCGCCGCCGCCCGCGATCATCAGCGACGCATTGTGGACATTGATCGGCCGACCTGCCGATGTGGTCGGCCGCGAACTGACGATCAGGGAGTCGGCGTACGTGATCGCCGGGGTTGCGCCGCGGGGGTTCGGCGGACTTCAGCTCGGACGCGCGTGCGACGTCTGGATCCCGTTGCCTCCTTCAATCCACGAGTCTGAGCGGGGCGACCGGCACCTGTCCGTGATTGGCAGGCTCCGCGACGGTCGAAGCATTCATGATGCGGAACTCGAGCTGACTGTGCTCGGCGAACGCCTCGCCGCGCTCCATCCCGGCACCAACCGCGGAACGCGCTCGGATCCCGACGAGCCTCGGCGCCTGGAAGTCGCCGGCTACTCCCGCCTGGACGTCTCGGCGCGATCGCAGATCCTGCTGATCAGCACCGTGGTGATGGGATCGACCGGGCTGCTGCTCCTCAGCGCTTGTGTGAATGCGGGCAGCCTGCTGCTGTCGCGGAGCGCCGCGCGGCGGCGTGAGCTCGCGGTGAAGCTGGCGCTTGGTGCCAGCCGGACGGTCCTGGTCCGCCAGGTCGTGCTCGAGAGTCTGGCCGTGTCGACCGCCGGAGCGGCACTCGGTCTGCTGTTTGCCCACTGGACGGCGGGTCTGCTTCCGGCCTTCTTCGCTCCAGACGAGGCCGCCCTGCTCGATACCCACCTCGATGCCACGACTGTCCTGGTGACGGTGGCGCTGTCCTGTCTCGCCGGCGCTGTGTTCGCGCTGGGCCCGGCGCGGCACGCGCTGGCGAAGGTCGACGTGCTGGTGCTGCGAAACGACAGCGGCGCGATCGCCGAGCGCTCGGGCAGCGCCGTCCGCGCTGCCATCGTCGTCTTTCAGGTGGCGCTGTCAACCGTGCTCCTGATCGCCAGCGGGCTCATGCTGCGGGCGCTAAATGTCGCGCTCGAGGGCGACCTCGGACCCGGCGGGCGGGGCGTGGCGATCGCGTTCATGCGGTTGCCGGGCTTTCTGCAATCAGACGCGGTCCGCGGGATCAGATTTCACGTTGCGGCGGCGGAAGCGGCCCGGAAGCTGCCGGGCGCGGAAGCGGCGGGCTGGGTCGCGGTTCTTCCCGTCGGCCGGGGCACGAGCCAGGTGTTCAGGTTGCAGGCCCGCCCCGACCTCCTGGAACGACTCGAGGTCGAGATCAACATGGCGTCGCCGGGATACTTCCAGGCCATGCGGATCCCTCTCATCGAAGGACGGCTGTTCAACGCCGAAGACCGCGCGCTTTCAAGGCCGGTCATCATCGTCAACGACATGCTGGCGAGACGGTATTTCGGGCCTGACGCGGTCGGTCATCGGCTGCAGGACGAGGAGGGGACCGAGTACGAGATCGTCGGCGTCGTGCGATCGGGGAAGTATCGAACCTTGCAGGAGGCGCCGGAACCGATGGTGTACTTTCCGCTGTCTCAGCGCCTGACGACACACATGCATCTCGTCGTCCGCGCGCGCGATTCGGGACAGGCCGCCGCCGCCCTTCCAGGCGTGCTGACGGGCATCGACAGTGGGGTGGACCTTTCCAGGATCACGAACTTCGCCGAACACCTGGCCGAGGCGCTGACGCTCGATCGCATCCTCACCACGGTCGTCGCGGGCTGCGGACTGGCGGCGCTGGCCCTTGCGATGATCGGCGTCTACGGTGTCGTTGGCGATGCGGTTCGCCGGAGGACTCCGGAGATCGGCCTCCGCGTCGCGCTGGGTGCGCCGAATCTGAGGATCCTCCAGCTCGTGTTCAGGGAGGGCCTGCCGCTCTCGGTCGCGGGGTCCGCCGCGGGAGTCGCGGCGGCGCTTCTGCTCTCGCGCATCATGCGCACGTTCGTGCGCGACATCCCGCCCGTCGACCTCGTCAGCCTGGCGGTCGTCCCCGTGGCCCTGTTGTTCGTCGTCGTGGGCGCCGCCGCGCTCCCGATCCGCCGCGCGCTCAAGGTCAGCCCGACCATCGCGCTGCGCGCGGAGTAGGTGCGAATCGCACGTTGAAACAGTCGCGACGCGCGCGAAGTAGAATACCTGCCGACATCAACGGCCGCGGCAGGGGAGCCGCAATTTCAGGCGGGCTCGCGTCTGAAGGAGGAAATCAATGCGTCTGGCGAAAGCTTCAATTGTTGCGGGTGCCGCAGCGCTGATCGTGTGGGTGATCCCGGCGATGCCAGCGGCGCGCGGGCAGCAGGACGCCGACAAGAAAGTGGCAGGAGGCGGCGTCACCGTGAAGGGATGGACGGGCAAGGTCGACAGCGGCAACCGGCAAGGCCTGGCAATCACCGACTCGAAGCTGGCTCCGGAGGGCAGCGGCATGCGCCTGATGACCGGTGCGGCAGCGCTCTACTGGAACCCGGCAAACGTCGGAAAGGGCGACTTCTCGGTCAAGGCGACGTTCGACGAGGCGAAGCAGCCGTACAACCATCCTCATCCGTATGGGGTGTTCATTGGCGGCAAGGGGCTCGACAGCGATCAGCCGCAGGCGCTCTATTGCGCGGCGTACCGGAGCGGCAACTACATCGTTCGCGGCTTCAGCGGCGGCAAGCCGTTCGGGATCGTGCAGAAGCCGACACCGAACGATGCCGTCGCCAAGGGCGCGGCTGACGCTCCGGTGAAGCAGGAAGTCGCGATGCGAGTGGCAGGCGACAAGGTCGAGTGCACGGTCAACGGCACGTCGGTCTGGAGTGCGACCAAGGCGGACGTGACCGGCGCCGGCAAGCTGGACTCGACGGATGGCATCACCGGCATCCGCGTGAGCCACAACTCGGACGCCCTGGTCAGCAACTTCGCCGTAGGGAAGTAGAACGACCCGATTTCCGTAGCCGTCCGGCAAAGTCGGACGGCTATTTTTTTGAGGGCTACTGGTTGAGTTTGAGCGTCAGCGACTTCGGTTCGCCATCTGCCAGGGTGATCCGCGTCGCGTTCGCCTTCCACTTTTCGAGTTGTTCGGGATCGCCTTCTTCACCCTGTTCGAGGTAATCGAGCGCAATCAGATAATACTCATCGGGCGGCAGGCCTTTGAGGGAGTACCGTCCTTCCTGGTTTGGCCTGACGGTCCGTACGAAGCGGGTCCCGAATCCCCACCTGGTGTTGTCGGTTGAGAAGGCGACCACGACGAAGTCCGTGATCGGCCTGGCGCGGGAGTCCTGAACCGCTCCGGAGACGTCGGTGACCCGTTGGGTCAGCACGATGTCGATGCCGGCCACCTGCTGGCCTTCCTTGAAGTCGATCCCCGTGTCCGTGATGTCGCTGCTGTCGTGGGACGCGGACTTGAAATACCACCCTGGTGGCGGGTTGATCACCCGGAAGCGCCGGCGCTCGGTGAGTCCCGTCGCCTCGAAGGTCCAGTCGTCGCGGATTCTCGCGTTGCCTCCCATCATCATCATTCCGAACTCCACGGGGGTTGCGTTGATGTTGAGAGCCGCGGGCGCAATCGGTGGCTTGGCCGCCCCCTCGAAGATGACCCGACCGGACGCCGTGGCGCCGGGCGAGGTCACGATCGTGAGGCCTGTGATGTCGTTTCCAGTCACGGTGAGTGACACCGAGCCCGACTCCGTCCCGGGAGCACCGCCGCTGCCGAGCACGACCACTTCGTCCGCATTGGGAGTGTGCTGGACCTGGACCCGGTACTCGCCGGGGGAGACGTTCGAGAAGAGGAACGAGCCATCGGGCTTGAGGCTCGTGCCCATCGACACCATGTTCGCTGCCCCGATATTGCTGGTCAGCATCAGGATTCCGCGGGTGACTGGGCGTCCCGCTGCGCTGACCGCATTGCCCGAGATCGTTGCGATGCGCGACGTCGCCATCGTGATGTTGATCTGCGACGTCTCCCGTCCGAGCGCGACGCTCACCCGCTGTGCTTCGGTCTGTACGGCAGTTCCGGGGAAGTAGGTGGTGCCGTAGCCGACCCGATCATCCGACTGGCCGAACATCAGGCCGGCCTGCATCTGCGCGGACACGAAATACTCGCCTGGCGACAGGCCATGCAGGCGGAACTGCCCGATGTCGTCAGTGGTGTCGCCGAACGCAACGGGTGTGAGCCGCCGCTGTCCGCCGGCGTATCGATAGCGCATCGGCTGGACGCGCGCGCCGGTGAGCGGCTCGCCGAACTCGTCGAGTACGCGGCCGGTGATCACTCCCGCGCGCGGCAGGGTGACATCCAGTTTCTCGATCGTCTGTCCGTCGGCGAGCTCGAGGACTTTGCCAGCTTCGAACGGCCGGAGCTGGCCGTATGCGATGTCGACGTATCCACCTTTGCTGACCGAGACGCGATAGCTTCCGGCTGGCAGGTTCTTCAACTGCCATCGGCCGTCCGGGTCGGTCGACACCGAGCGCCCCTGCGGCGTTTCCTGCGATGACGCGCGGACCAGCGCGCGGCGCAGAGGCTTGCCGGTGTCAGCGGCGACCACGCGTCCGCTCAACACGGCGGTCCCGGTTTTCTCCTGGGGGTTGTCGCGAGGGGGAGCCGGCATTCCCGGCATCGTGCGCGGCGGCGGCTGACCGGGCGCGGGCGCTGCGGTCTGCGCCGTTACGGCCGTAGAGATGCAAAGGAGTCCGGAACCCGCGAGGATGGAGATCATCCGGCGCATGCGATTCGCTCCTTGAAAGTGGGCAGATTGTAACTGTACCTACCCGGGTCCCGCACACGCGTTACCATCCCCTCATGGCACTGGCACTTCGAGACGTGTATGCGGCGCGCCGGTTCGTGTACCGCACGCTCAGGCCGACACCGCTCCTCAAGCACCCCCTTCTGGCCCGGGAAACCGGCCTGGACGTGTACGTCAAGCACGAGAACCACAACCCGACGAGCGCCTTCAAGGTTCGAGGCGGGTTGAATCTGATCGGCAATCTCGACGCCGACGAGCGTCGTGGCGTGATCACGGCAAGCACCGGCAACCATGGCCAGTCGATCGCCATGGCGTGTCAGCGCGAAGGCGTGCCATGCACGGTCGTGGTACCCGAGGGCAACAATCCGGACAAGAACGCCGCCATGCGCACCTACGGCGCCACCATCGTGGAAGTCGGGCGCGATTTCGATGACGCGCGCGAGTATGTCGAGCGTGTGGTTCGCGACCGTGGCCTGCGTTACGTTCACTCGGCGAACGAGCCGATGCTGATTGCCGGCGTCGCGACTTACGCGCTGGAGCTGTTCGAAGATCTGCCGGACGTCGACCTGATTCTCGTGCCGATCGGCGGTGGCAGCGGCGCCTGCGGGTGCGCGCTCGTGCGGACCTGGACCGGCAGCAAGGCGCGCGTCATCGGCGTCCAGGCCTCGGGCGCCGACGCGTTCACGCGATCGTGGCGCACCGGCGAGCGCGTCGTCGCTCAGAGCGCCGCGACGTTCGCCGAAGGCATCGCGACGCGCACGACCTTCGACCTGACCTTCGGGATCCTGCGCGAGCATCTCGACGACGTTGTGACACTCGAGGAAGAGGAGTTGCGGGAAGGCATCAGGCTCGCTCTGCGGACGACGCACAACCTGGCCGAGGGTGCTGGCGCGGCCTCGCTGGCGGCGCTCGTGAAGGTGCGCGATCAGCTGGCAGGGAAGACCGTCGCGTGCGTGATGAGCGGAGGCAACATTACCAACGAGATGTTGCAGCAGGTGTTGTCGGCCCGGGTTGAAGCCCCGGCACTACAACAAAGCGGCAGCCCGTAGCCCGCAGCCCGCAGCCCGCGGACAACGGACTGCGGACTGCGGACAAACGGACCGCGGGCTTGTCGACTTATTGCCGATCGATTGTCAGGTAAACGGTGGCCTGACCTCGCTGCACCAGGAGCAGCGCCGGCTTGTTGCCGTCCCTCAGCGCTGCACGCAGCGCGTCAGGATTGTTGACCGGCTTGCGGTCGATCTCGGTGATGACGTCACCAGGTCGGAGACCCGCGTCGGCGGCACGGCCGCCAGGCTGCACCTCCGAGACCAGGACGCCAGACGACGTCGGGATGCCGAGCTCCTGGGCCCGATCCCGGGTAAGAGGCTCGACGCCCATGCCGAAGCCGCCCGAGCGATCGTGACTGTTGGCGCCGCCTTCTTCACCCCGCTCGGAGTCGGCCGCCTTCCGCTCGGCGAGCGTGACGTTGAGCGTCTGTTCTTTGCCATCACGCACCACCGTCAGCTTCGCCGTGCTCCCAGGCGCCATCTGCGCGACGTCGTTGCGAAGGTCGTTGCTGTCCTTGACCGCAGCACCGTTGACCGATGTGATCACGTCTCCGCGGCGGATGCCGGCCTTGTCAGCCGGGCTGCCCGTCTGCACCGCGTTCACCAGCGCGCCACGCACCTGCGACAGTCCGAGGCTGTTGGCGATGTCGCTCGTGACCGGCTGGATCGTCACGCCGATCATTCCGCGATGCACCTGGCCGTGGTCGATCAGCTGCGTCATCACGTTCTTCGCCATGTTCGCGGGAATCGCGAAACCGATCCCGATGTTGCCGCCCGAAGGCGTCAGGATCTGCGAGTTGATACCGACCAGTTCACCGCGAGTGCTGACGAGGGCACCGCCGGAGTTTCCCTGGTTGATCGGGGCGTCGGTCTGGATGAAGTCCTCGTAGCTGTTGTCGCCGCGCTCGGTGGCCCGCCCCTTCGCGCTCACGATCCCCATCGTGACCGTCTGACCCACGCCGAGCGGGTTGCCCACCGCGAGCACGACGTCACCGACCCGAACCGCATCGGAGTCGCCGAGCGGCAGCGTCGGCAGGTTCGTGCCGTCGATTTTCACGACCGCCAGGTCGGTGGCGGCATCGGTGCCCACGACCTTCGCCTTGAAGGTGCGGCCGTCAGTCAGCTCCACGCTGACCTGCTCGGCGCCGTCCACGACGTGATTGTTGGTGAGGATGTATCCGTCGTGCCGCACGACGACGCCTGAACCGAGCCCGCCCTGCCGGCGTTCCGGCATCTGCGGACCGCGCCGGCCGAAGCCGAACCGGTCGCCAAAGAACTCGCGCAGTTCGTCGGGGATGTCCTGGCTGACGTTCCGGACGCGGCGCTCCGATCGAATCGTCACGACGGCGGGCGTGACCTGGTCGACCACTCCCGCATATGAAACGCCTGCGGCGGGGAGGGCCGGCGCAGGTGCGGCGGGCGCGGCAATCGGTGCAGGTGCGGCGGAAGCGGTCGGCCCGACCTCCGAGGACGCAGTCCACCCGATGATCGACCCGGTGAGCAGCAGCGCTGCGGCAGCGGCGGTCCCTCGCCCGGCCCAGCGGCGGCCGGCGGCGGGGCGCGCGGGTAAAGGATCCCGATAATCGTTGTTAATCATGTTGTGCTGGTCTCCCGTAAAAGAAATCACTGCAATGAAGATACGGAGCCAGCATTACCGGCACATGGCCGCTGCATTACATCGGTGAAAGGTTCGGGCGTGGCACCTCAGCCGGAAGGCGGAGCTCGAAGGTGGAGCCGGCACCGGGCCGGGACCGGACGTCGACCCTGCCCCCGTGGGCGGCAACAATGGCTTTGACCAGGCTGAGACCAAGTCCCAGGCCCCGGGTCGAGCGACTCTTGTCGCCCCGATAGAGCCGGTCCCAGATTCGTGGCAGTTCTTCGGCCGGGATTCCGACCCCGGTATCCGAAACCGTCGCGACGGCGTCGCCGCTCTCGCTGTGGGCAGCGATCTCGACGATGCCTCCTGTGGGCGTGTACTTCACCGCGTTGTCGATCAGGTTCGCGAGTACCTGCCGCATCCGATTCCGATCGACGTCCACAACGAGCTCTGACGGCACGTGGGTCCGGATTTCGACCCCTCGCTCGTCGGCGAGGTCTTCGTACAACTCGACCGACTGACGGATCAGGTCGTTGAGATCGGTCCGCTCACGGCGCAGCGCCATCGTCCCGGTCTCTGCTTCTGAGATATCCATCAGCGTGTTGAGCATTTCGATGACGCGGTCGGACTCCTCCAGGCAGTCGGCGAGGGCTTCGCGGAGCACTGCGGGATCGCCGGAGCTGAGAGCGGTTTCGGCGATCCCGCGCAGCCGGGTCATTGGTGTGCGCAGATCGTGGCCGACATTGTCGAGGGCGCCGCGCATGCCGGCCAGGACGGCGTCGATGCGATCGAGCATCGCGTTCACCAGCGAGCTCAGCTCGTCGAGCGCGTCGCCGGTGTCCTGTGTGGGCACGCGTGCATCGGTGCGCCCCGTCCGCAGAATCGATCGAACCGTGTCGGCGAGCCGCCTCAGCGGCTGGAGCGCGGACGACGTGAGGACCGCGCCGCCCGCGAGCCCGACGAAGATCAGCGAGAGCACGTTGATGAGGAGCACGCTGCGGAAGCGCTGCAGCAGCTGCGCGCGGCGCTCGGTGGTGATGCCGACCTGAAACAGCGTCCCGTCGCGCAGCCTGACGGATGCGACCTCCAGCTCGAATCCGTCCTGACCCGTGTCGAGCGTGCTCCAGGTCTGCTCGCCCTCGGGTGAGGGCACCTGCAGCCGGGAGAGATCGACATCGCGCCATTCGTCCGGCCGGCTGAAGAACGTCACCGCCTGCCGCGCGCCGACCGTGCGCACGAGCATGGGGCCGGGAGCAACCGTGGCCTGCGTCCGCTGGATCTCCTCCTGGAGCGCGGCGACGCCGCCGATCTGGTAAGCACGGGCGTACTGGACGAGCGCGGTGCCGATGATCTCGCGGTCGTACTGACGCAACGAGGCGGCGACGAGCACATAGGTCAGCCCGGTGAGCCCGAGGGAGCTGACGACGAAGATGGTGGCGTACCAGAGGGCGAGGCGGAACCCGAGCGTGTGGCGCAGGCGCTCACGCCACTTTGAGTACATAGCCCATGCCCCGGACGGTGTGGATCATCTTCTGGTCGAAGTCGCGATCGATCTTCTCGCGCAAACGGTGAACGAGCACATCGACAACGTTGGTGCGCGGGTCGAAGCTGTAGTCCCAGACGTGCGACAGGATCATCGTCTTCGAGACGACCCGCCCGGCGTTGCGCATCAGGTACTCGAGCAGCGCGAGCTCGCGCGGCCGCAGCTCGATCGCCCGTCCCGCCCGCACCGCGCGCCGCGAGCGCAGGTCGAGGGTGAGGTCGCCGGCGGTGAGGTGCGTCGAGGCGGGCGCCGCGGTCGCGCGGCGAATCAGCGCCTGGACGCGGGCAAGGAGCTCGGTGAAGGCGAAGGGCTTGATCAAGTAGTCATCGCCGCCGGCCTCGAGTCCGGTGACGCGGTCGTCCACGGTGTGCCGCGCGCTCAGGATCAGCACGGGGGTCGTGATCTGCCGGCCGCGGAGCTCCTTGATCAGCGACAGGCCGTCGAGCTTGGGGAGCATGACGTCGATGATCGCAATGTCATAGGTGCCGTCCGTCGCCAGCTGCAGCCCGTCGTGTCCGTCAGCGGCCCGGTCGACGGTGAACCCAGCCTCGCGCAGCCCGCGCGCGACGAAGTCCGCGATGGTCTGGTCGTCCTCGACGAGCAGGGCCCTCATTCGCCCGACTATACCAATGCCCGATTCCGCGCAGCCCGCTGTCCGGTTCCGGACAAGGGGGACAGTCCCCTTTTGGAGGGGGACTGTCCCCCCTCCATGATTTCTCAAGGGGGACAGTCCCCCTCCAAAAGGGGACTGTCCCCCTCTCTGGCATGTGCGGTGCAGCCGGCGGGGACATGCAGGATGTTCGGCTGGCGCTCCGGCGGATGCGGCGGAATCCGCTCTTTGCGTTCTCCGTAGTCGGGACCCTTGCCCTCGGGGTGGCGGCGACGACCGCCATCTACACCGTCGTTGACGGCGTCCTCCTGAAGCCCCTGCCGTTCCCCGACCCCGACGCGCTGGTGCGCGTCTCCTCGGACTACAAGGCCCTCGACATCCGCGACACCGGCCTGTCGCAGCCCGAGCTCCAGGACTACGCGACGCGGTCGGCGGCGTTCGAATCGATTGCGGGAGTCTGGCCGATCACCGCGAACCTGACGGGATCGGATCGACCCGAGCGCGTCGAGGTGCTGCTGGCGAGCGCCAACTATTTCGAGGTCCTCGGCAACGCCGTCCCGGCTTTGGGGCGCACGTTCTCGATGCGCGACGAGATTCCTGGCATCGCGACCGTCGCGGTGATCAGCGACGGCCTGTGGCGCCGCGGCTTCGGGGCCGACCCGAACGTGCTCGGCCGCAAGCTCCGGATAGACGAGGACGTCTACGAGATCATCGGTGTGATGCCGCCATCGTTCCGCCACCCGACGCAGACCCTCGAGACCGACGTCGACGTCTGGAGCCCGACCGGTTGGCGGGACGCGCCGTTCAGCAAGCCCTCGTACAGCGCCCGGTTCATGCCCGCGGCGATCGGGCGCCTCGCCCGCGGACTGACGGTGGACGAGGCGCGCACGCGGATCGAAAACCTGTCGCAGGCGATGATGCAGGAACATCCGGATCAGTACCCGGCGCGCCTGGGGTGGACCCCGCGCATCTATCCGCTCGCCGCCGATCTCGTCTCGACGGTCCGTCCGGCCCTGCTCGTGCTGATGGCGGGGATCGCGTTCGTGATGCTGATCGCGATCTCGAACATCTCCAACCTGCTGCTGATCCGTGCTGTGGCGCGGGAGCGTGAGGTCGCGGTGCAGCGCGCGCTCGGCGCTTCACGATGGCGCATCATCTCGAGCGTCCTCGTCGAGGGAATCGTGCTTGCGCTGGCTGGCGGCGCCGTCGGATTCCTGGCGAGCCTCTGGGGCGTCGACCTCTTGCTGCGGCTCGTGCCGAGGCGGCTTCCCCGAGTCGCCGAGATTGCCGTCGACCAACGAGTATTCTTGTTCGCGATGCTGACCGCAGCAGTCGCCGGCCTCCTGGTTGCCATCGGCCCGGCCCTGCAGTCGGCCCGCACTGACGTCAGCGAGCATTTGAAGTCCTCGGGCAAAGGAGTCCCCGGGGGTGCGCGAGCGCGAGCCCGCAACGTCCTGGTCGTGGCACAGGTGGCGATCGCTCTCGTGCTGCTGGCGGGAGCGGGCCTCCTGGTGCGAAGCCTCTGGAAGCTGCAGTCAGTGGAAACCGGCTTTGCAACCGCCGAGGTGCTGACCCTGCGCGTGTGGCTGCCGCAGCCGAACGAGCCGTCAGCCGGCCCGTACTTCGAACATGCGAAGCGAGTGGCGCTCATCCGCAACATCCTCGAGCGCCTGGGTAGTTCCCCGGAGGTGCGTGCGGCCGGCCTGGCGACGGCGCTGCCGGCGACGCGTGACACCGGGTCGCCCGCGTTTACCGTGGAGGGCTGGACGCCGAATCAGGACGACCTGACGACCGCCACCTCGATGTCGGTGACGGCAGGCTACTTTCCCGCACTCGGCGCGCGACTGATCAAAGGCCGCCTGCTCGAGGATCGAGACGATGAACACACGATGCCCGCCGCGGTGATCAACGAGACATTCGCCCGGACCTACTTCCGAAATGAAGAACCGGTCGGGCGGCGATTCCGTTTTGTCAACGCCCGCGGCATCGCTCCGCCGTCCGCGCCCTGGATCACGATCGTCGGGGTCGTTGCTGATGTGAAGGAAGACGGGCTCGATGCTCCCGTCCGCCCGCAGATCTACCGGTCACTGCTGCAGTCCTCGACCTTGTCGCTCGCGATCGTGGCGCGCGGTCACGGCGCGCCGCCGCCCGCAACGGTCGTCGAGCAGGCAGTGCACGCCGCCGATTCGAACCTGCCTCTCTACGCCGTGCGGACTGGGGAAGATCTGATCGCGGCTCAGCTCGCACAGCGCCGCTTTGCGACCCGGCTGATCAACGCGTTCGCGCTGATGGCATTGCTGCTCGCGGCGTTCGGTCTGCACGGCATCATTGCCTATGGCGTACGCCAGCGCACGCACGAAATCGGCGTCCGCATCGCGCTCGGCGCCACCGCCGCCCGCGTCGTCGCGCTCGTCCTGGGCCAGGCGGCGCGCCTGACCGCAGCCGGCATCGCGGCCGGGCTAGCCGGCGCGTTCGTCCTGTCCCGGTTTCTTCGGACGATGCTCTTCGAAATCAGCCCCACGGATCCACGGACGCTCGCAGCGACCGTCGTCATTCTCATCGCCGTTGTCGGTCTCGCCACCATCGGCGCCGCCCGCCGCGCCACCCGCATCGAGGCGGCTGCTGCGCTGCGACAAGAGTAGTATCTTTCTCGCGTGCGCCGCACGCATCCTTCCGGCTGAAGCCGGAAGCCACAGCAACTCAGGTCATTTCAACGGGGCACACGCATGGCTTTTCGTTTTCTTCCTGCGGCCGCAGTCGCAGTGACGCTGGGGATCGTCGTAGCCGCGCAACAACAATCGGGACAGGCGCCCCCGCAGCCCGCCGCGCCCGCGAATCCTACCAACCTGGGATCCGATGCGAACGGGAATCCCCTGCGCAAGGCGCTCAAAACAGGTCACGTCTCCAACTACGACGAAACGAAGACTGGCACTTATACGCTGCCCGATCCTCTTCTGACGTCCGCGGGGCGTCCCGTGCGCGATGCGAACGCGTGGCGTCCGCGGCGCGCGGAGATCCTGGAGCTGTACGAGAAGAACATCTACGGTCGCATCCCACCGACGGCGCCAAAGGTGACGTGGCAGGTCGCCGAGACTGATCCGAAGGCGCGTGATGGCGCTGCCGCGAGAAAGAAGATCGTCGGTGCCGTTGGGTCGAATGCGGAGGGACCGCGGATCACTGTAACGCTCACGACGCCTGCGAATGCGAGTAAGCCGGTTCCGGTGATCCTGCTCGTCAACTTCGGCGGAGGCCCTCCGCCACCCCCCGGGACGGCTGCCAGAGGGCCTGCCTTCAATGCGCACGCCGATCCCGCGCTCGCCGACGAAATTCTCGCTCGCGGCTGGGGATATGCGACCGTCGGATACGGCGACATCCAGCCCGATCGCGCGACGACGGCGGGTGACGCGGTGATGGCGCTGGCAGCGGCAGGGCGGCCGGCAGGGACGCCGGTGCCGGCTGACGACTGGGGCACCATCGGCGTCTGGTCGTGGGGCGTGAGCCGCATCATCGACTATTTCGAGACAGACATGACCGTCGACGCGAAGCGCATCGCCATCTTCGGGCACTCGCGGCTCGGGAAAACGGTGCTGTGGGCGTCGGCGAAGGATGAACGCGTTGCCGCCGTCTTCTCGAGCTGCTCGGGCGAAATGGGCGCCGCGCTCGCACGCCGCGACTGGGGAGAGACCGTGGACGACATGGCGCAGAACTTCCCGTGGCAGTTCGCAGGCGCGTTCCAGCAGTACCCGGGCCGCTGGAACGACATGCCGGTCGACGCCCACATGCTGATCGCGCTCAGCGCACCGCGACCGGTGTTCATTACCGGCGGGACGGCGGATCAGTGGGCGGATCCCGCAGGGATGTTCAAGGCTGCCGTTGCCGCCGGACCCGTGTACCGGCTGCTCGGACGAAAGGATCTCGGCACCACGGAACTGCCGGCGCTCGACACACCGCTGACAAGTGGCGACCTCGGCTGGCACTATCACACCGGCGGCCATACGGCGACGCCGGCCGACTGGAAGGCGTTCCTCACGTTTCTTGGCAAGTACTTTTCGTAGAGGCTAAGTCCGGGATCCGGGATCCGGGGTCCGGATGCTCGGATACCGGACCCCGGATCCCGGAAATCAAATCTCTGCCCGCGCCGCCTCTCTTCGATCAGGACCTCGAGATCGCCACCGGAACCGCGACGCCCACGGGTTCGGGCGGCGCTCGACGACGTCCGCGATCAGCGGGCCGAGGATCGGCGCGAACTTGAAGCCGTGGCCGCAGTCCCCGGCGGCGACGACGAGGCCCGGTCGATCTGGATCGTGATCGATCCAGAAGTCACCATCGAAGGTGTCGCAGTAGAGACAGAGGCGCGATTCACGAATCGGCGCATCGGCCAGGGCCGGCAGATGCGCGCGAAGGAAATCACGGACCCGTTGCTCGTGTTCCGCCGGCATCGTCCGTGGATCATCAGGGTCAACCGGACGACCGCTTCCGTGATGACCGATCTTCAAGGCGCCGTTCGGGAGCGCCGGGAACCCATACCAGCCCGTGCGCGCGATGTCGGCGGCCCAGACCGGGAACAGCGGCGCGCGCCATCGCCGATCGCTTCCCGCGTCGACGTGCACTACGGGCTGGCCGGTCGTCCACATCACATCCGACAACTCCGGCAGCAGTTTCGGTGTCCAGGCTCCCGCCGCGATCAGCACGACGTCCGGCGTGTGGATGGTGCCCTCGCGCGTGCGGACACCGGTCACGCGTCCTGATACGGGCAGCACCTCACTCAGGCTGGTGTTCTCGACAATCTGCACACCGGCCATGCGCGCCTCGTCCGCGACGCGAGAGACGACAGCGCCGCTCTCGACCCATCCTGCGCCGCGATTGAAGTACCCGTCCGGGTACACATCAGCCGACCACGCGGGTGCGACCAGCGAGCGATCGATGCTGGTGAGCCGCTCGACTGGCTGCCCGCGTTGCTGAAGGCTCTCGAAGCTTTCGTATTCGAAGCCTCCGGGCGCCATCGGCTCCGACGCCAGCACCACGAACCCGTCCTGGTGAAAGAGGGGCACCGGCCAGCGGGTATTCCACCGGTCCCACCCTGCGAGGGCGGCCTCGCCCATGTCGGTATAGAGGTCATCGGCGCCGTAATCCGCCCGCACGATCTTGCTGACGTCCGTGCTCGCCGCCGACGGCCTCGGAATCGGACCGGGATCGAGCACGGTGACGGTCCACCCGCGAAGGCGCAACTCCCAGGCGGCGGTGAGGCCAAATATCCCGGCGCCAGCAATCAGGATGGAGGGTGACGAACGGCTCATCTCGGAGGCGGCCAAGTCGTTGTGCGGCTCGCAAGGAGAATTCTGTACGCGTTGCGGGCGAGCCGCATAAAAGACTGGCGCGCCACGGGCGCGCCCGCCAGAGCGGAGCGGGGCACGGGGTCCCCGCGAGCGACGGCGTGGGGGAGTCCGAGGGGCGAAGTCCCTCGGATCTAGTTTGGATCGACGGTTTTGTCAGCTGGTTACAGTCCCGTTAGCGGCGGCGTGGAATTGAACACCGCGGGATGTTCACACCATGGCACAACGCGCCAAGATGCCGGGTGTGCCGCCATCTCGAGGATGAGTCGACGCATGAACGTCTGAGCCCATCTGGAGAACCAATTGCATTAGCGCGGGGTGGCACGTTCCTTCCGTAGAACGTGGCGGCGCAACGCACCAAACAGTGGCAGGCGCCGGGCAAGAGGTGGCAGATGGATGGCTATTTTGTCCTGAACGAGCAGGGCGAACCCAGGCTGGAACCGGACATCGAAGCGTGGAGCCGCTGGTTCGAGCACGCCGACCGGAGCGTGGCCCGCACCGTCGTGTCATCCGGCATCACTGTGTTGACGACGTTCCGCGGTGTAGGCGAAACCAACGAGAACGGCGAAGCCCCGCCGCTCTTTGAAACGCGTATCTTCGGCGGACTCCTCGATGGGGAAGAACAGTGGAGCCGCACCCGCGCCGAGGCCCTGGCGGGACACGAGTGGCTCGCCTACTGGTGCCGCCTCGCCAGCACGCATAACCACGGGATCACCTCCGCTCAGCTGCGCTGATCGGAGCGTTGCCAAAAGGAACCGGGTCCAGTCCGTCGGACCCGGCCTTCCGCCCACCTTCATCTTCTGTCCTCTTTTACGCAACCGCTCGTAGCCCCCAGAGGCCGGTAGTCCTGTGTTCGGGTAATCCGGTACTCCGGATCCCGGTCTACCGGATCCCGGTCTATCGGATCCGTCTGTACCTATCCCCGCCGTGGCCGATTGGCTCTGTGCCGGTGCGTGGTGATCCGATACAGTCGTGGAAGTCATGCAAGCTCAACCACTGGAGCAGTCGTTCGTCCGCGGGTATCCGAAGTACCTGCAGCTCGCCCGGGGGTTCGAGCGCCAGATGCGCGCGGGCGTCCTCCGCGTGGGCGACCGCCTGCCTTCGGTGCGCCAGCTTCAGACGACCCATCGGATCAGCGTGGCGACGGCGATCGGGTGTTACGCGTGGCTCGAGCGTCAGGGGTACGTGCGCGCGCGGCCGAAGTCCGGCTTCTACGTCAGCCGGCCTCCGCGCGACGAGGGTCCGCTCCCCGATGCGGCGACATGCATTCGTGGCCCGGTGCCGGTTCGCATCGACAGCACGCAGACGGCGGCCGCGGCCCGGCCCGAGGTTCTCGAGCTCGGACCCGCGGTCGTCGGATCGGCATTGCTGCCGATGAATCGTCTGAATCGTTCGCTGCGTCTCGCGCTGTCGGCGTTTGCCGACCACGCGGTGCGATACGAGGATCGCCGGGGCAATCTGCGGCTGCGCCGGCAGATTGCGCGCCTGGTGTTCCGTCAGGGCGCCTCCTGCCATCCGGACGACATCCTGGTGACATCGGGGTCGACCGAAGCGCTCGCCCTGGCGATTCGCGCGGTGGCGGTCCCGGGCGACGTCGTCGCGGTCGAGAGTCCCGGCTGTTTCGAGATGCTCGAAGCGCTGCAGGCCCTGCACGTCCGCGCGCTCGAAGTTCCGCACGTGCCTCGCGAAGGCATCGATCTCGGGATGCTCGAACGCGCCGCCCGACGCCATCGCGTGAAGGCGATGATCGTCAACGTCACCTGCCACAACCCGTTCGGCGACACGGTGTCGGATGCACACAAGGCGGCGATGGTCCAGTTTGCCTCGTCACGCGGCATGGCAGTCATCGAGACCGACACCTTCGGCGATCTGCTGTTCAGCGGCGAGCGGCCGCGCGCCCTCAAGGCCTTCGACACGCACGACATCGTCATGCAGTGCTGCTCGCTGGCGCACTACGTCGCGCCCGGGTTCAATCTCGGATGGGCGCATCCCGGCCGGTGGCGCGCCGAGTTCGAGCGGCTCAAGCGGCTGACCAATGTCGCGGGGGCGGCGCTCCCGCAGCTGGCGATGGCCGAGTTCCTCGAGTCGGGTGCGCTCGATGCGCATCTCAAGCGGCTTCGCGCCGCGTTGTTCCGCTCCGTCGAGGCGGCGCGGCAGGAAGTCGTGCGGCTGTTCCCGCCGGGCACGCGCGTCAATCGTCCTGAAGGCGGGTTCGTGCTGTGGATCCAGCTGCCGGAGGGCTACGACGGCAGCGACGTCCAGCGGCGCGCGGCCGCCGCAGGGATCAACATCCTCCCGGGCTCGGTGTTCTCCCCGAGCGGGCAGTACGCAACCTGCATCCGGATCGCGTGTGGACATCCGGTTGATGTCATGAAGCAGGCGGTCGGGACTATCGCTGGGCTGCTGAAGTAGTTGGCTCTGCCAACTACTTCCCCGACTCAACCCGATACAAATCCATCGTAGTGCGGAGAATGAGCGCGTCGCCGATCACCGCAGCGGACGCCATGAACCCGTTGTCCAGGTGGTTCTCTGCGAGGATCTTGAAGTTGCGTCCCGCCTCGATCACCGTGGTCTTGCCGTCCTCATCGAAGAAATAGATCCGGCCGGCAGCGGAAAGCGGCGACGCCGAGAATGTGCCGCCGATCCGCGACTGCCAGACCTGGGTGCCGGTCTTCACCTCCAGGCAGGTGGCGATCCCGACATCGTTCACCATGTAAATCAGATCGTCGACGAGGAGAAGCGAAGGCTTTTGCGGCACGCTGCGTGTGAACTGCCAGACGACGTTCGTGGCCGTGATGTCGCCGGTGCCTCCGGGCCTGACGGCAAGCACCCGCGAGTCCTCCCAGCCGGTCGGATAGAAGATCAGTCCGTGCCCGGTCACGGGCCGCGTGCTCGCCGTGTGGCTGTACCGCTGCTCGAGCCGCCACACTTCCTTTCCGGTCATCGGTTCATAGGCATACGCTGCCTTACCCCCCACGCTGATCAGCAACGGCCGCCCCTGGACATCCATGATCTGCGGCGTCGTGAAAGCCTTCCGGAAATCTCCGTCACCGATCGGTTTCCCGTCGGGACCCAGATCCTTGAAGTCGATCGAGCGCGGCGTCTTCCAGACCGTCTTCCCGGTGTCCTTGTCGAGCGCGACGACGTACTGCACGTCGATGCCATCGAAGTGCATGATGAGCAGATTGCGGAAAAGGATCGGCGATGAACCGGCGCCGCGGAAGTGATTGCACGCGAGATCGCGCCGTTCCCAGATCACTTTGCCGCTCCGGGAGTCGAGTGCGGCAGTGCCGTGTGACCCGAACGTCACGTAGATCCGGCCGGGCTCGGCAACGGGTGTCGGGGACGCATAGCTGTTGAACGGGTGCCCCTCTTGCGGTTTGTCGACCTGAAAGATCTTCTGATCGCGAACGATCTTGCCGTCCGCGGCATTGACCGTCAGGACGGAGAGCTCCTTCCCGTCAGGCGTCGCGGTGGTCAGCCAGATCTCCGAGTCGAGGATGACGGGTGAAGACCAGGCGCGGCCGTGAATCGCGGTTTTCCAGCGGATGTTCGTGCTCTCGTCCCAGGTCAGCGGAAGGCTGCGGCTCGCGGCGATGCCGGCGCCTTCGGGGCCGCGAAACTGCAGCCATTGCGCATCCAGTCTCGCGACGGTGAACGCCACGAGCCCGAACAGAAGCAGCGCCGCCTGTTTCGCCGTGACCATTGCCTACCAGTCGGCAGGCGCGCCGAGCGGATACTGCTCCATGTCGAGCACGGCGCCCGTGATCAGGGCGCTGTCGTCGGATGCGAAGTACGCGGCGGCGAGCGCGACCTCGTGCGGGGTCAGGAGCCGGCCGAAAGGCATCATCGCCAGCGCGTCGCGCAGCCAGTCCGCCCGTGTGCCCTGCCGCTTCTGCACAGCGTCCTCGCCTTCGGTGAGCGTCCACCCCACGTTCAGCTGGTTCACGCGGATCTTGTAGCGGTTCAAGGCGCCCGCCGCGTTGCGGCTCATCGTCATCAGCCCGCCCTTCGAGACGGAATACGGCCCCAGCTTCGGCGCGCCGATGTAGGCGTTGACTGATCCGATGTTGACAATCGATCCGCCGCCGCGCGTCTTCATCGACGCGACTGCTGCCTGCAGGCAGATGAATGGCGCCCGCAGGTTGACCGCCATGATGTCGTCCCACAGCTCGACGGGTGCGTCCTCGAGATAGCCACGGTCGGTCATCCCGGCGTTGTTGACGAGCACATCGAGGCCGCCTTTCCAGCCAATTGCCTCCCGCATCATCGCGCGGCAGGCGGCGACATCGCGGAGGTCGGCGGACACCGCCGTACAGGCGGCGGGATCAGCACCGAGCTCGGAGGCCGCCCTGGCCGCATCCGCCTGATCGCGGCCATGAATGACTACTGAGGCGCCGATCGAGAGGAAATGGCGGGCGATGCCGAAGCCGATCCCGGAGGTTGCTCCGGTGACCAGGGCGGTCTTGCCGGTGAGCGAGGCCATCGGCGGAGATCAGTGGCCGTTCGGAAGCAGCACGGACTTGATCACCCGCCGGTCGTGCATGGCGTCGAACGCCTCGCGCCAGCCTTCGAGCGGTGCGCGCAGCCCGACAATCGTTTCGGGCATCGTCGATCGGCGATCGAGGAGGTGGATCACGCGTTCCCAGACGGGATAGTTATGGCTGAACGATCCCTGGATGCGAACGTTGTGCAGGACCAGCGGGTTCATGTCCACGGCGAGCTTGTCGGGAGACCAGCCGACCTTCGTCACCGTCCCGTTGGGGCGGGTGATGCGGATGGCGTCCTCGAGCGGGCGGCTGGCGCCGCTGGCGTCGCAGACGACGTCGGCTCCTTCGGGACGGAGCGCGCGCACGACCTCTTCGAGGTTCCGGGTCTGGATGTCCACAGTGTGCGTGGCTCCGAGCTTCCGCGCCGCCTCGAGCCGGGGACCGTCGGAGGTCAGGCCCGCGACGATCAACGGATCGGCGCCGGACAGTGCCGCCATGCGGGCGCAGAGCAGCCCGATCGGTCCCGGTCCCAGCACTACGACCGAGTCACCGGGCCTGATGACCGCATTCACGCACATCGCCTGGTACGCGACCGCATGCGGCTCACTGAGGCAGGCGAGATCGAACGGGAGAGAATCCGGGATGCGATGCAGGCAGCGCGCCGGAACGCGCACGTACTGCGCCATTGCGCCGTCCAGCCCATAACCGAACCCGAGCCGCGACGGGCACAGGTTGTACCAGCCCGTGCGGCACATCATGCACTCGCCGCAGATCTGCGCCGCCGTCTCGCTGACCACCCGGTCGCCGTCGCGGAACCCGCGCACGTTCCGCCCGGTCCGCGCCACCGTTCCCCCGAACTCGTGCCCGAGCACCACCGGGACGTTCACCCCCCACGAGTGCGTGTTGTGCGCTTGATGGACGTCCGACCCGCACACCGACACCGCCCCTACCGCCAGCAGCACGTCGTCGTCGCCGACCTCGGGGACGGGGATTTCGCGAAGCTCGACGGCGAGCGGCTCCAGGGCGTAGTGGACGACAGCTGCGTGGGTGGACATGGATGGGAAGAGTATCAAATAGGAGCTGGGGAGCTGGGGAGCTGGGGAGCTGGGGTCGTCAGAGGCAACAGGCCGCTTGGAATCGCGGCGGTTGCTTCTGATTACCACCAGCTCCCCAGCTCCCCAGCTCCCCAGCTCCCCAGCTCCAATTCGGTTAGCATTCTGCGCATGCTGAATCCGGAAGGTCTGTACGACCGGGTGCTGGAGCGTCTCTCGCGCCGGGACCTTCTGAAGCTGGCCTCGCTTCTCGGTGCCAGCCTGTTCCGGCCCGGAACGGCGCGCGGTGGACAGGCGCCCATGTATTTCAATGCCTATCCGTTCACGATGGGCGTTGCGTCGGGCGATCCGGTGCCGGACGGTGTCGTCCTCTGGACACGTCTCGCGCCGCGGCCGCTCGAAGGCGGCGGGATGCCGATGGTGCCGGTTCCCGTGCAATGGGAAGTCGGCCGGGACCAGGCGTTCCGCACGATCGCGCAGAAGGGGGAGACGCTGGCCCGGCCGGAACTGGGGCACAGCGTGCACGTGGAGGTGGCCGGCCTCGACCCAGGGCGCGAGTACTGGTACCGGTTTCGCGCCGGCAACGAGATCAGTCAGACGGGCCGGACGAAGACGGCGCCTGCCGCCGGGGCGGCGGTCGATCAGCTGCGGTTCGGGATTTGCGGGTGCAGTCACTACGAGACCGGGTATTTCACCGGCTACCGGCGGATTGCGCAGGAACAATTCGATTTCGTGATCCACACCGGCGACTACATCTACGAGTCGCGGGCTGACGGCGGCCGGAACGAGAACCGTGTGCGGCAGCATCAGGGAGACGAAATCTTCACGCTCGTCGACTACCGCAACCGGTACGCGCAGTACAAATCCGACCCGGACCTGATGGCGGCTCACCGATCGGCTCCGTTCGTCGTCAGTTGGGACGATCACGAGGTCGAGAACAACTACGCGGGGGAGCTCGATGAGAACGGCACGCCGGCGCCGATCTTCCTGCTGCGACGCGCCGCCGCCTACCAGGCGTACTACGAGCACATGCCGCTGCGAATGCATTCATTCCCGTCGGGCCCGCACATGCGGATCTACCGGCGCCTGCAGTTTGGCAGCCTGCTCGATCTGAGCGTGCTCGACACGCGGCAGTGGCGATCCGACCAGGCGTGCAACGACGGCACCAAGACCTGTCCGGCATCGCTGGATCCGGCGCGCACCATTCTCGGCCCGGAACAGGAGAAGTGGGTCTTCGACAACCTCGCCGACGCGCGGGGGCGCTGGACGGTGCTGTCGCAGCAGGTCTACTCGTTCGCGCGCGACTTCGTGAAAGCGAACCCGGACGCTCGTTTCAACATGGACGCCTGGGACGGCTATCCGGCCGCACGCCAGCGGCTGTACTCGCGGCTCAAGGAAACGAAGGCGCCCAACCCGATTGTGATCTCGGGCGATGTGCACGTCCACTACGGCGCCGATCTGAAGCTGGATTTCAGCGATCCGAAGTCCGAGACCGTCGGCACCGAGTTCACGAACACGTCAATCACAGCGTCGGGCGACGGTTCGGACGTATCGGGCAACTGGGACGCCGTCCGAAGCGGCAACCCGCACATCCGCTACCACAGCGCCCGCCGCGGCTATGTCGCGTGCACGGCCACGCCTGCCGCGATGCGCGCCGATTTCAAGATCCTCGATCGTGTCACCGTCCAGGACGCGCCGATCAAGGTGGGGGGATCGCTGGTGGTGGAGGCGGGGCGTCGGGGATCTAGTCCAGCGTAGCGTACCGGGCTGGGGCAGTGGGGTTGAACGGGAGACTCGATCAGCATTATTCGGTTTGCGTCGCGGGGCCCCACCCCCGCGACGCCGCGTGGGGCCCCCACCCCCACGCGCTGCCAGCGCTCGCTGCGCTCGCGCCGCTGTTTACTCACAACGGGCCGCTTGGATCAGCAATACGCTCGAAGAAGCCACCACAGAAAGCTAATCCAAGCGGCTAAGGGCTGCTGAACAGCGGCGCCGAGCGAAGCGAGGCGCTGGCAGTGCGTGGGGGTGGGGCCCCACGCGCGGGCCGGGGGTGGGGCCCCGGCCCGCAATCAAATAATGCTGACAGAAGGCCTCTAACCATCCGCCCGCAGTCAGCAGCAACGGGCCGCTGGGCCAATAATGCGAATCCTCGTAGTCGAAGATGAGTCGGCGTTGCGTGATCAACTGACCGGAGCAATAGCCGCCGCCGGCTACGCCGTCGACAGCGCCTCCGACGGGGCCCGCGCCGACTTCCTCGCGCAGACCGAGCGCTATGACGCAATGGTGCTCGATCTCGGCCTTCCGAAGATCGACGGGCTGACGCTGGTGAAGCGATGGCGCGATGCCGGCATCGGCGCGCCTATCCTCGTGTTGACCGCACGCGGCGCCTGGCACGAGAAGGTGCAGGGGATCGACAGCGGCGCGGACGACTATGTAGGCAAGCCGTTCCGGATGGAGGAAGTGCTGGCCCGTCTGCGGGCGCTGATCCGCCGGTCGGCCGGGCAGCCTGCAGCCGACATCCGCTGCGGTCCGGTGACGCTCGATCCGCGAACGGCGCGCGTCACGCTCGATGGCGTTCCCGTCCGGTTGACCAGCCACGAATATCGCGTGCTCGCATACCTGATGCATCACCGTGGCCGGGTCGTTCCGCAATCGGAGCTTGTCGAACACATCTACGCTCAGGACAGCGATCGTGATTCGAACACGGTGGAAGTGTTCATCGCGCGGCTGCGACGCAAGCTCGGCGCTTCCTCGATCGAGACCATTCGTGGGCTCGGCTATCGCATGGTTGGTGGGGCGTGAGGCTGGGCTCGCTGCGTTCGCGGCTGATGCTCGGTGCGTTCTTCTGGACACTGGGGCTGTTTGCCGTTGGCGCAGTCGTTTCGACCGCCGCGCTGCTCAACTATCCGGAGCTCCCGCGGCAGTTTCATGGCGCCGCGGCGCGGCACTTCGTCGCGTTGCTGGTCTTCACGGTGATCTGCATCCTCGTGGGCCTGTGGCAGGTACGCCGTGGCATGTCCCCGATCGAACAACTGCGGCGCCGCCTGTCGGACGTCCGCGAGGGGCGCAGCGGCCGCCTCGACGGCGTCTACCCGAGCGAGGTTCAGCCGCTGGTCGACGATCTGAATCTCCTGCTGGAACACCGCGAGGCCGCTGTCGCGCGGGCGATCGCCAAGGCCGGCGACCTCGCCCACGGTCTCAAGACGCCGCTCGCCGTCCTCACGCACGAGGCCGGGCGTGTGTCGGCCGCAGGGCACGAGGATCTCGCGGAGGTCATCGAACAGCAGATCGATCGCATGCGGCGCCAGACGGAATACCACCTGGCCCAGGCCAGGGCGGCCGCGTCCGGGTCGCTGCCAGGTGCCCGCTGCGATCTACATGGCGCGGCCAGCGCCCTGGTCCGCACGCTGCTGCACCTGCACGCTGACCGTGGTCTCACCATCGAGAACGAGGTCGATGTCGCGCACCAGGTGCGCTGTCAGCGCGAAGACGTCGACGAGATGCTGGGCAACCTCCTCGACAACGCCTGCAAGTGGGCGCGCTCGGAGGTGACCGTGCGATCGGCCCAGGCGAACGGGATGGTGTCGGTCAGCGTGGACGACGACGGACCCGGGCTGGCGGCGGAACTTCGGACCGAGGTCTTGCGGCGCGGCGTCCGGGCCGACGAGCAGGCGCCCGGATCGGGACTCGGTCTCGCGATCGTGCGGGACCTCGCCGCTCTGTATGGCGGCGCGATCGCGCTGGAATCCTCACCGCGCGGCGGCGTGCGGGCGGTTCTCCAGCTCCCCACATATACAATTCCCGTCTCACACGCATAACGCCGTCCGCTTTTTTCCAATCTCATGCACCCCGACGCTGCCAATACCGGAGCGGGCGCTCCGGCGCCCCTGCCGCACGGGTTCTGGCCGACGATCCGCGCCGCCATCCGCGGGATCCGGATCGACTACACGACGGCACCCGTCGGCCAGGCCGTGATCCTGCTCGCCGTGCCCATGGTCATGGAAATGGCGATGGAGTCGATTTTCGCGGTCGCGGACGTGTTCTGGGTCGCACATCTCGGGGCCGACGCGGTGGCCACGGTCGGTCTCACCGAATCGATGATGACGATCATCTACACGGCCGCGATCGGTCTCTCGATCGGCGCCACCGCGCTGGTCGCGCGTCGGATCGGGGAACACGACCCCGAGGGCGCCGCCCGTGCGGCCGGTCAGTCGATCCTCCTCGGTCTCGGGGTCGCCGCCGCGATCGCAATGGTCGGGGCCGCGTTTGCGGAGTCTCTGTTGCGGATCATGGGCGCCACGGACGACGTCGTGCAGACGGGCAGCGGGTTCACTCGGCTGATGCTGGGCGGCAATGCCACGGTGCTGCTGCTGTTCCTCCAGAACGCCGTCTTCCGGGGCGCCGGCGATGCGGCCATCGCGATGCGCGTGCTCGTATTCGGCAATCTGCTGAACATCGTGCTGGGTCCGTGCTTCATCTTCGGGATCGGCCCGTTTCCCCGGCTCGGCGTCACCGGCGCGGCGGTGGCCACCAACCTCGGACGGGGCGCCGCCGTCGTGTATCAGCTCTACACGCTCATGCACGGTGAGGGCAGGGTTCGCGTCAGCCGGCGCCATTTCGGGCTGGATGTCGCGATGATGCGGTCGGTCCTGAAGCTGTCGGGTTCGGGCACGTTCCAGATCCTGGTAGGTACCGCGAGCTATGTCGGTCTCGTCCGGATTCTCTCGACCTTCGGCAGCACGGCGCTCGCCGGCTACACCATCGGCATGCGCGTGATCCTGTTCGCGCTGCTGCCGGCCTTCGGGATCAGCAACGCGGCGGCCACGATGGTCGGGCAGAACCTGGGGGCGAAACGACCGGACCGCGCCGAGCGCGCGGTCTGGACCGCGGCGCGATACAACATGCTGTTCCTCGGCAGCGTCGGCGCGGCTTTTCTCACGGGGGCGCCGTTGATCGCGCGGTTCTTCAGCGACGATCCCGGGGTTCAGCACTACGCGGTGTCCTGTCTGCGCATCGTGAGCCTCGGGTTTCTCTTTTACGCGGGAGGCATGGTCCTGACCGCCGCGTTCAATGGCGCCGGCGACACGTGGACACCGACGCTGATCAATCTCGGTGTGTTCTGGGCGTTCGAGATCCCGCTCGCCTGGTGGCTGGCGACCCACACGCCGCTCGGCCCCCGGGGCGTGTTCTGGGCGCTGACGATTGCCTATTCGGGCCTGGCCGTCGTCAGCGCGGTGGTGTTCAGGAACGGGAAGTGGAAGAAGAGCGCTGTCTGAGGGCTTCAGTCGCGCATCGTACACCCTCACGCTGCCGCGGCAGTCGCGGCCTTCGGCCGCGGCACGACGACACGACGGGACGACGACACGACGTTTCCTACTCGCGCGCCTTCGGCGCTCTTCACAAAGAACACAAAGGTCCCGAAGACCACCCAAGAAGATCTTGTGAGTCTCTTCGACCGACTCTTGCCGCAGGGCCGGCGTCCCCGCCAGCGGGGAGCCGTTGATATTCGACCCGCCTTTGTGGCCTTCGCGAAGAGCGCCGAAGGCGCGACCGTGTGAAAACGTCGTGGCGTCGTATCGTCGCCCCGTCGTTCAAGCGCGAAGCGCCACCGTGAACCCGATCCGTGAGGGCGAACGTCGCTCGAAGAGAGATCAGCCGTCGACTGCGCTACACTCTCCCGCCTGCCTACCCAGGAGGAGCCTTGAGCGCAAGCCGTCGGTTGTCCGCCGTCTCGATCCTGTCAGTTTCGCTGATTGCTACGTCGCTGGCGCAATCCGACAAGCCGCCGGGAGCGAATCCGCAGGCCCCCAAGGCGCCGTCCGCGACTGCGGCGTCGACGCCGGCGGCCATTCCGAAGATCCAGTTCGAGAAGTACACGCTGCCGAATGGCCTGCAGGTCATTCTTCACGTCGATCGCAAGCTGCCGATCGTGCACGTCAACCAATGGTTCAACGTCGGCTCGAAGAACGAGCGCGTCGGGCGGAGCGGCTTCGCGCACCTGTTCGAGCACATGATGTTCCAGGGATCGAAGAACGCCGCCAAGGAGTACTTCACCTACGCCGAGGCCGCCGGCGCAAACGTCAGGGAAGGCGGCGTGAACGGGACGACGAACCAGGATCGGACGAACTACTTCGCGACGGTCCCGTCCGGGAACCTCGAGAACATCCTGTGGCTCGAAAGCGATCGGCTGCAGACGTTGCCGGAAGCGATGACCGACGCCAAGCTCGCCAACCAGAAGGACGTGGTCCGCAACGAGCGGCGGCAGGGCCTCGAAAACACCCCGTACGGTCGCTGGTTCAAGCTGATCCCGGAGAACCTGTTTCCGTCGCGCCACCCGTACGCCAACGACGTGATCGGCGTGCACGAAGACCTCGCGGCGGCGACGCTGGAGGATGTGCGCGATTTCTTCAGGACGTACTACACGCCGAATAATCTGTCGCTCGTCATCGCGGGCGACTTCGATGCGGCGGAGGCGAAGCGCCTCGTCGAGAAATATTTCGGCACGATTCCACCGGGACCGCCGCTGGATCGGCCGGCGAAGGGCACTCCGAAGCTGGACGGGGAGAAGATCGTCGAGGTCAGGGATCGAGTGCCGCAGGAGCGGACCTACTTCGCGTGGCATTCGCCCGCCTACTTCGCGCCCGGTGACGCCGAACTGGATCTGGTCGCGACGATTCTCAGCGACGGCCTTTCGGCGCGGCTGAACAAAGCGCTCGTCTATGACCGGCAGCTCGCGTCCGACACGACCGCCTTTCAATCCAATCAGCCACTGACCGGCTTTTTCGTGCTATGGGCGACGGCCAGGCCGGGGGCCGATCTGTCACAGGTCGAGGCCATTGTCACCGAGGAGATCGCACGGCTGGCCAAGGATGGGCCGACGGAAGAAGAGCTCAATCGCGCCCGAACGAAGTGGGAGTTCAACTTCGTCACCGGCCTCGAAGGCATCGGCGGCTTCGGCGGCAAGGCCGACATCCTGAACCAATACAACACGTTTCTGGGCAACCCGGGCATGTTCGAGGAGGACTTCGCGCGCTACCGCAACGCGACGGCGGCCACCGTCAAGGCGACCGTCAACGAGTACCTCAACACGCGGAACCGGCTGCTCGTGCGCTTCAGGCCCGAGCAGTCGGGTCCCCCATCGACGGTCGCGCTCGATCGCACGAAGGAGCCGCCGCTCGGGGCCGATCGCCCGTTCACCGCGCCGGACGTGAAGTCGGCGAAGTTGGACAACGGTGTCGAGATTTTCGTCGTCGAGCGTCCCGAGCTCCCGAAGGTCTCGGTATCGCTGGCCTCGCGCAGCGGCAGCATCAACGATCCCGCAGGCAAGGGCGGTCTCGCGAGCCTGACGGCGCGCGTGATGCGGCGGGGGACGAAGGCGAAGAGCGCGCTCGATATCGACAACACGCTCGGCGATCTGGGCACCTCGCTCACGTGGGGTGCGGGCCGCGAAAGCGCACGACTCGGCCTGGAAGTCCTCAAGAGGAACGTGTCGCCCGCGATGGCGGTTCTCGCCGACGTCGTCCTGCAGCCCGCGTTCCCGGCGGCGGAGTTCGACCGTGAGAAGAAGCTGGCGCTCGACGGGCTCGGACAGCAGGCGAACAATCCCAACGCGGTCGCCAACCGCGTGTCGTTCATGCTCGCCTTCGGTCTCGAGCATCCCTACGGTCGCTCGCCCGCCGGGCTGCCCGCCACCGTCGGCAGCATTACCCGTGAAGATCTCAGCCGCTTCCATCAGGCGCAGTGGAAGCCGGGCAGCTCCGCGCTGGTGTTGGTCGGTGACGTAACACTCGCCGAGGCCACCGCGCTCGCGAAACAGCATTTCGGCGCGTGGTCGGGCGGCGCCGCGCCGGCGGTCACGATTCCGCCGCCGCAGCCGGTGGGGCCCGGCAAGATCTATCTGATCGATCGACAGAACGCGGCGCAGACGGTGATTGCGCACGTGTTGCCCGCGCCGCCGCGCGCGTCGCCGGAGTACGCGGCGGTGACGCTGGCCGATGCGGTTTACGGCGGTGGCGGGTTCGGGACGCGGCTCAATCTCAACCTCCGCGAGGACAAAGGGTATTCGTACGGCGTCTTCTCCAACGCGTCGTTGCTTCGGCAGTCGGGCACGATCATCGCGTCAGGCGGCGTGCAGACGGACAAGACGAAGGAGTCGGCCGCCGAGTTCGTCACCGAGCTGAAGAACCTGGCCGGCGCGAAGCCGATCACCGAGACCGAGCTCACGGCGGCGCGTCTGACCAAGATTCGCGGCTACGCGCAGCAGTTCGAATCACTCAATCGCGTATCGGGCCAGGTGATCAACCTCTGGGCGCTCGGGATGCCGATGATGGAGCTGCAGCGCGAGCCCGAGAGCCTGCTCGGCGCGTCGCTGGCGGCGGTGAACGCTGCCGCGTCGAAGTATGCCGCGCCTGCGGGCACCACCTTGCTGCTCGTGGGCGACCGGTCGAAGATCGAAGCCGGCCTCAAGGACCTCAACGCCGGGGAGGTCGTCATCCTCGACGTGGAAGGACGACGTGTCAAATAGCGCGCCTTGACATGATCTACGAGCCCGCATAGCGTTCGAACGATGCACATGAAGCATCGGCGGACGCAGGACGGCGACACCGTGGTCGGCCACGGCGTGGCCGAAGGCTATCTCTCCACCGACGAAATCGCGCGGCTGGTCCGGGAAGGGCTGGCCCGCCTCCCGCTCGACGGCCGGCGCGTCCTCGTGCTCATCCCGGACGGCACCCGGACGATGCCGATGCCGCTCATGTTCGAAACACTCGAGCGTGAGCTCGGCGAGCGTGTGACGGCGCTGGATTTCCTGGTCGCCCTCGGCACGCACACGCCGATGAGCGACGAGCAGCTGACCCGGCACGTCGGCCAGGCCGTCGTCGAAGGAAAGGCCGGCAAGCGGCGGATCTTCAATCACCG
>Ga0075428_100000997_pt1 | contig 29976 bp, 27 predicted proteins | sample RhiMetdeltSRZDD2_FD_75291 | JGI IMG/M metagenome (GOLD analysis project Ga0075428, IMG submission 75291) | Populus rhizosphere microbial communities from Tennessee, USA - Rhizosphere MetaG P. deltoides SRZDD2 | ecosystem: Host-associated > Plants > Roots > Rhizosphere > Soil | place: USA... | reverse complement strand
ACCGCGATCGTGCCCGTGGTGGCCACATCGGCGGCGGCATAGGGACGCGGCGAGACCGCGAAGTCGCTCCCACTGGTCGCCACACCGGCCGCGGTGCCCACCCGGATCCGGCCCGAGCCCGCCGCCTCCGGCACCGTCACAGTAAGGCTCACGGCGCTGGCCGCACTCACCGTTGCCCGGGTTGCCCCGAACATCACGGTGTTGTTGGCGGCGACCGGGTCGAAGCCACTACCGGAGATCGTCACCGCAGTGCCGGCCGCGCCGATGCCGGGCGAGAACCCGGTCACCGCCGGCGCCACCGCCGCGGGATCCACAGTGAACGACTCCGCGCTGATCGCCGTTCCGGCCACGGTCGTCACACTCACCGTGCCATTGGTGGCACCCGCCGGCACCGTCACGGTGAGCCTCGTCGCACTCGCGGCGGTCACCGTGGCCGCCGTCCCGTTGAACCGCACCGTATTGCCGGTGGGCGTGGTCGCAAACGCGGTGCCGCTGATCGTCACGCTCGACCCGAGGGCGGCACGGCTGGGTACCACGCACAGCACCGACAAGGTCGCAGACGCGTACCGGTTGATCGCCAGCAGGTTGCCTGAGGCGTCGTAGTTGTAGCGGGCGGCCGCGGCCGGCCCTGACGCCTGCGACACCCCGCACAGCTGACCGGCGCTGTCATAGGCGTAATCCGTCGGATTCGACGGCAGCGCCGTCGTGCCGACCGGGGCGGTCGGGCCGACCGGGACGGTGGCGGCGGGCGGCTCCTGCATCCCGGACCGGCGGGCCGGCGAAGCGGCCGGCGCGGCGTTGCCGGTGAGCACCACCAGCCCGGACGAGGCCAACAGAGCGGCAAGGAAGGCGGCTGTCGGACGCAGCGACCTGCGCCACGGGAAAGACCAGTGATGCATCGAAAGCTCGCTTTCGTAGTTCGACCCGTCCGGCGCGAAAGACGGCACTGAAGATGTTGGGAGAGCGCCTCACAAAGTTCATAGTTGTGTGTCAATGTTTGGGATGAAGTCGGGACACCGGAAAGGCAGCACGATGTTGAGGAAAGACGCGAGCGGAAAAGTCGACTCTGGGCGGACAACCTCGACGCAACAGTCGATCGTCGAATTAGCCACTGAGCTGCGTGCTCTACGCGAAAAGTCGCATCGGAGCCTGCGCGAACTACAACACGCGACCTTCGCCAGCGACTCGTCCCTGTCGCGCTACCTGTCCGGCCGGACGGTGCCGCCGTGGCAGGTGGTGGAGGCACTGTGCCGCCTGGGTGACCGCGACCCGGCCGAGCTGCGGGACCTCTGGGAACGAGCGCGGCAAGCCCGCGGGAAGCAGTCGCGTGCGGCCCGGATCAGCAGCGTCCCGGACGCCAGCGCGGAGACTGTCCCAACTCGGGACATCCCACCCCGGGATGCCATCATCACGGCCTGCGGCCAGATCGGTTATCACCCCGCTCGGACTGTCCTGGGACTTCTTGTCGCCGCGGCCGCCGGCGGACTTGTCACGGCGTTCGTCTGGCGCTGGCGTCCGGCGACGCGCTGGCGTTCGTAGCGTGCCCGCCAGATGCGGCATCGGAGCAACGAGCCGGTCGACGGATCGTCGTGATGTCCGATGTGGACAATTTGTGGAACGCGGCCGTTGTGGACGCGCTCAACACCTGGCTGACCAGACGATCCGATGAAAATTGTAAACAGATAAGTTTGTTTAGTATGAAGCGACTCCTCGCCATCCTGATCTTCGCCGCCACGGCGGCCGCCGCCACCCTGGCCGTGATCACCCCCGCTCAGGCCGCAGGTCCCTACGTGAAGGTCGGCTACTTCACCCAGTGGGGCATCTACCGGCGAAACTTCACCGTCAAGAACGTGCACACCTCCGGCCAGGCCGGCAAGCTCACCCACATCAACTACGCGTTCGGCAACATCGGCGCGGACGGAAAGTGCTTCGAGGCCAACGCGGCCGGAGTCGGTGACGCCTGGGCCGACTACCAGAAGGGCTTCAAGGCAGGTGAATCGGTCGACGGGGTCGGCGACGTCTACAACCAACCCCTCGCCGGCAACTTCAACCAGCTGCGCAAGCTCAAGACCATGTACCCGAACCTGAGGGTGCAGATCTCGCTGGGCGGCTGGACCTGGTCGAAGTACTTCTCCGACGCCGCGCTGACCCCGGCCTCACGCCAGGCGATGGTGGCCAGCTGCATCGACCTGTACCTCAAGGGAAACCTTCCCTTCATCGGCAACTCCACCCGAGGCGGGACCGCAAGCGGTTATGGCGTCTTCGACGGCATCGATCTGGACTGGGAGTGGCCGGGCTCGGAAGGCAATCCGGGCAACATAGTCCGGCCGCAGGACAAGCAGAACCTGACCCTGCTGGCCGCCGAGTTCCGAAGCCAGCTCGACGCCTACGGCACGCAGGTCGGCCGGCACTTCTCCTTGACCACCTTCCTTCCCGCCGACCCGGCGAAAATAGCCGCCGGCATAGAGATCCCGCAGCTACTGTCCTATCTGGACTTCGCCACCGTGCAGGGCTACGACATGACCGGGCCGTGGAACGCCACCACCGGACACCAGTCCAACCTGTACTCCACCCCGCAGCAGACCTTCAGCGCCGACCTGGCCATCACCACCTACCTCAACGGCGGCGCGCCCGCCGGCAAGCTCGTCCTCGGGATCCCTTACTACGGCAAGGGATGGGCCGGCGTAGCCGGAACCGCCAACGGCCTCTACCAACCCTCCTCCGGTCCGGCCCGCGGCACCTTCGAGGACGGCACCGAGGACTACAAGAAGCTGGTCACCAAGACCGGCACGGTCTTCTTCGACGCCACCGCCGTGGCCGCCTGGAAGCTGAGCGGCAGCAACTTCTGGTCCTACGACACCCCGCAGGTGATCGCCACCAAGTGCGCCTACATCAAAAACCGCGGCCTGGGCGGTTCGATGGTGTGGTCCCTCGACGGCGACACCGCAACCGCCGAGCTGACCACCGCCATCCACAACGGTCTCACCTAAAGAACCAGCCACCTTCACGCCCTACCGTTTGTCGCGGCCGTTCATGCGGCCAACGGTAGGGCGTGGCCCCCGGCCCGGTCTCCCCCCTTGCTGAGCAGAGCCCAGGGCGCATCTTGGCGCCTGCCGATCGATCACCAAGATGGCGACAAGACTCGAGGGATAGCGTACGGCCCGCCGTGGGAACAATCTTTATCCAGGGAGATCACATGCGACGACCCGTTCCCTTAATCTTGGCCGCCCTCCTGACAATCACGCCGGTAGCCGTGGTGGCCGGCTCGCCCGGGACCGCCTTGGCGGCGAGCCCGGGAATCGACACACCCGGCGCTGTCCGCAACGCCAACTGGTACCTCAGCAACAGCTTCGGCGGAAACGGCGATCACATTTTCGTGTACGGCAACGCCGGAGACATCGCCATCGCCGGCGACTGGAACGGCGACGGCATCGACACCCCGGGCGTGTTCCGCAACGCCACCTGGTACCTCAGCAACGGGTACAACGGGAGCGTCGACTACTCCTTCGTCTACGGCCTTCCGGGCGACATCCCGGTGGTCGGCGATTGGAACGGCGACGGCCGCGACACCGTGGGCATCATGCGCGGCGACCAGTGGCACCTCAGCGACTCGCTGGGTGGCGGGGTGGACTACGCCTTCGCCTACGGCATCGCCGGCGACAAGGTGGTGGTCGGCGACTGGAACGGCGACGGCCGCGACACGCCCGGCGTGGTGCGTGGCCACACCTGGTTCCTGTCCAACAGTTTCGGCGGGACAGGCGACTACATCTTCGGCTTCGGCAACGACTCGGACCTCGCCGTCGCGGGCGACTGGGACGCCAACGGCACCGACACCCCGGGCCTGGTGCGCGGCGACGAATGGTGGCTGTCCAACGACTTCTCCGGCGGAGTCGCCATCTTCTTCAAGTACGGCATCGCCGGCGACCAGATGCTGGTGGGGCACTGGGGTGCCACGGCACCTCCGCCGCCGCCACCTCCGCCGCCCACCGTGGGCGTCGACGGGCCGGCCGCGGTGCGCGGCAACGCCTGGTACCTCAGCGAGGAGTTCGGTGGGACCGGTGACTACATTTTCACCTACGGGAACCCGACCGACATCAAGATCGTCGGTGATTGGGATGGCGACGGCATCGATACCCCCGGAGTGGTGCGCGGCAATACCTGGTACCTGAGCAACGGGTACAACGGGACGGTCGCCTACGCCTTCTCCTATGGACTGGCCGGCGACATCCCGGTGGTGGGCGACTGGAACGGCGACGGTCTGGACTCCGTCGGCGTGATGCGCGGCGACAGGTGGTTCCTCAGCGACACCCTGAGCGGCCCGGCAACCTACAACTTCGCGTATGGCATCGCGGGTGACCTGCCGGTGGTGGGTGACTGGAACGGCGATGGGGTCGACGGTCCCGGCGTGGTGCGCAACGCCAACTGGTACCTCAGCGACAGTTTCGGCGGCACCGGCGATCACATTTTCGTCTTCGGCAATCCCGGTGACATCGTGGTCGCCGGGGACTGGGACGCCGACGGCATCGACACGCCGGGAGTGGTTCGCGGCGACGCGTGGTTCCTCAGCGACAGCTTCGGCGGCAACGGGGACCACAACTTCGCCTACGGCATCGCCGGCGACCGGATGCTCGCCGGGCACTTCGGCACCCCGGAGGCCGCCCAGGGTCCACCGCCGAGCGGCTGCCCGTTCACCGCCCGGATCGTCACCTACAACCCGGACGGCTGGGGCACGCTGCTGGACGCGTTGGGCGCCAACCAGACGGCGTGCGCGCAGTACTACATCACCCTGCCCTCGATCACGAACCCGGGCGACCCGAACAACAAGCTCTTCCCGCGCGGCGGCACGGCCCTGACGGGCGTACGTGCCAAGGGTGCCAACTTCCACCCGGTCGCCGAGTTCCATTACCAAACATGGGCCACGGTCACCAACATGACGTGGTTCCAGAAGGGTGTCGAGTTCCGGCGGCGGATGACCGCTGCCGGCTACGACCAATCCCAGCAGGAAACCTGGGCGGTCAACGAGCTGCCCTCGACCGTGCGGACCAACCCGACGGTACGGCAAAACGTCATGGACCTCGTCCGCGGCCTCTACCAGGGGCCCAGCGGCGTGGCGCTCGGCGGCGCCGTGTTCGTCGTCAACTTCGGCCATATCAACCCGATTCCCCCCAACACCACCCTGGGCCCGTACAAGAGCGCCCTCAAGGGTTGGGAGACCGACGGCGCCTTCTGGACCGCGATGAACAGCCACGTCCGCTGGTGGGGTCAGGAGGTCTACACGAGTTGCTCGAAGGTCTGCGTCCCGGGCGCGACTGTGGGTACGAAGTCGTCGAACGTCAACGCCTTCATCGAGCATCCGGCCAAGCTCGCCTTCGCCCGTGGGGCTCCGGCCGCGGCCGGCCCGGCCCGCAATTTCTTCAACGAGAGCTATATGCCGCTTACCACCGGGTTCTGGCAAAGCAGTGAGTACGGCGACACCCGGCTCCCGCTCGACACGATGAAGGCTCTCGCCAGCCTCCAGGTGTACGCGGCGCGAGCCTGGGCGGGCAACCATGTGTACCCGGACGGCCGCTTCGCCATCGCCTGGAACGAGCAGGCGGGTACGGTGGACCAACGCGCCGACCTCGCCTCACGGATCGCCGCCGCGATCGCCGGTGCCTACGGGTCAGGCGGCACAGCGGCCCGCGCCTGTAGCCCGACCGGATCCCTGGCCGGGTGCAACGCGAACCTGTCCGGCGCGAGATTCAACAAGGCATGGCGAACCTTCGATACCTGGTAGCCACCGCCCCTACTGCTCGAACGGCGCAAACACCGGGCGCTCCGAAGGCGACACCTCGCCCAAGGACCGCCCGGTCAGCCGATGCTTCACCGGTTCAGGCTCAGCGACGCACCGGCGCCAGCACTCAGTTTGCCCGGTTGAACAGGCCCACCCGGATCGCGCCGTGCTGCTCGAGAAGGCTCAGCTGATACGAACCGCGCAGCACGGCCACGGCGTCGGCCGAAAGGCAGTCCAGCGGATCTTCCTGAGTGCCATAGCACATCACCCACACCCTGGGTGGCGACGCGAGGCACCGCTGCGCGCTCTGGCACTCGGTAGCGAGGTAACCCCCCTTCTGCACCGGGGTTTTCTCCATCATTGCGTCACGCGGGCGAGAGGTGGGATCGAGGTAGTAATCGGCGGCGAGCCGAAGCCATCCGTGGTTGGCCTGAAGGATGATCACGTCGCCCTCGCGGGACTGTGCACTGATCGACCGGGACGCCTCCGCCACACCGGTATCGGCGTGCCCGTCCGGCTGTCGCATGGCAAGCTGCTGCCCCGCCCCGAGAAGCACAACGGCGACTAGGACTATGGCGGCGACCGGACGTGAAACCCTTGCCAGCGCCACACCGGCAAGGGCCGCCCATGCCGCAAGCATCAGTAACACATATCGGTCGTGGTACAGCGGCCGGAACATCCCGGTCACGAAAAGCAAGAGGAACGGAAGCACCGCCAGTGCCGCGACGGCGACGAAGGCGAAGCCCCTGTTGCCCAAGGCCGCACGTTCAGCGGCACGCGGGATGAGTTCGATGCGCTGCTCGCCCGCGACCATCGCGGCCACGCCCAAACCAAACAGCAGCCCGGCGAGCAGACCCCCGCCCGCGACACGGCCCAATATGTCCGGCAGCGCCTGCCATGAAGTCAAGAAAAGCCAGCTAATCTGACCCTGCTGTCGCAGGCCCAAAACGAGCAGCGGGAAAACCGCGACTGCCGCCGCGGCAACCGACACCGCCCAAGCCTTTGCCTCGCCGCGCACCGCTGCGCGCCGCCACCACAGCGCCACGAGCACAGCCACGGCATGCGCCCCCACCACGCTGAAGGCCAGCAGATTCGACCATCCGGTCAAGGCGCACGCAAGGGCATAGACAATCCAACGCCAGCGCGAGGGCTCCTGCCACGCGCGCAGCAGCGCGAGCGTCGCGAGCACGGCGAAACAGGACATGAGCGCGTATGGCCGCGCCTCCTGCGCATACCGGCTTACCGCGGGCAGCGCCGCCAACAGCAGGCCACCGGCCGCACCGGCGTGCGGGCTGTGCAGCCGGGCGCCAATCGCCGCCACCAGACCGGCCGTCGCGATCATGGCAAGCAGGGACGGCAAGCGCAGTGCGAGATGCGAGTCGCCGAAGATCGCTGTCCACACGCTCATCAACAGGTAGTAGGGCGCGAGCACGGCATCGACGTCGTCCGCTACCCGCGCGATCTGAAACCACGAGCGATCCGAGGCGCTCCACGTCATTATCTCGTCGACCCACAGCACGGGAGTGCCGATCCCCCAAGCGCCGACGATGGCCATGGCGCCCGAGGCGGTCAGGATGTGCCACGCAGCGGCCAGCCCCCGGTGCCGGGTGCCGGCCCGCACGTCGCCGGCACCGCCCACGCGGTCTTCCACGTCCGAACGGATCAACGTATCTGTCATGGCATATCGGTCATGGCGTGAGCGCTTCCGTTCGAACAGGCCGTGGGTCTTGAATGCCCGCATCATAGCCAACGATGCGCGGCGCCGAGGCCCCCGGTTGGCCAGCAGGTGAACAATCCCACAGAGCGGTTGATGAGGCCGGATCGTTCGGCTGGCTAAGTTTTTCGCTTGTGACGACAGGTGGTGTCCGGTCAGGCGTGCCGCCGCGCCAGCGAGACGGTCCGACGCCATCGCTGGAAGACAGGGCTCCTTGCAGCGTTGGACCGGCTTGTCTGGCAAAGTAAGCGCTATGCCCGACGGTCGCATCAGCCACCCACATCTTGTCGATGCCGCCGTTCACCTTGAGCCGTACGACGCGACTTGGCCGCAGCGGTTCGCCGATGAGGCGGAGCTGATCAGACAGATCATCGGCTCTTGGATCAGCGGCGGCATTCACCATATCGGGAGCACGGCAGTGCCGGGATTGGCCGCCAAACCCGTCATCGACATCATGGTCGGCGTGGCGGACCTGCCATCGTCACGGCCCTGCATCGAACTGCTGAAGTCGGTCGAGTACTGCTACGCCCCGTACCGTGCCGAGGTCATGCACTGGTTCTGCAAGCCACACCCCAGTCAGCGAACGCACCACCTACACCTGGTGCCCACCGGCTCACCGCGTTACATCGACGTCTTGGCTTTCCGGGACTACCTGCGAGGGCACCCCGAAGCCGTTGCCGAGTACGAAGCGCTCAAGCATGAACTGGCTGACAGCTATCGGCACGACCGTGAAGCCTATACCGACGGCAAGACCCCACTGGTCGAGAAGCTGACCGCCGCCGGTCATCGCGAGCGCGAAGTTCATTGAGCCAGTTGGCTTTTGCAGTTTGTTGGTCGGCCCACGACAGATCTGTCGAGTTTGTCCAGCCTGAATCATGGCGTTGCCGACCGGTGTAACTTGGAGCGGCGGGGATTGGGGAGATCCAGACGAGCCGACGTAGGCGGATGTGCCATGAGCGTCAAGACGAGCCGCGTATTTGTCAGTCATACCTCGGACCTGGCCCGCGTTCCGGTGGGTCGGTCGTTCGTGCAAGGTGCGCTAGACGCGGTGGCCCGGTTGGGGATGCTCGCGGTGGACATGCGCTACTTCGCCGCGCGGGAGGACCAGCCCGCCGACTACTGCCGGCGGCGGGTGCGGGAATGCGACATCTTCCTGGCGGTGGTGGGATTTCGTTACGGCTCTTTGGTTCCCGGGGAAGCGGTGTCCTATACGGAGCTGGAGTTCGATGAGGCCACCACGTCCGGGCTGCCGCGGCTGGTGTTCCTGCAGCAGGACACAACTCTCGGTGAGGCCGACGCCGACCGCACGGCGGTCGACGGGTTTCGCGAGCGCCTGAGGCAAGCCGGGTTGATCTGCGTCGAGTTCTCGACAGTGGAGGGACTGGAGCTGGCGATCGTGCAGGCGCTCACGGAGTGGGCGCAGGAGCCGGTGGCGGTGCCGCGGCAGTTGCCCCGGGCGGTAACGCACTTCGCCGGGCGCGTCGATCAGCTAACGACGCTGACGGAGCTGCTGCCCCGACGGGTGCCGGCGGGTGGCGCGGTGGTGATCTCCGCAATCGACGGTACCGCTGGGGTGGGAAAAACCGCTCTCGCCATCCACTGGGCGCATCAGGTGGCGCATCACTTCCCGGATGGGCAGTTGTATGTGGACCTCCGCGGGTTTGATCCGAGCGGGCAGGCGATGGCCCCCGGAGAGGCGCTGCGCCGGTTCCTCGACGCGCTGGAGGTGGATCCGCAGCGCATCCCGGCCGACCTCGACGGGAAGGCCGCGTTGTACCGCAGCCAGATGGCGGGCCGGCGGATGCTCATCGTGCTGGACAACGCGCGTGACAGCGCTCAGGTCCGTCCGATGCTGCCCGGCACGCCCGGCTGCCTCGTGGTGGTAACCAGCCGCAACCAGCTGCCGGGGCTGGTCGCCGCGGACGGCGCCCACCCGCTCAGCCTGGATCTGCCGACCGTGGCCGAGGCGCGAGAGCTGCTGGCCAATCGGCTGGGCGCGAAGCGGACCACCGCCGAGCCCGGCGCGGTGGACGAGATCATCGAGGCGTGCGCCCGGCTGCCACTCGCCCTCGCGATCGTCGCCGCCCGCGCCGCCAACCGTCCAATGTGGTCACTGGCTGCGCTCGCCTGCGAATTGCGCGAAACCACCAGCCGCCTCGATGTGCTGGCGTCCGGTGAGGATGTGCACACCGACGTGCGGGCGGTGCTCTCCTGGTCGGCGCGAGCGCTGACCAGCGGCGCGGAACGGCTGTTCCGCCTGCTGGGACTGCATCCCGGACCAAGCATCACGGTGCCGGCGGCGGCCAGCCTCGCCGCGGCGCCAGTCGCCGAGGTGCGAGGCCTGCTTGCCGAGCTGACCCGAGCCAACCTGATCGTCGAGTCCGCCCCGGGCCGGTACACCTTTCACGACTTGCTGCGCGCATACGCCAGGGATCTGGTCGATACCCACGAGCCGGGTGAGTGGCGCCAAGCCGCCACACAACGGATGCTCGACCACTACCTGCACTCCGCCCACTCCGCCGACCGGCTGCTGCACCCTGGGCGGGACCAGCTCACCCTGACCCCGCCCGGGCCACAGGTCACGGCCGAGCACCCCGACGACGAACAGCGGGCCACGGAGTGGTTCACCGCCGAGCGTGCCGTGCTGCTGGCCGCTGTCGAGCACGCCGCCATCACCGGTTTCGATACCCACACCTGGCAGCTGGCCTGGACCCTGGCGCCGTACCTCGACCGCCGGGAACACTGGCACGACCTCGCCGCGACCGGACGCACCGCCGTGGCCGCGGCCGAACGCCTGGCGGATCTGTCCGCGCAGACCACCACCCACCGCCTCCTTGCGCGGGCATACATCCAGCTGGGCCGCCTCGACGACGCCCACACCCAGTTGAAGGACGCCCTCGCCCTGACCACCCAGACCGGCGACCAGGAGGGGCAGGCGCACGTCCACCACAGTTTCGCCTACATGTGGGAGCGGCAGGGCCGCCACGCCGATGCCCTGCACCATGTGCAGCAGACGCTGGAGCTGTACCGCGCCGCCGGTCACCGGCGCGGACAGGCGCGCGCGCTCAACAACATCGGCTGGTGCCACTCGCTTCTCGGCGAGCACCGGCAGGCCGTGACCGCCTGCGAGCAAGCGCTGGAACTCCTTGAGGATCTCGGTGACCGCTTCGGGCAGGCCAACACATGGGACAGTCTGGGCCACGCCCACAGGCACCTCGGTCATCACGATGTCGCCGTCGCCTGCTTCCAGCGCGCCATCGACCTGCACCGCGAGCTCGATGACCCGTCTCTGGAGGCCGAAACCCTCGTCCACCTCGGCGACACGCACGAGGCCGGCGGCGACCTCGGGGCGGCCCGCGAGGCTTGGGGCCGGGCCCTGACCATCATGAAGGAACTCAACCATCCCGACACCGAGCCGGTCCGGGTCAAGCTCGGCAGCGGTTACTAGCAGAAGCGTTCGGTCGAGTCGGCCATGTTACGGAACGGGTCGACGTCGTTGTCGATCGGGTTGCCGGGGCCAAGCGAGAACAGGCCAAGGTCCCCGGCCGTACCGCGCCCGCCATCGTTGTCGATGAACGTGACCGAGCCGGTCGACACGTTGTAGTGCACGCTTTCGGTGCGGTCGTCCCAACCCCAGGTCGCCAGGTTTTGCCAGCCGCAGTCGGACAGCTTGCCACGCGGGTAGCCGAAATTGATGCCGTCGTAGAAGCAGTACCATCCCGAGGGGCAGTCCGCGGTGCCGGCGACAGAGTGCGTCGGGCGGGCGAATGTGATGACGAACCGCCCGCCGTCGTATGCGACCTCGATCTCGCTGATCTGCTTGCCGCCGGGGAATGCCGTCAGCTGCGCATCGATCTGTGCCTGCACCGAAGCTTCGTAAGACGCGGTGCCGGCGGCGAGGAGGGCATCGGGGGCGGGGGCGGAAACAACCAGAGCGACGAGCGCGGTGATCGCTGTCGCGGCGACCCATCCAGGCTGACGTGTCATGCCTTCGCCTCCTTGCGCGGGTGGGCTCAAGTTGCCGTTCAGGCTAGCAACCACGTTCAATAGGCAGCCGGCCTTGGCCAGCGCTGAAGGGGTCTGTGCTGCGGCGGCGAAGGTTCCGCTTGCGCTCATCGCGGCCCCGCCTTGTTCTGAATCACCCGGCCATCCCGGCGCAGCACCAGGCCGCCGGCACTGTTTGGATACTGCCGATACGGCGGCGTCGGTGGCGGCGATGTCTGGGGGCGCGGCTGCTGCGGCAACGATTGGATGAGTTGGTGCAGTTCTGGCACGGCGCGTGGCAGGTAGGTCAGTGACCATGCCAGCCAGCCGATGGCGCTGGCCGCCGCGGCGTCAGGTCGCCGCCGCCGCCCCAGTTAAGCCGACCGCCCTGTGCCGGTCACGGCAGAAGCGGCGGTTATCCTGTCGCCCGGACGGGGCCTTTCTGCATAGCCGGCTGTGGGTACTTCTGCCGTTCTTCGTCCGGTCCTCCCGGGAATATCCTCGGCGAGTCATGATCGATTACGATGCTGGAGTTTTTGCGATGCCGCAATTCACCCCCTTCGCTGTGATCTTCGTTGCCGTTGTGTGCGCCGCTACGTACTTCTTCTACTTCCGTAACCGCAAGGCATTCATCCCCCAAGAACCCGCGCAGCGAACGGCCGTGCAATACACGCGGCTGCACCAGCTCGTGCCGACCCCCCGGCAGAACATCGACGCGCTTGGTGACAAACCGTTCGGGATCTTTCGGGGCGATCGCAGGTCGTGGGAGGACGCGATGCGCAACGGCACGCTTGTACTGTGTGCGGTGGTGCAGGCCAACCAGGTGCTCTACGATCCCGACAACCAGGACTCGGCGCCGGCCGTCGTGCTCTACACCACCGATCCCGCCCGGGCCATCGACGGGCAATGGCTGCAAAACCTTGCCATGCAAGTTCGATCGATCAAGCAGGACTCCTATCCGCGAAGCGCTGAGCTGAAAGAGATCCAGAATCTCCTTCTCGATGAACTCAGCCACTTTAAGATCACACTTCCCAACGAGCTCACCGGTGGGGTTCCCGTCACCATGATGGTGGCCGTGCAGATACCCGGCCGGCTGCCCGGCGGATGCATCCCGGTGCACAGTCTCATTCCCGGGATGGTCGGGCGTGACGGCCAGCTCTGGCACCTCAAGCCCCAGGCGTATTTGTAACCCCAACTGCCGGTCGTAGATGAGGGACCATGCGGTCGTCGCCTGGGCGGTGACGATCGCATGGTCGCTCATCATGGGTCACACGACGGAAACCGGGCCCACGGTGACGTCCACTCGAGTGGTGAGATCGTCGATCCATACGCTGCTGGCCCCGGCGATCAGCGCTGACTGCAGCTGAACCCGGTAGTGGCAGGGAGCTGTCGCCTGATCGCACTTCACCACAAACTCCTGCGCGAGGGTGTTGGCCTGCCAGTCAAGGGCACCGCCGTGGGCGGAGTCCCAAGCGTATGAGTCGGGCCGTCCGGTGTTGTCCGGCCAGGGCAGCGGCAAGCCGTTGATGAGGAATCTTCCGCCGCACCAGCCGTCGACCCCTGCGGGGCCTTGGCAATCCAGCTCGGCGACCGCCGTCAGGTCCACAAGCGCCTGTCGCCCGGGTGGCACGGTGAAGGACAGGTCGCCGCACGCCACGTCGAACCAGTTCGCGCCGTACACGGCGTCGGTGTAGGTAAACGGGATGTTGCTCACCGTGCGGTACTTCTGCTCATCGGGGTTGAGCTGTTGAATGTGCAGGCAGGAGTCCGGGGCCGCGTTCCCCGGGTCGCCGATGGCGCTGGGCCCTCTGACGGCCTGCGCGCCACCGTTGGAGCCATCTGTGCCAGCGGCTGAGACGGTGGCGGCTGAGACGGTGGCGGCTGAGACGGTGGCGGCTGAGACGGTGGCCGGGGCGAGCGTGGCAAGCAACGCGATCGCACCCAACACCAGCCCGCCGACCTTACGATGTGTCTTCATCGAACCCCCCTTAGGGATCATGCATCGAAGACAGCCCTTCGAAGCGCTCCCCACTGTGAGGCAGTACGGCGCAGCGTGCCCCCAATACTGCGCACTGTTAAGCGGCGTTGAACATCGTTGAACACCTCATCGTTGGTGCCTGACCGGAGGGCCACGCTGAACAGCTTCCCGCCGGTACGTTTCGCATGTATCGATAAGTGGCATGCAGGGCAGCTGAACCGCGGATGTGCCCAAGCTGTGCCGTCGTATCAGCTCCGGCGATGTCCGATACGCCGGACGCCGGAAAGGTTGTGGCGTACCAGGAAGTTGTCTCTCAGGAAGTGATAGCGATGCCTTGCGTGTCGCGCAAACCGGTGGCGGCATCGGTGAAGCGGCGCCGTGGTGCGGTGTTGCCGCCGGCGAACCGGTCGAACACCAGGACCGTGCCGGGGCTGTTGAACTGCGCGGGTTTGACCAGCGCATAGACGCTGCCGTCGATCCTGCTGGTGGCGATGCCGGTGACGACCTGTCCGGCCAGGCCGGTGGAAGGCCCGCCGATCACGCGGACGGGTACGGTGTCGCCGTTGGCACTTGCCGGGTAGACATTGATGCGGGTCTGCTGGCCCTGGCTGACAGCGACGTACAGCTGGTCGGTCAGCGGCGAGTAGCTGACGGCAAGCTGGTCGCAGACCGCCGCGCAGCTGCCCAGCCCGGTGTGCGGCCCGGCGATCGTGCGCACCGGCCAGGATGGGCCGGATGGGCCGGCGGTGAACACCTCGATGGCGTTGCCTTGGGAACGGACCACGGCCGCGATCACGTGCCCGGCGTTGTCAGTGCTCAAGATGCTGGGCCAGGGGTGGAACGGCGTCTCGTCGGTGGGTATCTGCCGCACCGGGAACACGGTGTAGAGGTTGGCCGGGACGCCACTGGCACCCGGAGCCGCCACCGAGATCACCGCGCCGGCCTGGCCGGTGGCCACATAGGCATAGCCCGCCGCGTCGATGGCTATCGCCCGGGAGTCGGGACCGTCGACGCGGAAGATCCGGCCGGGCACGGCGGCACCCGGCGGGTACACAAAGGTGGTCGCCGATGACAGAAAGCTTTGCACATAAGCGGATCTGGCCGCGTCGAAGGCGACGCCCCAGGGCCCCCAGAAGGTGTTGGGATCGTGCGGGTCGGCCAGGCTTCGCACCGGCCACACTGCGCCCACGCTTGCGGCCGGATAGCCGGTGACCGGGCCGTTGACGTTGGCCACATACACCAGCTCCAAACCGCCACTTGCCGACGGCTGCGGTGCGGATCCGCTCGCACCGGCCCACACACCCGCCTGTGCCACCAAAGGCAAACCGGTTGCCACGCCAACACCCGACACTATGCCGGACACCACGGCCAGGGTCGCCGCGGCGGCAGCCGCCCCCAGCCGTACGCGCTCGGGGATTCCCATTTATCGATGGTCGCACGGAGCCGGCATCCTCCACAACGGACCCGACTGCGGCCGTTCCGCCTCGCCGGGTTACGGGCCGTAGCCGTAGTCGCGGTGGTCGGGTGGCGTTGGCGCCGCGGGCCAGGCGATCGAGACGGCGCCGATGACGACGGCGAATCTCCCTTTCCATAGCCAAGTGACACGGCTTGAGCCTGAGCGCGCTGTGTGTTGAGCGGCGCACAGCAGGTCGCGTGGTGCCGTCGGCATTGGTGGAAGGCTACATGATCTGCCTTTGACGATGAGGTCTTTGCTCGTACTCATACACTGCGGCCAAATGAATGGAGGGATCTGCAGATGCTGGCAATTCGTGCTACGGGGCTGTTCGACGGCTCCTCCGAGATGGCCGTGCAGCGGCCGATGGTGCTACTGGATGCTGGGAAGATCGTGTCGATTCAACCGCACGGCCAGCCGCCGTCGCACGCCGAGCTCGTCGATCTGGGTGAGGCCTGGTTGATGCCCGGCATGATCGATGCTCATCTGCACCTGTGCTTCGACGCCAGCGCTGATCCGGTGGGCGCGCTGGCCGCCCGTGACGACGACGCCGTGCTGGCACAGATGCACGCGGCCGCGCATTCGGCGCTGCTGGCTGGTATCACCACCGTGCGCGATCTGGGCGACCGCGGGTATCTGGCGACGCGGCTTCGCGCCCAGGGCGGCCAGCTGCCGGCCATTCTTGCCGCCGGCCCACCGATCACCAGCGCCCGCGGTCATTGCTGGTTTCTCGGCGGCGAAACCGAAGGGGTGGAGGGGATCCGGGCCGCCGTACGGCAGCGGGCCGAGCGGGGCGCGGACGTGATCAAGGTGATGGTCACGGGTGGCGAGATGACCCCGGGTACCTTCCCGCACCTGGCACAGTTTGGGTTGGCCGAGATCACGGCCGCGGTGCGGGAGGCGCACGAGCTGGGCCTGCCGATCACCGGGCACGCCCACGGTGCCCCGGGCATCCGCCTGGCGGTTGAGGCCGGGATGGATTCGGTGGAGCACTGTTCCTTCCTGACCGCCGACGGTGCCGAGCCGGACGCGGAAGTCATTGCCCTGCTGGCGAATTCGGACACCGTTGTATCGGTGACTCTGGGCCAGATGCCCACGCCCGGATACGAGGTACCGCCGCGGATCGCCCTCCTGCTGGGCAAACTGGGCGCCACCTTCGCGCAGCTTTCGGCGGCCGGGGTGAAGATGATCTGCAGCAGTGACGCCGGGATCAGTCCGATCAAGCCGCACAATGCCTTGGCCTACAGCCTTTCCCACTTTACCGAGCTGGGCGGCCGTGCCATCGATGCGCTTCGTGGGGTGACCTCCGCGGCCGCGGCGGTGTGCCGCATCGATGATCGCAAGGGCCGGCTAGCTCCCGGATTCGACGCCGATATCGTGGCACTGCACGGCAATCCGCTGGCCGACATCACCGCGGTGCGGCGCGTGGCCGCCGTCTACCAGATGGGTCACCCAATAGGTACGGCTCCTAGGGTTTCGTGCGAGCGTCCGTGAGGATCGCGTATATGTAAGCCGGACCACGAACAAGATTGTTGATCTCGGATGGGCCGCGCAAGGGAAGTTGTTGGTACGCCAACCTGAACTGGTTGATGTGGAGGGGGTAGCCAGTCCTGTCGGGTATCAAGTTACTACCGTCGATACGGTAGGTAAACGGCAGGCCGGTCTTGGTTTTGAACTGTGCACCCGCGTACTGCCGGATGCGTTGCCACATCACGTCGAAGGAGTCCACGCATCCATAGTGGTTGCAAACAGTGGTCTGCGGTCTAGTACCTACCGACAGTCAGATCAACGACAGCCGGCACACGATCCAAGCATCGCCTACGCGAGAAAGGGCGAGCCCTGGCGGGCGCGGCCGGGCCGCTTGGTACGGCCCGGCATCCGCTCAGTCTCCCTTCCTATGACCGAGATTAGTTATGGCCGGGTCAGCTCGGAGGGCACCGCGTCCAGGGCCTGCTGGATCGCGGCGACCAGCGCCCGCGCCGACTCGGCCGTCAGCTCCAGCGCGATGCGGGCCGACGGTCCTTTCGACGGGTCAGACAGGTCGATGTTGAGGGTGTGGTCGGCCATCGCATGTACCGGGTGGTCGAAGTAGACGGTCGCCTGGCTGAGGCGAAGCCAGCTCTGCGGCCCCTTGCCCGAGCCCTCCACGCAGATGCAGACGGTCTCATAGGTGCACACGGTTCACCCCAGGTACTTGCCGTAGAACGCGGTGATCCGCTCCCAGCCGTCGTTGGCGGCGGCGACCCGGTACGCCGGCCGGTCAACGGAGAAGAACGCATGCCCGGCGTCTTGGTAGGTGTGTTCCTCGAAAACCTTGCCGTTGGCGGCCAGGATGTCGCGCAGCTCGGCGACCTGCTCCTGGCTCGGGTACTGATCCTCGGCGCCGAACAGCCCCAGCAGCGGAGCGCGTAGGTTGGGTAGCTGGTCGACGAGGTTGCCGCGCATCGGGAAGCCCTCCGGCGGCGTACCCGTGACAAAGGCGCCGTAGCAGTCGACGGCTGCGTCGATGTCCAGATTGCAGGCGGCCAGGACCGACTGGCGCCCGCCGGAGCAGTAGCCGATCGTGCCCACCTTCCCGTTGGAGGTCGGCAGGGCGCGCAGGTACGCCGCCGCGCCGCCGACATCGCCCACCAGCCGCTCGTCGGGTACGCCGCCCTGCGCCCGCGCGACGGCTGCCGCGTCGTCGGGTGCCGCGCCTGGCGCCTCGCGCCAGTAAAGGTTGGGGCAGATGGCGTTGTAACCCAGCTCGGCGAACCGGCGCACGATCTCCTTCGTCGCCCGGTCGTATCCGGGCATGTGATGGATGACCACGACGCCGCCGCGCGGTCTGTCGCCCTCGGGCTGGGCCAGGTACGCCTGGACGTCGTCACCGCCGTGCCCGGCGATCGTCACTGTGCTGGTGACCATGGAGTCGCTCATAGTTGATGATCGAACCATGCCGCCCGCCATCACGTCTCCTGGTCGACCACCTCGTCTAGGTCCGCTATTCTGGTGGGACCCAAATATTCAGATGGCAGATGGCGGGTTGAGTCGTGGCGATCGTATTGCTTTCCGCGGCGCAGATTCTCTTTATCGTGCTCGGCCAGAACCTGACCCGCAAATTGTTGTTTGTCGGTGGCCTGGCGCCCGATGTGGCAAAACAGATGCGCGCCAAGGAGAGCGAGGCCGCAACCGTCGCGATGGGGTCCGGGGCAGGGCGTCCTGCGGGTCATGCCGGTCAAGCCCCATTGGTGGCTCGACGAGGCCGATGCCCACGACGCCGCGGTCATCGTGCGCGTGGAGGGCGTCGAGCACCGGCTGCCCGGCTGGGACGCCTACGATGTCGTGGTCAAGGCGGGCTCGCCGGAGATGGTGGCCTGGATGCCGCGCAGTGACGGCGATCCCGGCCGCCGCGTCTACAACCTTGTGCCGGTACCCGAGGGAAGTGTTGGCGCCGTGGTGTTCCGGCCCTCTGTGCTGCCCGAGCTGGCGGGCAAATTGGAGACGCTCGAAGACGAGATCTTCGGCCGGCCCTCGCTGTTGCGCATGGCACTCGCGGCTGGACTGATCGCGGCCGTTGCCTATGGCCTGTGGCGGCTGGCCTCAGGTTGATCATGGTCAACGGGGGCACGCCGAGCGCCATCAGACGAAAGCACAGCCGTAGCGGGGGCGCCGGATAGGCGCCCCCGCTACGGCGCGGCGCCTACAGCTTCGCCGCCACCCTCACCGGCAACCTGTTGGCTGGGCCGGCCGAGCCGATGATAATGATGATGGTGATCGTGCACTTGATCCTCAAGGGCGGGAACGAGATAGTGCACTTGATTTTGATTTTGATACGCAGGGCAAGTGAGGTTACTTCACTGTCGACGGTGCCGCCGCCCGCGGCGACCGCCGAATTAAGTTTGGGGGTCAGGTCGGCGTCCACGGCCGGCCAGGCGCCCGATGCGTCGTTGGACGCCAGAACGTTGCTGACCGCTAGCCGTGTCTCGTCGACGCTGGCCGCGACCACTTCGGCCGTCCTGGTGGACGGCTCGGCTACCGCGGACGTGGATGGGGATGTGGTTTGGGCGTACGCTGGCGCGACCAGGCTGGGCGCGAGGCCGATCACCACGAGCACGGTCGTGGCAACCAGTTTGCGGCTCAATGTGCTGAACATGTGCGACCTTCCTCCTCCGGGGGTCGAGTGGGAGCGTCACCAGCACAGCGGCACGTGGCTGCCGGTCGGCTGCCGGTCGGTTGCCACCCGATTGCCGCCGCTTCAGCCTGACCCATCGGTACCAGATCGGCTTATCGCGACCCGCCAGGATCGGAATAACCGATGTCAAGTGTGCCAAGCGAATCGGCGTCGGCCCGCAGATCCCCAAGCTTCCTCGCGATGGCGCGCATGGTGTTCGCGTACCCAGCCCTCAGTCGCCCGGCGATCCGCGTCGAGCGCGGCTTGGAGGAGGTCGCGAGTTGCCTTGTTGAAGGCGACCAGGCGAATCCGTTCGACAGTCGAGGAAAGCATCCAGCGCGGCGGCGCCGGCGAGCATGGCGCGGCTGCGGGCCGAGAGGCGGGCATGCCAGTCGCGCAGCATCGATTCAAGGGGTGCGACGCCTCCGGCGGAGCGGACTTGGACGATCAGCGCGCCGATCTGCTCCAGCCGGTAGCCGCCTCGTCTGAGCTGGTGGACGAGTAGGGCGTCGCGCACGTCGGCCGCGCTGTAGACCCGGTAGCCCGTGTGCGGATCGCGGCGCGGTTGGACCAAGCCGGCGCGTTCCCATTTGCGCAGGGTGGCTGGGCGGATGCCGAGCCTTCTGGCCAGGGGGCCGACGAACGTGTCGCCGCGTTCTTGCGGCACGGGACTGAGGTCGTGAAGCGCGGCTTCGACGGCCTGGAGGGTGCAGCGGTCGTCGAGCAGCTGGGCGTGACTTTCGTCGATGAGCCCAAGCGCGTCCTCAGTTGTCCCCCGGTTGATGGCCTGCATGATCAGCGTGGCCGTCTGGTGGCCGTGTCCGGGTACGAGGGCAAGGAACGCGCGCAACGCTTGCGCGTGCAGCGGCGTGTAGGTGCGGTAGCCATGCGCGGTGCGTTCGGCGCCCGGAAGGATCCCGGCCGCCTCGTAGTTCCTGATCGCCTGCGCGGACAGGCCGTGCCCACGTGCCAGGTCAACCGGCCTGAGCCGTCCACCGTCTTGAGGGTTTCGCCTCACTGTGCTGCCAATATCGCGGGTAAGTTTCAATGGAGGGTTCAACGATACCGTTGAGGATATGACTACTGCTGCTATCAAAGACGCCGCCTATGTCGTCGATGCTGCCACCGTCATGGGGTTGCTCCCCGCCCGGCCGCGGCTGCTTGCCTTGGGTGAGCCCACCCACGGCGCGGATGTTCTGCTCGACCTGCGAAACGATCTCTTCCGGCAACTCGTGGAGCAGGAGGGTTACCGGACGATCACAATCGAGAGCGACTGCATGATGGGCCTGGCCGCGGACGACTACGTCACGTCGGGTACGGGCATCCTTGACGAGGTCATGGAGCGCGGCTTCAGCCACCGTGAGCTTGGCGCGTCTGCGGCCAACCGCGAGCTTGTGCGCTGGATGCGTGCGTACAACGAGGGCCGGCCCGTGTCGGAGCGGGTTCGCTTCGCCGGTTTCGACGGCCCGCTGGAGATCACCGGCGCCGCGAGCCCTCGGCAGGCCCTCACCGCACTGCACGCCTACCTCACCGCCTGGGTTGAGGCCGACCTGCTTCCCTGCACCGCGGAAACGCTCGACCGCCTGCTCGGCACCGACGACCGGTGGACCAACCCAGCCGCGATGATGGACCCGTCCCAGTCCGTGGGGCAGACGCCCGATGCCAAACAGCTGCGGCTGCTCGCCGACGACCTGGTAGCCCTGCTTGAAACGCAGGCGCCACACCTGATCGCGGCGTCCTTGCGGGAGGACTGGGACCGGGCACGCATGTACGGTCGTACCGCCACCGGGTTGCTGCGGTACCACTTCTGGATGGCCGACACGTCACCGAGCCGCCTGGCGTGGCTGCTGCGCGTGCGGGCATCGATGATGGCCGCCAACCTGCTCGCCATCGCCGAGCGGGGCCCGGCGCTGGTACACGCCCACAACGGGCATCTCCAGCGAGACAAGAGCAGGATGCAGATGGGCGGCCAGCCGCTGGAATGGTGGAGCGCCGGGGCGATCGTCGGCGCCCAGCTGGGCGAGGAGTACGCCTTCATGGCCACGGCCCTCGGCACAATCCGCAACCGCGGTGTGCAGACCCCGCCCCCGGACACCATTGAAGGGCTCCTATACGCCCTCCCACGGGACCGATACGTCGTCGACGCCCGCCGACTGGCCGCTATCCTCGGCGACCTGACGCCCGCTGCCCGCGTGTCCCCCTGGTTCGGCTACTCCCCGCTGGACCCGGCCCACGTGGCTAGCCATGACGGGATCGTGTTCGTCAAGGAAGCCCAACCAAGCTAGCGTTCAGCACTGACTGGCCGGCAGCGGAACAGGCGGCGACCGGGCGTCGTCCGCCACTCGTCGACGGTGTGCGGTCAGCGAGAAATGCGGATGTATTGGCGGCGGCGGGTTCGCCCCGCTTGTGGTTGATCCGGTGGAGTCTGTGGAGGAGGATCAGGTCGGTGAGGGCTGGATCGCTTGCCGCCCAAACTCTTTCCCAGCGACGCTGTAGCGGCCTAGCTAATGGCAGGGAGTCGGCGGTGACCGCCTGGTCGAATACACCACTGCGGCTGGTGCTCGTACCGCAGGCAGTCCTGGAAGTGGCGCACGGCCGCGTTTGCTGGCAAGCGCACCGGCCGCCTCCAGCAACTGGGCACCGGCTGACCCATCACCGGGCTCGAACAAGACGAAGTCCACCGGAGTCGTGCCGCCGGGCGGGGCCCACAGCACCACACTGCCGATCTGGCTGGAACCCCGACACCACGACCGCCACTGTCCACTCCAGACAGTGTGGGATTACCGCACCGGCAACCTCGCCAGGTCAGCCTCCGCGAACCGGCGGCGAATCAGCGGCCAAACAGCGGCGAAACAAGGGGGCGGCACGGCTCCGTCACCGCGCGACCCTCCGGGCACTAGTCCTTTCGATCGGGGGTGCCACAAGGTTTGTACAAGGTGGAGGGTCGAGGATGCGTCCATGAGGCTGGGATGGAAGCGGGTTGGTGCGGGAAGTGTCGCGTCGCTGATGACGCTGGGAGGTTTGCTGGCGGTGACGGGCAACCAGGGTGTGGCCTCCTGCCAGCGCGAGGTCGCGATCATGCCGGAGGCGACGGTCAGTGAGAGCGCCGGTACCTTAGTCTTCGAGGTCGTGTCAGGCGGATGCGCGGCTGCCGGTGCGGTGACGTACACCGTATCGGGCGGTACCTCCACACCGGACGTCGATTTTGTGTTGCCCGCTGGGCAGTTGCTGTGGACCGCCGGTGACGCGACGCCACGCATGATCATCGCTGGCGTCGTGAATGACCCTGCGACAGAGGCCAGCATTGAGGACTTTACCGTGACGCTCACCAGCCAGAGCCAGTATATCCATGTGGCACAGGGGATCGGGCGCGGACGTATTCTCGATGACGATCGCCCCGAATGGGACTGGGCGATAGACGGCCAGATTTGCTTCCCTATATACGTCGTGCCCGTGCCGGGCAAACCGGGGAAGGTTGTGTACTCTTGCGATGACTTGCGTCCTGACCCCTATTCGCCTGTGGCGATTAACAAGCCTCTGCAGCAGGCGACGACATTGCATTGGGAGACGTTGAACGGAACGGCCATCGCGGGCGTCGACTTTGTCGGGGTCACCGATCAGGTGCAGACGGTTGCGGCGGGCGCGACAAAGGTGCTTCTGCCGGTGAAGCTGCTACCGCATCCGCCGGGTACACCGACCCGGTGGTTCGAGGTGCGGATCTTCGGTATCTCACAGGGTGTTGTCGTTGACGACATCGCGCTCGTTGTCATCAGCGGCTCGTGAGGACGCCCGGCAGGCGTCCAGATGGGCCAAGGTTGCCGCTTCGAGGTTGCGGTCACCGAGCTCCCGACCCAACGCCAAAGCCTGGCGGAAATGCGCAACGGCGGCGGTAAGGTCACCACGGCTCTGGTAGGTGATGCCGATGAGAGTGAGTATGTCTGCTTCGCTACGCCGTTCCCGGGTGCGCCGGCGCAGGGCCAGGGCCGCCGAGAAGTGTTGCAGCGCACCATCGTGGTCGTCGTCGGCCTGACATGCCTGACCAAGGCTGTGCAATGTCGCGGCCTCAAGGTGTGGGTTGTCGATTTCGCGGGCGAGGTTGAGGGCACGGTCCAGGTATTGACGCGCGAGATCGAGCCTGGCCATCAGCGTGTAGATGTGGCCGAGGTTGTTCAGGGCCAGCGTGATGCCTTGTGCGTAATCGTCAGCGGTGTGGAGCGTCAGCGCCTGCTCGAATGCGCCCACCGCGGCGTCGAGGCGTCCCAGCTTGCCGTAGGCCAAGCCGATATTGTTAAGCGTCTTGGCCTGCCCGCTGCGGTCACCGGTCGCCTCCATCAGAGGCATTGCCTCAAGCAGCTGCTCCAGCCCTTCCTCGTATCGCTGGATGATGCTATAGGTCATGCCGAGCAGCCCACGCATAAGTGCCTGGGCCGCCAGGTCGCCGCTGCGCCGGGCGGCGGACAGCCCGACGAGGCACATGTCGACCTGGTCGGTGCGGTAACCGCGCATCCATTGGAACCCAGCCAGCAGGTAGGCGAGTTGCCAGGCGGCACGGTCTCTGCCCCACAGCACCGCGTGCTCGACCACCGGCAGCAGGTTGGCGCGTTCCGCGTCGAGGAACGCCATCGCCTGGTCATAGTCGGCGGCGAACGGGGCCTCGACCGGTGGGTGAACAGAGATGGAGCCGGCCTTGTCGCGGTACGGGGCGATCACGCGGATCGCGGCGTCGGCGATGGCCAGGTACCAGTCAACGATCCGGGCCGCGACATCGCCATCCTCTTCGGGCTGTGCGCATTCGCTGGCGTAGAGGCGGATGAGGTCATGGAACCGGTACCGGCCACCGCCCACCGCCACCACGAGATGCAGTTCGGCGAGTTCATCGAGCGCTTGGCGGGCCTCGGCCGGGGCCACGCCGTCCAATGTGGACGCGAGTGCGGCGGTGAACGAAGGGCCCGGATGCCGCCCCAGGCGGCGAAATGTCCGCGCCGCGGGCGGGCTCAAGGCACGGTAGGCGCTGGAAAATACGGTCCGCACGCTTCGGGAATCCCCGGGCACGGTCAGGGCGGCCAGCCGGTTGGCGCCGGTGAGGTCGGCGGCGAGCGCGGCGATCGGCTGTGCGGGGCGGACGGCCAGTTTGGCGGCGGCGATCCGCAAGGCCAGCGGCATACGGCCGCAAAGGTCGATAACCTCCCTGGCGGCATCGGGTTCCCGACCGACCCGATCGGCACCCAGAACGCGGCTGAGCAACGCCTGCGCGTCGGTGTCCGGCAGCACGTCCAGGTCCACATTGGTCACTGCGTAGTCCATGGCGAGTCCAGCCAACTGGTTGCGGCTGGTGACCAAGAGCAAGCTGGCGGCGGTCGGCGGCGCCAGCGGGGCCACCTGGTCGGCCGTGGCGGCGTTGTCGAGGAGCACCAGCATCCGCCGGCCGTTCAGCGCCGACCGGTACATGCCTATCAGTGCCGCTCCATCGGTCGGGATCTGGGCCGAGGGCACATCGAGGCTACGCAGCAAGAGAGTCAGTGCCTCGACGACCGGCAGCGCGACGGCTGGATCGTGGCCGCGCAAATCGAGGAAGAGCTGCCCGTCGGGATAACCTCGCGCGGCCTGATGGGCCCAATACACGGCGAGTGCGGTCTTACCCATCCCGGCCGGGCCGCGCACCACACCGATCCGGCCCTCTTGCCGGGCGCCGTCAAGCAAGCCGTTCAGAACGGCAAGCTCGTTTTGGCGCCCGACGAAATGGCCGGCCTGTGGCGGCAGCTGTGCTGGACGCGACGGCATGGTCGTGGCCGGCACATCCACGTCGGAGTCCAGCTCGGGAGATCGGCGCAGCACCGCCGCGTACACCTGAGTTATCTTCGGGCCGGGCCGCACACCGAGCTGCTGCGCCAAATGGCCGCGTAGCCGTTGGTACGCTTCGATCGCCTCGGTGTGCCGGCCGCAGTGGTAAAGGGCGAGCATGCTCAGCTCCACCAGCCGCTCCCGGACCGGATAGGTGGTGAGCAACCTCTCCAGGTCGTCCATGACGGTCGTGTGTTCGCCAAGCAGCAACCGGGCGTCGAGCAGATCCTCCTGCGCGCATAGCCACATCTCTTGCAGCCGATGGGCTTCGGCGGCGAGCCAACCCGTCGGCTGGGCGTCGGCGAGTACCTCACCCTTCCACGCCGCCAGGGATTCACGAAGCACCGCGGCGGCCTCGCTCACCTTGCCCGCGGCAAGTGCCTGCCGGGCCTGCGTGACCTGCCTTTCGAAACGGGCCACGTCCACCTCGTCCGGTCGCAGGACCAGCGCGTATCCCTGGCTGCGGGTGACCAGCGCCCTAGGCAGGCCGCAGGCATCCAGGGCCCGCCGTAGCCGTGCGATGTGACTGTAGATGGTGGCTACCGCTGTCCGGGGCGGCGCCTCGCCCCACAGCGCGTCGATCAGCCGGGGCAGCATGACCGTGCGCCCGACGTCCAGGGCCAGCAGCGCGATCAGAGCCCGCTGCCGTGCCCCGACCAGCGCCGCGTGCCCCTTGGGCCCGACCACCTGCACCGGCCCCAGCAGCCTGATCTCGGCCCGGACCGCGGGCGTCCCGACGGTCGACGGTTTGGCGCGCAGCCGTCGTTCCGCGACCAGATCCCGCGCTTTGGCCAGGGCACCCTGCTCCTCCCGCGTAGCGCCCAGGAGCCGTACCAGTACGTCGAACCGGTCCACCGGAGGAAGCGACTTTCCCGAGAAGTACTGCGCGACGATGCCCAGGGACCAGCCAGTCCTAGCGGCCAGATCCCGGTAGGTCAGCATCGGGCCGCCTCGGTGCCGGGCCTCCCGCAGCCGCAGTTGGCGCAACATCTGTATCAGATCGGGCAGCGCCTGGTCGTCTGTCATCAGGCTCCCTCCACCCGCGACAATCGGCCGGTTCGTTCAAAAATGTTCAACCTCGCAGTTCAGCCGAGCTAAACATGCGCGCCGCGCTACAGCGCTGTGCCCCAACGTGGATGCGCAATCGGATCCGTTCCCTATCAGGGTAGGTCGCTGCGAACACCGCCGCGGGCCGTGGAACAGAAAGAGGAAGCATGAACAAGAAGCTGAAGCGGTTGGCCCTGCCCATCATCGGCGCCTTAGTCGTGACGTTCGGGGGCAACGGCGCTGGTGGCCGCACATCCGGGGCCGCCGTCGAACAGGTTCGATCCCCATGAGGTCAACTGGTACAGCTACAGGGGACATGGACGTCACCGAATTCGTCGCAAAGCTCGTGGATTAGGGCAACACCAGTTATATACCAATCGATTTCGAGGTCGACGAGTTCGACGGCGAACTGAGGTTCGGTGGTGCCGCGCAGCGAATCTGGATGGTCGACCCGTGCGTTCCCCGATGACGACATCGTCATCGCGGTGCTGATCAACCGGGAGGAGCTGGCCGAGCCCGACGACAGCGCCAAGAACATCGCCTCGGCCATCGGCGCGATGATCGCATAGCAGACAAAGCAAAGGCTTGGACACCGTATCGGTGTCCAGCGCCGTTGTAGGGAACGGGCAGGATGGGTTGTGGTTTTGTGATTGTGCTCGGGGACACGTCCGCAGCTGATTGACGGTAGCGGGTGAACCGGCAGTTGCGGCCGGGCTTCGGCTGGTCCTGCCCGGCCTGGACGTAGCATTCAGCTCGTGCTGATTTCGACCCTACCGGATCTGTCCGGCCGCACCTTCCAGATCCTGGGCTTCGTCGTTGCGCATGCCACCCTAGGCGCGCTTGGCGGCGGTAACCCGCAGAAGATGATCCAACAGCTCATCGACCAGGCGCAACGCTTCGGCGCCGACGCAATCATCGACGTGAAGACCATCGTCGGTGGAGATGCCGCGCACTGCGTGATGACCGGCACCGCGGTCAAGCTGATGCAATGATCAACAGAGTCAAGCTGGCGACCTTCTGCCCGGTAGAACACGCGGGCCGGTGGCGACGGCATCGAGGCCGGCGTTGCGCCCCACATGCACCGCCACAGCGACAACGATCTCCAGCACGATGCATAGCGGGCTCCACGTTCGGGCAGTTGAATGACGTCGGCCTATGCCGGTCAGAATGAGGTGTGGCATTGCAGGCGCGATACGACGGTCACGCGGACTGGTACGACACGACATTCCGCAGCTACAGCGACGAGCAAGGACCGGCCGGGATGCTGGCCCGCCTCCTCGGCCCAGCCGACCCTCATGACCCAATTTGCCTTGACATCGGTTGTGGCACCGGCCTTCATTTCGAAGCCGTGCGGGCACAAGGCTACGTCGTCATCGGCATCGACATATCCGCCGACCAACTCCGCATTGCCGCCTCACGTAACCATCTCCTTATCCAGGCAGACGGGCACCACCTGCCACTGGCAGACGCATCCGTGCCCGCCGTCATCATGACATTCACTCATACCGATGTGAACAGCTTCCCGGCCGTGATCGGCGAAGCGGCGCGAGTCCTGCGGCCTGGCGGCAGGCTCGTCTACCTTGGCACACATCCGGCCTATGTCGGTGCCTTCCTCGACCGGCGAACCGAGATTGCCGACCAAGAGCTACGCATCAAACCCGGATACGGCAACGAAGAACTCCACCACGATCCCACCGGCACGTTCCCGATGCGCAGTCGTGTCGGTGCCCGTTACCCGACTCTGGCGACCTTCCTTGGGGCGTTTCTTGCCCAGCCCAGACTCCGCCTGGCATCCGTTGCAGAGTTGGATACCTGTATGCAGCCGTGGCAGCCCGTACCAAGCGACGGCCGAATCATCCCCTGGAACATCGCGATCACCGCACAAGCCATCGGGTGAAACCCGACCGCTCCAACGGGGTTAAAAGGCCTCAGTGGCAAAGGTTAGGCCCGGGAGGGCCAGGCGGTCTGGGTCTGTGCCTGCGAGCGGGGTGAGGTCAGCGGCGATCTTCAGCGGGTGCCGCGCATGCGTGCCGTTGCCCTCGGACCCGCCAGCCCCGCGCGGCATGGCACGTGGCGGCCCGCTTGATGCTGATCTCGCCTTGCGCCGCCGCAGGAAGAGGGCGGGCTTGACACGGTCCCAGCGGTCTGTCCTATAGTCCTATAGTCGTAGGACAAGGGGGAGACCGCCACGTGATCGAGTTTGTGTTGGACGGCCGGTCGAAGGTGAACACGTATAGCCAGCTTGTCCAGCAGGTCAAGCAGGCACTTCGGGTGGGGTTGCTTTCGCCAGGTGACCAGCTGCCCAAGGTCCGCGAGGTGGCGCAGTCGCTGGCGATCAACCCCAACACGGTGCTCAAGGCATATCGCGAGCTGGAGATCGAAGGGCTGGCGGAGGGGCGCCCGGGTGTAGGCACGTTCATCAAACAGGGCTTGGTCAGGGCTTCCATGCCGAACCAGGTGCAGCTGCGTGAGGATCTGATGGCCTGGCTGAAACGGGCTCAGGATGACGGATTGACACGCGACGACATCCGGGCCCTGGTGGAGACGACGATGCGCGCGGGCTTCAAGCAGGACTAGGTGGAGGTAGATCAATGGATACAGTGCTGGAAGCCTGCCAGCTCGGCAAGCGGTACGCCAGGCAATGGGCGTTGCGTGAGTGCTCGCTGCGCGTGCCGGCCGGACGCATCGCCGCCCTCGTCGGCCCCAACGGCGCCGGCAAGAGCACGTTGCTGCATCTTGCGGTCGGGCTACTACGACGCGATGCGGGCAGCATTCGGGTCTTCGGTCAGGACCCGCACGACAACACCGGCGCGCTTTCCGACATTGGATTCGTGGCTCAGGACACTCCCCTGTATGAGGACTTCACAGTGGAAGAACTGAACAAGGCCGGCTTGAAGATCAATCGGAGGTGGGACGCAGGGCTGGTTCGGCAGCGGCTTGCCCAGGTCGGCATCCCGCACCACAAGGCGGTGGGTACGCTGTCGGGCGGCCAGCGTGCGCAAGTGGCGCTCGCGCTCGCCCTGGCGAAGCGGCCGCGGCTGCTCCTGCTCGACGAGCCGGTCGCAAGCCTGGACCCGTTGGCGCGCAAAGAGTTCTTGCAGTCACTTATGGGCAGCGTCGCCGAGTCGGGCACCAGCGTGCTGCTCTCCTCACACCTGCTGGCCGACCTCGAGCGGACCTGCGACTACGTGATCGTGTTGAAATCCGGGCGAGTGCGGCTCGCGGACGCGGTCGACGACCTGATCGGTGAGTACAAGCGGTTGGTCGGCCCGCGGCACGACGGCGCACCCGTCGCCGGGGTGCGGTCGATACTGCAGGCCAGTCACACCGACCGCCAGTCAACGCTACTGGTCCGGACCACAGGCGAGATCGCGGATCCAAATTGGACAGTCCATGATGTGACCCTCGAGGACGTGATTCTGGCGCACCTGGCTATGGACGATGTTGAGGTTATGGAGGTGGCGGCATGATCTGGCTGACCTGGCGGCAACACCGCAAACAGGTGTGGTTCACCCTCGCCGCGCTTGCCGTGCTCGCCACGCTGATGGTTCCGACCGGGCTGTCGATGTGGGACACCTTCGATGATCTCAAGCTCGGCGACTGCCTGGCCCGGATCGGTACGGCCCAAGCCATCCCAGCCGAGACCACGTCATGCTCTACCGCGCTGACCACCTTCCGCTCCAGCTACCAAAGTTTGAACCTCATCAGCGTGCTCATGCTCGTCCTGCCCCTTCTGATCGGCCTTTTCTGGGGGGCGCCTCTGGTCGCACGGGAGATCGAGCATGGTACCCACAGATTCGCCTGGACGCAGGGCATCAGCCGGCGTCGCTGGATGCTGGTCAAGTTCGGGCTCGTCGGCAGCGCCACCCTCGCCGCCTCGGTGGCATATGGGTTGGGCATGTCGTGGTGGCTAAGGACCCGCGCATAAATAAAGTAGGCAATTAGGTTTGGGTGTCTTACGATTCCGGTGTGAGTGTTGTCGAGTCGGATGTGGATGCGGCGCAGCGCCGGATCGCTGGGTTGTGGCCGGAAT
>Ga0075428_100000996_pt1 | contig 29983 bp, 33 predicted proteins | sample RhiMetdeltSRZDD2_FD_75291 | JGI IMG/M metagenome (GOLD analysis project Ga0075428, IMG submission 75291) | Populus rhizosphere microbial communities from Tennessee, USA - Rhizosphere MetaG P. deltoides SRZDD2 | ecosystem: Host-associated > Plants > Roots > Rhizosphere > Soil | place: USA... | reverse complement strand
GCTCGATGCTCACGTCGACCGTCGGCTCATCGCTCGGAACCGGCTCGCCGGCGCCGTCAGCCCCGCCGTCGTCCGAGCGGCGAGCGATCCGTCCGACCGCTGCCACCCGACCAGCGAGGATCGTCCCGTCCGGGAGCTCGACCTGCACCGCCTGATCGACGGTGACGAGGCGCTGCCTGCTGGCCTCGAGATCGACGGTCACCAGGCGGGCGGTGCCGCTGACCTCGATGACCGGCCCCCCGGCCGGTCCACCCACCGGGGTCGGGTGCCCCGCGACCCGTACCGCGGCGGGCAACACCACAACGTCCGCCGGAGACACGGCACCGGTCGTCAGCCGCCCGAGGGATCTCTGCCACTCCTTGACCGCGCTGGTGGTAGCCGCGGTCCAGTGCTGGTCGACGGTCAGGGCTCCGGGTGGGGCGAAGCCCAGCGCAACCAGGTTGGCCTCGACCTGCTCGACATCCCGGCCGTCCTCGACGCCTGGACCGAGCTCGCGCCAGAGCGGGCGTGCTCCGAACAGCAAGGGCACGGGGACGCCGTCGACCTCGATCAGTGTCTGGCCCCGGTCGATCACCGAGCCCAGGGCGGGCAGCGCCGTGATCGTCCCACCGGAGCTGAGCGAGACCTCCTGCACCTCGCCGTAGCCCAACCGACCCGTCAACCGCGTCCGCTCCTCCAGGTCGCGGCGGGTCACCGTTGCGGTCTGGTGCGCCGTAGCTTCCGGGTCCCCGCCAGCACCGTTGGCATCGACGCCGTCGCTGTCACCGGACTGGCCCAGGACCACCCGTGCGACCCCCGCCGTCAGCCCGAGGGAGACGGCGCCGACGCCGAGGATGAAGCGCCGTCGCCTCATCCGTCGCCCGCAGCGTCGCCTGACGATCCTTCCGCGAGCACGCTGCTCGCTTCGGCCGCGCACTCGTTGAGGTCGCGCTCCAACTGCTCGGTCGACACCTCCAGTTCCGAGATCTCGCCGGCGACAGGCATGCCGTCATCCCCGAACTCCGGATCCGGGTAGTCGTAGCCCCGCTCGCGCATGCACTCGGCTTCGGCCAGCAGGTGGTCCTGCATCTCGGCTACCTCCTGCGGACTCATCTCGAATGACCCGGTGACGTCCTCGACGATCGGGATGCAGACCTCGTAGGCCGCCTCGTACCCGGGATGCTCGGCCTCGATCTCGGGGTGTGGCGACGTGATCGTGTGGTCGTCAACCAGCTCAGGCAGATCGATGCCGTGCTCGCGCATGCAGCCGGCGAACTCGACGAACGCATCGTCGACCTCGCCGGGGGCGGCCTCCCCCGGCGTGCCTCCGCTGCCTCCGCCCTCACTGGTTGCGCTCTCGGTCTCGCCGTCCTCGAGCGTCGCCACACCCTGATCCGAGCCGCCCCCATCGCCACACGAGGCCAACGCTGCGACCGCGACCGCAGCCAGCCAGACGCCGAGCTTCGCCATCGAGCTTCCCCTGTCCCGTGAGTCCATGATCGGCCACCAACCAGATGGCAACGGACCGAGGCTCTGTGACGCCCGAACCTGCGAGAATGCCGCCGTCCTCTGGCAGCAACCACCGAGGTGATGTCTCGTGGAGCAGCGCGCGTTCAGCAGGATCGGCCGGCCGGTCTCGGTGGTCGGTCTCGGTACCTGGCAGTTGGGCGCCGACTGGGGTCCGGTGGACGATGCCGAGGCGTTCGCCATCCTGTCGGCCGCGATCGAGGCTGGCGTGACGTTCCTGGACACCGCCGACGTGTACGGCGACGGCCGCAGCGAGCGGCTGATCGGCAGGTTCCTCGGCGATCTCCAGGGCAGCGGCGCTGACGACGTCTTCGTCGCGACCAAGATGGGCCGGCGCGGGCCACAGGACCCGGCCCAGTTCACGCAGGACAACTTCCGGCTCTGGACCGACCGATCGCGTGCCAACCTCGGGGTCGACACCCTCGACCTGGTGCAACTGCACTGCCCGCCAGGCCCGGTGCTCGATGCGGACGCTGTCTACGACGCCCTGGACACCCTGGTGGCCGAGAAGCGCGTGGCGGCCTACGGGGTGAGTGTGGAGACCTGCGACGAAGCACTCACCGCGATCGCCCGGCCGAACGTGGCCAGCGTGCAGATCATCCTCAACGCCTTTCGCCGCAAGCCGCTCGAGCGCGTCCTACCCGCCGCCCAGGCCGCCGGGGTCGGCATCATCGCCCGTGTTCCGCTGGCCTCCGGGCTGCTGTCCGGACGCTATGGGCGCGACACGGTCTTCGCCGCCGACGACCACCGCAACTTCAACCGGCACGGCGAGGCCTTCGATGTGGGCGAGACGTTCTCGGGCGTCGACTACGACACCGGGGTGGAGGCCGCCACCGAGTTCGCCCGGCTCGCACCGGAGGGCATGACCCCCGCGCAGGCCGCACTGCGATGGGTGATCCAGCAGCCCGGTGTGACCTCGGTGATCCCGGGTGCTCGCACCGTCGAGCAGTCGCGGGCCAACGCGGCCGCCGCGCAGCTGCCCGCGCTACCCGACGCGACCCTGGCGGCGATCCAGGAGCTGTACGACCGCCGGGTTCGGGCCCAGGTCCACGACCGCTGGTAGCCAGGGGCGGGCCAGCCAGGCCCGGGCCCTTGCCTCGCTGGGCCTCCCTTGGCTCACGTCGGCGGCAACAGGTCGTCCACGAAGCGATTGCGGAACTTGCCGGTCGGGTCGTATCGCTGGGTCAGCTGCGCGAACTCCGGGGCGCGGTCGTAGAGGGCGATGATCTCCGCGGGCGCCACCGTGGTCAGCTTCCCCCAATGCGGCCGGGCACCCATCGGCATCAGCAGCTCCTCGATGGCGGCGAGCACCGGGATGACCGCTGCTGGATCCTTGACCCAGGTGAAGTGGAAGGTGACGGAGTCCCGGTCGTAGGCCGGGCTCAACCACAGGTCGTCGGCCCGGACGGTGCGCACCTCGGAGACGTGCAGAAGCGGCGCCACGTCGTCGGCGAGACCTCTGATCGCCGCGAACGCAGCCGGTGCCCGGTCGCGGGGCAGGAAGAGCTCGGACTGCAGCTCCTCCCCGGCGCTCGGGGTCAGGTCGAGTCGGAAGTGCGGCAGGCGTTCGTGCCACGGACCGGCGATCCCCAGCTGCTCGGTGCAGGACTCGGCTGGCATCCCGGGGCACGGGTGCACCGCGCGCTGCGCCGGTCGCCCGCCGGTCCACGCCGCCTCCGGGCCGTCGGTCCGGTGCTTGAGCCACACCATGGCTTCGCCGCTGCGCCAGTCGGTGAACGCGCTGACGCTGTAGGCGGCGCCGAACATCTCGTCGAACCGCTCCACCACCTCGTCGAGGGGTACCCCGAGGTAGACCCGCTGGGCCACCTCGAACCCCGGCTCGATGTCGAGGGTGAGCCGGGTGACGACGCCGAGCGCTCCCAGGGCGACCACCGAACCGGCGAAGGTGCCGTCGTCGCGATCCTGGCCCAGCTCGACGAGGTCGCCGTCCGGGCCGACCAGCTGCAGAGCCGAGACCGAGGCCGCGAGCACCCGCTGGCGGTCGCCCGACCCGTGGGTGGCCGTCGCGCACGACCCGGCGACGGAGATGTGCGGCAGGGACGCCAGGTTGGCCAGTGCGAACCCGGCCCGCTGCAGCTCGACCGCGACCTCGCCGTAGCGCATCCCGGCAGCAACGGTCGCCGTCGAGCTCGCCGCGTCGATCTCGACGACCGGCGGCAGGCCGTCGAGCGACACCAGCTCACCGCTGGTATCGGCGACGGGGCTGAAGGAGTGGCCGCTGCCGAGGGCCCGGATCCGCCGACTGTGCTGGACGAGCGACCGCAGCTCGTCCAGCGACCCCGGCCGGTGAACCCCGGCCGCGCCGTAGGTGACGTTGCCGGCCCAGTTCGTCGTGGCCTTGCCTGACATTGGCTGCTCACCCCCGTCCGTCGGCCAGCCGTGTCGGAGCCGTGGCCCTTCGAGGCCTTGGTTCAGTCGGCGGCGGCGCCCGGGGTGCTGAGATAGGTGGCCAGCTCCTCCAGGGACACGAGCCCGTCGCCGTCGGCGTCCATCATCTGGATGGCCTTGGCCGCGGTGTCGTCGGTGAACTGCACGCCCAGCGTGCCCATCATCTCCTTGAACTCCGCCGCCGACACGAGGCCATCGCCGTCCTTGTCGAGCATGGCGAAAGCCCTCTCGTACCTGCTGGTGTCCACCATCGCCGTGCGGCCTCCAGTTTCTCGACGCAGACCGGCGATGCTATCGACCGGCTGGGGCTGGGAAGCGCTTCGAGGTCCGGCGGTGTTCAGAGGCCGAGGGCGCAGCACGCCTGGCGGATGGTGTCGGCGGAGGCGGCGAGCGCCGCGTGCTCGGTCTCGTCGACGGGGATCTCGAGGTGGGTGGCGACCCCGCTGCTGTCCAGCACGCAGGGCACCGACATGCACACGTCGTCGATGCCCAGGTAGCTGTCGAGATGGGAGCTGACCGGCAGCACGCGGCGCTCGTTGCGGACGGTGGCCTCGATGATCCGGGCCGTGACCACCCCGATCGCGAAGTTGGTGGCCCCCTTCCCGGCGATGATCCGATACGCGGCCCTCCGTACGTCCTCGAGCATCGCGGCGCGCTCCTCGGCGGTCGGGACCCCGCCCAGGGCTGCGCTCCACCGCGGGAGCGGGAGTCCGCCGATCGATGCCGACGACCACAACACCACCTCGGAATCGCCGTGTTCGCCGACCACGTAGGCGTGCACGTTCTGCACGGCGACCTGGCAGCGCCGGGCCAAGAGCACCCGCAGGCGGCTGCTGTCCAACACCGTGCCCGTCCCGATCACCCGGCGCGGGTCCAGGTCGCCGGCCACCAGGGCCGCCCGGGTGATCACATCCACCGGGTTGGTCACCACCAGCAGGAGCGCCCCGGGCGACCCCGCCATGAGCCCGGGGACGAGCTCGCGGCACATGCGAGCGTTGTCCGCGGCGAGGTCCATGCGGGTCTGGTCCGGCTTCTGCTTGGCCCCCGCCGCCAACACCACGACGTCGGACCCAGCGCATCGGTCCAGGTCATCGGTGCCGTGCACTGACGTCATCCGGGCGAACTGCACGCTGTGGGCCAGATCCAACCCCTGGGCCTCCGCCTTGGCCCGGTCCACGTCGTACACGACCAGCTCCTCGCCCACCCCCCGCAGAAGGCACGCGTAGCCGACGGTCGCACCCACGCTGCCCGCCCCGACGATGGCGATCTTCATCCCCCCAGAATGGCCTGCCGCTCACCGCCGACGGGACCTTCGGCCCTGGTGCCCGACGGCGAGCCGGCGACCAGCGCCGCGGCTGAAGACCTCGCTGCCAGGAGCTGGTCCGCCGTCCGGGATGGCCGCTGTCGGCCAGGGACTGACGGGGAGTCGTTCGTCGGGACCTCTGGCCCTACCGACCGCGGCCGCCGGGGGTGACGGTGAAGCAGCCGGAGGTCAACCGGAGGTCACAAGGAGGTCGCCGATGCATCGCACCATCGTGTGGCTGGACGAGATCACCAGCAAGGACGTCGCTCTGGTCGGACACAAGGCCGCCCACCTTGGCTGGTTGACCTGCGCGGGCCTCCCGGTCCCCGACGGCTTCGCGGTGACGTCGGCGGCCTATGTGCGGGCGGCCGAAGCGGCCGGGCTGCGACATGCCCTGTCGACCTGCTCGGCGGTGACGCCGAGCCAAGGCGGTGCTCTGGTCCGCCGGCCGGAGGACCTGGCGGCGATGGCAGCGCGGATCCGCCTGCCCCACGATCTCGCCGTGGCCGTCTGCGAGGCCTACCGCCAGCTCGACCACCATTCGGCGGCCGTCGCCGTCCGCTCGTCGGCAACCTCCCGCGATCGGGACGAGCCACCGTTCGCCGGCATGCACGCCGCCTTCACCTCGATCACCGGCGAGCAGCTGCTGCTGGATCGCATCAGGGCCTGCTGGGCCTCGCTCTACAGCCCGCGGGTCGTCGCCTACCGAGCCGCCCAGCACCTGACCGACGAGCCGTCGATCGCCGTGGTCGTCCAACGGATGGTGGACGCCGACCGCGCTGGCGTGGCCTTCGCCGCCGGCGAGGAGACCGCGATCGTGGTGAAGGAGGGTGTCCTGTGCCGCGACGAGACCGACCAGGTCACGAGCCTCGGCCGGCAGGTCGCGGACGTGCATCGTCGAGCGATGGAGATCGAGTGGGCGTTCGCCGGTGGGAAGCTGTGGCTGCTGCAGGCCAGCCCGATGGTCAGCGGTCGAGGCGGTCCTCGTCCAGGGCCCGGCTCGCTGCACCGATCACGTCCTGGGGGCTGAGGGCCTCCGAGCGGGAGCGAGCGATCAGCGTGAGCTCCAGCGGGATCAGGACCTCGCCCTGGAGCGCGCGCAGGGCTTCGGTCGACGTTCCGATCCCGATCAGCCGGGACGCGAGTGCTCGTTCGTCCGCCAGCCACTGCGGTCCTCCGAGGGACGGATGGGCCCGCCAGCCACACCTCGCGGCCACGACCACATCGGCGAGCTCGTCGCGAGTGCCGTGCGCCAGCCGGTTGAGCATGACCCATCCGGGAACGTGCTGGCCGTTGGCGACGAGGTGGTCGGCGAGCCGGCCGTGCAGGAAGGCCTCCGACTCGGCCGCGAGCGCGGCGCCGACCGTCACGGGCTCCGCGCCCCGTTGGCCGGGGGCGGCCGGCTGACAGGGCGACGTATGGCGGCGCCGAGAGAACGGATGTGCCATGCCAGCCAGCATCCACGCCGGACGACGGGACGGGCAGGGCCCTAGGTCCCGATTCCCGACGACGGTGGTCCCGGGCGGCCGCATGTGTCACAGACAGCCGGGATGTCTCGTCTCCAGTGGTGACCGCGCGGGTGACCGCCCGCCGGTGGATCGCGAAGGAGGCACCCATGAGAGTGTTCGTCGCCGGAGCCACCGGTGCGATCGGCACCCAGCTCCTCCCCCAGCTCGCCACCGCCGGCCACCACGTCATCGGCATGACCCGCTCGCCGGCCAAGACCGACGCCCTGCGGGCCCTCGGCGCCCAGCCGGTCGTCGCCGACGCGCTCGATCCCGACGCGGTCGCCCGCGCCGTGGCCGAGACCGAACCCGAGGTGATCGTCCACCAGCTCACCGCCCTCTCCGGCGCCATGGACCTCAGGCACCCGGAGCGCTTCTTCGCCACGACCAACCGCCTCCGCACCGAGGGCACCGACCACCTGCTGGCCGCGGGCCGGGCCGTGGGCATCCGCCGCTTCATCGCCCAGAGCAACGCCTGCCCCGGCACGTACGCCCGCACCGGTGGTCCGGTCAAGGCCGAGGACGACCCGCTCGACCCCGATCCTCCGGCCAAGCTGCGCGCCGCCTTCGACGCCATCCGCTACCTCGAGGAGGCCGTGACCGGCATCGACTGGGCCGGGGGCATCGCGCTGCGCTACGGCGGCTTCTACGGGCCGGGTACCAGCCTCAGCGCCGATCCCGAGGCCGAGACGACCAAGGGCATCCGGAAGCGGCAGTTCCCGATCGTCGGCGACGGCGGCGGGATCTGGTCGTTCCTGCACATCGAGGACGCGGCCAGCGCCACCGTGGCGGCGGTCGACGGCGGTGGGCCCGGCATCTACAACATCGTCGACGACGAGCCGGCGCCGGTGCGCGAGTGGCTGCCGTTCCTGGCCGAGCAGCTCGGCGCCCGCAAGCCGATGAGGGTCCCCCGCTTCGTGGGCCGGCTGCTGGCCGGCCAGGCCGCGACGATCATGATGACCGAGATCCGGGGTGCATCGAACGCCAAGGCCAAGCGCGACCTCGGCTGGCAGCCCCGCTGGTCCACCTGGCGTCTCGGCTTCGCCAAGGGTCTCGAAGCCTGAACCCCGGGCCTCAGCGCCTCCGAGCTCACTCGAAGCGGAGGGCTGCGCTGACGTTCGTGCGGGCTGCCCGTAGCGCCGGAGCGATCGAGGCGATGAGGGCCAGGGCGAAGGCCAGGGCCGCGATCCAGATGAGCCAGCGCCAGGGGTAGGCGTAGTCGAAGACGGTCCCGATGCCGGCACCGGCGGCGGCCACCGCCGGACGTGACAGGGCGTAGCCCAGGGGCAGTGCGAGCAGCGCCGCGATCCCGACCTGGAGGCTGGCTTCGACCAGGGCCATGGCTCGGGCCTGCCGCCGGTCGAGGCCCACGGCCCGCAGCACTCCGATCTCGCGCCGCCGCTCGAGCATGGCCACAGCCAGGGTGTTCGCCAGGCCCAGCGCGCTGATCAGCGCCGCCGGGAGGATGATCGATCGCAGGATGGCACGGAAGTCATCCAGCTCGTCCTGGTAGAAGGTCCGCCAGTAGTCGTCGTTGTAGATGTACGAGTTGATGAGCAGCGCCTCGTGCCCCGGGCGGGCGCCGATGTCGTTGATGGCCCGCAGAACGTCGTAGGAGGTGGCGCCGTCGGCCACCCGGACGTTGGCCTGCGTGGCCCGCGTGATGCCCAGAGCCTCGGCGCCGTCGGTCTGGTTCATCACCACGGCCGCGGTCAGGTCGCCGCTGCGGGTCGATCCGACCGTGGTGTAGATGCCGGCGATCTCGAACCGCCGCCAGCCCGTCCGCGTGTCCAGCTCGACGGGGTCACCGACTCGGCCGTCGACCTGCTGCGCCACGTACTCGGGGACGATCACCGCGCCGCCCTCGGCCAGGCGCCGCGCCACCGAGGCGTCGTCGCCGGCGGCCCACACGAAGCTCGACACGTCGAACCACGTGGCCGGGTCGATGGCCAGGATCTCCGTGGAGGTGCCGCGTCCCTCAGCCCCATCGGCATCGCCCAGACGGACCTCGGTCCGTCCCCACCCCGCCGTCGCGACCGCGGCAACACCGGGGATGCCCCGGAGATCAGCGAGGACGCTGTCGGACAGCCCCAGATAGGCGTGGAAGTCGAGCCCGGCCGAGTACTGCGCCGCGAACTGGCGATCACCGGTGCGCTCCACCGAGGTGACCACCGCGCCCATCGCGCTGGTCATCGCCAGCACCACCATGGCCAGGCCCAGCGTGTACGCCGCACGCGTGCGCTCCCGGGCCAGGTGAGGCACGGACACCCGGGCCATCCGGGCCGGCCGCCAGGCACCGACCACCCCGAGCCGTCGGGCCAACCAGGGAAGTACCGCCGGCACGACCAGGACCGCGCCGCCCAGCATCAGGACCATCGCGGCTCCGGTACCCAGCGCGGACTCCTCCACCCGCGGTGCGAGCGTCAGACCGGCGCCCAGCACGGCGACTCCCGCGAGCCCGCCCCGCCGCACGAGCGCCCGGTCCGCGGTGGCCTGGCCGGCGGGCTCACGCACGGCGTCGAGCGGGGCCAGGCGGGCCGCCCGCAGGGCCGGCAGGCAGGCGCCGACGACGGTGGCCCCGGTCCCCAGCCCGAACGCCAGCACGACCGCCCGGCCGGTGACCAGCACCCCCGTGTCGGGTAGCCGGACCGCGTTGCTGCTGGCCACGCCGACGTGGAGGAAGACCGCGGCGAGCCCGACGCCCAGCGCCAGCCCGGCGATCGTGGCGACCACCCCCAGGACCAGCGCCTCGACGAGCACCAAGCGGAAGAGGTCGGCTCGGTCGGCTCCGATGGCCCGGAGGATGCCGAGCGTCGGCTGGCGTTCGGTGACGGCCATCGACAAGGTCAGGAAGACCAGGAACACCGCTACGAAGAGCACCAGCGCGGTGTACACGGTGTACACGGCGCCTACGTTGTCGAGCGCGTCGCCCAGGGCCGTGACCGACGCGTCAGCGCCTCGCAGGCGAACCTGGGGCTCGACCTCGTCGTGAGCAGCCATCCAGGCGTCGACATCGACGCCCTCGTCGAGGCGGAGCGCCACGAACGACAGCGCATCGGGCTGGTCGGACAGGCGCCGGGCGGTGGCCAGCGACGTGAGGATCAGCTCGCCATCGTTGCGCAGGGCCAGGTCGCGGTCGTCCATGATCCCCGTGATGCGCAGCAGCACCTCGTCGCCGTCCGGCCGGCTGATGAGCAGCTCGTCGCCGATCCCGAGGTCCATGTTGGCGGCGTACCGGTGCGAGAGGACCGCCTCGTCGGCGTCGTCGGCGAACACCCGGCCATCGCGGGTGGTCATGGGATAGAAGCGAGCAGCCTCGGTCGGGTCGACGCCGAAGAGCTGCGCGCTGCCCCAGAAGGTGTCGCCACCATCCAAGGGCAGGGTCATCTCGGTCCCGAACGACAACGCACGCAGCACGGCGTCGACGCCCTCCGTCCGGGCCAGCGTGTCGGCCGCGCTGTCAGGCACCGTGGACCCCGCCCCGCCCACAGGGGTCCCCACGACGTCCATCCCGACGGAGGCCACGTGCACCCGGGCCAGGCCGTGCTCGATCGACGCGATCACGATCAGGGTGGTGAAGAGAGCGGCCACACCGAGGCAGATGCCGACCCCGGTGAGTGCGGTGCGGCCCTTCCGTTGGCACATGTAACGGCGGCTCAGCCCCGACAGTCGTTGCACCTCTCGCCCCCTTGACTCCGTCCCGACCTAACTACATAACTAGTATCTAGATGCGCGTTAGGTAGAGCAAGAGTAGAGGGGTTGCGATGCTGCGGTACATCCTGATGGGTCTGCTCGCCCGGCGACCGGCGCACGGCTATGAGCTCCGCGCCGCTGTCTCCGAGATGTTCGGCGGCCGGTGGGACATCAACGTGGGGCAGGTGTACACGACGCTGTCGCGGCTGGAGCGCAGCGGCCTGGTCGAGAGCGAGCGCGTCGCGCAGGACAACTTCCCCGACCGGCGGGTGTGCTCCCTGACCGAGGCCGGCACCGAGGAGCTCTTCGACTGGCTGATCACGCCCGTCGACGAGATGCCCCTCAAGCAGGACCTGTTCGCCAAGATCCTGCTCCATTGCCTGCTCGACGCCGGCGATCCGGCGGCGTTCATCCGGCTGCAGCGGCAGCGCTGCCTGGAACTGCTCGCTCAACTCAGCGCGCTCGAGACCCGCGACGGCACCGAGCCGGTCACCGCGCTGCTGCTCGAGGGGGCGGGCTACCACATCGAGGCCGATCTGCGCTGGCTGGACCGCTGCGAAACCCGCATCGCGGATCTCAAGGGAGTGGCCCGATGAGCAGCTGTCCCGTGGTGGAGGCCGAGGCTCTGTTCAAGACCTACGGCGAGGGCGACACCGCCGTCGCGGCACTGCGAGGCCTGGATCTGGCGGTGGCCGAGGGCGAGATGGTGGCGGTCATGGGACCGTCGGGGTGCGGGAAGTCGACGCTGCTCCACGTGCTTGGCACGGTCGAGACACCGACCCGGGGGACCGTCCGGTTCAGGGGCCGGTCGCTCGCCGACCTGGACGACCGGGGGCGGACGGCCATCCGCCGCGACCACATCGGCTTCGTGTTCCAGGCCTTCAACCTGGTGCCGGTGCTGTCGGCCGAGGAGAACATCGCCCTGCCCCTGATCGTCGCCGGGGACCGCCCCAAGCTCCATCAGGACCGCATCGACGCGCTGATCGCCGAGGTCGGCCTCGACGACCGTCGCGACAAGCTGCCGTCGCAGCTCTCGGGCGGCGAGCAGCAGCGCGTCGCGATCGCCCGGGCACTGCTACGCGAGCCCGGGTTGCTGCTGGCCGACGAGCCCACCGGCAGCCTCGACCAGGCCGCGGGCGCCGCGGTGCTGGACCTGTTCCGGCGCATCCACGAACGGGGCCAGACCATCGTGGTGGTGACACACGACGCCAAGGTGGCGAGCCACGCCGAACGCATCGTCATCATGCGCGACGGCGAGATCGTCGACGAGGTGCGGCCCCGGGCGGCAGCAGCCCGGGGTCCGAAGGCGCTGGAGACCACGGTCACCGGCCTTCTCGGCCGCTGAGGGAGGCTGACGGAGCTTTTAATTCACAACTGAGCCATTCAGTTGTAGATGCTCTCGATGCACTCTACGAAGCAGTATCCTGGTCTGCAGCATGGCGAAGACCTACGGCCAGTTCTGCTCGACCGCGCGGGCGCTCGACGTCGTCGGCGACCGCTGGGCCCTGCTCGTGGTCCGCGAGCTGCTGCTCGGACCCTGCCGCTTCACCGACCTGTTGACCGGGCTGCCCGGGATCGGCACGAACGTGCTCTCGACGCGCCTGCGCGAGCTCGAGGCAGCCGGGGTCGTCGAGCGCCGCCGCCTTCCGGCGCCCACCCCGGTCACCCTCTACCAGCTCACCCCCGCCGGCCAGGACCTCCGTCAGGTCGTCGACGCCCTGGCGCGTTGGGGTTCCCGGCGACTCGACCTGCCGGCGCACGGCGACGTCCTCGAACCACGCTGGCTCGTCCTGTCCCTGACGGCGTCGGTGAAGCCGCCGGCCGAGCTCGAGGACGGCGCGACGATCCGGCTCCGGATCGAGTACGAGGAGTTCATCATGACGGTGGACGACGGCTCCTTCGTCGCCCGACGCGGGGCCGGAGAGACCGCCGATGCAGTGCTGCTCGGGCCACTGGCCGACTTCTTCGCCGCGGCCAAGGGCGACCGCCGGGCGGCCGACCGCATCGCCCTCGACGGCGACGCGGCCCTCGGCCGCAGCTTCCTCGCCGCCGTGGTCGGCGCGTTGGCGCCGACCGACGCCCGGTCCTGACCGGATCGGCGGACCGCCAGGCGACGTCAGGCGGACGTCGACCTCGCCGCGTCGAGGATGACCTCCGCCACGTCGGCCGGAGCGTCGAGCTGGGGGAAGTGACCGGCTCCCGCGATCGTGGTCGCTTCGCCGTGGGGGAAGAGCGCGGCCATGGCCCGCCCGAGCGCCGGGCTCAGGTAGGTGTCGTGCTCGCCGAAGGCGAACGTCACGGGAGCGGTGAAGGCACCGAGCTCGGGGTGCCGCTCGGTGTCGGCGAGCACGGCCGCGTTGAGGTCCGCGTTCAGCTGGAGGAACGGGCGGAGCGTGCTCGGTTCCTTCTCGAACTGCTGGTAGAGCAGCGGCACGAACTCCTCGCGGACCTCGTCGGACTGGATGAAGCCGCCGACCTGCCAGTCGTACAGCCACCGGAACTGCTCCGGAGACTCCGCGAAGTGCTCGGTCAGCCGGGCGAAGGCGGGATCCGAGAACAGCCGTATGGCCTCCGGAGGGTTGGGTGACGCCTCCGGCGGCAGGCTGTAGAAGGTGTTGAGGGCCACGATGCCGTGCACCCGCTCGGGGTGATCGAGCGCCCAATTGATGGCCGCGGGCCCCGAGGCGTCGTGGGGGACGAGCAGCACGCGGTCGAGGCCGAGCCCGTCGACGACCGCGTCGAGGTCGCCGGCCTGGTTGGCGAAGGTGTAGTCCCGGTCGGTCGGCTTGTCCGACTCGCCCCACCCGAGGAAGTCGAACACCACGACATGCCGCCCGCGGAGCTCGGGCACCAGGCGGTCATAGAGATGGTGGTTGTCCGGGAAGCCGTGCATCAGCACGATGGCCGGTTCCTCGCCCTGCTGCGCCCTCGCGTGGATGCGGAAGCCTCCACGATCGACCCACTGTTCCTGCATGCCCGGCACCCTAGCCCATCACTTCTGAAAAACAAGTCATAGATTCTGAATTGTCAGTAGAAGTCGGCCGTCACTCGTCCCACGGGCGGGTTGTGGCGGGAGTGGTCGCCGAACCGCCACCGTAGGGGGACTGCGTCGTCGATCTGCACCACCCCCTCGACGTCGAGCTCGACGAGCCGTTGCGCGCCCGGGAGCTTGGCGGCGTGGCCGGGGTCCCAGTCGGTCCGGGCGCGGCCGGTGAGCTGCAGCGTGTGGCCCCGCTCCCAGTCGACGAACAGCAACCCGGCCCGGGGCGTGAGCTCCAGGTTGCCGAGGGTCATGTACATCGAGTTGCCGGCGTAGTCCGGCCAGGTCACGTGCTGTGCACCCTGCACCCGGACGAAGCCGGGATTGCCGCCCCGGTGCGAGACGTCTGCGCCGCGCCCTGTCGCGTAGGTGGCGATGAAGAAGGTGTCGGCTGCCTGCAACCAGCGCTGTTGCTCGCCGGTCAGCTCCGGGCCGACGTGGGCCCGGCTCGCTGCGGCTGGTCCATGACCTCTGCCATCAGGCAGGAGCTCGCGGGCTTGGATGTACTTGGGGCAGTTGGCGTACACCTGGTCGGTCCGCACGAGGAGCCGGTGGCCCTCGGGGTGGGACCGACCGTTGATCCGCAGCCGGCGGCGGGTCGTCGGGTCGATCGCCAGCAGTCCCACGTCGGTGGCCCTCGTGAGGGTGTCGGCCAGGGGATCCTCGAGTCCGGGCGCGGCGTCGATGACGACGGTCCGCTCGTCGACAGCGGTGGCGAACCCGGCCGGGCCGGTGAGCACCGTGGCCCACGCCGCTCCCCCCGCGTCGGCGGCGCCGAGCACGATCAGGCGCTGGTCCTGGAGGAATGCCGCAGCGACGGCGGGGATGTCCGGCCCCACGCTGGCCGATCCCCAGTCCCCCCGGCCCACCCCGGCACGATGCTGCACCGCGCGCTCGCCTTCGTGGTAGCTCATGCCGTCCTCCGGATCAGAAGAAGCCGCACGCGGGGGCGGACCCGGTCGGCGCCGGCCGGCCCTCGGCGTCGGCGGCGCTGGGGGCGTAGATCTCCAGGCGGATGCCGTCGGGATCCTCGAAGAACACCCCGGCCGAGGTGCCACCCTCCTCGTGCCGCACGATCCCGTCGTAGTGGAACGGGGCGCCGAGGTCGCGCAGGCTGGACTCGGCCCGCCGCACCGCCTCGATGTCCGGAACCTGGAACGAGAGGTGATGCAGGCCGGGGAGGCCGCTCTCGAACCGCCCCGCGCTCTGCTGCCACAGCGTCAGCAGCAGGTTGCCGTCCGACCCGAGGAAGGCGTAGCGGCGCTCGCCATCGGTGGATTCGCTCAGGAGGTCGAGGCCGAACACCCGGCCGTAGAACGAGGTGGACCGACGCAGGTCGGTCACGTTGAGGCCGACATGGCCGGTCTGGAGGACGGGGGGCGTCGCGGGCGGGCTCATGGGGTCGGTCGTCTCCTCGGGTTGGTGTTCTAACGGAATATTGGGCACTTCTGCCATTAGAAGATTGCCAGGATCCTCTAATGGGTGCAACCCTTCAGCTACCATTAGGGCATGCCGGCGAAGACGACCATCCCCGGCCCGCCGCTCCTGGGCGAACCCGTTCCGCTCGAGCTGGCCAACACCGTCTACGTGACACAAGGCCAACTCCGGGACGGACTGCGGACCACAGACGACCTCGCGGCCTGGCTCTCGGGCGTCCGAGCACGACTGGTGACGCCGCTCACGGACGCTCACCTGTCCACGGTCGACGAGACCCAGCTGGTGCAGGCCCGTGACCTGCGCGACGCCATCCGCGAGTTGGCGCAGGCCAGCGTGGACAGGATCAGGCCCCCGGCGGGCGTCTTGGACCGGCTCAACCGGCACGCGGGCGCCGGTCCCCGCTGGCGAGAGCTGCGCTGGGGGAAGGAACCCGACACGCTGGTGCGCACCAGCGCGCCGCCCGTGACCGCCGCGCTCAGCGAGATCGCCGAGGCCACAGTGGAGCTGTTCGCAGGACCCCACCATGGCGACATCCGGGCCTGCGGTGCGCCGGGCTGCGTCCTGTACTTCCTCCGCGACCACCCCCGGCGGGCCTGGTGCTCGACGACCTGCGGCAATCGCGTCCGCGCCGCCCGGCACTACCAGCGAGAGCGGGCGCGCCGGGCCTGAGTCAGCGACTCTGCTGGTGGTGGTGGCGCGCGTAGTGGCGCGCCACCCGGGCCCGGTTCCCGCAGCTGGGTGAACACCACTGTTGGTGAGGGTGCTGCCTGAGGAAGAAGAGGATGCAGCTCGGCGCCCGACAGAGCATCAGGCGGTCGCGGAGATCGTCAGTGAGCAGGGCGAGGGCAGCCCGGGCACACTCGGCCCGCAGCACCGAGACAGCGGTGGCGTCGAGGTGCGTGCGTTCGACGCGGACCGTCCCATCACGGGCCCGGCGTGCGGCCAGGGTGACCGGAGCCTCGGCCGCAGCCTCGTTGATGGCCTGGATCGCCGTCAGGGGAGCCGCCCGACCGTCGACGACCGCGGTGAACAGGGTCCGCAGCCGGTCGCGGAACCGGACCAGGTCGTCGACGTTGGCCCGCTCGGACAGGCGTCGTCCGAGCCGCGGGCCGAAGTGGGCTGTCAGCCAGGCGCTGGCACGCTCGGGGTCCTGGAGGTGGTCCTCCAGCTCGTCCCCGTTGTGGCGGAGGGTGCTCAGCAGGTCCACCGCGAGCTGGGGGTCCGCGAGTTCCCGCTGGAGGTCGTCCACGGCATGCCAGCCTAATGGGCTGGCGCTTGCTCCTCGTTAGCAGTCGGGTTAGCGTGCCTTTCTAACGGGTTCGAGCAGGGGTTCCATTAGCCATGGCCGTAGTCCAAGCCTCGCCGCGTCGCGCCTGGACCGCGGCGGCCGTCAGCATCGTGATGTGGGCCACTGCTTTCCCGGCCATCCGGGCGGCCGTCCGCAGCTACGACCCGACCACCCTGACCACGGCGCGGCTCGTCGTGGCGTCGGTCTGCCTGGCCGTCGTCGCTCCGTTCGTGCACATCCCCCGGCCCCGGCTCCGTGACGCGCCGCTCCTGGTGCTGTGCGGCCTGCTCGGCATGGCGGGCTACCAGCTGCTCCTGAACTGGGGCGAGGAGACCGTGGCTGCCGGGACGGCCAGCCTGCTGGTCGCGGGGGCTCCCGCCTACAGCGTGGTGCTCGCGGCCCTCGTGCTGCACGAGCCGCTGACCGCGCGCCGCATCCGCGGCATGGGTCTCGCCCTCCTCGGCGCAGCGATGATCGCCCTCGGCAGTGGCGGGCGGCTGCACCTCGAGCTCGGCACGCTCCTGGTGATCGGTGCGGCACTGGCGCTGGGCACCTACCACGTCGCGCACCGCCCGCTACTGGTCCGGTACCCGGCGGTGGCCGTGGTCTGCTACGCGACGTGGTCGGCCAGCCTGCTCACCCTCCCACTGCTCGCGACGGTGTCGGCGCCGTTCGCCGAGGCCGACGCCGGGTCCATGGCCGCCGTCGCGTTCCTGGGCGTCGGACCCTCGGCCATCGCGTTCGTCACCTGGGCGTACGCCGTGCATCGCCTGGGTGTGAGCGCTGCCGCGACGAGCCTCTACCTCGTCCCCGCCGTGGCGTTGCCGGTGGCCGGTCTGACCCTCGGCGAGGTTCCGCACGCGATCGAGCTCGCCGGTGGCGCGCTGGCCATCGCCGGCGTCGCCGTCGCCAACCGGCGACCTCGCCCGGCCACCGCCGCCGCCGATGTCGCGGCCCCGGCGCGTTAGCTTCGGGCCGTGGCGACGTGGTTCGACGGATACGTCGCAGAGCCGGTGGACGAGCTGCTCTCCCTCCTGTCGGTGGGCGGCGAGGTCGAGGACCTCGAGCGCTGCCAGAAGCTCGGCACCGGCATCGAGGGCGTGTTCCGCACCGAGGTCGCCGCGCAGTACGCGGGTTGGCCGCCGGAGGCGACGACCGATGGATCGAGAGTGGACCTCTGCGTCCGCTCGGGCACCAGCTCGCTCGACGTGGCCGGCGTGATGTGGATCGACTTCGCCGGAGAGGTGTTCCCGTTCCGGGCCGAGATCGGGCGCGCCGCCGACGGTTCGACGTCGGTCGTCGGCTACATCGGTCAGGTTGATCCCCGCACCGGCGAACCACCGCGGCTACCCCGTGGGACGCTGATCGTGCCGGTGTCGGGCGACCGCGGGCGGGGCACCCATGCCGAGCTCATCGTGGGTCGTCAGCAGATGCCCATCGCGTGGACGAAGGTCTTGGAGGTCCCCTAGCGGGTGGCTCCGCGGCGAACTGCGGCACCTCGGGCGTCGCTGCCCTTGGCGACGACGGCAGCCGGAGAACCCGGGCCGAAGGCCACTTCCGATCGCGCCGGGCTAAGCATTGAGTAGTCATGACAGGGCCGGCCGGACAGGCGGCCGTGTCCTCGGCCACGGGGAGTTGCGATGTCACCGCTGGGGTTCCGCGCTCGGGGAGCGCTGTTGGCGTTGCCCTTGTTCCTCGCTGTCGCCGTCTCGCCGGTCGCCGCCGGCGCTGCCCCCGGGCAGCAGCCTCCCCCGCCGACGATGCCGTTGCCCGAGGGTCCGTGGCCGCCCGAGACCGTGCTCGCGGCCGATCCCGCCGAGGTTCCCCGCCCCCTCGCCGCGGCCGCCGCCGCGCCGGCCACGGTCTGCCCACCCGCGCCCTATGGCGTGCAAACCTCCGCCCCTGGTTCGGGCAAGACGGTGGCACTCACCTTCGACGACGGCCCGGGCGTGTCGACGATGGCGATCCTGTCCATCCTCCAGCAGGCAGGGATACCGGCGACGTTCTTCAACATCGGCGTGAACTCGACGGTGCGGCCGGCCGAGGTGCGTTCGGAGGCCACGCTCGCCTTCCCCCTGGGCAACCACAGCTGGGACCACCCGCAGATGCCCACGCTGTCGGCCGCCGCTCAAGCCCAGGAGATGGACGACACCATCGCGGAGCAGGTGGCGCTGGTCGGCCGCCCGCCGTGCATGTTCCGCCCGCCGTACGGCGAGTACGACGCGACCACCCTCGCGCTCGCCCAGGAGCGTCGCATGGCCGTCTGGAACTGGTCGGTCGACACCGAGGACTGGAAGGCCGGCACATCGACGTCGCAGGACTGGGTCGACCGGATCATCACCCGGGCCGAGGCAGGCGGCTCCCAACAGCATCCGGTGATACTCATGCACAACCCGCCGGCGGGCATCCCCGCCACCGTCGCGGCGCTGCCGACGATCATCGACTTCTACCGGTCGCGGGGCTACACGTTCGTCGACCTGCTCGGCGGCACCGGTCACGGCAGGCCGGGCCCGGCAGCCGCGGTCACCAACGGCGGGCTGCACCTGTTCGTCCGCGGCACCAACGGCAGCCTGAACGAACGGACCCGGCAGAACGGGTCGTGGACCGGCTGGACGACGCTCGGCGGGCTGATGGTCGGTGGCCCGGCGGCCATCCCCGTCACGCCCACGACGTCGGGCGCCTTCGTGACCGGTCGGGACAACCAGACCTGGCGGCGGACGGTCGACGACACCGGGACCGCGAGCGCATGGAGCAGCATCGGTGGCGCGGCCACGAGCGAGCCCGGTGCGGCGATCGGGCCGGACGGCGTCCTCTCGGTCGCCGTCCGAGGATCCGACGCCGCCATCTGGCTGCGCCAGCAGACGGGCAGCGGGTGGAGCGGCTGGCAGTCGCTGGGCGGTGTCCTGAACGCCGCGCCCGCGCTGGCCGCGACCGCCGGCGGCGGACTGACCGTCGCCAGCGTCGGCCGGGACGACGCGCTCTGGGTCAGGAGCCGCACCACGACCTGGTCGGCGTGGCGTCGGGTGGGCGGCCTCGTCACCGCCGACCCGGCTCTGACCGCCACCCCGGGCGGGTTGCTGGTCGTGGTCCGCGGGTCCGACAACGCTGCCTGGGTGAACGTGGGGAACGCCACCGGGACGTCCTGGAGCGGCTGGCGCAGCATCGGCGGCCGGCTGACCTCGGCGCCGACGGTCACCGTCGAGGGCTCGGCCGCGCACGTCCTCGGCTACGGCACCGACGGTCGGATCTGGGAGAACGTCGCCGCCAACGCGTCGGCGGGCAGCGGCTGGAGCGGTTGGCGGGTGATCCCCTAGCGCCGCGGAGGCCGCGGCTGTCGCTCAGGTGTCGCTGCGGACTTCGCGGCCGTCCTGGGCCCAACGGGTGTGGAAGCTCCCGTCGCGGTCCACTCGCCGGTAGGTGTGGGCGCCGAAGTAGTCGCGCAGGCCCTGGATGAGGTTGGCCGAGCCGCGGGCACGGCGGTAGCCGTCGTACCAGGCGAGCGCCGACGAGAACGCCGGCACCGCCAGGCCCTGCTCGGCGGCGATGCCGACGACCCGCCGCCACGAGTCCTGCGCGTCGGCCACGGCATCCCGGAAGTAGTCGACCAGCAGCAGGTTGGGCGTGTGCGGGTCGGCGTCGTAGGCCTCGCGGATGCGGTCCAGGAACCTGGCCCGGATGATGCAACCACCCCGCCAGATCGTCGCCAGCTGCCCCAGGTCCAGCTGCCACTTCTCCTCGTCCGACGCGACGCCCATCTGGGCGAAGCCCTGCGCGTAGGCGACGACCTTCGAGGCGTAGAGCGCACGATGGATGTCCTCGACCAGCGAGCGATCCGAACGGCCAGAACGGCCAGAGCCGTCAGAGCCGCCAGCAGAGCCGGGCTCGGGCCCCGCGAGCCGGCGCGCGGCCTCGGCCCGCTCGGCACGCTGCGCCGACAGGGTCCGGGCGAACACGGCCTCGGTGATGGAGGTGAGCGGAACGCCCCGCTCCAGCGCATCCTGGGCCGTCCATCGGCCCGTGCCCTTCTGCTCGGCCTCGTCGACGATGACGTCGACCAGGGGCTGCCCCGTGGCCTCGTCGGTCTTGGACAGCACCGTCCCGGTGATCTCGATGAGGAAGGACTCGAGGTCACCCTGGTTCCAGCCCTGGAACACCTCGGCGATCTCGGGGACCTCCAGCCCGACGGCGTGGCGCAACAGGTCGTAGGCCTCGGTGATCAGCTGGATGTCGGCGTACTCGATGCCGTTGTGGACCATCTTCACGTAGTGGCCGGCGCCGTCGGGGCCGATGTAGGTGCAGCAAGGTGTGCCGCCCACCTGGGCTGCGATCGTGGTGAACACGTCCTCGACCTCGGCGTAGGCGCTCCGGTCGCCGCCCGGCATGAGGCTCGGCCCGTTCAGGGCTCCCTCCTCCCCTCCCGACACGCCGCTGCCGAGGAAGCGCAGGTCCTTCTCCGCCAGGGCTCGACCGCGCCGCTGGGTGTCGCGGAAGAACGAGTTCCCGCCGTCGATCAGGATGTCGCCGGCGTCGAGGAGCGGAGCGAGCTCGTCGAGGACCGCGTCGACCGGGGCACCGGCCTTGACCATGACGATGATGGTGCGCGGGCGGTCGAGCGCCGCGACCAGCTCCTCGTTCGACCGCGTGCCCGTGATCGGGCCCTCGGAGCCGTACTCGGCCATGAAGCGCTCGGTGCGCGCGACGGTCCGGTTGTGCACCGCCACCGGTATGTCGTGCCGTGCGACGTTGCGGGCGAGGTTCGCCCCCATGACCGCCAAGCCGGTGACTCCGAAGCGTGCCTCGCCGGTCATGGACCCGAGAGTACCCAGCGCCATCTCGTCCTCGAAGGGCGGCCGATGTGACCAACGGCACTCCCCTCATCGGCAGCAACCTGGCCGACTACGCGGCGCTTCCCACGACCAGCCTCTACTCGATGGTCAAGTCCGGGCTCGTCGGTCTGGCCAAGGGGATGGCCCGCGACCTGGCACCCCGGGGGATCACGGTGAACGTCGTCCAGCCCGGACCGATCGACACCGATGCCAATCCGCAGGACGGCCCCTACAGCGACCAGCTGAAGGCTTTCATGGCGACCCCGACGTTCGGCACGGGTGACGACGTAGCCGGGCTGGTCGCCTACCTCGCCTCCGACGAGAGCCAGTTCGCGACCGGCGCCGCCTTCACCATCGACAACGGCTACACCGCCTGATCGCAACCGCGACCGCTACCGCTACCGCGGCCTCGACGCCGCCGCCGAGGCGGGGCGTCGAGGCAGGCGCTGGGCGGCCCAGGAGCTGGCTCGCCTGTCTTACGGCTGGAGGATGACCCGGCCGGGGATGCCGGGGGCTGACTTGGCGGCGAAGGCCTCACGGCCCTCGGCCAACGGGTAGACGGCGCCCACCTGCGGGCGGATCTCGCCGGCATCGACCAGCCGCGCGATCTCGGCCAGCTGCTGGCCGCTCTGCTCGCGGATGAAGTTGAGCGTCCGGATGTCATCCCGTGTGGTCGGTGGCGGGGCTACGACCGAGATCAGGGCGCCTCCGGGGCGCACGAGCACCGGCGATCGCTCCAGGACGTCACCCCCGATCGTGTCGAACACGAGGTCGGCCTGACCGACGGCCTCCTGCCAGTCGTCTTCCTCGAGGCTGACGAACTCGTCGACACCGAGCTCGTGTGCCAGCGGGCGATGGCCGGCCCGCCCGGTACCGACGACACGGGCGCCGATCCTGTGCGCGAGCTGGATCGCCATCGAGCCGACGGCCCCGGCAGCGCCGTGCACGACCACCGTCTGGTCGGCGGTCAGGCCGCCGTGGGTGAACAGCGCCTGCCATGAGGTGAGCGCCGCCTGGGGCAGGGCCGCGGCCTGCACGTGGTCGACCGACGCCGGCTTGGGGGCCACGTCGCGGGCCTCGACGGCGATCAGGTCGGCAGCCGCTCCGTCGCGGTAGGCGTCGGTGAGCCCGTACACGACGTCACCGACGGCCACGCCGGCCGTGCCGAAGCCCAGCTCGACGACGACCCCCGAGAACTCCTGGCCCGGGATGACCGACGTGCGCTCGTGGCCGTTCCGGTCGGTCCAGATCGGCCAGTACAGCTCGGAGGCGGTGAAGCCACAGGCGTGGACCTCGACCAGCACGTCGCCAACGGCGGGAACCGGATCGGGGGCATCCTCGTAGACGAGCCCCTCGACGCCCACCGGCTCGTGGAGACGAATCGCTTTCATCGTCACTCTTCCTCTCGTGTGTCTTCAGCACCTTGACCCGCCGACGCCCAATGATGTGACGATGTCAGTCGCCGGTTGGCGCGGCCCGGAGCAGTGGTCGGGGGTCGAAGTAGGAGATGCCCTCGGATCCCTTGCCGTCCTGGAGCGTGTAGATGTCGACGCCGCGGATCTGGAACGGCTCGCCGTGCAACGTTCCGGTGTTGAGCCACTCGATGACGACGCCCTCGGCCGTCTCGGCCCATTGGATCGGGACGACCCGGATGTCAGGGACCATGGCCAGGATCGACCCCATGAACTGGGGTAGTTCCTCGCGGGTGATCGGGCTCACGGGATTGGTCAGCCGACAACCCGGATGCAGCAACGACAGGTACAGCTCCGGGTCGCTGTCGGGACCGTTCCAGACTCTGGACCAACGCTCTACGAACTCCTCGGGGCGCATGGTGCTCTCCTCGGTAGACAGACTGACCTGTATGGTCTGACTGACTATACAGACCTGTCTGGTACAGTCAAGCCATGCGCACGCAGGTGCCGGCACGTACCCGCCTCCTCGAGGCGGCAACACGGCTCTTCTACGCCGACGGCGTACATGCCGTGGGCATCGACCGGATCATCGCCGAAGCCGGCGTCGCCAAGGCCAGCTTCTACAACCACTTCCCGAGCAAGGACGACCTGGTACGCGCCTACGTCGAGGAGCAGAGCGAACTGCAGCGAGCGGTCGCGACAAGCGTCGCTGAGACGGCTCAGGGCGACGCTGCTATTCGCGATTACTTCGATCTCCTCGGCGAAGCCGGGACGAGCCCGAGCTACCGCGGCTGTCCCATCGTGAACGTGGCCATCGAGTATCCGGACCCGGCCCATGCGATCCGCGCCGCGATAGCCGAGCACCGACGCTGGTTCCGCGACCACTTCCGCGGCCTCCTCACCGCAGCAGACCACCCCGAATCGGACCGGACCGCGGACATCCTCGTCCTGCTCCGGGATGGCCTCCTCGTCGGTCTGGACCTCGATGACTCCTCAGCCGTCCGCGCGGCGACCCGCGCGGCAGTCACCCGAACCCTGGCTGCCAGCCCCGGCCTCGACCAACCGCGACTGCGAGGTGGCCGCGATGGCTGACCTGTCCTACTTCGCCGAGCTGGTCGCCCTGGACCACGGGCTCAGTGTCGTCGTCACCCTCCGCGCCGACCACACCCCGCACACGACGGTCGTCAACGCCGGCGTACTACCCCATCCAACGACGGGCGCCAGCGTGGTCGCGTTCGTGGTCGCGGGCCACACCCGCAAGCTCGTGCATCTGCGCGACGACCCCACCATCGCTGTCGTGGTCCGCGCCGGCTGGCGGTGGGCGTCCGTCGAGGGCCGCGCCGAGCTCATCGGACCCGACGATCCCCGCCCGGACCTCGACGCCGAAGGGATCGGGCTGCTGCTGCGCGACATCTTCACGGCAGCCGGCGGGACCCATGACGACTGGGACACCTACGACCGGGTCATGCGCGAGGAGCGCCGGACCGCCGTCCTCGTCACACCGACTCGCGTCTACGCCAACCCGTAGTCAGGCGTGGCCAGCGCCGCCACCTTCAACGCCTTGCCCTCCCCCGGCGATTTTGAAGCTGAACGGCCCTCTGAGGGCCACTGAGCTTCAAAAGAGCTGATCGGGCCGCTAGGCGGGCTTGACGGCGAGGACGCGCTCGACGATGCCTCGGCGGAGCCGGTCGCGTTCGGTGATGTCGAAGCCGAGGTCCTCGACGATGGTGGCGGGGCGGCGGGTGAGGTGGTCGCCGTCGATCCGCACCGAGATCGGTTCGATGGCCTTCTGGAGCCAGTAGATCGGCCTGGTGGTGCTGGCGACGTGGTCGACGAGGACGAGCCGGCCGCCCGGTCGAAGAACCCGTCGCATCTCGGTGAGCGCCCCGCGTAGGTCGGGGATGTTGCACAGGGAGAAGGTGCAGACGACGGTGTCGAAGGAGGCGTCGTCGAAGGGGAGGCGATGGGCGTCGCCTTCCCGCAGGTCGACCTGTCGGCCGGCCTCGGCGGCGCGCTGGCGGGCGAGGGCGAGCATGGCGGGGCTGAGGTCCACGCCGGTGAGCTCCAGCCCCGGTTCGTAGAGGGGTACGTTGAGTCCGGTGCCGACAGCCACCTCGAGCACGTCGCCCCGGGCCCGCTGCGTCGCCCACGCTCGATTGTCCCGACCGAGGACGTGGCGTTCCCACCAGCCGATCTGGCGGTCGTAGCCGGCGGCCTACTTGTCCCACGCCCGACGGCGGTGGGCGTTCTGCTCGTCCTGCTCCGCTGGCGAAAGGGTCATCAGCTCGACCGTAGGTCACGAACGGGTGCCGACAGCAGACGGCACGAGTCCAGACCAGGGCGCTAGCGGATCGCTAACAACGGCTACGTATGGTGCCGGCCTGGTCAGCTAGGTCGACCGCGCGCCGAGCGGATGCGCGGCCGCCCCGCCGGCGCGGGGGCCGAGTCCTGGTCCTCCTGAGACAGCAGCACCGGAGTAGGCGATCTGATGGCAGACGGCAACATCTCGATGAGCCACCAGGAGCTGCTGCAGGCGGTGGCCGACATACGTACCAAGCAGGGTGAGCTTCAGCAGTTCCTGGTGACGTCCTCGAGAACGGTCGAACAGGTCACGGGCCGCGCCTACCGGACTCGCACCGCTTCGGGTGAGTTCAGGACGGCCCACAACGAGTGGAACAGCTCCACCGGGCAGCTGATCGGCAGTCTGGAGGACGTCGCGAAAGGTGTCGAGGAAACGAAGCGGATCGACGAGGAGACCGACCGGCAGACTGCCGCGCGCGTCAGGGATCTCCGATCCCAGGCTGGCTTCGGGCCCGGCGAGCCGGGTCGGGTCGGCGCCCCCGCGCCCGGCGTGGGACGCGATGAGGGTCAGTATGGCTTCGGGTCCGGCCAGCCGGGTATCTCCGGCGCCCCCGAGCGGGGCCACGGCCCCGTGCCTGGTCTCGGGGGCGATGGCGGTGAGGTCGGCTTCGGGCCCGGCGAGCCGGGTCGCGTCGGCGCCCCCGAGCGCGGCATCGACGGCGACGAGATCGGTTTCCGCCCCGACGAGTAGCGACGGAAGCTGCGGCCTACCCGTTAGCCAGCTGCTAGCCCGGAGGCCGCTAACACTCGACTAACTCGACCGTCGTACAAGTGGCGGCCGATGCGGCGAACCGGAGAGCCACCGGTCCCCCCTGAGGTGACGATCGCCAGCCATCTCGTGCCGCCCTCGAGATGGCTAGGCCCGCTGGCCGGGCGGTGGCTGACGCCCAGAGCCGCCTGGCCGGCGGTGACCGCCGAGAACACAAGACCCGTCAACGATCGTGGCGCGGGGCCGGCTCGCCAAGCGTCCGCTGCACGGCGACTCGTGCCTCGCGCCACGAAGATCCGTGCAATCCGCATCGGCGCTGCTCGGCCGGGATCGAACCCGCGCGCCGAGTGCGCCGGGCGGTACCCCGGTCACTCCAGCCGGGTCTAGGCGATGTCGGCGAGGAGCAGATCGGTTTGAGTGAGCCGGACGAACAGACACCGAGTCGTATGGTGGCCGGGCGGTACCGGCTCGAGAGCGTGCTGGGGAGGGGCGGGATGGGTGTCGTCTGGCTCGCCGACGACACCCTGATCGAGCGGCAGGTGGCGCTCAAGGAGCTGCGCGCCCCGGCTGGGGCGTCGGGGGGCGACGAGTCGTCGTTCGTGGAGCGGGCGCTGCGCGAGGCCCGCAACGCGGGCCGGCTCAACCATCCCGGCATCGTCGCCGTCCACGACGTGATCGCTCCGGCCGGTGACGATGACGCCGTCTACATCGTCATGGAGTACGTGCCGGCCCCCACCCTCGCCGACCTCATCGACCAGCAGGGACCACTGCCCGCGCCCCGGGTGGCAACGATGGGTCTGGGGATCCTCGACGCGCTCATGGCGGCGCACGCGATGGGCATTGTCCACCGCGACATCAAGCCCGCCAACGTGCTCGTCCGCGAGGGAGACCGGGTCAAGCTGACCGACTTCGGCATCGCGCTGGCCGCCGAGGACACCCGGTTGACCCGCAGCGGAGTGATCGGCACCCATGGCTACCTGGCACCGGAGTGCTTCGACACGGGTCAGGCGGGGCCCGCCTCCGACCTGTGGGCGCTCGGGGCGACCCTGTTCCACGCCGTGGCGGGACGGGCGCCGTTCGATCGCGACACCACCACCGCCACACTGCGGGCCATCCTGTTCGAGGACCCGCCCGCGCCGCCGTGCAAGCCCCCTCTGGCCAACGCCATCACCCGGCTGCTCATCCGTCCCCTCGGCCAACGCCTCACCAGCGACGCGGCCCGGCAACTGCTACAGCACGCCAGCACCGAGCCGGTCGACCCCTCGCCGACCGGCGGCGCAACAGCGACCGGGGGCACCGGTCACGCCGCCTGGGACGCCCAAGCCACGACGCTGCACCGCCAACCCCCACCGCCACCACCCGGGGGCCAGCCGTCGCCGTACGGGACGAGACCACCGACCCAACCGGCGAGGCCGGTGACCGGCGTCTTCCACGGCACGCAGCAGGCCAGCCCACCACCACGGCCCAACCACACCCCATGGATCATCCTTGGCTGTGCCCTCGCGGCGGTGGCCACCGTCGCGCTCCCATTCCTCCTCGCATCGGGCGGCGGCGGAACCGACCCGGAGGCGAACGGCAGCGAGGCGTCGAGCTATACCGCCGCCGACCACGACGCGTTCATCGACATGTGCTCGAACGAGACGTCCGACGTCAGCCTTCCCCAGACGGGCGAGGACCCCTGTGAGTGCGTTTGGGATGCCACCGTGGAGCACGTTCCGCACGACGTCTTTCGAGAAGCGATGGACTCCGGGACTTCCCCGACCTCCCTTCCCCCTGACGTTCAGCAGGCCTATTCGAGCGCAGTGGCGGGGTGCTTGCCGGTCCCTCCTCCATGAGGTCGAGGAGACCGCCGAGATGTTCCGACCGCCCCGGGGCGGGCTAGCGGACCGCTAACAGGAGTCCCCTACGGTGCCTCGTCGTGAGCCAGGTCGGCACCAGCGCGGGAGGAGGTGGGAGAAGTGGCTGAGCGCTTCATCGTCGATACGGGCAAGGCCCAACAGCTGAGCGATCGGTTGACCTCGGCGGGCAGCAGGATCGAGGGCGTCCCGCCTGGGCCACAGCCAGGTGGTCCCCTCGGCTCCGGTGCCCTCGAGAGAGCGTGGTCCGAGTTCGAGAGGACCTTCGCCACGGCGCGGCAGAACCTCGCCCGGTCGGTCAAGAACTCGGGCAGCGGCTTCGCGGCGGTCTCCAAGGGCACGATCAACCTCGATCAACAGAAAGCACAGGAAGCGAAGACGATCTGATGCCAGATACCAGCGTTGATTACCAAGGCGTGGCTGACGGTGCGAGACAGCTGAGGACCATCCGTACGCAGCTCAACGAGAAGACCGAGCAGCTGAAGCAGAGAATCACCAACTTGATCACGAACGGCGGGTTCACGACCGACGTCGGGTCGACAGCGCTCGGAGAAGCCGTGAGCCGGTTCGTGCAAGCGAACACGAAGGCGCTCGAGGCACTGGAGCGCATGGCGTCGTACCTCGACAGCATCCCGGGGATGTACCAGCAAGCCGACAACCAATACAAGAGCATCTACGACCGCTACCAGCCCGGCTGACCCGGTTGGCAACAACAGCACAGAAGGAGGGACGACCTGATGGCAGAAGGCAACATCTCCATGAGCCACCAGGAGATGCAGCAGGCGGTGGGCGATATACGTGCTCGCAAGGATGAGCTGAAGCAGTTCCTGGACGGCGCGGCGAGAACGGTCGAACAGGTCACCGGCCGCGCCTACCAGACTCGCACCGCCTCGGGTGAGTTCAGGAGCGCCCACAACGAGTGGAACAGGGCGACCGGGCAGCTGATCGGCAGCTTGGACCAGGTCGCGGACGGCGTCGAGCAGACCCGGCGGATCGACGAGCAGACCGACCAGCAGGCCGCCGGTCGCGTCAGCGAGATCCGTGGGACCGGCAGCTAGCCCTCACTCGTCCCGACGATGAACGGCGGTAACTGGTCGGTCCTCGACCTGACGGAGGATCCAGTCCGTGGCGATCCCGGCGCGGCCCGGACCTTGGCGAACGCGTCGCAGCAGCAGGCGAGGCAGTGGGAGCAGCAGGTCCAGTCGCTGCGCACCATCGCCAGCGAGGGTGACTCCATGGAGATGGAGGGCGACTTCGCCCCCAAGGCTCGTCAGCTGCTGCAGGCGCACCCCAACGACGCCACGCGGCTCGCGCGCGGGCGCGCGGAGGCCGGCCAGGCGATGCTCGCCTACGCCGGGGAGCTGGAGCGCGCCAAGCGCGAATCGCAGATGGCACTCAACCGAGGTACGCAGGCCAAGCGGAACCGCGACATGGCGGAGCGGAACCTCAGGCAGGTCCGGGCGCAGATGAGGGCCATGGCCAGCCAGACCTACTACGGCCCGGCGTACTACGCCGCCGTGCAGCGCTTCAACATGCTCAGAGCCCAGGAGATGCAGTGCGTCAACGCCTGGGAGACGGCTGAGGCGCAGCGGATGGCGGCCCGGCAACAGGCGGTCGCGGCGGGTGAGCGGGCGGCGCAGCAGGAGAGCGCCGCCGCGGAGAGGGTGATGGCCGCAGCGCCGACCGGCGCGGCGTCATGATGCGGCCGACAGGGTGCGCCGGTGCGACCGGCGCAGGCCGGGATCGACCGGCCCACCAGCACCGACGCCCGGAAGGGCCCCGGTGCCAACAGCTGGACCGCAGTGAACATCGAGAACCTGCCGTGAGGTGACCCTCCTATGGCGATGATGCTCTTGACGGTGCACGACGCCGAGACCGGCGTGGACGTCGAGGTCGATGCCGGTCCGACCAGCAGCGTCGGCTCCCTGATCGAGTCGCTCCCGATCCCGGTGAACGGGCGAGCGTGCTATGTCGGCCAGACGCCGCTGAACCCACGCGGGACCGTGGCCGACAGCCCGTTGATGCAGGGTGCGATCGTCAGCGTGGGCGGGCCGGGTCCGCCCACCCGCGCCGTGTCGGGCGACGAGGTGGGGAAGCTGCGCGTGATGTCGGGTCCCGACACCGGACTGACCGTGGCGTTGGGGCCCGGCCGGCACCGGATCGCACGCGACACGACGGCGCCGGTGTGCCTGCGGGATCCGGACGTCTCCCGGCGCGAGCACGCCTGGATCGAGGTGGCACCGGATGGCCGCGCGGTGGTCCTGGACGGCGGTTCGACCAACGGGACGTTCGTCGACGGCTACCGGATCAGCAACGCTGCACTGGGCCCGGGGAGCGCGCTGCACATCGGTTCCGACGTGCTGCAGTGGGCTCCGGCCGCCGTCGGGGGGCTGCCGGTCGTGCGGGCCGCCGACGGGTGGCTGGACTTCGACCGCGCCTATGCCGCCGTGCCCGAGGTGCCCCACCTCGAGGTCAAGATGCCGGACCAGCTGCCGGAGCCCAACAACGCGACGCAGCTCACCGCGGGTGTCACCGCAGGCTTGACGGTCGTGGCGAGCATCATCGCGGCACTCGTCTTCGGCCAGGCGATGATCCTGTTGTTCGCCGCGGTCGGTGTCATCGGCTTCTTCGTGGCGCG
>Ga0075428_100000994_pt1 | contig 29999 bp, 23 predicted proteins | sample RhiMetdeltSRZDD2_FD_75291 | JGI IMG/M metagenome (GOLD analysis project Ga0075428, IMG submission 75291) | Populus rhizosphere microbial communities from Tennessee, USA - Rhizosphere MetaG P. deltoides SRZDD2 | ecosystem: Host-associated > Plants > Roots > Rhizosphere > Soil | place: USA... | reverse complement strand
TCCTTGAGGTTCAGGTGCTGGGCCATGGCGGCGGCCGTGACGAGCACCATCGGCGGGGCCTGCGGGGCTTCGATCGAACGCAGCGCCGTGGCGGCGGCCGCGCGATCCCCGCGCGCGAGCTGCAGGTCGGCCAACATGAGACGGCCGTTCCAGCGATCGTCGCCCGAGGCCTCCTTGGTGAGGAACTGCTGCAACTCCGCGACCTGGCGGCCGAGCAGCTCGGTGCGCTGTTCGGGGGTCGGCGAGGTGGTCTCGAGTCGCCTGGCCTCGTCGCCGAATCGACGCTGCACGCTCCTGAGCGTCGTCTGCGCTTGCAGGCAGGGGAGCAGGCACGACACGCAGAGCCAGGCCGTGGCGGGGAATGCGATACGGATCATCTGTACAGCATAGCGGCAGACACGAGCTGACGGTTGCAGCCCGCGTCATGCTTGCAGGCGATCGGGTTTTGTCGTGCGATGCCCGGCCTCGTGCCGAACGTTCTCGAGGTCGCCGACTTCACGGTGCGCCGGCCCGACGGTTGGTCGATCGGTCTGCCCGCGATCACGCTCGCGCGTGGTGGTGTGGCGGCGCTCTACGGTCCGTCGGGCTGCGGCAAGACCACGTTGCTCGAGGCATTGTTCGGACTCCGCGAGCACGAACCGTACACGATCACGGGTCAGGTGCTCTTCCAGGGCAATGCGTTCGCGGCTATGACAACGCACCAGCAGCGCCTGCTGCGACGCGAAGACCTCGCGATCCTGATGCAGGGCGCGCATTCGGCGCTCGACCCGCTGCAGCCCGTCGGCAGGCAGGTCGAGCAGGCGACTCAGTGCAGCGAAGGGGCTGTGGTGTCGATGTTGCAGCGTCTCGGCGTCGCCGAGGCCCAGATGCTGGTGCGCAGGCTGCCGCACGAGATCGCCGGCGGACAAGCCCAACGGATCCTGCTCGCGATCGCCTTCCTGCGCGAGCCTGCCCTCGTCATCGCCGACGAACCGTCGGCCAGTCTCGACGGCGGCAGCTACGCGGAGATGCTGGCCCACCTGCGCGGGCTCGTGGCGCAGGGCTCTGCGATCCTACTCGCGAGCCACGACGATCGACTGCTGCGCGACCTCGGTGCCGCCGTGTTCGCGCTCGAGGATCGTGCCTTTCGCCCGGCGCTGCTGCAGCCGTCGCCCTGGCCGGCGCTCGCGGCCCACGGGTTGAACCACGCTGCGCCCGTGCTCGTGGCCCGCTCGGTGCGTGTCGCGTTCGGGGCGCGAACCGTGCTCGATGGCGTCGACTTCGAGGTGGGCCGCGGCGAGGTCGTCGCGATCGTCGGTGAATCGGGGGCCGGCAAGACCACGCTGGCGCGCGTGCTGACGGGTCACCTCCGGCCGGATGCGGGTGCGGTCGAGCGGCCGCCGCAACGTCGTGCGGTACAGCTGGTCTGCCAGGATGCGTTCGCGTCGTTGACGCCGGGCCGCACGCTGCGCGCGTTGCTCGCGGAGGCAACCGTGCCGTCGTTCGACGTCGCCGCGGCGGCCGCCGCGCTGCGACTGCCGCTCTACGTCTTGGATCGGACTGCGGCGCAGATGTCGGGCGGCGAACGCAGGCGCGCCGCGCTGCTGCGCGCGTTGGCCGTGCAGCCCGTCGTGCTGGTTCTCGACGAGCCCACGGCGTCCTTGGATCGCGCGACCGCGGCCGCCGTCGTAGAGTCGTTGCTGGTGCTGCAGCAGAGCAGCGGCCTGGCCATGGTCGTCATCACGCACGACCACGAGCTGGCACAGGCGATTGCGCACCGTGTTGTCACCGTTGCAGGAGGTCGCTTGTGTGCCCGATGAGACTGTGTCTTCCAAGGCTGGGTGCGCTGGCGTTCGCGTTCGTGGGCCAGCTCAAAGCACAAGCCTCGAACGAGGTGATGTGGTGCGAAGTGCCCGGCGCGAACGCGACGGCGGTGGCCGTGCTCTGGCAACATGGCCTCGACGACGACGAGCCGTCGCAGGTGGGGGCCTGCCGCGTGCTCGCCGAGTGCCGCCTCGACCGCGCACGAAGGGCCGTGCCGGCCATCACCGCGAGTGGTTTGCAGGTGTGTGCCGATGCGGTGACCGTGTTCGCGAGCGGCGCGGCGTCGGCGCGACTGCAGCTGGCGGCGTTCCTCGCTGCGCTGCTCGACGACACGCTGTCGATGCAGGACGAAGAGCTGTCGCTGTCGATCGCGCGCGCGGCTCTGGCGGCGGACGACGCCGAGTTCCTGTATCCGGGACCTGTGCTGCAGACGCGCCTGCGTCTCCGTCTGTGCCGCGGCACGAGCGCCGCGCGGCCCGTCGCCGGGTCGGCACCCGCGATGGCGGCCTTGACGCCCGGGCAGGTGCGCGAACTGCTGCTGGTTCCCGTTGCCGTTCGGCTCGGTGTGCTCGGTGCGATCCCACCCGAGCTGCGGCGTGCAGTTGAGGGACTGCCCGCGAGAGCCGTGCATGCGCGCAAACCCGAGCGTGCGGTCGATGCCGTCGTCGCGGTCGGGAACGCGATCGAGTACGAGACGCACGACCGCGTCGACTCGCCGTTCGTGGCGGTCGGGTTCAGAGCCCCGAGCGGCGACCAGCTGCCGGCTTTCGCGCTCGCGATCGAGGTGGCGCGCGCGCGCACGCGCCGCCTGCCGATGCGGGCCGGGCAGGCGATGGGGCGGGCTCCGGTCGTCGGTTGGTCGTGGCTGCACGGCGATCCCGTCGTCGTGTTCTGCCGCCGCGGCGCCGACTTCGTGCAGCTGCGGCCCGGGGAGCGCGTCGAGGCCGACATCGCAGCGGAGCGGGACGCCACGGTCGCCGAGCTCGAGTCGATCTTGCAGAACCTGCGGCGCGAGCCACCGACGGCCCGCGAACTGGCCGACGCGCTGAGCGCCCTGCAACTCGAACTGGCCTTGCAGCCGCTCTCCCCCGACCGGCAGTCGGCCCTTGCCGCCAATGCGGCGGTCCTGCCGTGGCGGCTCCAGGTCCTGCTGCTCGGCGCGCGCCGTGGCATCGACAAGACGGCGTTGGCATCGGCGACACCGGCCGCCGTGCACGCCTCGCTCGCCTCGGTGCTGGACCCTGCCGGGGCCTGCTGGCACGGCTTGATGCCGGTGCCGCGCTCGGATGTCGGGTGGATCCGGCGGTGAAGTAGGGCGGCCGGACTTGCCGATGTACGGGCCAGAACCGGCGCATTCCCGGGTGTCACTGCGAATCAGACGATGGGCTTCATCAACGTTGCCGAACGGACGCTCAACGCGAAGCTCGTCTACTACGGGGTCGGCGTCGGCGGCAAGACCACGAGTCTGCAGCAGGTGCACGGCATCTTCTGTCCGCGCAACGAAGTCCAGCTCGTGTCGATCAACACGGAAGAGGACTCGACGCTCTTGTTCGACTTCCTGCCGATCAACCTCGGGCAGGTCGGCGGCTTCAAGATCAAGATCCAGGGCTTCACGGTCCCCGGCCAGCCCAAATACCGGCAGATGCGCAAGTATGTGCTGCAGGGCGCGGACGCGGTCGTGTTCGTCGTCGACAGCCAGCGCAGCCGCCTGCAGGAGAACCTCGACTCGCTGCAGAGCATGCGCCAGCACCTGCGCACGAACAGCGGCACGTCGGAGGACATCCCGATCGTCGTGCAATACAACAAGCGCGACCTGCCCGACATCCTGAGCGAGAGAGAGCTCGACGAGAAGTTCAAGTTCCGCGACGGCATTCCGACGTTCCCATCGGTGGCGACCGAGGGCCAGGGTGTGTTCGAGGCGTTCGTCGAAGCCGCGACGCTGCTCGTCGAGAAGAAGGTGGCGCGCTACGGCACCGGTCGCGAGGGCGAGGATCCGCACGCGTTCGCAGAAGGCGTGCGCGAGAAGTTGTGGAACATCTGCGACACGGTGCGCCGCGATCGCGCCGCCGTCGCGATCGACAAGCTGCCGCAGACGCGTCTGGCCCTGCGCGACGGGACCGAGGGTGCGCCACCCTCGGGGCCGCTCGCCGAACATGCGCCACGCGCGCCGCGCATGTCACTGGCGCCGCTGGCCGAAGGCGAGATCGAGCTGGCCTACGAGCTGCGCGACAGCACCGGCGCGAGTGACGAGGCGGTCGCGCGCAAGCCGGTCTTCAGCGATGAAGAGCTCAACCACGAGATCGCGGCCGGAGCCGTGCAGTTCCACGCGCCCGCGGCCGAAGAGGTCGACGATTCCCTGTTCGACAAGACCATGTTGTCGAACCTCGAGCTTGCTCGCCGCTACGGGGAGCTCGACGAACAACGTCTGCTGCTCGATCGCAAGGTGCACGAGCTCGTCGAGGTCGCACAGCAGACCGTGCACGACCTGAACCGACCGCTGAGCGCGATCCGCCTCATGCTGTCGACGCTGGCCAAGGGCTACCTCGGCCAGTTGTCGGAACCCGTGCACCAGGCCGTCGACAACGGTCTCCAGGCAGTGCATCAGATGGAGCGCCTGCTGCGCGACCTGCTCGACAGCTCGCGCTTGGACAGCGATGGTATCAGGCTCACGTTCGCCGAATGCGACCTGACGCTGCTGCTCGCCGAGGTGCTGCGCACCTTGCGCTACGAGATCGAAGAGACCGGTGTCCGGGTGTTGGTCGAACCGATGCCCTGCATCGTCGCGGACTCGTGGGCGCTGACGAAGGTCTTCATGAACCTGTTGGGCAACGCGATCCAGTATGGCCCGAACGACAAGCAGGCCGTGATCCAGGTGTCCTGTCACGGCGGCGATGACGAGTGGATCGTCGAGGTGCGCGACAACGGGATCGGCATTCCCGAGAAGGACAAGCCGCGTCTGTTCCGCCGCTTCGAGCGCGGCAGCAACACGGGTGGCATCAGCGGCACGGGACTCGGGCTGCACATCGTGAAGGAGATCGTGCAGGGGCACGGCGGCTCGGTGCGATTCGAATCGGCCGTCGGCACCGGCACGACGTTCTTCCTGCACCTGCCGAAAGCACCGAGGCTGGCGCCGCACTCCGTCGTTTCGGAGACAGCGGCGCGCGCGGATCTCTAGCAGCAAGGGGACCGCAAAAGCAGAGACGGCCGCCGTGCAGTGCGCGATGGGCTCACACGGCCCGTGTCGCTGCCGCTTCCTCGGCGTTCGGCATGTCGCGTCGTCGTTCGTCGAAAAGAGCGCAAGGAGTGGTACCTCCGGAAGGGATCGAACCTTCGACCCGCGGATTAAGAATCCGCTGCTCTACCAGCTGAGCTACGGAGGCGCAGTATCGGGGCGCGGACGCTAGCGAGCGTCGTCGCGCCACGCAAGCTTGCGTTTCCGGCGGCGGCTTGACCGAAGTTCGCAGGCGCGGCACACTCTTCGCCCCCGCGTCTTGGCAACACACGACCGCGTGTTCCGAAGCGGCAGTGCACGGTGGCTGTAGCTCAGTTGGTTAGAGCACCAGGTTGTGGTCCTGGGGGTCGCGGGTTCGAATCCCGTCAGCCACCCCATCTGCTGGCGCCGCAATAATCAGCGCAGGCGCAACGCGCCTAGAAAGCGCAACAGCGCGCCAGTCCCCGCGCGGGAGCTCGGGTGGAATCCCGCCAGCATCGCGGTGCGCGTCGGTGAGTCGGCGCGGCGGACGTCGGGCCCGAAGGTTGCCGTCGGCAGTTCCGGGTCCACGGTGCGCAGCGATTGCAGCACCTGCGCGGCGAGACCGGGGCGCACGTCGGGGGCGACGACGAGGCAGTCGTGACCGCCGGCCCCGAAGAAGAGGCGCCGGGCCGCCTCGAGGTCGCGCGCGACATCGACCGCGATTCCCTCGCTCTGGAGCCGCTGCAACAGGACCTGCATCGGCGCCGGGTCGCCGAGCAGCGTCAGGACTCCGAGACGGCGGTGGTCGGATTTCGACAAGGCAGGACCTTCTTCGGCACGCCCGGAACACGAGGTCAAGGGCGGGTCTCGGGCGTGTCGATGTCCGCGATGCCATGGTCCGCCGACGCTTGCCGCGGGCGCTGTCGTTCGCAATGCGTTGGCCGCGTGTGGTCCGCGGTATCACCGCGCAGCTCGGAATGCGCGAGCTGGGGCTCGGCGCGGTCGCGAAGATCTGGGTGCAGTGAATCGGTGACATCGGCGCTTGCGCCGAGGCTTCAAGAATGCGCGAGGGCGCGCCGATTCACGACTGCACACCGCAGCCCATCAGGGGAGATGGGGGCGGTGGTGCGCAGACTGTGCGGGATCAGGGGTCTGCGCACTGGCGTGCGCCGGGTGGGGGCCCGGCGCACGGCAGGTGAGCATCGTGGGATGGTCATGGGGGTGGCCACCTGCGGTCGGGCACCCGCGGTGCCTCGCAACGCCGCGGGAATGCCTTTCGCGGCGGAAAGTACCTTTCGCCACGCAGTGCTCTGCCGGCGTGCTCGACGGCGACGCGCCCGATGCAGTATCACACGCGCATGCGCGGTTCCGTCACGTCCATGCTGCTGCTCGGTGCGATGGCCGTGGCGTGCAGGTCCACAGCAATCGATCAGGCGGTCCGGCGGGATCCCTCGCAAGGGCCGCCCGCGACGATCGTCGACCTGCCTTGGTCGGAATCACCGGCGGATCGTGCGTCGCTCGCGGCACGTGGACTGTTCGAGCGCGGGCAGCAGAGGCAGGCCCTCGACATGCTCGAGGGCGTGTTGGCCGGACAGCCGAGGCACGCCGACGCGTGTCGCCTGCGCCAGGACATCCTGCGCGAACGCGGGCGGCGCGGCGTGCTCTGGTACGAGGCCGAACGGGCCCTCGAGAAGGACCCGAACGACGGCCTCTACCTCTACCTCTTCGGCCGGCTCGTCTCCGACCAGGACCGCAAGAGGCAGAGCTTCTGGCGCGCAGCGGAGGTGTCGCCGCAGCTGCTGTGGCCATGGCTCGGCCTCGCGCACACGCTGCGTGGGCCGGATCCCGCGAATTCGCTCGCGAACTACGAGCGGCTCTATGCGGCGGCGGGCAGCCACCCGCTCGTGGGCATCGCCTATGCCGCGATGCTGCGCGAGCGCGAGCAATACGACGCCGCGATCCCGATCTACACCAGCCTGCAGCAGGACGCCCGCGTGCCCGGTGTCGGCGACCTCGGACTCGCGCAGTCCTGGCTGGCGCAGAACGACCGCAGCAAGGCATGGGGGGCGTTGCTCGCGGCTTTGCGACAGCGGCCGTTCGATGCGGGCGTGCAGGGATTGCTCGTCGGCTGGCTGCACGCCGGCGCGAGCGACGAGCAGGTGGGGCAGGTGTTCGACGCGTTGCGCGAGGATCCCGAGCGCATGCGCGTGTTCGGCGCGGGGGACGGAGCGCTCGCGCTTGCGGAGCTGCTGAAGCGCGTGAACCAACCGCTGGCCGTGCGGTCGCTGCTCGAGGAGGAGAAGGTCGGGCCGCGCTCGCCCGTCTTGCGGCGGCTGCAGCGCCGTGTGTTGCTCGGCCTCGGCGAGGTGGATGCCTTCCTGGAGCTCGTCCGCGCCGATGTGCCCGAGCACGTCGTGCTCGCCGAGCCGAACGAATTGCGCAACCGCTGGCTCTCGCTGCTGCGGGGTCCGTGGTCCGGTCCGAACGCGCTCGCTTCGGCCGACCAAGGCGTCGAGCTGCTCGAACGCCTGCGCGACGTCGGCTGGCTCGACGAGGTCGAGCTCGCCGCGTCATGGGCGCTGCGCCGCTGGCCCGAGGCGGCGCCGCGCATCCAGTCGCTCTGCGACGAAGCGCGGCGCGAGCTGGCGTTCGAATCGGGCGTGCGCCGACTGCTGTATCGCGGTGGCGAGAATGCCACGGCCTCGATCGAGACGGTGCTCGAACGCATGCAAGAGTTGTCCGTGCGTCTGCTCGGGCGCGACGTGGTCGGCAAGCCGACGATCTACTCGGTGCCGATGGTGGGGCAGATGCTCGACCCGTTCACCGGTTCGCTGGCGGAGCACCTCGACTGCTACAACCGTCACTTCGTGCTCGGTTGCCGCGCCGGTGGCGCGGTCGAGGGCATGCTCGTGATGCGCCTCTCGCTGTCGGAGCTGCCGTGGTCGGCGGACCTCGAGCTGCCGGGCCGTTGCTTCGAGGTCATCGGCATCGACCGCGATCTGAGATCCGTGACGTCGGATCTGGCCGGCGTCGCGCTGCTGAACCACTTCCTCATCGACTTCGATTCCGTGCGCGAATGGGCGCGCGCCGTGGCCGAGCGGCGGCGGATCGCAGCCGAGGACGGCAACGCGCTGCTGACCGACCCGCTGCCGCAGGGAGCCGGCGAGGATCCGGTCGACGTCGCGTGGCGCCTCGCGGTGCTGTCTCCCGTGCAGGACACGGATCTCGAGTCCGCCGTGCTCGACACGATCCGGCACCACGAACGGCAACATCTCAAGGATTCGTCCCACTACCTGCCCATCGTGAGCAACCTCTGGCGCGGTCTGGGCCTCTTGCTGCAGTTCGGCCTGTCGCCCTCGGCGATCGAGGCCGAGATGGAGCGTCGCGCGGAACTGGCGTCGCTGGCGGTCTCGCCGCACACCGAGCTCGTGCTGGCCCACATTGCCGATTTCCTCAGCGAGCCCGGTGTCCGCTCGCCGCACCACCGCGGCTTCGGGGCACTTGGCCGCGAGCTGGCGGCAGAACTGCAGGTCCTGGGTCTGTCACCGCTCGCGAGCTCGCCGAGCCGGTGGCACGCCGTGGCGCCGGAGCTGGTGCGGCAGGCGGCGCGCCGGTTGCTCGACCGCCTGCCCTGAGCTCGAGCGGGAAGTGACGCCCGTGGGACCCCGGAACTAGTTGCAGACCCGTCGGGAGGGTACGTTAGTTGTATGCGTAGCCGTGCGCTGCGGCCGTCCCCCTCGCGGCTGAACAATCCGGAGATCGTCATGAACCGTTCCCTGCCCTGCTGCCTGTCCGCGCTGGTCGCCTTGCTGGGTTCGCTGCCGGCGGTGGCTCAGGATCCCGCGCCCGCCAAGGGCCCCGACAAGGAAGTCGCCGAGAAGATCGAAACGCTGAAGGACATCGTGCTCGACAAGAAGTTCGCGCGCGACGCCGAGGGGGTGCAGATCATCGATCGGCTGCTGGAGAAGACGAAAGCCGGCCTCGACGAGAAGGACCAGCAGGCGATCGTGAAGGCGCTCGAAGGCGTGTTCATGGCGGGACCCAAGGTGCGTCAGCCCGACAAGCCGGAGCTCTACAACGGAGCCGCGGCAGCCCTCGGCTACTGCGGCGTGGAGGGCGCCAAGGTGCTCAAGAACGTCTACCTCAACAAGCGCTTCCCCGAGCGAAAGGAGTGGCTGCCGCTGCGCGAGCTGCTGCTCAAGTACCTCGGGCGCACCAAGGACGAGTCGCAGGTGAAGTTCCTCGTCAAGGAGGCGCGCAGCCACCACGAAGCAGCGCTGCAGGCCGCGGCAGGTGAGGCGCTCGGCAACTTCGACGAGTCGAAGGAGCCGATCCGCAAGGAGATCGTCTCCGAGCTCATGATCACCTACGGCGAGCTCTCCGAGAAGGCCGGGCAGCTCGGTTCGCAGAACATCGAGGCGCAGAACGCGCAGGACCGCCTCGCCGCGCTGCGGGACAAGTGGAACACGACGCTCGGCAAGCTCACGCGCCAGACTTTCGCCACGTTCCGCGAATGGCAGGCCTGGTACAACAAGAACAAGGCGCAGCCCTGGTAGCCGATTCCGCGGGAAGCCAGCGGACCCCAGGCCGTCGGAGTCGACCATCGATGCGCCGTTGGCTGTGGTCCTGTTGCTGGGTGTCCGCAATCACCGCCATCGGCGGGCTCGTCTACGAGACGCGCCGCCTGGCCGAGCTGGCGGGCCACTTCGAGGCGCAGGCACGGCTAGCTCGCCAGGCGGCCCAGAGCAGCGCGAGAGCCGAGCCGGTGGCGAACGCACCCGCGGCCGAGGCCGTCGACACGGCTCAGGCCGCCACCGTGGCCAGACTCGAAGCAGCCCTCGCGTCGAGCCAGCAGCAGCTGCAGGCGATGGCACAAGCGCTCGAGTCGCGCAAAGCAGAGATCGCCAAGGCCGCCGCCGAAGCCGAAGCACAGGCGCAGCGCGCGCAAGCCCCGATGCCCGAGGGGGTGCGGCTCTGTCTGCAGGCGCTGCACGAGTGTCTGCGCGTCGAGGGCTACACGGGCCAGCGATTCCTCTCGGCGCGCAGTCTCGACGGCGAGGGTCTGCACGACGTGGAACTGATCGAGGTCGACGCCGATGGACTTGGTGCCGCGTTCCTGCACGCCGGCCGCATGACGGCCGAGCTCGACCGTGGCAAGGGCAGGTTCGTGTTGACGTTCTTCGACGGTTTCCGCACCGCGGCAGGCGAACGGCAGAAGCTCCTCCCCGATGGCTGGCCACTCGTGTTCGCGCCGGTCGACGGGCGCCTGATCGAGCAACGCCTGCCGTATCTGGTGCGCGTCGTCGGCGTCTATCCGGATCCCGATGCGGCGCCGGACCGCCGTCTCACGGATGTCGATCCGATGACGCGCCGGCAATGGCTCGAACGGCTCGACCGGCTGCTCGATACGGCCTCCACGCCGCACCACCTGCGGGTCAATCGCTTCCGCGGCATGCACGACGGTTATTTCTTGACGGCAGAGGTCGTGGGGACCGACGACCGGTTCCGCCTCGTGGCGAGTGCCCATTGCGAGAAGCTCGCGGTAGAGGTCGACCAGGCGGCTGGCATCGTTTCGCTGCTGCTGAAGAGCGGCGTCTTGCGCAGCGGCGGCGTGGAGTCGACCATCACGGCCGAGGGCTTTCGCATGCTGCTCGGCAACGTGACTCCAAAACAGGCGAGCGACACCATGTTCGGCATGGTCGTTTCGAAGTGATGGCGGCCCAGCCATCGCGTGCGTTCCTCGCGTTCGTGCAGGAATGGTCGGGCCCGGTCGAGCAGGCGTTGCTCGAGCTGTTGCCACCAAAGACCGCGGTGCCGCAGCGCCTGCACGAGGCGATGCACTACGCGCTGTTCCCGGGTGGCAAACGTTTGCGCCCGATGTTGGTGCTGCTCGGCTGCCGTGCTCTCGGCGGTGATTGCAAGCGTGCGCTGCGGGCTGCGGCTGCGCTCGAGTGCCTGCACACCTACAGCCTCGTGCACGACGATCTGCCGTGCATGGACGACGACGACCTGCGACGCGGGCGGCCGGCCTGTCACAAGGTCTACGGTGAGGCTCTCGCGCTGCTCGCCGGGGATGCGCTGCTCACCTTGGCGATGGAGGGTGCGGCGAGCGCCGGTGCGCCGGCGGTCGCCGAGCTCGCGCGCGCGGCCGGCAGCCTCGGCATGGTCGGTGGTCAGGTCGAGGACCTCGCGGCCGAGCGCGAGCCCGACCGGCACGACCTGGCCCGCGTGCAATGGATCCACGATCACAAGACGGGCGCCCTGATCACTGCCTCGCTGCTCGTGGGCGCCCATGCGGGGGCCGGGGAAGCGGGGCCTCCCGCAGCAGCGCTCGGACAGCTCCGGCGATTTGGCGACCTGCTCGGCAGGGCCTTCCAGATCGCCGACGATTGCCTCGATCTGACCGGTACGGCCCACGAACTGGGCAAGAACCCACTGGCCGACGTGGCACGCGGCAAGCTGACCTGGCCCGCCATAGTCGGGCTCGAACAGAGCCTTGCGACCGCCCGACAGCTCGCCGCGGAGGCCTCTCTGCTCGCTGCCATGGTGGTCGCAGCTGCATCCCAGGGCCCGGGTCCCGGGCCCACGCTGGACGCGGCGGTCGGCCTGCTGCAAGATGCCGCGTCCTATGCCGTGGAACGCCGCCGCTGAACCCGCTGCGGTGGGCGGGCCACAATCACGAATGCCTGTTGGAGCTGGACTTGGACCAACCATCGCCGACCCCCCTGTTCGATCAGGTCGACAGCCCCGCTGACCTCAAGAAGATCCCGCGCGAGCAATTGCCGGCTTTGTGCGCCGAACTGCGCAAGGTCATCCTCGATACCGTCTCGGTGACCGGTGGGCACCTGGGCTCGGGCATGGGCGTCGTCGAGCTGACGGTCGCGTTGCATTACCTGTTCGACTTCCGGGACGACCGCCTGGTCTGGGACGTCGGCCACCAGTGTTACCCGCACAAGCTGCTGACCGGACGCAAGACGCGATTCCACACGCTGCGTCAGAAGGGCGGCCTCAGCGGCTTCTCGAACAAGTGGGAGTCCCCATACGACGTCTACCTGATGGGCCACGCGGGTACGGCAGCCTCGGCCGCGCTCGGCGTCGCGATGGGCGATCGCATGCAGGGCAGGAAGCGTCACTCGGTGGCGGTCGTCGGCGACGCCGCGATGGGCTGCGGCGTGGCCTTCGAAGCGCTCAATCACGCGGGTTCGCTCGAGAAGGAGCGCCTGCTCGTCATCCTCAACGACAACCGTTGGTCGATCGCCAAGACAGTCGGCGCGCTCTCGCGCCACCTGAACAAGCTGCGCTCGGGCAGCTTCTACAATCGCGCCAAGGACGCGATGCGCCACCTGATCCAGTCGATTCCGCTGGTCGGCAGGGACATCGACCAGAAGCTCGGTGATGCGGTCGACATGCTCAAGAACATGGTCATGCCGGGCCACATCTTCGAAGAGCTCGGTTTCCGCTACTTCGGGCCCATCGACGGGCACGACGTGGGGGAACTGCTCGAGGCGCTCGGCAACGTGCAGAAGCTCGACGGCGTCGTGCTGCTGCACGTGCGGACCGAGAAGGGCAAGGGCGTGCCGGGCAGCGAGGAGCGTTACGACCGCGCACACGCCGCGAAGCCGCAGCCCCACACCGCGAAGAAGAAACCCGAGAAGGTGCCCGTGGAGCCCTGCGTGCTGCAGCCGGCCGTCCCGGTCGCGCGGCCCGGGCGTTCGTGGACCGAGTGGTTCGGCGAAGGCCTGCAGCTCCTCGCCGAGAAGGACCCGCGCGTGATCGCGATCACCGCGGCGATGCCCGACGGCACGGGGCTCATGGAGTTCCGCGACAAGTTCCCGGACCGCTTCGTCGACGCGGGCATCGCCGAGCAGCACGCCGTCGCCTTGGCTTCGGGCATGGCGACGGCCGGCATGCGGCCCGTCTGCGCGATCTACTCGACGTTCCTGCAGCGCGGTTACGACCAGGTCTTCCAGGAAGTGATCCTGCAGCGCCTGCCCGTCGTGTTCGCGATGGACCGCGGCGGACTCGTCGGCGAGGACGGCGCGACGCACAACGGCCTCTACGATCTCTCCTACCTGCGCTGCATGCCCGGCATCGTGCTCATGGCGCCGAAGGACGGCCCCGAGCTGCACGAGATGCTGCAGTTCGCGATCTCGCTGCCGGGACCGTGTGGCATCCGCTATGCGCGCGGCAACGCACCTGGCTTTCACGAACTGCTCGGCTGGCACGGCCGGCACGAGCCGCTGCAGCTCGGCCGCATGGAGATCCTGCGCGATGGCGCCGATGGCGCCGTGATCGCCTACGGTCACATGGTGCAGACGGCGCTCGAGGCGGCGGCCCTGCTCGACAAGCGCGGCGTGCACATCGAGGTCGTCAACGCGCGCTTCTGCAAACCGCTCGACGAGAAGGGCATTCTCGCGGTCTGCGACCGGCACGATCGCGTCGTCACGCTCGAGGACCACTCGCGCGTCGGCGGTTTCGGCAGCACAGTGCTCGAGTGCCTCGCCTGCCACGGCCCGGTCCGCGCGCAGGTGCAGGTCATGGGTGTGCCCGACGAGATCTTCGAACACATGAGCAGGAACCAGATCCTCGAGCACTGCGGGCTGACGGCTGCGCACGTGGTGGAGCGCTTCGTCGCCGAGAAGACGGCCCCGGCGGTGCGCTGAGGCCGCATGTCGAAACCGGCCTGCAAGCGCATGCTGCTCGTCGGCGACGAACACAAAGGCGGCACGAAGGCGCTCGTGCAGGGCCACGCGACGTGGCTCAGCAAACGCGGCTGTGCGGTCGACGTCGTGACGGATCGCGACTCCTCGCTCGAGGACCGGCCGGCCGACCACGTCGTGGTCTGGGGCGGCGACGGTTCTCTGCTCGCGACGGCGCGGCGCATGGGGCAGAACCAGCGGCCGACGCTCGGCATCAACCGCGGACGGCTCGGGTTCCTCACGGCGTTCGAGTACGAACACACGCAGAAGGCGCTCGACATGCTGCTCGCGGGCCAGCTGCACGAGGAGCAGCGGTTGATGTTCTGGTGCTCGATGGTCGCACCCGACGGAGCCACGATGGCGCCGGTGCTGGGCCTGAACGACGTCGTGGTGAGTCGCGCGGCCGTCGGCGGCATGATCGCCTTGCGAGCCTTGCGCGGCAGCGCCGAGCTCTCGACCTATCGCGGCGATGGCCTCATCACGGCGACGGCGCTCGGGTCGACCGCGTACTCGATGGCCGCCGGCGGGCCCGTGCTGTCGCCCGAACTCGATGCGCTCGTGCTGACGCCGCTCGCGTCGCACACATTGAGCGCGCGGCCGCTCGTGCTGCCGGTCGGGCAGGGCCTCGAGATCGAGGTCGTCGAGACGGGCAACAAGAAGTACGCGTACTGCCAGATCGACGGGCAGATCCAGATGCAGGTGCCGGTCGGCAGCAAGGTCGTGCTGCGGCCCGCGGCGTCGAGGTTCCGGCATCTCGGGCTCGGACCGGGGCAGTTCTTCGACGTGCTGCACGCGAAGTTCGGGTTCGCGGGCACGACGACGCCGCGCGTGTAGGTCGCGGCGTCGTGCCCGCGGCGCGCCGCATGGATCGCGGCTAGCCGGGGGGCGTGGCGTGCGCGGCATCGTGCCGCTTCAGGCGTCGAACACTTCGGTGAGGGACTTGGCGTCGAGGATGCGATCGGTCCAGCAGTCGAGTTCGGGTTGGGTGGCCATCTGTACGCGCGCGATGGTCTCGGGACGCAACGGACCGAAACGCTTGTTCATCTGGCGCAGGATCGTCTCGGCGCGGCCTTCAGCGCGGCCTTCAGTGCGCCCTTCGGCGCGTCCCTCTCGTTTCAGCCTCTCGGCAGTGCTCATGATGGTCTCCTCGGGTCGTTGCAGGATGCGTTCGAAGGCCCCGTGCAGGTCTTCGGCCGGGATCTCGGCCACGTGCAGACAATACCACCCGATGGCTGCCACGGTCTCGCGTCCGAGCGGTGGCCCTTCGTCCTGGTCCACGTCGCGCAGCAGGTCACTCCAGCGGTCGATCGCAGCAAGTGCTTCCGCGGCCGAAGACCCGCGCAGGAAGCGCAGGCACAGTCGGGTGAGCTGAGCGAGCGAGGTCAGTCCGGGGTGGCGCAGCTGGGCCTCGCTGCAACGCATCAGGTCGTCGACGAGGAAGCGCAGGAGCGGCTGCAGCGCTGCGAGAGCCGCGGCCGCTGCCGGGTCGAGCCCGTCGAAGTGCGGATGCGGGGGCCAGGTCTCCGGCCACGCCGCCTTGCCATGGCACAGCAGGACCGGCACGACCAGGGCAGGTGGTGACGAAGCAGTGCGCGTGCGTTGTGCCACGTGCAGGCAGTAGCCCAGGAGCTGGCCATGCGCCTCCGGGTCGAGCCAGCTCTTGTGCTCAGGAACCACGAACAGGGCATGCCCATGCGGCTGCAGTGCGACCTCGAACAGGATGTCCGTGACCTGCAACCGCAGCGCGTCACCGTGTACTTTCTCGGGAGCCGCACGCAGGGAAGCCCAGTCGATCGCCGCCACCAGTTCCTTGGGCAACACGGAGCGCAACCACCCCGCCGCGTGGCGCGGATGTTGGAACGTGAGGTGGAACAGGGTGTCGTGCGGTGTCGCCGTGGCCATGCACGCAGTGGATTTCCGAGCCCAACTCTGCGCAGAAAATCGCGCGTGCGGCGAAGGTGATGTGCGAAAGCGCGCCGCCAGGGGGCTCGGTGCTGTTTGCCGCGGTCAGAATCGCAGCTGCCCCAAGCGCTCCCCTGCCGCGCCACGCGCCGCCGTCACTTCCTGCTCCTGCGCGAGAGGCAGCCGCACCCGCGCGAGGTTCGAATCGGCGTCGCCGTCGACCGCGGCCGTCACCTTCGCCATGTCGAGCTGCTCCGGCGGGACCGCCGGCATCAACCGCTCGGCGTCGCCCTGCAGCACCACGAGCACACCACCCTGCACGAGCAGGTCCGAGACACCGTCCACCCACTCCATCGGCACATCGAGCCGCGTTGACAGCTCCGCCGCCGTGACACCGCGTCGCCCGGTCCGGAAGCCATCGCAGGCCGCCGCCACGAGGTGCCACGCCAACCGCTGCTGCACCGCGCGCGAGGCCGCCGGCAGCTGCTCGCCGCCGCGCAGCGACGCCAGATTCTGCACCGCGTAGGCGACCTCGGCGCCGCCGAGCACGATGGTCCACAACAGCTGCACGTAGACCAGCAGGATCGGCAGCGCAGCGAACGTCAGGTACACGGCATTGGCATTCGCGACGCCGACGTTGAGCCGCAGATAGAGGCCATGCAACAGCACGAGCAGCGATCCGGAGCACACCCCGCCGACGGCGGCGGTGCGCCACTGCACTCGTGCGCTCGGCATGATCTTGTAGAGTGCAGTGAACGCGAGCCACGCGAGCACGTACGGCACGAAGCCGAGCCCCGCCCGATACAGCCAGTCGAGCCACGTGAACTGCCGCAGCCACAGGATCAAGTCGACGCCGTCGAGCAACGAGCTCGACACCAGCGCGAGGATGCCGAGCGGCGGCACGACGACGACCAGGGCGATGAAGTCGGAGATGCGCCGATACCAACGGCGGCTGTGGCGCGTGCGCCAGATGCGGTTCATCGCCTGCTCGATGCGCGTGAACAGCGTCAGCGCCGACCACAACACGACGACCGAACCGACCGCTCCGAGCGCGCCGAAGTTCACCGAGCCGATCAGTACGCGCAGCTTGTCGAACACCGGCGCCGTGTCCTTCGGAAACTGGTTCTGCCACACCAGCAGCTGCGCGTCGAGCTTGTCGGCGTAGCCCAGCGCCTTCGCCAGCGACGTGGCCAGGGCCAGCATCGGCACCAGCGCCAGCACGGTCAGCAGGGTCAGGCCGGCGGCCTGCAGCGAGGCGAGGTTCTGCGAGAAGCTGCGCGCCACGTGGACGACGACGCGCAGGGCGCCGAGGAGCAAGCGGCGGCCCGCCGGCAGCCCGAGCAGTTTCTCGTCCCACATTCCGGTGCGCAGATAGCAGAGGCAGCGCGAGACGGCATTCACGCCGGAAAGTTAACGCGCCCAGGTCCGTTCTCGGCAAGTAACCGACCCGGGTGCTCGATCACGGCATGACTCGGGACGCGCCCCGCTCACGCCACGCTCAGTGCGCCGGCACGACGTCGAAGCCCGCGATGTTCAGGAAGCAGTCCTTCGACCCCGCCGCGCGGTCGCCGGTCAACCGCAGCTTCAGCGTGTGGCGGCCCGGTGCGAGGCCCGAATGCTGCCAGTCGAACGGCAGGTCGCGGCCCGGGGCGAACTGGTCGATGCGCGTGACGATCTTGCCGTCGATCGTCGCCTCCGCGATGCCGGCGTCGTCGAAGGCGTAGCCGAGCCAGCGCACGCCGGTGCCCTCGAACGTGACCTCGGCGGTCGCGTCCTTCTCGTTGCCGTAGCGGAAGCGGCCCGCGTCGTGCCACGTGCCCGTGAAGGTGACGGCGGCGTGCGGGATGCGGTGCGCGAGCGACGGGTCGAGGTAGACCCAGTACGGCTCGCCCTCGGCGAACGCGAAGAACGGCCGCAGCAGCAGCTCGGGCGCACCGCGCACGTGGAACGTCAGCGCCTCGCCCGGGCTCGGCTCGAGCACATCGGCGAGACGCGCGAGATCGATGCGGCCGTGCGGCGGCGCGCCGGTGGAACGCACCGCGAGCACGACGGGGCCCGCGAGGATCGCCGCAGGCGTGGCCTGGTCGCGCAGCAGCGGCGCCGTCCACAGCGGCACGGGCAACCGCAGCGTCAGGCGATCGCCGGGGCGCCACTCGCGGCTCGTGCGCCACCAGTTGAGCGCGCCGACTTCGCCGCGCACCGGAGCGTCGCCGAGGCTCGCGGTGATGCCGGCCTGCAGCCAACCGGGCACGCGCACCCAGAGGCCGAACGTCACGGGTGCCTGGCAAGCGACTTCGAGCTCGATGCGATCGTCCGCGGGGAACGACGTGCGTTGCACGACCGTGACCTGCGCACCGCCGACCGTGAAGTGCGCCGTCGCGGGCACGAACAGGTTGACGCACAGGTCACAGCCGGCGCGCAGGAACACGAGATCGACGACTTCGGCGACCGCCTGCGGCCGCGTCCCCGAACAGCACGTCCACTGTTCGCGGTGCAGGAACTTGCTCGCCCCGGTCGAGCAGTAGTCGGAGTAGTAGAAGACGCGGCCGTCGGGCGAGCTCGGGATCGTCGCCGCGATCGCGTTGTAGCACTGCCGTTCGATCCAGTCGCCGTAGCGTGCGTCGCCCGTGATGCGCAGCAGGCGCTTGCACAGCTTGAACACCGCCCACGCGCCGCACTGCGTCTCGGCGCTGTGGTGGGTCTCGGACAGGCGTCGCAGCAGATCGTGTTCCGGCAGCAGCTGCTCGTCGGGGCCGAAGCCACCGGTCGCGAAGGCCTGCTGCTGCGAGAACAGGTCGTGCGCTGCCACCGCGGTGTCGAGATACGCGCGCACGCCGGTCAGCTCGTAGGCGATCGCGGCGCCGCCAGCGGTGTTGAGATGGCTGTAGGCGTGGCGCGGCGGCGGCCGGAACGGCTCGTTGCGCAGGCACAGCAGCTGCCACCACTCGTCGTAGTGCCACACGGCGGCGAACTCGCGATACCGTTCGTCGCCGCAGAGCGCGAAGGCGCGGTACAGGTTCTCGCTGAGCGTGTACCACTCGGTCGACGTGTCGCGCGCCTTGCGGTCGCGCGCGAGGTTCTTCTCGCCCCACGCGGTGATTCGCGCGAGCAGCACCTTCGCCTCGGTGTCGCCGCAGTAGATCGCGGCGTCGACGAGACCGCCGGCGACCTTGTCGAACGTGTAGTGCGGCGCGTTCGGATTCCGGCTCGCGAAGAACCAGCCATCGTCCTCGACGCATTCGCCGAAGCCGTGCACGAGCGCGCGCACCTTCGCCGCCAGCTCGGGGTCGCGCGTCGCCGCGTGCAGTCGCGCGAGCCCCGAGACGATCTGCCCGAACACGTGGAAGACGTCGCTTCCGTACCAACCGCCGAGTCCCCTGCCGGGCGCCGGCAGCCCGCGCCGCGTGCGGAAGCCGTGCAGCAGGTCGTCGTTCGGGATGCGCACGTAGTACTGGCGCGCGTCGTCGAGCTGGCGCCGCAGCAAGCCGTCGTCGAGCGTGACGCCCGCGAAGTCGAACGTCGAGAGCGTCGGCTGCGGCCGCTGGCCAGGCAACGCGAGCGCGAGCGTGAGCGCAGCAGCATGCCAGGCGCTCAGTGCGAACGGCCTCCCGCGGACGAGCAAGAACGAGCGACGCGCTGGGCCACGCGAACCCATCCCGCCACGATCGCTTGTCCGCGCTGCCGCGTCAACGCCCCGGACAGAGCTCACCTTCGCTTCGTGTGCTCGGCTACCCGAGCTCGAACTGACGCTTCGCGTCGACGACGTCGCGGTTGATCGAAACGACCGCTTCTTCCAGCCGCGCCGCGAGCTGCTGGCCCGGGCCTACCGCGATGCGGACCTGCCGCATCATCTGGATCGCCATGCGCAGCGTGCGCACCACGTCGCCAGCATCCGTGTGCGCGAAGCGCTCGAGATCGTCGACACTGCCACCGCGGCTCCAGCAATCCACTGCCGCGCCGATCCCCCAGTCGGGCTCCTTGATCGTCTGCTCGACGCCCTGCAGCAGCTCGATCGCGACGAACCGCCGCACGGCATCGGTCACGGCCTGCATCAACGGCCCCTGCTCCCGGCGGGCGTGGCGCAACTCGACGCGCCGCCGTTCTTCGTGGATCAGCGACGCGAACGTGACCGCGAGCTGGTGCATGTCCATCTGCTCGAGCACGCCGCTGAACAAGATCTCCGTCGCCTGGATCTCGTAACCGTTGATGCGCTGGGCCAGCCTGCCGCGCGGTTCCAGGCCCTTCTCGCCGAGATACCCGGCGTCGCGCAGGATCTGCACCCGGCACGCCAGCGCTGCGCGCGCGGCCGCCCGCTTCTTGGCTCGCGCCGCCGGCGTGCCCTTCTGCGCCTGGAAGGCCGCGAAGCTCTTGTCGTAGGCTTCGAGCAGGCCCTTGCTGCCGAGGCGGTCGTAGAGGTTCAGCACCGTCGAGTAGGACAGGTTGAAGCGCGACGTGATCGGCTCGACCTTGCCGCTGTGGTAGCGCGACAGCGGTGCCTCGAGCAGGTCCTCGTCCTCGAGGATCGCGATCACGAGCCCGCTCTCGTCCATGCCTTGCCGGCCCGCGCGTCCCGCCATCTGCAGATAGTCGCGGCTCTTCATGTAGTCCATCTGCACGCCGTCGAACTTGCGCAGCAGATCGAAGATCACCGTGCGTGCCGGCATGTTGATGCCGAGCGCAAACGTCTCGGTCGTGAACAAGAGCTTCAGCAGACCCGACGTGAAGAGGCGCTCGACCACTTCCTTGTGGATCGGCAGCATGCCCGCGTGGTGGTAGCCGACGCCTTGCAGCGCGCGGCCGAGGATGCCGCGCAAGGCCGGGTCGGCGTCGGCATCGAGCTCGAAGCGCGCGCAGATGTCCTCGAACTGCGCCTGCATCGACCTGGCCTCGGCGCGGTCGAGCAGACGCCGGCTCATGCTGCGTTCGGCTTTGATCTCGCACTCCTTGCGCGAGAAGCAGAAGTAGAGCGCGGGCAGCAGCTGGCGGTGCTGGATCTCGTCGAGCAGCATCACGTAGGGCCGCGGACCGATCGAGATGCGGCGGCCCTGCGCGCGCTCGCGCTTGTCGCCCCAGCGGCTGCGCTCTCGTTCGCGGCGGCCGCCGCGGCCGCCGTGCCGCTTGTCGCGCGCGACGGCGCGTTCGTGGAACGAGACGGCACGCGCGCGCTGGGCGAGCTGGAAGACGCCCGCGTCGGCGTGGAAGAGGCGGTGCGAGAGCGGCACGGGCCTTTTCGTGTGCTCGATGATCGCGAGCTCGTGGCGGCGCACCGAGCGCACCCAGGCGCCGAACTCTTCGAGGTTGGCAATCGTGGCTGACAGACCGACGAAACGCACGTGGGGCGGCGCGAAGATCAGGCTCTCCTCCCAGACGGTGCCGCGTTCGAGGTCATCGACGAAGTGCACCTCGTCGAAGATCGCGAAGTCGGTGTCGTGGAAGCGCGCCGGATCCTCGAACACCGCGTTGCGGAAGATCTCCGTCGTCATGATGACGACCGGCGCGTCGGGGTCGAGCGTGAGGTCGCCCGTCATGAGTCCGACCGGCAGACCTTCGCCCTTGAAGTCGCGGAACTTCTGGTTGCTGAGCGCCTTGATCGGACTCGTGTAGATCGCGCGCCGGCCCGTGCGCACGGCGCGGTCGATCGCGTACTCGGCCACGAGGGTCTTGCCCGAACCGGTGGGGGCGGCCAGCAACACGTTCTTCCCGGCTTCGATGGCCACTGCCGCTTCGACCTGGAAGTCGTTGAGCGTGTAGCCCTTGAACTTCATCGCAGGCGGTCCTGGCTCCAGCGTGGCCACGGAGCCAGCATCGCACAAGGCCTGCAGCTTGGGAACAACGCGCAGTCAGGTCGCCGTTGCGGGGCCTGCGGGCCGCATCCTGCGGGCCGCGTCTGTGAGGTCTTGTCCACAGCGCGTTGGTGCGGGGTCCGATCCCGGCCGAACTTGAACTGGCGCACGATCGAGGCGGGGCTATGCTCCGCCGCACTTCGCCAAAGAGGCGAGGCGTTTCGCAACCGGTCCTTGTCGCGGCCTTGGGAGGCCGCGCTTTCCCTGCGCCTTGGTGGTCACCTCGGCGCACCTATTTCGGAGACAGCCATGGAAGCCAAGACAGATGTCAACGTCGGCAAGTTCGTCGCCCGCCACCTCTCGCAGATCAAGATCGTGTCGCGCCTGCTCGAGCACGAGCTCGAGGCTGCGAAGGGCGCCCGCGAGCTCACGATCGACCGCGAGCTCATCGAGAACACGCTCGACACGCTCGAGATCTTCACGGACGACTGCGAGACCGTGAGCGGCTCGTCGCGCGAGCGCACCAAGTCGGAGCCGAAGCCCGTCGTGGCGCGGCTCAACTAAGTCGCAGCACTGGTCACAACTAGCAACAGGCAGCGACAGTCCCAGTCAGAGCTGCGATATCATGGTGCGGTCGAGGCATCCTCGACCGCACCTACCTCCAGACGATTTCCGGAGCCCCAGGCACGTTGGCCGCCCATCGGAATCGACCGCCTGCCGGAGCCACCCGCTGGGTGGCCCGCATCGTCGTCTTGACCGCTTTCGGGCTCACGTTGTGGCTCTACGGCCCGCGCGCCGCCGCGGTGTTGGCGGCTCGCTTCGAACAGGCTGCCCAGCTGAGCCCCGCTGTGAGCCTCGACCGCGTCGGCTTCGCCGAGCGACCCGAGTGGATGGACACGCCGTTGTTGCTCGCGGTCTCGGCGGCGTTGTCGCCGTGGCTCGCGGACGAGGTGCCGATCCTCGACGAGGAGATGGCCACGTCCCTGCGCGAGGGGCTCACGACGGTGCCCTGGGTGCGCGAAGTCGCGATCGAACGCTTGTTCCCCGATCGCTTCCGGCTGCGTTTCGAGCTGCGCCGGCCCGTGCTCGCGGTGCGCGACGCGAACGGCAAGCCGCTCTGTCTCGTCGACCGCAATGCGACGATGCTGCCGTGGGTCGATACGCCGCTGCCCGTGACCGTGCTGCACCGCGAAGGCGGGGCGGGCACGATGTCGGTCGTCGCGGGGCAGACGGCGTCCGAACCACGCGTGCGCGTCGCCGCCGCGATCACGATGGAGTGGCAGACCGAGCTCGCGCCGCAGGTACCCGACTGTCCGGCCTTGCTCGAGGTCGACGCCACGAACCTCGGCGAACGGTGGGCCGTCGGTCCGGACTATCCCGAAGTGCGGGTCAGGCTGCGCCGCAGCGACGGCGCGGGCGTGATCTTCGCCTACGACCGGCCGGTCGACAGTCCGTTGCCGCGCGTGCCCGTGAAGACGAAGGCAACCGTGCTCGGCCAGATCCTCGCGAGACATCCGGGGCTGCAAGGGCTCATCGCGGGCGACCTGCGGATGTCGCGCCGCTGGGCCGAGTGGCTGCAACCTCGCACAGGCCTGCGGCGCGACCCCGCGGGACCCTGGCGCGACCTCGTGCCGCGTGGGGGATGAGCGCGGCCTCAGTTGCCCAAGGCGTCCCGCACGCGCCGCGCGAGGCCGTGCAGGTCGAAACCGCTGTTCTTCGTGCAGCCGAGACGCACGATCACGATCTGCTCCGTCGGCATGACGATCACGTACTGGCCTTCGTGACCGTCCATGCGCATCAGGTCCGCGGGTAGATCGCTCCATTTCCGTTCGCGCGGGCCGTCCGCGTCGGGGTCCGCGTTGAGCCAGATGTGGTCGCCGAAGCGCCCCTCGGCGCACGGTTCCGACCGCGCGGACCTGGCGACCCATCCCTTCGGCAGGATGCGGCGTCCCGCGACTTCGCCATCGTTGGCGTAGAGCAAGCCAAAGCGCGCCCAGTCGCGCGCGCACATGAAGCCGTAGGAGCTGCCGACGAAGGTGCCGCTCGGATCGGTCTCGAGCACCGCAGTGCGCGTGCCGAGCGGGCCGAACAAGTCACGGCCGGGGAAGGCCCAATACTCGGCGTCGCTCGCGAACGTGCCGCGCAGGATGCGGCACACGAGGTTCGTGCAGCCGCTGCTGTAGCGGAACTTGACGCCCGGCGCCTGGGCCTGCGGCTGCAGCGCAAACACGCCGCCGTGGTCGCTCGAGCGGAACAGCATGCGCAGCGCGTCGCTCTGCGGATCGTCGTAGGATTCGTTCCACGCGAGCCCGGAAGTCATCGACAGCAGGTCGTGCAGCCGCAGCTGCTGGCGCCGATCGTCGGCCGTGGTGTTCCACTCGGGCACCGCGAGCGGTGCCTCCGGATCGAGCGCGCCCTGCGCGATGCGGATGCCAACGAGCGCGTTCACGATCGTCTTGCTCATCGACCAGCCGGGCAGCGCCATGTCCGCGCGGTAGCCGGTGGCGTAGCGCTCCGCAACGAGCCGGCCCCGGTGCACGACGAGCAACGCCCGCGTGTTCACGCGGGGGCCAGTCGGCGTCTCGGCGAACGCGACGTCGATGGCCGCGGTCAGGGCCTTCATGTCGACGCCCTCCGGTGTGCCTGCGGGAAGCCGGTCGCCGAGCGGCCAATCGATCTGCGGGTCTCCCTGGCCGTCGACCCGGCCCGGTGCCTCACGCGTGCGCAGGGCCTCCGCCGTGACGTCGGGATGTACGAGCGTGCAGCCGAGGTTCTTCGTTTCGACCGCCACGGCGGTCGCGGACAGGAGCCGGCAGGTGACCGTGTGCTTCTCTCTGTCGACGTCGAACTTCAGGAACGGATGGATCAACGTCTCGAGCGGGCGCGTCGGCGCCAGTTCCTCTGCGAGCACGGACTCGACCGTGCGGCCGCTCACGAACACGGCCGACGCCGTGATCTTCGCCGCATACGCGGCGGCGACCTCGGCCATCTCCTTGCTCGGCGGTGCCGCTGTCTGACACGCCAGGTGAGCGCCGATCAGGATCGCGAGCAGGGCGGGCAACGGCTTCTGCATGGAGAAATGGTAACCCGTCGCTCGGGCAGGGGCCCGCGGTCGATCGGGTAGCATTTCGCCGATGCGCGTGTGCTGCTGGGTGGTGGCCCTGCTCGGGTGTTCGTGCGGCACGGTGGAGGTGCCGCATCGTGCCGGTGCGGCGGCGGGTTCTGCTGCGGCCGGGCCGCTGCTGATGGACAGCTTCGCCTGCGAAGTCCCCGCAGTTGCCGCCCCGTGCTGCGAGCGCGCTACGACGGTGGCGGAATGGAAAGCGCTGCGACAGAGGCTCGGAGGCGCCATCGCGACGTTGCCCGACTCGTGGTGCGATTTCGGCGCCGAGGCCGTGGTCGCCGTGGCCACGGCTGCCGCTGCGGTGCGGCCCGGGTTCGTGAGTGCTCTGGCCGAGGAGGAAGGAGTCGACGTGCTCACGCTCACCCAGGAACGGATCGCTGCAGGCGCCGCGCGTTCGTGGGGCATCGTGGTGAAGACAGCGCGCCATCCGGCGCAGCTCGCGGTCGTGCTGCGCCGCAATGGCCCAGGGTCCGAGACGGCCGAACAGACGCTGGGAGTCTTCGCGGGACTCTGATTCCTGCGTCACGATAAGCAACCCTGGCCGCGCGTCAGGGGCCCTGTCGGCGCAGCACCTCGAGCCTCGCGCGCAGCAGCGAGTCGACGACCGCGGGATCGGCGCGCCCTCGGCAAGCCCGCATCACGTGGCCCTTCAGCGCATCGAGCGCCCGCTCCTTGCCTGCGAGCACCGCGGCTGCCGCAGCCGGCAGTGCGATGACCGCCGCGTCGACGAGAGGCTGCAGCGTCGAGTCGTCGGCGATGCGAACGAGGCCGAGGGCAGCCATCGCATCCGCGGCGGATCCCTCGTGGTCGAGCATGTGGCGGAAGACGGCGCGCGCCGAGACCTGGGTCAGCACTTTGCCGTCGAGCAGGCGCAGCAGTTCGGCGAGGCGCGCGGGCGCGACCGGGAACTCGGCGAGCGGCGCCGTCCGCTCGCGCTGGGAGGGCAGCACGTCGCTCATGACCCAGTTGCTGGCGGTCTTGGCGTCGATGCCCTGGGCAACGACGGCCTCGAACCAGTCCCCGATGGCGCGGTCGCGCGTCAGCACCTCGGCGTCGTAGGCCGGTAGCCCGTATCGGGAACGGTAGCGCTCGCGCCGCGCGGCGGGCAGTTCGCCGAGGGCTCTGCGCTGGGCCTCGACGAATGCGGGTTCGAGCACGAGCGGCGGCAGATCGGGGTCAGGGAAGTAGCGGTAGTCGGGAGCCGACTCCTTGCTGCGCTGCGACCGCGACTCGCCTGCCTCGTCGTTCCAGCCGCGGGTCTCGGGCAGGATGCGCCCGCCCGCCGCGAGCACGGCCGCCTGCCGGCGTTCTTCGTACTCGAGCGCGCGCTGGACCATCTTCAGCGAATTGAGGTTCTTGAGCTCGACCTTCGTGCCGAACGTCGTGGCGCCCTGCGGCATCAGCGAGATGTTCGCATCGCAGCGCATCGACCCGAGCTCCATGTCGCAGTCGCTGACACCCGAGAAACGCAGGATCTCGCGCAGGCTCTCGAGCATGGCGTGGGCGTCGGCCGGGGTGCGCAGGTCCGGCTCGGTCACGATCTCGACGAGCGGCACGCCGGCGCGGTTCAGGTCGACCAGCGTGCCGAGGTCCGTGTGCGTGAGCTTGCCGGCGTCCTCTTCGATGTGGATGCGGTGCAGCCGGCACTGACGGCCGTCCCCGAGCGGCACGGCGCCTCCGAGGCTGACCGGCTCCTCGTACTGGCTGATCTGGTAGCCCTTGGGCAGGTCCGGGTAGAAGTAGTTCTTGCGCGCGAAACGCGACACCGCCTGGACGTTGCCGCCGAGCGCGAGTGCTGTGCGCACGGCCAGCGCAACGGCGGCGGCGTTCGGACGCGGCAGCACGCCGGGCAGGCCGAGGTCGATCGGATGCACGCGCGTGTTCGGTTCGCCGAGCGCGGCTGCAGGAGCCGGCGAGAACAGCTTGCTCGCAGTCGCGAGCTGCACGTGCACCTCGAGTCCGATGACGGTCGTGAACGTCGTCACGGCACCGGCCTCCGCAGGTGGTGGTCGGTGTGCGCCTGGAACACGTGGGCGACCTGCAACAGCAGGTCCTCGCGCAGGGCCGGCGCCACCCACTGCATGCCGATCGGGCGGCCGTCCGCCGTGAAGCCGCAGGGCTGCGACAACGCGGGCAGGCCGGCGAGGCTCGCGGGCACGGTCAGCACATCGCAGAGATACATGGCCAGCGGATCGTCGATGCGGCTGCCGAGCGGAAAGGCCGGCACCGGTGAGGTCGGACTGAGCAGCAGTTCGCAGCTCGCGAACGCACGCGCGAACTCCGAGCACAGCAGCGCCCGCGCGCGGGTGGCCTGGCCGTAGTACTGGTCGTGGTAGCCGAACGACAACGCGAACGTGCCGAGCAGGATGCGCAGCTGGACCTCGTCGCCGAAGCCCGCGCTGCGGCTCTGCATCATCATGGGCTCGCAGCGGGAGACGGCGTCGCGGCGCAGGCCGTAGCGCACGCCGTCGTAGCGTGCGAGGTTCGAGGAGGCCTCCGCGGTCGCGAGCAGGTAGTAGGTCGGCACCGCGTGAGCGACAGCCGGCAGCGTGCACTCGACGATCTGGGCCCCGAGCTCGCGCAGCTGTGAGACGGCGCGCTCGATGGCGGATGCCACTTCGGGGTCGAGCCCCGGTCCGTTGAGCTCAGCCGGCAGCCCGATGCGCAGTCCCGCGAGGTCGCGCCGGTTCGCGAGGTGGGGAGTGACGGGCGCCTGGGCCGGCACGGTGGTAGGGTCGGCCGGGTCGGCGCCCGCGGTCGCGTCGAGCCACAATGCCAGGTCTTCGGCGGTGCGCGCCAGGGCCCCGACACAATCGAGCGAGCTCGCGTAGGCGATGAGCCCGTAGCGGCTCACGCGACCATAGGTGGGCTTGAGACCACTGACGCCGCACATCGCGGCGGGCTGCCGCACCGAGCCGCCCGTGTCGCTGCCCAGGGCGAGGGGACAGAAGTCCGCAGCGACCGCGACGGCGCTGCCGCCGCTGCTGCCGCCCGGCACGAGGTCAGGTCCGAACGGATTGCGCGTTGGACCGTAGGCCGAGGTCTCGGTGGAGCTGCCCATGCCGAACTCGTCCATGTTCGTGCGCCCGATCAGGATGGCTCCGGCGCGTTGCAGGCGTGACAGAACCGTGGCAGAATAGGGCGAACGGAAGCCCTCGAGCATGCGGCTGCCGGCGGTCGCCAGCTCGCCTTCGAGCACGAGGTTGTCCTTCCATGCAATCGGCACGCCGGCGAGCGATCCCAGGGCTTGCCCGCGCTGGCGCTCCTCGTCGAGTGCTCTGGCCGCAGCCAGTGCAGCGTCTGACCTGTTGCCGAGCATCGCGTTCAGGCCGCGGTCGACGCGGTGCACCCGATCGAGGCAGGCCGTCACCACCTCGCGCGCGGTCAGGTGACCGGCCCGGACCGCGGCGGCGATCGCTGCCGCCGGCATCTGCCAGAGCGCCGTCATGCGTCCACTACGCGCGGCACCACGAACGCGGCAGCGGCGTGGTGCCGGGTGTTGGCAAACACCTGCGCGAGCGGCAGTGCCTGCTCGGCTACGTCCGGTCGCAGGCCGAGCGGCGGCAAGGCGGGCGGGTTGGCCGGCGCCTGTTCGGTGGGTAGCTGGCGCAAGGTGTCGAAAGCCAGGACGATGCGTTGCAGGCGCAGCAGCAGGGCGGCCTGCCGCTCGACCGGAAGGTGCAAGCGGGCAAGGTCAGCCAGGTTCTGAACCATGGCTCGATCGATGGCGGGTGGGTCTCGCATCGGCGCCGGGACATGGTAGAGACACGAAGTGCAGGTTCCACCGGCATCTGGAAGCGTCGGCCCATCGCCCGCTTTTTCCGGCTGGTGGAACGCGGCGCGACGAACAGCTAGGATTCCGCCCGCGTCCGCTTGCGAAGCGCGCTACTCAATTGCTCCGGGACGGTCAGCCCGCGGTTGCGTGGAGCGCGGGCACTGGCGTCTCGTCCAATGGAAAACCCCGAACTCGCGGTCATCGGCCTCACCTGCAACGTGGTTGGTGTCTTCTTCCTGGCCAACTCGATTCGCTTCCGCGAGCCGCGCAAGGCCTTGGAGGATGCCCTCGGCGTGGGTGTCCGCAGCCTGCTCAAGGTGCGCGACACGGCGTTGAACAATATGCAGGTGATCATCGGGTTCCTGTTCCTGACGACCGGATTCCTGCTGCAGATCGTGGCCAAGTGGGACATGGAGCTGACCACGCTGATGTTCTGTGCCGGGATCATCGTGTTCGCCGGCGCCGTGTTCGCGATCGGAGCCTACAGCTCGCGTCGTGCGTTCCGCAAACTGCTGCGTGAGTTCTTCCAGACCGAGGAGTGGTCGTTCACCGACGACATGCAACTCACGAAGGAGATCGGGGAGGCTCTCGGCGTCCCCCACGCAAAGGACATGACGGTCGAGGAATACGTGCATCGGGTGCGGCTGGCGCTCGGCGTGCAGTCGCAACCGAAGGCGAATCCGCCGGTCGATCGCGCCCGGCGCATCGCGCTGCCCGGTCGCTGAGCGGCCTGATCGCTGAGGGAGCAACTCGCGGCGATTTGGCATGAGATGGCACGGATGGCGGCGCGCCGTTCCACTAGGGCGTGTTTTCCCGACGGCGCCACTGGCATCGGTTGGCTCGCGAACTGTGGCGTGGACTGCTCGATCTTGCCTTGCCGCCGGCTTGCCCCGGTTGCGGCGCTTCGTGCGACGGACTGTGCAGCTGTTGCCAGCAGAACCTGCACGTTCGCCCGGATCCCGGTTGTCCGCGCTGTGGCGAGGCCGTGCTGGCAGCCGGCGAATCTTGTGGTGGCGACCACCGCGAACTGCAACAGGTCGCGCGTCTCGTCGCACCGTTCCGGTTCGTGGGCACGGGCGGCTCACTGGTCCGGCGTTTCAAACTCGACGCCAACGCCGCAGCCGGAGCCTGGCTCGTGCGTGCGATGGCCGGAGCCTGGCGAGCGACGGCTGATGGCGCCTGGCATCGCGCCCTGCTGGTGCCGGTGCCGCTGCACGGATCCCGCCGGCGGGAGCGGGGTTTCGACCAAGCGCAATGGCTGGCCCGCGGGTTGGGCAGCCGGCTCCGGCTCGAGGTGATGCCCGGGGTCCTGGCTCGGCTGCAGGCAACCCTGCCGCAGGGCGATCCACGCGTGCTGTCGCGGCAGCGCAACGTCGAAGGAGCGTTCGCGGTGGCTCGACCCGGGCGGGTCTGCGGGCGGCGCGTGGTGCTCGTCGACGACGTCTTCACCTCGGGGGCGACCGCCCGGACCTGTGCGGCGCTGCTGCGCGGCGCGGGGGCGCTCGAAGTCGCGATGCTGGCCGCCTGCCGCAGTTGAGCGCAACTCACGGTCGGCCGGAAATGCCACGGACACCTTGACCAACTGCGAGTCGTCGCTACCTTCGGCCCCCCCTCGCACTCGAGGCCCCTAGGTCCCGGTGCGTGATCTTTGACATTCTGGGTGGCCTCGAAAGAGAAAGTGTGTGAGCGAGGCTGCTGTCCGAGGTGCGCGGTGAGCCGT
>Ga0075428_100000990_pt1 | contig 30095 bp, 29 predicted proteins | sample RhiMetdeltSRZDD2_FD_75291 | JGI IMG/M metagenome (GOLD analysis project Ga0075428, IMG submission 75291) | Populus rhizosphere microbial communities from Tennessee, USA - Rhizosphere MetaG P. deltoides SRZDD2 | ecosystem: Host-associated > Plants > Roots > Rhizosphere > Soil | place: USA... | reverse complement strand
GCGCTCCTCCCGCAGCGCTCCGTGCGCGAGAACATCGCCGCGCCGCGGTACTCGAGCCTCCGCCGCTGGGGGCCGATCCCGATGCGGGAGGAGGGCCGGCGCGTGCGAGAGGCGATCGACGCCCTCGACATCGACACGCGCGCCGCGCGCCAGGTGCGACGTCTCTCGGGCGGCAACCAGCAGAAGGTCACGATCGCGCGCTGGCTCGCGTCGGGCTTCCGGACGATGCTCTGCTTCGACCCCACGCGAGGGATCGACGTCGGCACCAAGCGCCAGATCTACGCGCTCCTCCGCGGCCTCGCCGACGACGGCGCGGCGATCCTCTTCTTCTCGAGCGAGCTCGCCGAGTTCCCGCTGGTCTGCGACCGCGTGCTCACGCTCTACGGAGGACGGATCACCGCCGAGCTGCCGGGTGCCGCGGCCGACGAGGGTGCGCTGCTCCGCGCGATGCACGGCCTCGTCGAGGAGGAGGGCGCCGCCGCATGAGCGACCCCGCGGTCAGCGCGATCGGCGAGTCGCGCCGGCAGCTCGACCTCCGCCGTCTCGCGCGGCGGCACGGGTGGACCGTCGCCGTGTTCGTGCTGCTGTTCCTGATCGTTCTCTACTGGCGCTCGAGCACAGCGGTTCCGTGGGGCCCGTTCGACGTCCAGTCCGTGGCGATCGACGCGATGCCGCTCGCCTTCGCCGCCTGCGGCCAGGCGATCGCGATCATCTCCGGGGGGATCGACCTCTCGATCGGCTCGCTGATGGGGCTCGTCAACGTCGTCGCAGCCCGCTGGATGGTCAGCATGAGCCTCCGCGAGGCGATCTTCTTCATGATCCTGATCGTGCTCGCCGGGGCGCTCGCCGGCGCGCTGACCGGGACGCTGATCGTCGTGACGCGCGTCGCGGACATCATCGTCACGCTCGCCATGCTGTTCGTCTGGGCAGGCGCTGCGCTCGCGGTGATGACCATTCCCGGCGGCGGGGTCCCGCCCCGGCTCGGGACGCTCGTGACCGTCGACACCGTGTTCACGACGTGGGTGCCGGCCGCGCTCGTGATCCTGATCGTCGTCGTCGCGGCCCTCTGGATCCCGATCCGGAGCTCGCGTCTCGGCCTGGCGCTCTACGCGGTCGGCTCGAACAGGAACGCCGCCTACCTCGCCGGCGTGAACGTCGCACGTACCCGGATCGCCGCCTACGCGCTGAGCGGGACCTTCGCGGCCCTCGGCGGCCTCGCGCTGACGATGGCGTCGGGTATCGGCGACCCCCACGCAGGTGACATCTACACCCTGAACTCCGTCGCGGCCGTCGTGCTCGGCGGTGTCTCGCTGCTCGGCGGCGTCGGCGGGCTGATCGGCCCGATCGCGGCGGCATTCGTGCTCACGCTCGTCAAGACGGTGCTGATCATCAGGGGCGTCGACCAGAACTGGGCCCAGGTGATCCAGGGGACGCTGATCGTGGTCGTGATGATGCTCGGCGGGCTTGCGTTGCGGCAGAAGGGGAAGTCGGGGACATGACGACCACGTCCGTCCCCGAGACGCGGAGGATCGAGGTCCGGCGCCTGCTCGCCGACAACCCCGCGATCGTCCTCACCTTCGTGTTCGTGGGCCTGTTCATCGCGACGGACATCGTCAACCGGGTGCAGTCCGGGCACGCGTTCGCGACGCCGAAGCAGCTCTCGACGACGTTCCTCTACGCAGCGGTGCTCGGCCTCATCGCCGCGGGGCAGACCCTCGTGATGCTGACCGGCGGCGTCGACCTCTCGGTCGCGACTACGGCGACCGCCGCGGCGTTCACGGTCTCGCGCATCGGCACCCACGGTGCAGCGGAGGCGATCGCGCTCGCGCTCGCGGTCGGCCTCCTGATCGGTCTCGTCAACGGCGTGGGCGTCTCGATCTTCCGCGTGAACCCGCTGATCATGACGCTGGGGGTCTCGGTGATCACGCTCGGCCTGCTGACCGTCGAGGCGCAGGGCCAGTTCACCGCGCTCGTCCCCGACCTCGTCGCAACGCTCGGTTCGGAACGCCTGCTCACGTACATCCCGTACGACCTCTTCATCTGGGCCCCGATCGCCGCCGTGATCATCCTCGGCCTCCGCTACAGCGGCATCGGCCGGATGATCTACGCGGTCGGCGACAACCCCGTCGCCGCGCGGCTCGGCGGCGTGCGGGTGTGGCAGGTGCAGCTCTTCGTCTACGCGACGTGCGGCGTCCTTTCCGCGCTCGGCGGGATCCTCCTGGTCGGCTTCAACAACGCCGCCGACCTCGGCATCGGCGCGCCGTTCCTGCTGCCGTCGGTCGCCGCGGTCGTGATCGGCGGCACGTCGATCTTCGGAGGTTCGGGGGGGTACGTGGGGACGATCTTCGGCGCGCTGATCCTTACCGTGCTCGACTCGCTGCTCGTGATCCTGAACGCCTCGCAGGCGACGCGGCAGATCCTCTACGGGCTGATCGTGCTCGGGCTGGCCGCGATCTACGCACGCACGAGCTCGTCGACCTGACCGTGCTGGGCGTCGCGAAGCTCGCGCCGGGGCCCGGGAACGTCGCGCTCGCCGAGCGGCCCGAGCCCTCCGCGAGACCCGGTCGCGTCGTCCTCGAGGTCACGGCGACGGGGATCTGCGGCACGGACCTCCACATCGTCGACGACGAGTTTCCCTCGCGGCCTCCCGTCACGCTGGGCCACGAGATCTCCGGCGTCGTGGCGTCGCTCGGGGAGGGCGTCGACGAGGCATGGCACGGCGCCAGAGTCGTCAGCGAGACCTACTTCTCCACCTGCGGGACATGCGCCTGGTGTCGGGCGGGGCGGCGGAACCTGTGCCCGGAGCGGCGTTCGCTCGGCTCGGCCGTGGACGGGGGCTTCGCACCGCGCGTCGAGGTCCCGCTCGAGAACCTCCACCGCATCCCGGACTGGCTCGACGGCATGGCCGCCGTTCTGATGGAACCGCTCGCCTGCTGTTGCCAATCGCTCCCGGAGGGCGTCGTCGGCGACGGGGACGAGGTGCTCGTAGTGGGCCCGGGGCCGGTTGGCCTGCTCGCCGCGCAGGTTGCGACCGCCGCGGGCGGCAGGGTGCACGTGCGCGGCGTCCCGCGCGACGCCGCCCGGCTCTCGCTCGCGGCGAGCCTCGGTCTCGCGACCTCGACGACGGAGGGCGAGCCGCCCGGCGAGTTCGACGTCGTGGTCGAGTGCTCGGGCCATGCGTCCGGGATGACGTTCGCGCTCGAGTCGGCCCGGCGTGGAGCGCGCTACGTCCAGATCGGGCTCGCGGGCAAGCCGGTCTCGCTCCCGTTCGACCTCGTCTGCTTCAAGGAGCTCACGGTCACGTCCGGCAACGCCTCGACCAGCGTCTCCTGGCGACGAGCACTCGCGCTCGTCGACTCGCGCGCGGTGGCGCTCGAGGCCCTCGTGTCCTCGGCCGTCCCGCTCGAGCGCTGGGATGAGGCGTTCGCCGACACCCGCGCGGGCAGCGGCGTCAAGCACGTGCTCGTCCCCTAGATGATCAGCGGCTTCAGCGTGTTCCGCGCGACGAGGAAGCCACGCTCGACGAGCTCCTGCGTCCCCTCGAACTTGCGGTCCTCGTGCTCGACCGAGAGGACGTGGTCGTAGCCCACGGCGTACAGCGCGGCCACGAACCGCGGCCAGTCGACTTCCCCGAGGCCGGGGATCCGCGGGACCTGCCAGCCGATCCCGCCGGAGAACGTCCCGTGCCGGTAAAGGCCCTCGCGCCGGATCTCGAGGTCCTTCGCGTGGGCGTGGAAGATTCGCGCGCCGAAGTCGTAGACCGCGCGCTCGTAGTCGATCTGGAGCCACACGAGATGCGAGGGGTCGAGGTTGAGCCCGAAGTTCGCGTCGGGGATCGCGGTGAACATCTCGTCCCAGATCGCGGGCGACCAGGCGAGGTTGTTGCCCCCGGGCCACTCGTCGTAGGAGAAGATCATCGGGCAGTTCTCGATCGCGATCCGGACATCCCGCTCGCCCGCATATGAGACGAGCGCCGGCCAGATCTGGCGGAAACGCTGGAGGTTCTCGGGCAGCGGGCGATCCTTGTCGTTGCCGACGAACGTCCCCACGGTGCCGACGCCGAGGGCCTGCGCGGCGTCGATCACCTTCCGGAGGTGGCCGTTGACCGCCTCCCGCTCGGCGTCGTCGGGATGGAGGTTGTTCGGGTAGTACGCGAGCGAGGAGATCTCGAGGCCGTGCCGCTCGAGGGTCGCGTGGACCTCGTCCCGGTCCAGCGCGTCGACGTCGATGTGGGCCACGCCGGCGTAACGACGCCTCTCGCCGCCGCCGGCAGGCCAGCACGCGACCTCGAGCATCTCGAAGCCGTTCGCCGCCGCCCAGGCGCAGACGCCGTCGAACGACAGGTCGGGGAACGCGGCGGTCAGCAGTCCCAGCTTCACCGGGTCACCTCCATGGTCAGGGGAGCTCCACCTCGAAGTCGACGTCGATGTCGTAGCGCTCCGGGACGTAACGGCTCTCGGTCAGCTCGAGCGGCGCGGCGTCCTGGTCGCCGATCAGTCTCCGCTCGACGAGGAGCGGCGAGCCCTTGCGCACACCCAGCAGACGCGCGTCCTCGGCGCTCGCCGGCTCCGCCGTGATGACGGCGTGGCCTGCGGTCGGCGAAAGACCGGCGTCGACGAGCGTCTCGAAGAGCGAGTGGGATTCCAGGTCCGCGTCGAGCAGGCCCTGCACCCGTGAGGCCGGGAAGACGGCGGTCTCGAGCGCGACCGGCACGCCGTCAGCCTCGCGGACGCGACGGAGGACGAGCACGTCGCTCGTGCCGAGCCGCCGCCTCTGCTCCGGTGTCGCTGGGCGCACGAGGCGCTCGACGACACGTGACCGGGCCGCTCGCCCCGAGCGGCGCATCTCCTCGGTGAAGGAGAGGATCCTGCTCGCCGTCCTGTTCGCGCGCGTCGGCGCGACGAACGTCCCTCGCCCGGGCACGCGGTAGACGAGGCCTTCCTGCACGAGGCGCTGGACCGCGCCGCGAGCGGTCATCCGCGAGACGCGGAACTCCTCGCAGAGCTGCGCGTCGGAGGGCAGCGGGTCGTGAGGCTCGAGCCCCGCGACACGCGACCGGAGCGACTGCTCGATCGTCACGTAGCGCGGGACCGGCTCAGCCACGCGCATTCGCCGCCTCTATCCCGTGGTGGGACTCAGTCCTCCGCATGACCGACCGCTCCGTTGACCGTGAGCCCTCCGTCGACCACGAGCTCGTGCCCGGTGACGTAGCGCGCCGCGTCCGTGGCGAGGAACAGGATCGCGCCCGCGACGTCGTCGGCGGTCGCAATGCGCCCGAGGGGGATCCGCTCCTCGTACGTGCGGCGCACCTCGGCGGTGTAGGCATGGGTGTTCATCTGGGTGTCCGTCGCGCCGGGTGCGACCGCGTTCACCGTGACGCCGTGCGGCGCGAGCTCGAGGGCGAGCGTCTTCGTCAGCGCCTCGATCGCCCCCTTCGCGGCCGCGTATGCCGCGAGTCCCGGAACCGCCTGGATTCGCGCCGCCGAGGTGACGTTGACGATCGCGCCGCTCTCCGCGGCGACCATGCGCCTCGCCGCAGCCCGGCAGCCGTAGAAGTAGCCGTGCAGGTTCGCGCGCAGCAGCCCGTGCCAGTCCTCGTCGGTCGTTTCGAGGGCCGGCCTAACCAGCAGCCGCGCGGCGTTGTTGACCCAGACGTCGATGCCGCCCCACTCCGCCTCGACGCGAGACGCGAGCTCCTCGACGGCGTCGGGGTCGCCCGTGTCGCCCTCGACGAAGATCCCGTCGACCGGTGCGCCGCCGTCGAGCGAGATTCCGGCGACGCGCGCGCCGGCCTCGGCAAACCCGCGGACGACCGCTTCCCCGATCCCGCTCGAGGCGCCCGTCACGACGACGCGGCGACCGCTGAGGTCGAAGCGCGAGGCCATCGGCGCACCGTATAGCTGTCTAGACGGCTAGATCAAGCGCGCGGCTCCCAGGCGAAGGCGCGCGCGGGATTCGCGACGAAGATGCGCTCTGCGAGCTCGGCGCCGAGCTCGCGCTCGAGCCGCGGCTTGAACCGCGCGAAGACGTAGTCGAGCCCCGGGCCGCCGCCGTACGCGCGGAGCATGTTGCGGCGCCCGGTGTCGCCGCCGAGGAGCAGCCGGTCGCCATGGCCTGCCTCGGCGAGGTCGGCGATCAGCCGCAGGATCGTCGAGTCCGGCCAGTACTTCGTGCGTCCGGGGCCGTCGAGCTGCAACGACGCGCCGGTCTCGGCGGTTTCCGCATGCTCCTCCGCGTCGGGATTGCGGTCGACGTGCGCGAGGATCACGGCCGTCGAGGGGACGCCGAAAGCGGCGAGCTGCTCCACGATCCGGAGACCCATCGTCCCGTGATGCGTGTGCACGCAGACGGGTGCGCCCGTCCCTGCGTGCGCCGCCGCAGCGGCCTCGAAGGCTTTTGCCTCGAACGGCGTCAGGTGGTGATAGCTCGCGCCGACCTTGACGATCCCGCAGCGATCGCGGAGCTCCTCGACGAAGCGATCTGCGAGCCGGTCGACCGGCTCCTCACGGAACGGGTCGTCGGCCGTGTAGTGGGCGTCGCGATGGAGGCCGGTCGCGGCGACAACGTGGAGGCCGGTCGCACGCGCGACGCGCTCGAGCCCGTCGAGGTCGCGGCCGAGCCCGAGCGGCGTCCAGTCGACGAGCGAGCGCGCCCCGGCATCGGCGAGCGTCTGCGCCTCCTCGACCGCCTTGTCGAGGTCGAGGAACTCCTCGCCGGGCTGCGCGGGCGTGTCGAGGAAGAGGTGCTCGTGCGCGTCGCACGGCCCGAGCTCGGCGGGGTCGATGTCGCCGAGGACGGTGCGGACGATCACCGCGCCGTCCAGCCCCCGTCGACGGTGAGCACCGCGCCCGTCACGAACGGCGCGGTCGCGAGGTACAGACAGGCGCGCGCGACGTCCTCCGGCGCGCCGAAGTCTCCGGTCAGCGGCTGGAGCTCCGGGAGACGTGCGCTGATCTCGGGATCCGACTGCGCCCGGGCGCTCAGCGGCGTCTCGATCAGCCCGGGCGCGACGACGTTGCAGCGGATCCCCTCGGGCGCGTATGTGACGGCCATCGCCCTGGTCAGGCCGATCAGACCGGCTTTCGAGGCTGCGTAGGCGTGCGTTGCGAAGTCCCGGTCGCCGCCGACGAGTCCGAGCACCGACGCGACCGTGACGATCGCTCCGCCCCCGTTCTCCCGCACCAAGGGGATGGCGCGCTTCGCGTAGAGGAAGACGGCTTTCAGGTTGGCGTCGAGCACGGCGTCCCACGCCTCCTCGGTGCACGTGTCCACGGGACCGTCGCCGAGGCGGCGGCCGCTGATGCCGTGCGCGCAGACGAGGGCGTCGAGCCGGTCGATCGCCGGGAGCTCGTCGTCCACGTCGACGCCGTGCACGTCGAATCCGGCCTCCTCGAACGCGGTCACCGTGGCGCTCCCGATACCGCCCCGCGCGCCGGTGACCACGGCGACGCTCACGTGAGTGCGGCCCGCGCACAGGTCCCGTCGGTGACGAGCACGTCGAGCAGCCCGCTCCTGAGCGCGCCGACGACGGCGTCACGCTTCCTCCGCCCCGCCGCGACCGCGATCACGCGCGAGCGTCGCAGCTGCGCGACCGAGAGCGCGATCGAGCGCTCGGCGGCGATGATGCGCCCGTCGCGGTCGAAGACGTGGACGAGGATGTGTCCGGCTCCGTCGTCGCGCGCGCCGATCCCGACGAGTGCCACGGAGACGCTGCCGAACATCGCCGTCGTCCGAGCGACGGTGCGACGCAGGGAGGCCTCGTCCGCGACCGCCGGCGCCTCGAGCGGATGGAACGCGCCGCCGCTCCAGGCCGCGTAGCGCGCGGCGAGCTCCGTCGGCCCGGTTCCCGGCGCGAGCCCTTCGATCGCACCGCACACCTGCACGACCGGCACGCCCGGCCCGGGCGGCGCCAAACGGCGCTCGATCGCGGCGAGGGTCTCACCCCAGGCGACGCCGAGGCTGTCGCCGGGACGCAGAAGGCGGGGCAACAGTGACGCCGCTGCGGTCGCGACGTCGTCGACGACGAGCGCGGTGGCAAGCCCGTAGCGCTCCTCGAGCGCCAGTGACAGGCGATCGTCGACGCGAGTGGGCTCGTCGATCTCGAAGCGCACCACGCCCTCCGAGCGGGCCTGCGCCAGCAGGCGCACCACCTTGAAGCGCGACACACCGAGCCGCTCGGCGATGTCCTGCTGCGTCAGGTCCCGGACGTAGTAGAGCCGGGCGACCTCCGCCATCGCTGCTTTGCTCATTCGTGCATACTCTTGCACAGATGAGCGAAGAGCGCTACGGCGTGCTGGTCGTCGGCGCGGGGTCGGCAGGGACGACGGCGGCGATCGCCGCGGCGCGCACCGGGGCGCGCACGCTGCTCGTCGACCGCTTCGGCTTCCTCGGCGGCACCTCGACTGCGGTGCTCGACACCTTCTACGCCTTCTACACGCCGGGCGAGCGCCCCGAGAAGGTCGTCTCCGGCATCCCGGACGAGGTCGTCGCGCGCCTGACCGAGCGCGGCATGGCCTTCGAGCGGCCGAACACGTACGGCGCGGGGATCGGCATCACCTACGACCCCGAGACGCTCAAGCGCGTGTGGGACGAGCTGACGGAGGAGTCCGAGGTGCGGACGCTCCTCCACTCGTTCGCCTTCGGCGTCTCGCTCGAGGACGGCCGTGTCGCGGGGGTCGACGTCGCGACGAAGAGCGGCGTTCGCGCGCTGCGGGCGAAGGTCGTCGTCGACGCGAGCGGCGACGCGGACATCTGCGCGCTCGCCGGCGCGCCGTTCGAGCCTCCGGGCGAGGGCGTCCAGAGCCTCTCGACCGTTTTTCGCATCGCCAATGTCGACGTCGCGCGCGCGGAGGCGGTCCCGAAGCAGGAGCTGTGGGACCTGATGCGCGCGGCGCGGGACTCGGGTCGCTACGCGCTCACGCGGATCGAGGGCTCCGTCCACCGCACGCCGCACGAGGGCATGATGATGGCGCTGATGACGCGCGTCAGGAACGTCGACGCGACAGACGCCGAGCAACTCGGGGCGGCCGAGCGGGAAGGTCGGCGCCAGGCGCACGAGTACTTCCGGTTCCTCCGGGAGAACGTTCCCGGCTACGAACGAGCAGTGCTCGTCTCGACCAGCCCGGCGATCGGCGTGCGCGAGAGCCGCCGGATCGTCGGCGAGCACGTCCTGACGGCCGAGGAGATCCTCGCGGCGAGGCAGTTTCCGGACCAGATCGCGCGCTGCGGCGCGCCGATCGAGGAGCACCACGCGGGCGAAGACACGCGGTGGGTCTACCTCGCCGAGGGGGCGACATACGGGATCCCGTTCCGGGCCCTGCAACCGCAGGGGCTCGAGAACGTGCTCGTCGCGGGCCGCTGCTTCTCGGCGACGCACGACGCCCACGCGTCGGCGCGCTCGATGGGCACGTGCATGGCGATGGGCCAGGCGGCGGGCACCGCAGCGGCCCTCACGGACGAGCCGAAGCTCCTCGACCCGGAAGTCCTTCGCGCCCGGCTGAGCGAGGACGGAGCGGATGTCGGCGGTTGACGAGATCCGCTCCGCGCGTCTCGTCGCGATCCTCCGCCGCCCGGACGACGTCGACGCATCCGTCGCCCGACTCGCCGCTGCCGGCGTCCGCGTCGTGGAGATCACCCTCGACACCGAGGACGCTGTCGGCGCGATCCGGCGGGCGCGTGACCGCGGCGACCTCACGGTGCTCGCCGGGACGGTGCGCGAGCCCACGCAGGTCGACGTCGCAGTCTCCGCCGGCGCGGAGGCCGTCGTCTCTCCGACGTTGTCGCTCGCCGTTCTCGAGCGCGCCGCCGCGCTCGGCGTACCGGCTATCCCGGGTGCGCTGACTCCGGCGGAGCTCGAGGCGACGTGGCGCGCAGGGGCGGCGCTCGTCAAGCTCTTCCCCGCGCGCCTCGGCGGCCCCCGCTATGTCCGCGACGTGCTCGCGCCGCTGCCCGAGATTCCGCTGCTCGTCACGGGAGGCGTCGATGCAGCGAACGCACGCGAGTTCCTCGAGGCGGGCGCCGTGGCCGTCGGGGTCGGCTCGGGTCTTGGCAGCGATGCCGAGCTTCGCAGCCTCGTGGACGCCGTCTAGACGACGACGTCCGAGAAGGCGCCGGTCTGCTCGTCCTTGAGGATCAGCTTGCGGCGGCCGTCGGGCATCTGCTCTTCCTTGATCACCGTTCGCCCGTCGTGCTCGCGCCTCGTTCGCGCGATCGGCTCGACCGGGGCGCCGCGCCAGTCGTCGAGCCGCACCGGCTCCCACTGGCGCGAGGCGGCCGACGCGTAGCACGCGTCGATCACCGCGTTGACGACGTAGCCGTCGTAGAACGTCTCCGTCGGCGCGCGCCCCGCGTCCATCGCGTCGAACATGTCCGTGAACATGTCGACGTACCCGAGCTCGGCCACCTCGTCGCCCACGGGGAACAGCCAGCCGCTTGCCGTCTCCGCCTTCTCCGCGACGTACCCGGCCCCCTCGCCCGACGAGAACATCTCGAAGCCGGTGCGCAGGAAGTGGTTCGTCCAGATCGTGCCCTCGGTCCCGGCGACCTCGTCGCGCAGATCCATGCCGCCGCGGAACGTCCACGAGACCTCGAACTGCCCCATCGCGCCCGACTCGAACCTGATCAGGCTGATCGCGTTGTCCTCGGCCTCGATCGGGTGGACGAGCGTGTCGGTCCACGTCATCACCTCGAGCGGCCGGTTGTCCTTCCCCATGTAGCTCCGCACGATCTCGATGCAGTGGCAGCCGAGGTCGACGATCGCGCCGCCGCCCGCCTGCTCGGCGTCCCAGAACCACGCCGAGTGCGGGCCCGGATGCGTCTCGCGCGAGCGCGCCCACGTGACCTGGCCGATCTGGCCGGCGCGGACCGCCTGCACCGCCTTGAGCGTCTTCGGCGAGTAGACGAGATCCTCGAGGTACCCGGCGAAGATCCCCGACTCCTCGGCGAGGTCGAGCATCTGCTTCGCCTCGGCGGCGTTCCGCGCGAGCGGCTTCGTGCAGAGCACCGCCTTCCCGTGCTGCGCGCAGAGGCGGAGCGCCTCGAGGTGGAGGTGGTTGGGCAGGCCGATCACGACCGTGTCGGTCTCCGGGTGCGCGATCGCCTCCTCGAGGTCGGTCGAGACGGTCGGGACCTCGTTGTCGCCGGCGAACGTCTCGGCGCGCTCCCGTGAGCGCGAGTAGACGACCTCCACGCGGTCGCGGTTCCGCTGACCGTGCAGCGTCCTGGTGTAGAAGAGCCCGATCAGGCCGGTCCCGAGCATCGTCACCCTGTGACCGTTCACGTCTCCGTGCCGCTCCTCTCTCGAACGCCGTCGGGCGGGCTGATAGCGTCGCGTCTGCTCAAACGTCTAGACAGGTTGATGGAGACCGACTCTACTCGCACCGCGTCGGAGGCACCACGATTCACGACCGCGGCGCGGGCGCTCCTCGACGCAGTCGACGCGCAGGCAGACGTCGTCGACCGCGTTGCCGACCTCTGCGCGGACGCGATCGCGGCCGGCGGGCTCGTGCACCTCTTCGGCACCGGCCACTCGCGGATTCCCGTGGAGGAGATGTTCCCGCGCTACGGCTCGTACCCGGGCTTCAACCCGATGGTGGAGCTCTCGCTGACCTTCCACACGCAGGTCGTCGGCTCGAACGGCCAGCGACAGGCGATGTTCATCGAGCGGACGTCCGGGCTCGCCGACGCGATCCTCGCGAACTACGCGCTCCGCCCCACCGACGTGATGATCGTCTTCTCGGCGAGCGGGCTCTCGGCGGTGCCGATCGAGATGGCGCTCGGGGCGAAGGAGCGGGGGCTCGCCGTCGTCGCCGTCACCTCGGTGGCGCAGTCCCACGCCGGTGACCCGACCCATCCCGCCGGGCGCCTGCTCGACGTGGCCGACGTCGTGCTCGACCTCGGCACGCCCCCGGCGGACGCCCTCGTCGAGATCGACGGGCTCGAGACGCCGGTCGCCCCGGGCTCGACCCTTGCCGCGGTCGCCCTGGTCAACGAGATCAAGGCCCAGACCGCGCGCCGCCTCGTCGAGCGCGACGCCATGCCTCCGGTGATCACGAGCGCAGCGGTCGTGGGTCGCGAGGCCTCCACAAAGCTCTTCGACGAGGCCTACGCGGAGCACGCACGACGGTACGCCCGGTCGCTCCGCGGCGTCGGCGCCGACTGAGGGCGTCAGGCGCCGGCGGCGACGAGCACGAAATCGGTCCCGAACCCCAACACGAGGCCCAGGATCAATCCCCACGCGACGAGGCGCTTGCGGCCCGCGCGCCGGCAGACGTCCAGCAGCTCGATCACCACGTAGAGAATCGAGCCGGCCGCGAGCGCGAGGAACGCCACGGAGAGCGCCTCGCTCACCCAGGTCTGTCCGAGCAGCGTGCCGAAGAACGTCGGCCCTCCGCCGATCAGGCCCACGAGGAGCAGGAAGCCCCACGACGGGCGCTCGTCGCTCGTCGCGAAGGGACCGACGATGCCGAAGCCCTCCGTCGCGTTGTGCAGGCCGAAGCCGATCACCAGCATCAACGCGAGGCTGATCTCCCCCGACGCGGCGGACTGGCCGATCGCAAGCCCCTCGGAGAAGTTGTGCAGCCCGATCCCCGTCGCGATCATCAGCGCGAGCGACTGGGCCGGGGAGAGGATCCCGACGCGCGCCGCGTCCGCCTCGACCGCCACGGCGGCGCCCACGCTGTACGGGCCTCGATTGCGCCGTCGCCGGGCGATCAGCTCGTCGAAGTACACGAGGCTCATCAGCCCCACGACGAACCCGCCGGCGAGGAGCGCTGCAAGCCAGGCGAACCGTCCCCAGCCGCCGGTGTGGTCGACCGCGGCGGCGGTCAGCGCGTCCTCCACCGGCTCGACCCCGGCCGCGAGGACGTCCCAGAGCAGGAAGAGCAGGATCCCGGTGGCCGTCGCCGCGAGAAACGTGCTCGCCGCGAGCGGCAGCCGGCCGATCCTCCCGAAGGGCAGTCCGAGGAAGATCGTGAGCCCGGCGATCGCGCCGAGGACGAGGATCTGGGTCTGGGACAACAGCGCCTTTCCTGACGACTCCTGTAAGGGAGACCTTACAGCGAGTGGGACCGGGGTGCGTCACATGGATCCCCGAACGGGGCGGAGGGCGGGCCGCCTAACCGCCCTCCGCACGTTCCACCGGCCCTACGAGGGACAGGTGCCGGGGTACGGGTTGTCTCTGTCGATCCGTCGCGTCGAGCCGGACGGAACGAGCTGCACTGCGATCGTCTGCGCCGGGGCGCCGCTCTCGTCCCGGATCATGTGGACGTCGCCGCCGCCGATGTCCAGGAACGAGTTGTTCGACGTTCCCGCCGTGTAGAGGTGCGGCGTGCACGTCGGGTCGTCACCGTCGTAGACCGCCACCGTGCCCTGCGTGACGATCACCAGGCTGGGGCCGGGATGCGTGTGCCAGCCGGTGGTCGGGATGCAACCGCAACCGGTCCCGTTCGGGGGCAACGGGGTCGGGTCCCACGTGTTCTGCTGGACGTACAGGTCGGACAGGCCCTTCGTCTTGAGCTTCTCCTGCCAGCTCGGCTCGGACTTCACGTGCGAGTCGATCTCGGCGAACGTCGCCATTGCCAGCGTCTTGCCGGTGTACCCGGGTGCCGGCGTCTGGGTCGTCGCGAGGACATTCCCCACGTACACGGCGACGCCCGCAAGAGCGACCGCGAGGGCCACGATCCATCTCGACTTCATCTCTCCTCCTCCTGGTCCGAATGCACTGACCGGCGAGGGATCGTGGTCGGTGCCTCCTCGTCCAGCTCGGCCCGAAAGGCGAGCAGCCGCGCCTCGTCGCGGCCGAGTGCCATGCCGTGTGCGTCCCAGGCGTGGCGCCGGACCTCCGCGACGAGCCCGTCCTCGTCCCCGGCGCGAGCCTCGAACCCACAGTCGCAATGGAGCACCCTGTCCACGATTCCTCGGCGCCGAGGCTAGGAATCCGCCGCAAGATCGAGGCAAAATGCGGGCAATCGCCAGGGGGTTCGAGCTGAAGGTCTTCCTCGCAGGCAGGGTCGCAGTCGAGACCGACGGTGAGGTGATCGACGAGGCGCGCTTCCCGGGCCGGCAGGGGCGGCTTCTGTTCGCCTACCTGGTTGCCGAGCGGGGCAGGGCGGTGCCACACGACGAGCTCGCGGAGGCGCTCTGGGGGGAGGCGCCGCCGGCGACCTGGGGCAAGGCGCTGAGCGTGCTCGTCAGCAAGCTGCGCGGCCTGCTCGCCGACCGCGGGATCGACGGCGCCCACGCGCTCACCGGCGCCTTCGGCTGCTACCGCCTCGACCTGCCGGAAGGAACCTGGGTCGACGTGCTCGCGGCGACGGACGCCGCGCACGAGGCGGAGCAGGCGATCGCGTCGGGCGAGCTCGAGCGGACGAAGGCCGCAGCCTCCCTGGCCGCGACCCTGCTCGACCGGCCGTTCCTGCCCGGCGAGGAGGGGGCGTGGGTCGAGGAGAAGCGGCGCGAGTTCGCCGACCTTCGGGAGCGCGCAATGACCGCGCTGGCCGAGTCGTGCCTGCGCTCGGGCGATGCCGCGGAAGCCGTGCAATGGGCCGAGCAGACGGTCGCGCTCGCGCCGTTTCGCGAGACGGGATACCGACGTCTGATGGAGGCACACGTCGCGTCCGGCAACCGGGCCGAAGCGCTCAGGGTGTACGAGCAGTGCCGTCGCCTCCTCGCCGACGAGCTGGGGACGTACCCCTCTCCCGAGACCGAATCCATCTACCGCCAGCTGCTCGAGGCGCCGCCGAGTTCCCCCTCCGATGCGACCGTCGTCCCAGAGCCGCGACCGGCTGCCGATCCGGTCGGGGTGAACGGCGAGCGTCCGAAGCGCGTCGCGCGGGGCCGTCGCTCGGTGCTCTCTCTCGCGGCGGGCTCGGGCGTCGTGCTCGCGGTGGCCGTCGCCGCCGGCGCGCTCTTCGCCTCCGCTCGCGGCAGCGAGGATGCACCTCCGATCGCGTCGGCCGTCAGCGGCTCGGTCGGCTTCGTCGATCCCGCCTCGGGCCGGCTGGTGGGCGACGTCCCGGTCGGGACCACAGCGTCAGCCGTGGCTCAGGGCATGGGCGCGATCTGGGTGAGCAACACAGCCGACGACACCGTCGACCGGATCGACCCCGAGACACACACGATCCGTCAGACGGTTCCGGTCGGAAGCGGGCCCAGCGAGATTGCGTTCGGCGACGGCTCGGTCTGGGTCACGAACAGCCTGTCGGGGACCGTCTCCCGGATCGATCCGACGGTGAATCGCGCCGTCGACACCATTCGCGTCGGCAACGCCCCGAGCGGGATCGCCTCCACGGACGGCTCGATCTGGGTCGCCAACACGGGCGACGACACCGTGACGAAGATCGACGTGACGACAGACCGGCCGTCGAAGACGATCGAGGTCGCCGCGACCGAGCTCGCGTTCGGTGACGGGACGCTCTGGGCGACCGAGACCGACGCGAACCAGGTGGTACGAATCGATCCGTCGACCGGCGACGTTCAGTCGGTCGCCGTCGGGAACGGCCCGACCGGAATTGCGCTCGGAAGCGGCAGCGTCTGGGTCGCGAACAGCCTCGACGGAACCGTCACGCGTATCGATCCTGAGACGAACGCGGTGGTCGCAGTCACGACGGTCGGCAACGGCCCCACCGCTCTGGCCACCGATCGGAACGGTGTCTGGGTGAGCAACCAGTCCGCCGGCACACTCGTTCGGCTCGACCCCCGAACGAGCCAGGTGGCCGAAAGGGTCAGGATCGGGAACCAGCTCCGGGGCCTCGCGATCTCCGACGGAGCCGTCGTGGTCGGTATCGGACAGTCGAGCGCGAGTCATCGCGGCGGCACCCTCACGGTGCGAAACCCTGCGATCGTCGATTCGATCGACACCGCCGTCGCCTACTCGACGACCGAGTGGCTGCTGCTTCGCATGACGAACGACGGTTTGGTCGCGTTCAACGAGACGGGTGGGCCTGCCGGCGCTCAACTGGTGCCCGACCTCGCGGTTTCGCTCCCGACGCCGACCGACGGCGGCAAGACCTACGTGTTTCGGCTGCGACCGAACATTCGCTACTCGACGGGCAAGGTGGTCGAGGCGTCCGACGTCAGAGCGACGTTCGAGCGGGACCTCTCGATCGGCGGCGCCCGATACTACGACGGGATCGTCGGCGCCTCGCGATGCAAGCACCGGCCCAAGACGTGCAGCCTCTCGAAAGGGATCGTCGCGAACGACGCCGCCCGAACCGTCAGCTTTCACCTCGTCGCGCCCGACCCGGACTTTCTCTACAAGCTCGCATTGCCGTTCGCGTACGTCCTCCCCGCCGGAACGCCCGCGCGCGAGATCGGCAGGGATCCACTCCCCGCGACGGGGCCGTATGTGATCGCGAGCTATCGACCACAGCGCCTCGTCGAGTTCGTCCGGAACCGGTCCTTCCACGAGTGGTCGAAGGCGGCGCAGCCGGACGGCTATCCGGACCGGATCCGCTTCGAGATGGTGGAGAGCCCCGACCGGGCGGTGAACGACGTGATCCACGGCCGGTCCGACGCGTTCGGCAGCATCGGCGGCACTCCGTCCCCGGAGGTGCTCGGCGCGTTGCGAACCCGCTTCGCGAGCCAGGTGCACTCGAACACGTACCAACGCGTCTTCGCCCTCTTCCTCAACACGCGCGTTCCACCCTTCGACAATCTCGCTGCGCGCAGGGCGCTGAACTACGCCGCGGACCGGGCCGCAGCCGTCCGAGTTGCCGGTGGACCCGAGGTCGCCCAGGCGACATGCCAGATCCTCCCTCCGAACTTCCCCGGCTACCGACCCTACTGCCCGTACAGCGTCGGCACCTCGGCCGACGGCCCCTGGACGGCACCCGACCTGGCGAAGGCACGCGCTCTGGTAGCGGCGTCCGGCACGAGGGGAATGAGGGTCACGTTCTGGTCCTGGGCGCCGCAGGCGAGCCTCGGCGCCTACGCGGTCAGGCTCCTGAGGTCGCTCGGCTACCGAGCGTCGCTGAAGGTGCTCAGCCGAACACGGTATTACTCCGTCGCCGACGACCCACGCACGAGGGCTCAGATCGGCTTCTTGGGCTGGACGTCCGACTATCCCGCCCCCTCCGGCTTCTTCGACGAGCTGCTCACGTGCGCCTCGCTCGTGCCCGGCCCTGGGAACTCGAACGCCTCCGAATTCTGCGATCCGCGCGTCGATCACGAGATCGAGCAAGCCCGAGCGGCGCAGGGAACGAGCCCGGGCGCCGCGCGTCGCCTGTGGCAGCGCGCGGAACGCGACACCGTCGACGAGGCGCCCTGGGTGCCGCTCGTCAGCCCCAAGATCGTCGACGTAGTCTCGAAGCGCGTCGGCAACTACCAGTACAACCCGATGTGGCAGATGCTGATCGACCAGCTCTGGGTTCGCTGAGCCGCGTGCGTCTCCACATGCCCATCGCTTTGTGAGGGGTCGGGATGCGCGGTTTCCTTCGCCATGACCGGATAGGTCCTCGGGTGTCCTCCCCAGAAGACACCAGAACGGCGCGTCCGGCACGTCGTCGAGCGGCATGACGTGGTCGCCCAACCGCCACGCCCGTCACCACACGTCGGAGTGGCCGCGGCAGCGCCCGGGCATCGCGGTCGTCTGCGAGGCGGCGGACGGGAGTCCGCCGCTCGCATCCGTGACCGAGCTGGGACCGGAGATGCGGCGCAAGCGACGGGCCGCTCTCAATCGCTTGATGGCGCAGGGGCGATGCGTGGCGCCGCCGCTCCTAGCACGTGAAAGTGCCGGAGATCTTCTCGGCGGGCGTGCCGAAGAGCTTGCTGCCGCGCTTCGAGCCTGAGAACGTCCCGGCACGGCGCCCGTGCGAGAGCACGATCTCGAGGTCGGGGTTGTCGTAGAGCCCCGCGCTGAACCCGGGCGCCTTCGCGGTCACCAGACCCTTGCGGTACACGCCGTCCTTGGCGACGACCGGGTCTGCGGTCGTGGCGGCGGGGTGCTTGCCCACGAGCAGGCCGAAGTACGGCTTGCTGCCGGTCGGGGACACGGTGCCGATGTTGACGACCACGTAGCGCGGGTAGACGTCGCACTCGCCGCCCTTGAACGTGACGGTCTTCCCGTTGCGGGTCACGTCTCCGCCTCGCTCGCTTCCCGCGGCGAGCGAGTCACCGAGCGAGAGGTAGTAGCGGGTGCCCTGCTCGTCGCCCGCCGGCGCACCCGAAGCGACCAGGAGCGCGGCGACGACCGCGGCGATCAGGGCGGAAAGCCGGACCTTCATCGGATCCTCCTTGGCTCTGACGGGAACGTCGAGCCGACCTGCTTCTCGACGCCTCGGAACAGAGGCTAGGAGGAACGGCGGTTGCGGCATCAGGGCGATCCCCGAACAATCCGCGTCGACGATCGGTGTGAGCCACGATCTCGCCCCGGCGCGCGGCGGCTCAGGGACGGCACCGATGCGAGGCCGACCCCGGCCCTGCCAGAGTTTGTCGCGATGGGGCGGACCGTGCTGATCGTCGACGACCACCCGGCATTCCGCTCGGCTGTGCGCGCGCTGCTCGAGGACGCCGGCTTCGACGTGGTCGGCGAGGCCGCCGACGGGGAGTCCGCGCTCGCATCCGTGACCGAGCTGCGGCCGGAGATGGTGTTGCTCGACGTCCAGCTCCCCGATCTCGACGGCTTCGCCGTCGCGGAGCGCCTTGGTGCGGACGGCGACCCGGTCGCGATCGTGCTCACCTCGAGTCGGGGCGTGACGTCGTTCAGGCGGCGGCTGGCGGCCAACCCGGACTGGCGGTTCATCTCCAAGAGCGAGCTTTCCGGCGAAGCGCTCGCGGCCGCCCTGCGCTGAGCCAGTGAGGCGACTCGCGCTCCTCCCGCTGGGGATCGCGTTCGGCGTCGCGGTCGAGTGGGCGTTCTACGACCCGGAGCTCGGCCCCGCGCTTACCGCGGCGGATCTGGCAGTGGGCTGCGTCCTGCTGACGTGCGGGACGATCGCGTGGGACCGCAAGGACGAGAGCCGCGTCGGCCCGCTGATGACGGTCGCCGGGGTGACCTGGTTCCTCGGCAACGTCGCGCGGCCGCTCCTCTACCTCCATCGCGGGCCGCTCGTGCACCTCCATCTCTCGTACCCGACGGGGAGGCTCCCTACCCGGCTCGCGCGGATCGTGGTCGCGGTCGCGTACGTGGACGCGGCGATCGAGCCGCTCGCCGTGAACGACTGGCTGACGCTCGTGCTCAGCAGCCTCGTCGCAGGCGCCGCGCTGCAGGTCTTCCTCCGGACGTCCGGCCCTGCGCGCAAGGCGGGGGGACCGGCGCTCGCCGCGGCGCTCGCGTTCGCGGGGGTGCTGGCGCTCGGCAGCGTGGCCCGTCTCACCGACAGCGTCGCCCGCACGACGGTGCTGTGGGCGTACGACGCGGTGATCGCCGCGATCGCCGTGGTGCTGCTCGTCGATCTCCTCCGCGGGCGCTGGACCGAGGCGGTCGTCACGGGGCTCGTCGTCGATCTCGGCGCCTCGGCGGACGCGGCAACGCTCCGCGGCAAGCTCGCCCGCGCACTCGGCGACCCCTCGCTCGTGGTCGGCTATCCCCTCGCCGAGACCGGGGAGCTCGTGGACGAGACCGGGCGGCCGGTCGAGCTGCCGCGGAGCGGCTCCGGGAGGACGGCGACGCCGATCGACCTCGACGGCGAGCGCCTCGCCGTCCTCGTGCACGACGACGCCCTGCTGGCCGACCGGCAGCTCGTTGCCTCCGTCGCCGCGACCGCGCGAGTCGCCGTCGCGACCGCTCGCCTGCAAGCCGAGGCACGGGCACGCGCCGACGAGCTCGAGGCGTCGCGCCGCCGCATCGTCGAGGCCGCCGACGCGCAGCGGCGCAAGCTCGAGCAGGAGTTGCGACGCGGCGCGGAGCGGCGGCTCGCCTCTGTCGCCGGCCTGGTCGCGGCGGCGCGCGCAGCCGCCCCGGACGACGGCGACCGGATCGCGACGGTCGAAGCCGAGCTCGACGACGCGCGACGCGAGCTCCGGGGCTTCGCGCTAGGCGTCCACCCGGCGGTGCTCACCGAGCAGGGACTCGTGCCTGCGCTGGCCGTGCTCGCCGAGCATTCGGTGCTTCCCGTCGACGTGCGGGGCGAGCTCGCGAGGCTCCCGGAGGTGGTCGAGGCGGCGCTCTACTTCGTGTGCAGCGAGGCGCTCGCCAACGTCGCGAAGCACGCAGCGGCGACCCGCGCGACGATCGAGGTCCGAGCCGAGGCGGGCCGGGTGTCCGTCACGATCGTCGACGACGGCAGCGGCGGAGCCGATCCCACTCGGGGCTCGGGGCTGCGCGGTCTCGCCGACCGGGTCGAGGCCCTGGGCGGGCGGCTCGCGGTGGAGAGCGAGCCCGGCACCGGGACACGGGTCACCGCCGAGATACCGGTTCCGGGCTAGCGGACGCGCGTGTACGGAGCGGTGAGGAACGCCAGTAGTGGCTCGCTTCCTGCGGCCGCCGAGAAGGTGAGCACCTCCCGGTAGATGCTCCACCGGAGCTCGTACGGTCGTCCGAGCTGGAGCGCGATCCCGGTGTCGAAGACGAACCGGATCACGTCGCCGCGCACCGTGTACGTCCCCACCGCCGACTTGCCGCTCCCCGGGTCGCCCTGGAAGCGAAGGCGACCGTTCGCGAACTCGACGGTGTGGTGCCCGCTGAGCGCCGTGGCATCCCTCGGGGCGATGCCCTCGGCGATCAGAGCAGCGCGGATCCACGTGGTCTCCCAGGTGCCTTCGAGCGCGGAGACGCCGGTCGCGGCTCCGGCCGTCGCCCGGGGGCAATCGAGGACGGCGAGGAGCGTGGGCGCCGTCTCGCGCTTCGTCGCCTCGATCTCGGCGAGTTGCCGCCCTACGCGCGCATTGCCCTCGAGCGCGGCGTAGACGGGCTGCACCGCGGCGCGCAGAGCCGCCCGGTCCCGGGCCGTGGCGGTCACGAACGAGAGCTGCGTGCACAGCTCGCCCACCGCCCTCGCTTCGTCCCGCTCGATCTGCTCGAGCTCGGGCGCGATCGCCTCGCGACCGGCGCGGCGCAGGACCTCCTGCTGCTCGCCGGTGAGCGCCTCGAAGGCCGTGCGGTTCATGACGATCGTGAACGGCTTCGGCCACAGAACGACGTTGGTCGTGAGCGCCTGCCGGTCGTAGTCGTTGAACGCGATCGTCGTGGGGTCGAGCTCGGCGCCATCCAGCCCGGCCAGGTCACCCGGCACGTAGGCCTTGGGCCTCGACCCGAGCGCGCGCAGCGTCTCGCCGGCGAGGGCCGCCGGTCGAAGCCCGATCGTGGCGCCCCGGTAGGCGTCCGACCCGAGCAGCGCCCGGGTGATCCCGAAAGGCCGCCGCAGCGGGCCGGGAAGGAGGGCGATGCCCACCACTCCGGCCTGCTCGACGCCGACGAGCATCTCCTCCGCGAGCGTGCTCTCGAGCACGCGCCGCTCGAGCTCGTAGCTGTCCACGAGGAACGGGGCCAGCAGCACCTCGAACGAGCCCACGCCCAACGTGTCCCACACGCGAGCGCCGACGATCCCGAGCTGCGCCTTCCCGTCGCGCACGTCCTCGAGCACGCCGCGCTCGAAGTCGACCTCCGTGCTCCGCCCGGCCGGGACGAGGTCGATTCGGAGCGAGCCCTGCGAGAGCCGCGCGACCGCCTCTGCGAACTCGGGCGCTCCCGACAGCACGACGTCGTCCTCGCTCTCGAGCGTCAGGACGAGGGGGTGCTCCTTCGAGGTGCCCCCGGCCTTGTCGCCTCCGGATCCGCCGCAGCCCGCGGCGACCGCGACGAGCGCGGCCGCCGCGAGGCCTCCCCACCGGGCGCCCCACCTCATGTGACGATTGTTGCGCGTTCCGCTGCCCCTAGCCAGCGCGCGTCCACGTGCCGCCCATGACCGCGCCGCGCTGCCTGCACGGATCGGTCTCGCCCGCGGGCTCGAGCGTCAGCGTGCCGTCGCTCACCGACCAGGTGTACGTCGCGTCCGGGCCCCACGGGTCGCAGATCGCGCCCTCCTCGGGATCGCCCGTCCACACGGGCCCGCGGATCGTGAGTGTCCGTGGCCCCGCGACGTAGTCGATCTTGACGTGCCTCCGAGGCTCCGGGCCGGTCACGCGGAGGTAGCGCTGGTCGATCGCGATCCGGTACGTCCCCGGCTGGGCGGTGACGCTTCGGTACAGGCGGTTCGGATCGGGCGGCGCCGCGGTGTCGAGGCGTCGCGTCCACGTTCCCGCAAGCGGTGCGGGCGGCGACGGCGGAGCGACCACCCGCGCCGTGACGGTCTTCTCGGCGCTCGTCCGTCCCCCGGCGACGATCGCCTTGCCGCGCACAGTGAAGCGATGCGTCCCGGGGCGGAGCCAGGTCGTGACGAGGTACCCCGTCCTCCGTGTACCCGAATCCTCGTCGCGCCCGTCGTCCCCGAACGTGTACGGCACCAGCCGGTTCGCGAAGAGGAGCTTGCCGTCGATCAGGAACTCGACCCCCGGGAACAGCACGGGGGCGGACGCGGACGCGACCCAGCGGATGCGGTGCGGCAGCACGGCCTTCCCGTCGAGGCTCGAGCGGATCGTCAAGAGTGGCTCGGATCTCTGCGGCGCGCCGGCCGCAGCGGGTCCTCCGCAGAGGATCGCCACACCGCTCGAACCGGCCACGACGAGAGTCAGTACACACCTTCGAAGCACCACTGTCCCTGCCACCTCCTTCTCAGCAGCCGACGCACTGGTCGGGCTTGTTGCCGGCGATCACCGTGCGGGTCAGCGTGAAGGCGATCGGGTCGCCGGAGAAGATATTGGCGCTGAAGATGCCGCCCCCCTGGGGCGTGATACCGGGTGCGGCTTCGAGCCGGTTGGCGGTGACGACGCTGTCGCTCACGGCCAACTCCGGCGGGCCGCCTCCGAAATCGATGTTCACGATGGCGCCTCCGATCGCCAAACCGAACGGCCCGCTGGCGGTTCCGCGATTGCCGACCAGGAGTGTCCGCTCGAGCGTCACGTGAGCGCTGAGGTTGCCGATGCCTCCGCCTGCGACGTTCACGGCGCCGGTCGCGCTTGCCGCTGCCATGACGTTGTGGCTGATGCTGCTCCTTCGGATCGTCGCCGTACCCTGCACCTCCAGGCCGCCGAAGACCGCGCCCGCCAGGAACCCGGAGGCCGGCGCCACGGTCGCGGTCACGCTGTTGCGATCGACGCGGCTGTCGACGAGCAGCAGCGTGCCGTCCACGTCCATGCCCCCCGCGACCGCCTGGGCGTCGCCGCCGAGGTTGCTCGACGTAACGACGTTGTCGCTGATCGACGTGCGCGTGATCCTGGCAACAGCCCCCGCCTCCAGCCGGATGCCGCCCGCCACCGCCTCCTGCTGGACGTCGGCCGGGAACGAGCTGGCAACCGCGGTCGACGCATCGACGGAGTTGCGGTCGACGACGCTGTCCTCGATGGACAGCGTTCCGCTGCTGAGCATCCCGCCTCCCTCGGCGAAGCGTCCGAACGGCGAGCTCACAGCCGCCCGGTTACCCGTCACGGAGCTGCGGACGAGCGTCAATGTGCCCTGTGGGTGGTTGTCGATGCCGCCGCCGGCCGCGGAGCTCGTGACCCCGGCGGAGCCAGCGACGTTGTCGGTGACGCGCGTATCCGTCAGGGTCAGCGTTCCGGAGTTGTCGACCCCCCCGCCCAGGGCGAAGGCGCACTGGTCGAACGGCACCGACCCGCACGGCGTCGGCCCCGGGAAGGTCGCGCTGGGGGCGGCGCGGTTGCCGCTGATGACGCTGTCGCTGATCGAGACGGTCGCACCGGTCGCATTGCCGGCTGCGAGCGGCGGGATGGCCACGCCCCCGCCCGCGGCGACTCCGGTGGAATCGTTCAGTCCGCCCGTGATCGTCACACGGCTGATCGAGACCGTCGGCTTGCTCACCCCGTCGCCGACGGTCACGACGGGGCCGCCACCCCGGATGACCGTCGACGCCGGGCTCGTGCCGATCAGCTCCACGTTTTTTGCGATCGTGATTCCGCCCGCGTAGGTTCCCGGGGCGAGCTTGATCGTGTCGCCGTCCTGGGCCGCGCCGATCGCCGCTTGGAGCGTCGCGAAGCATCCGGGCTTCGGGCCGCCGACGCAGAGATCGGCCGCAACCGCCGGCTGCGCCCCCAGGCTCGCGGCCAGGAGACCGACGGCTGCGCAGACGCCTGTCCAATACCTGTGTCCCATCGTGGAGCCCCCTTGTCCCCGCGGCAAAGGCCGCGCCGGTGGATGCGGCCGACGTTACGACTCGAAACCGCGGCCTCGCATCAGGGCGGGCGCTGCACTTCGCGCGCAGCGCGTCAGGGCTTCCCCCGATCTTCAGGGAACGCTCAGCGGACGCGCGTCGCCGGCTTGGCGGAGAGGCGCGGCCAGGTCGTCGCGGAGCTCGGCTCGAGCGCCAACGTGTTGCGGTAAACGCTCCACCGGTACTGGGTCGTCATGCCCGACGAGCAGGGGTCGGCCGTGCAGGTACGCATCACGAGTCGAATCTGGTCGCCGTCGACGCTGTACGTGCCCGTCACGGCCGCACGCTCCCCTCGGAACCGCCACCGTCCGTCCTCGAGCTCGAGCGTCGCGGAGCCGGAGTAGCTGGCCGCTTCGGCCGCCGACGCGCCCGCCGCGCGCATCTCCTCTTCGCTGACCGTGCTCCGCCAGCTTCCTTCGATCGCAGCCTCGTTCGTCGTGCCCGGACACCGGAGCACCCCCAGGTCCGCCTGCGCCGTTCCGCGCTGCGTGCGAATCGCATCGATGAGTTGCCTCGTCTGCGGGTCGCGCTCGAGCGCCGCGTACACGGGCGCGACGGCGGCCCGCAGCGCCACACGCTCGGACGCGGGCGCTGGCCGCAGCACCCCAGGGCTGCGACTGCAGACCGTCGACAATGCGTCCTTCTCCTCCCGCACGATACGCGCCGCTTCCGCCGGGACGGCCTCGCGTCCGGCGCGGCGGAGGATCTCCTGCTGCCCGGAGGTGAGCTTCGCGAACGCGGCGCGGTTGGCGAAGATCGTCTGCGGCCGCGGCCAGAGCACGACGTTCGCCGTGATCGCCGTCGCGCGCGGGTCGTACTTCGCATCGGCGATCGTCTTCAGATCGAGCTCCGCCCCGTCGAACCTCGCCTGACCGGACGTGTATCCCGTGACCCTTGCGCCGAGCGCCTCGAAGGTGGCGCGGGCGACATTGCCGAACTTGATCCCCATCGTCGCTCCCCGGTAGTCCTTCGGCCCGGCGAAGAACCGCGTCACGCCGATCGGCCGTCGCAGCGGGCCGGGGGTCAGCGCGAGACCGACCACTCCGGCGCGATCGAGACCCCGGAGCATTCTCGTGGCGAGCGGGCCCTGGAGCAGGCGCTTCTGCAGCTCGAGGTCGTCGACGAGGAGCGGTGCGACGAGAGCCTGCATGCTCGTCACGCCGAGGGTGTCCCAGACGCGCACGGCGACGCTCCCGAGCTGCGCCCTGCCCGTGCGGACGTCCTCGACCGTGAACCGCTCGTAGTTGCGCTGCGCGGTTCGCCCGAGCCGGATGTCGATCCGGATCGCGCCGGCGGAGAGCCGGTCGACCGCCTTCGCGTACTCCTCCGCGAACGGCGGATCGCCCGTGGCGAGCGTGAGCACGACGGCCTTGTCCGCGGGCTTCGGCTGCTCGGGCTGTCCGCCGGCCTTGTCGGCGCCGGAGCCCGCGCACGCCGAGGCGACGACGACGAGCGCGGCGGCGGCCACGGCGCAGACTGCCCGCCTGGCCATCACCGCTTGCCCGGGAGCGCCCAGCTCACCTGGTGCGCACCGGACCCGTCCGCGTTCATCACGAAGAACGCCCAGCGCGGCGTCGAGGGGTAGCGCTGGAACGCGAGCTTCCGGCCGTTGGGCGACCAGGAGAGCAGGGACTCCGTGCCCGCCTCCCGCGTCAACCGCTTGACGGCGGTCCCGTCGGCCTTCATGACGAACACCTCGCCGTCCTTCGTGTCTCGGGTGCTCACGAAGGCGATCCGCGACCCGTCCGGCGACCAGAGGAGGCCGTTGACTCCGCCGATTCCGGCGTCGTTCGCCGCGTTCCGCGTCAGGTTCCGGGGGTTGCTGCCGTCCGCGTTCATGGCGTAGATCTCGGCGTTGCCGTCACGGTTGGTGACGAAGGCGATCGTGCGTCCGTCGGGCGACCACTTCGGGTTGAACTCGTCGCTCGTCGGGCTCCGGACGAGGATCCGTTGCCCGCTCCCGTCGGCGTTCATGACGTAGAGCTCGCCGTTGCCGTCACGGTCCGAGCCGAACGTGATGCGGCGGCCGTCGGGAGACCACGAGCCGGGACTGTCGTGGGCTGGGTTGCGCGTCGGGTTGCGTGGTGAGCTGCCGTCGGCATTCATGATCCACAGGTCTCCGCCGGACGAGCGCTGGCTGTAGAAGAGAATCTGTCGCCCGTTCGGTGACCAGCTGGCGAAGCCGTCGAAGAACGGGCTGCGGGTCAGGCGGCGGACGGCCTTTCCGTTCGAGGTCATGCTGTAGAGCTCGGTGTCCTTGCTCTCGCGATTGCTCGCGAGGACGATCGTCCACGGCCTCGCCGAGGGGCCCGCGGCCGTCGTACCGGCCAGCGCCGCGAGCACGAAGAGGCCGGCGATCGTGAGAACGATGATCGGGGTGCGCTGCATGGCGTTCCTCTCCCGTCTGATCGGCTCAGATGATTGTCCTACGCAGACAGGTAGTCGCACAGCCCGGCCACGTCGCCCGAGAACTGCTGGTGCGGGCCCGCGGTGTGGACGACCGTCGGTGGATCCGTCGAGACGTCCATCGCGATGTTCCCTGCGTCGAGCAGGACGTTGCCGCGGCCCGGAACCTGGACGTTGTAGACGGTTCCGACGACCCTCACGAGCGTCGTCGTCTCGTCGATGAAGATCATCGCGCTGAAGTTGCTCGTCAGCACGTTCCCGTTCGCCGTCAGCGTCGCGACGCCGTGCCGCTGGATTCGAAGGCTCGTTGGGGAGAACTCGATGAAGGTGTCCCGCTCCTCGTTGTGCTGGGTGATGGTGATCCCGGGACACGTCGACGAGTCCTCGAACGTGAAGCTCTCGGAGAATGTGGACTTCGCCGGCGGAGCGGCTGCTGCCGTCGACACGACGAAGGCCAGTGCTGACACCGCCACTGTGGCCACTGCCAAGAACCTGCGCATGACACTCCCTTCCGCGGATCGCTTGCTCCTCGACGGTAGGCGGGAGCCTTTGGCGGGGCGTCGGGGCTAGGCCCGGACTTCGGCGCTCCTCATCAGGGAGCGCCCTGATTGGACGCGCGCCGCCCGCGTGAGACGATTTCGGCATGGGCCGAAGGGCAGTCGTGCTCGGGATCGCGGCTCTCGGACTCGCGTTGGGGGCGTTCTCGCTTCGTGTCGCGCGCGACCATCCCGGCTACTGGTTCGCAGGCGACTCGGCAGTCGGCGCCGTCGCGCTCCTCGGCGCGGGCTGGGCGATTCTCGCCTGCGGCCTCGCCGTCTGCTTGCGGGGGGTGCGGCCGGCCGGGCTCCTGCTCGTCGCGACCGGGCTCGCGTGGTTCCTACCCGAGTGGAACAACCCCGGCGTACGCTCGGCCCTCGCGTTCACGATGGGGCTTTGCCTGTACGCAGCGTGCCCACCGCTCGCCGCGCACGCGCTGTTCGCGTATCCACGTGGGAAGCTCGCCTCGCCCACGGAGCGTGCGGGCGTGGCGATCTCGTACGTCGGCGGGGTGCTCGTGCTGGGCGTCCTGCCAGCGCTGTTCTTCGACCCCCGGGCCGAGGGGTGCGGGGCATGCCCGCCCAACCTCGTGCTCGTCGCCGACCGTGCGGAGCTCGCCGACGACCTCACCCACGTCGGCGTCTATCTCGGGCTCGGTTGGGCCGTCGCCCTCGTGACGCTCGGTGCGGTCAGGCTGGCACGAGGATCTGCCGCGAACCGGCCGGTGATGGCCGCCGGGGTTGCGTACCTGGGCTGCGTGGCGGCCACCTTCGCCCTCTCGCTCGACCGCGGCGCGATCTCGAACGGCACGGCGGAGCGGCGGCTGTGGCTCGGAGAGGCCGCCGCCCTCGTCGCGGTTGCGCTCGCGATCGCCTGGAGCTGGCTCCGGGGGCGGCGCGCCCGTTCGGCCGTCGCTCGGCTGGTCGTCGACCTGGCGCAGTCGCCGCCGCCCGGAGGACTACGCGACGCGCTCGCGGGGATCGTAGGCGACCCCGGTCTCGTCCTCGTCTACCCGGTCGCGCCGGGCCGTCTCGTGGACGCGCGCGGCATCCCGGCCAAGCCGGCGCCCGGCCAGCAGCGCACGAGCCTCATCCGCGAAAGAAACGTCGTCGCAGTGCTCGGGCACGCGCCGGGTCTGCTCGACGACGAGCAACTCGTGGATGAGGTGACGGCGGCGTCGCGCCTGGCGCTGGAGAACGAGCGACTGCAGGCGGAGGTGCGCGCCCGCGTCGAGGAGCTGCGCGCCTCGCGCGCGCGCATCGTCGAGGCGGGCGACGCGGAGCGGAAGCGGCTCGAGCGCGACCTGCACGACGGCGCGCAGCAGCGGCTCGTCGGGCTGGCGCTCTCGCTCCGGCTCCTGTGCTCGCGCCTCGCGATCCCCGAGCTCGAGCGGGCCGAGGCCGAGCTGCGGCTGGCGGTCGAAGAGCTGCGCGAGCTCGCGCACGGCATCTTCCCGGCCGTGCTCGTCGACGAAGGCTTCGCGGCCGCGGTGGAAGCGCTCGCGGAGGACACGCGCGTCCTTGTCCACATCGAAGGGCTCCCCGAGGGACGCCTGCCCGCCGCGGTCGAGACCGCGGCCTACACGGTCGTCGCCGCCGGGGCCGACGCGGCCCGCTCTCGGCTGGTGGTCGGCGCGACCGTGACTGAAGGCGTCCTCGCAGTCGACCTCGAGACTGACGCGATCGAGGGGCTCGACACCGTTGGGCTCGAGGATCGCCTGGGCGCGCTCGACGGCCGACTCGCGGTCGGGCCTGGAGCCGACGGGCGGAGCTGGATCCACGCGGAGCTGCCGTGCGCGTCGTGATCGCCGATGACGAGACGTTGCTCCGCGAGGGCCTCGCACGCCTCCTCGCCGACGCCGACATCCAGGTCGTCGGCAAGGCCGGTACTGCTGCGGAGCTCCTGCGGAAGGTCGAGCTCACCCGTCCCGACGTCGCGCTCGTCGACGTCAAGATGCCGCCCACGCACACCGACGAGGGGCTCGTGGCCGCCGCGACGATCCGCGAATCGCGACCGGAGGTGGGCGTGCTCGTGCTCTCGCACTACGTCGAGTCCCGGTACGCAATGCGGCTGCTCGAGGAGCACCCCGCGCGGTCGGGCTACCTGCTCAAGGAGCGGGTGTCGGACCTCGCCGTGCTCCTCGATGCGCTCCAGCGCATCGTCGACGGCGAATGCGTGCTCGACCCGACGATCGTCGCCCGGCTGGTCGGCCGAGCACGTGAGGAGGGGCCGCTCGACGAGCTCACCGACCGCGAGCGCGAGGTGCTCGCGCTGATGGCCGAGGGACACTCGAACCGCGGCATCTGCAAGCAGCTCGTCCTCAGCCCGAAGACGGTCGACACGCACGTCCGCCACATCCTGCTCAAGCTGGGGATCGGCGAGACGTCCGACTACCACCGGCGCGTGCTGGCGGTGCTCGCCTACCTCCGCGGCTGACGCCGCGCCGGGTCCTGTGCCTCACTGCGAGAACCGCGCGCCGTAGCCCATCAGCGGCACCTCGGCGGCCTGGCCGCGCGGTATGCGTTACAACGCGCCGCGAGGGGTCGCATCCGTTTCGCCGATCCGCGTCCCAAACGCCGACCGCGCCGGGAAGACCCGCGAAGCAATCACGCGCATCGCCCCAGACCTGACCCGAATCTCTACATGCCCATCGAGTGGTACCCGGCGTCGACGTACAGCGTCGTGCCGGAGACGTTCTTCGCGTCGTCCGAGAGGAGGTACGCCGCTGCGGCGCCGCAGTCGGTCGCCTCGATGTGGCGTCGCAGCGGCGCCCGCTCGACGAACATCTCCTCCATGGTCGTGAACCCTGCGATCGAGCGGGCGGCGAGCGTTCGCACCGGCCCGGCGGAGATCGCGTTGACGCGGATCCCGTGCTCGCCGAGATCCCACGCGAGGTAGCGCATCGACGCGTCGAGGGTCGCCTTCGCCACGCCCATCACGTTGTAGTGGGGC
>Ga0075428_100000988_pt1 | contig 30106 bp, 18 predicted proteins | sample RhiMetdeltSRZDD2_FD_75291 | JGI IMG/M metagenome (GOLD analysis project Ga0075428, IMG submission 75291) | Populus rhizosphere microbial communities from Tennessee, USA - Rhizosphere MetaG P. deltoides SRZDD2 | ecosystem: Host-associated > Plants > Roots > Rhizosphere > Soil | place: USA... | reverse complement strand
TTCAAAACCATTGTCCGCGAAAGCATTGTGCTCAGCCTCGCCGAGAACGTCCGGCTTGACGTGGAGTTGCCGGTGGGCGAGACGTCTGAAACCGTTGAAGTGCGTGGAGAAATCGCTGCAGTGCAAGCGGAGAGCTCTTCCCTGGGCCAGGTCCTTCAGCAATCGACGATTGAGAATTTACCGCTGAAAGGCCACAGCAGCCTGTTCATGTTCACCCTCGCCACAGGTGTGGTCAACAACCGCTACGGCGAAGACACGCGCCCCAACGACACCGTCACGAACATCCTCTACTCGGCCAACGGCTCGCCGCCAGCTTCAGGCGACGTTTCCGTGGATGGCGTTTCGAGCACCGTCAACGTCAACCGCGGAACGGCTCTGTCGCCGTGGGTTCCCTCTGTCGATGCCGTAGCTGAGTTCAAGTTGCAGACCGGCACGCTACCTGCCGAATACGGACGCTCCGGCGGCAGCATCATGAACATCGTGATCAAGTCAGGCACCAACAATTTGCACGGGTCGGTCTATGAGTTTTTTCGCAACTCTGCTCTGGACGCCAATCTGTTCTTTCCGCGCGGCCGCGGTCAAAAACTCGCGGCTTTCGGAGCAAACACCTTTGGCGCCAGTGTGGGCGGTCCGGTCATGCTCCCAAAGCTAGTCAACGGCAAAAACCACACGTTCTTCTTCTTCAACTATGAAGGCGCCCGCGAAGGCAACGGCCTCAGCAACACTAGCAGCGTTCCCACCGCCAGAATGCGGGCTGGCGATTTTTCGGAAGTTCCCTTCCCCATCTACAACCCGTTCTCCGTTCGCCCGGTGAACGGCGTGCCGACGCGCGATCCGTTTCCGAACAACATCATTCCAGTCGAGCTGCAAGATCCAGTCGCCAAGCGCATCATGAGTTTCTTTCCCGCGCCCAATACCACCGGCCCGGATGCGGCCACGCCATGGGTTCAGAACTTTGTTTTCTCCGGGAAGTGGCCTCGCAACTACAACGCCATCGTGGCCAAGGTGGATCACAACTTCAGCCAGAATCACCAGATGTTCGCTCGCGTCAACTATGGCACAGCGCTGCTGGTGTTTCCGCATCAGTTTGAGGGCGTCGCTACTCCCGGCCGAAACGTAGTGAATCGTCCTCACTTCGGCGTCGCTCTCAATGACACTTACACTTTAACGCCGAGGAACATTCTGGACCTGCGGCTCGGCTATGCACGCGGCATGGAGCGCAACCGGCCCTGGTCCGATGGGTTCGACCTAACTTCGCTAGGCTTCCCGTCCTCTTATGAGAACCTGGTTCAAAGTCGTGCGTTTCCCACCATCAGCGTCACCGGCTTTCAGGGTCTGGCTGGCAGCCCCTATGTCGAGCAGCCGGGTGATACCTGGTCACTGCAGGGAAGCATTTCGATGCAGCGGGGCAAGCATCTGTTCAAGACCGGCGGCGAGGGCCGTTTGATCCGCGGGAATTTCTTCAGCAACAACGGTCCTTCCGGTACCTTCAGCTTCGGCGTAAACCAGTCCGGTGGTCCGCGTGCCGACCAGCCGTCCAACGGCACCGGCTTTTCCATGGCCTCGCTGTTGCTGGGCTACGGCAGCGGCTTCGTTGATTTCAACTCAGCGGTCTCCATCCAGAATTTGTACTCCGCGTTTTACTTTCAAGATGACTTTCGCGTCACTCCCAAGTTGACCCTTAACCTGGGCCTGCGCTGGGAGTACGACTCGCCGCGCACAGAGCGCTATGACCGGACGACGCGCGGTTTTGCCTACAATGCTCCCAACCCGCTTCAAGTTCCAGGCCTGAACCTGCGTGGCGGTCTGCTCTATGCAGGTGGAGAACAGCCGCGCGGCTTGTACGATCCCGACCAGAACAACTTTGCGCCGAGAGTTGGCTTCGCCTACAGCGTTTCAAGGGGAACCGTTGTTCGCGGAGGATACGCGTTGAGTTACATCCCGGTGGTGGGCTCTGTAGAACCGACGGGTTTCAGTAATCAGACGCCCCTGGTTAGCTCGACAGATGGAGGCATTACGCCGCTAGATCTGCTGCGCAATCCCTTCCCTAATGGCTTGCTACCGCCCATCGGCAGCTCACAGGGGCTGTTGACGCTGGTAGGACAGGGCCTGACCTTCGTCGAGCCCACTGATCGCGTGCCACGACTGCACAACTGGCATTTGGATTTCCAGCGCGAGCTGCCCCGGGGTATCCTGGTGGACGCCGCTTACGTTGGCAGCCGCGGCATTGGCATCTTTGGCGTGCCGCCTGGGTTTGCCACCACCAATCCGCAGGAGATCAACCAGCTCGATCCCTCCTATCTTTCCATGGGCTCGGCGCTCACGCAGACTGTGCCCAACCCGTTCCGCGGCATCATAACCGTCGGCGCGTTGAGCGGGACCACGGTGCAGCGCCAGCAACTGTTGCGGCCGTATCCGCAGTTTCTCAACATCCGCCGCCAGAACGCTGCTAACGGGAACAGCGTTTACCACTCCGGCCAGCTTCGGATTGAGAAACGCATGGCTTCCGGCGTGAACGCTCTGGTCTCCTATACCTGGTCCAAGAACCTCACGGATGTTCATCCGCCACAGAACTTCTACGACCGGCATTTGGACCGGGCAGTCGCTGAATTTGACGTACCGCACCGCCTCACGATCGCCGCTGGCTGGCAGTTGCCCTTTGGCGCCGGCCGCCGCTTCTTTAACAAGGCTTCGCGCGGGCTCGACCTCGCCATCGGCGGCTGGCAAATGTCCACGTTTTGCACTTTCCAGTCGGGCTTCGCCATGTCGTTCTCGAATGCCCGCCAAGGCCTGTTCGCGGCTGGCGCCGGCTCGCAGCGGCCTAACGTGATTGGAGACCCCATGGAAGGCATCTCCGGCAACCATAACGATCGGCTGGGCCGCTACTTCAACACAGCGGCTTTCGCCCAGCCAGCCGACTTCACTTTCGGCAGTGCCTCAGCCCGTCTGGATTCCGTGCGCAACCCGGGCATGAACAATATCAACCTGACGCTGTCGAAAGACTTTGCTGTCACCGAGCGCGTCAAGGTTCAGTTCCGGGCATCGTCTTACAATCTTATGAACCACCCGGTATTTTCCGGACCCAACACGACGTTCGGCGATGCCAGCTTCGGCCGAGTCTTCAACCAGGCCAACCTCAGCCGGCAAACGGAGTTCGCCTTGAAGATCGTGTTCTGAGTGCTCTGCTTGGCTTACTTGAGGCAGACCCCATCGCGACGGAAACACGTGTGGGAAAGGAGTCCCGCGCCGTGGCAGCAGCCAGCGGCTCCTGCCACGAGGGAGCCTCTATTAATTAATAGCTTCCCGAGCTGGGTGGCCTTCCCGGAAAGTCGGCCGGGGTCGGGCGACCCGGCCTACAAAGATCCTTAGGCCGCCCGCCGTCACGCGGCGGTTCTGCCATGGCAAGGACCCTGGGCGCTTTGCTCGGGTAGCGGTTCCAGCCCGGTCTGACCCGACGACGACTGACGTTAGGGAAATGTTCTCTTCGAGAATGGTCTTTCGCGAGCGTCGAAGAATGTCCTATTCGCCCTCTTCGACTCAGTCCCGTCCGTTAGACTAGCTGCCTGACGAATGCCTCTGGCGGCTTAGCAACACTTGATGACGGAAGCGCCGCCACATTGCCAGGGTAAATATCCATTCGGAATAGAAGCAAGCCAATGCCTGAATTGAACTCTGGGAGGATGGAGGAGAGCTTAATGACATTCTCTTGTGGACGTCAGATGGAATCGACGAGGCTGGAGAAGGCAGGAAAGATAGGTCGTTTTTCCAACACGACAAAAGTCCGGTCTTTATGGAAATCTGTTCATATAAGGCTCTATAGTGTCTACATCGCTAAATCACGAAATGGTTTAAGCAGGACTGAGGAACAGTAACTGGCACGAATATTTCTTCGCTTCCTGTTGGGGTGATTCGGCATTAGTGGTGTCGACGGCCCGGGATTTCCCCAGCGCCAGGGGCTTCCGCACGGTCTGGGGAGTGGCAGTAAGTATGATGGGATGCTCCCATCGAAGGAGGACATTATGTTTCGCGCTTACGTCAGAATCTGTGTTCTCTGCGGTGCTTTTGCTTGTAGCCTCTTCGCGCAAGGCGGCGAGTCTACGCAAATTCTGGGAACCGTCGAGGACACTTCTGGAGCCGTCATACCCGGCGTGACCGTGACCATCACACATGTTGCCACCAGCCAGCAGCGTCAGATCGCCACGGGGGAGTCGGGCAACTATGTGTTCACGAACATCAACCCCGGCACCTACACGGTGCGGGCGGAAAAGCAAGGCTTTAAGTCCGAGGTCCGCAGCGATCTCATCCTACAGCTGAACCAGAAAGCGCGCGTCGACATGAAGCTGAGTATCGGTGAGGTTTCTGAAACGGTCGAGGTCAGTGCGCGAGGGGTGATTTTGAGCACCGATGATGCCACTCTCGGCAACGTCGTCGAGCAGCAGCGTATCACGGACCTGCCGCTGAACGGGCGCAATTTCGCGAACCTCGCAGGGCTGATGCCGGGCGTGATAAAGGGCATCTCGTCGAACACCAATCAGTACGGCCGCAGGGATACGGCGATCGCGGTCAGCGCAAACGGAATGCGCGAGAACCAGGGCCAGGTGCTTTATGACGGCGTGAGCACCGCGTGGAACATTAATAACGCCACCTTCTTTAAAGCGTCGATTGAGGCGATTCAGGAGTTCAAGGTCCACGCGGGAACGTACTCTGCCGAGTATGGGCACAATGCGGGGGCGCAGGTCGAGATTCTGACGCGGGCCGGGACCAATCAGCTGCACGGAGCGCTCTTCGAATTTCTGCGCAATGATAATTTCGATGCGCGCAACTACTTTCGCCCGCGGCCGCTGAGCAAAGACATTCTGCAGCGGAATCAGTTTGGATTTGTTCTCAGTGGGCCCGTGTGGATACCGAAGATCTACAACGGCCGCGACAAAACGTTCTGGATGGTGAACTACGAAGGCCAGCGTGAGAAACAGGAAGTAGCGTCCATTGCTTCCGTGGCGCCCGATGCGTTCCGCACCGGTGATTTCTCTGCCATCAGCACGCCGCTGCGGGACCCGCTTGGCGGCACGTTCGCCGGCAATCGGATTCCAGCGGACCGCTTGAGCCCGATTTCACTGCGATACCTCGAGATCTACCCCCGCCCGAATCTGCCTGGCCTGGCATCGAACCTGGCGGGGGTCGAGCAACAGATCAACAACATCAACCAGCTATTCGCACGAGGTGACCACAATATCGGCAACAATGACAAGTTGTTCGGGCGCGTAGCGACCTTCAGATTCAATTTTCCGACAATTCCGATCAACTACTTCTCACCCGTCAACAGCCGCATCACTGCGAACAACGTGGTGATCAGCGAGACTCACATCTTCAGCCCGACGGTGATCAACGACGCGAAGATTGGCTTCAACCGGAACTGGATCCTTCGTAGCAATCTACGCACGAACACAAACTTCAATCCAGAGTCTATCGGCCTCACCGGGATCCGCGCGGGCCTTCCCCCTAACGATCGCCCGCTGAACCCGCTTGAAACCGGCTACGTGCCCATGAACCTTACCGGCTATCTCACGATCGGAGACGGCGACCTGCTGCCCGATTTTAATATCAGCGAAACCTGGCAGATTGTTGACAGCGTGACATGGACGAAGGGCGTTCACACCTTCAAAGCAGGTATTGACTTCCGCCGCTTACGAATGGACCGCGCCGGAGCCAACGTGCCACGCGGTGCGTTTACGTTCAACGGCGAGATTACCGGGAACCCTGTCGCGGATTTCATGATTGGCTATGCCGGTCAATCGCAGTCGCCCGAAGGGATCCTGCCCGTGGAGTTCCGCCAGCAGACCTACTCCTGGTATGTCCAGGACGAATGGAAAGCGAGCCGCAAGCTGACGCTCAGTCTGGGGCTGCGGTACGATTTCGTCGGCACCGTTGAGGAAAAGAACGGCATCCAGCGAGCGCTGAGACTGGACCGGCCTGGCGGATACCTGTACCCTGAGACTCCCGCGCCAGTGACAGGCCGCGAGCCGATTCCGCTCTACCCGGCGGAGAAGAACCGCTTCTGGCCGCGCGTCGGGATTGCGTATCGGCCCGCCGAAGGGTGGGTGGTCCGCATGGGCGGCGGCGTGTTCAACAACGCCAACCAGATCAATAATCTGACTGTGTTCTCGGACCCTGAACGACGCGCTTCGAACAACTATTTCTGGAATCCGCAGAACTATATCACCTTCGCGAATCCATTCCCGCCGTCGGGCGTGGCGGCGATTCCGCCGATCAACGTAGTCTATATTTCGCACGACCGTGTCAACGCTTACAACGTGCAATGGAGCTCCTCGGTGCAACGCCAGGTTTCGGAATCCACAGTGCTCGAACTTGCCTACGTGGGCAGCCAGGCATCGCATCTGGACAACAGCCGCAGCCTGAACGACGCGCCTCCTGGATCTATCCCTCTTCAAGCGAACCGGCCATATCCTCGTTGGGGCACCATCCGTTATCTGGCGAGTGATGCCAAATCCTACTACCAGTCAATGCAAGTGCGTGGGGAGCGGCGCTTTTCGCGCGGCTTCTCGTTCCTTTCCAGCTACACCTGGGCGCACAATATCGATCAGGCCTACGGCACCAACGAATCGCTGCCATTTACTCCAGGCGGCGCGCAGAATCAGAATTGCTTTGCATGCGAACGGGCCAACTCTGGCTTCGACTACCGCCACCGCTTCGTCACCAGCTTCCTATGGAACATCCCCGCGCCAGCGGAGTGGCGGGGCCCGCTGGCTTTCATTTTTAAGAATTGGAGCTTCAACGGGATCGTCACGTACCAGTCGGGATTCCCCTTCACGGTTACTCAGTCCGGAAATACCCAGAACACCGGTGCCGGGACACAGCGCCCGGACCACGTGGCTGGGCAAGATCCTGAACTCGACAACCCCAATCCGGTGCGCTGGTTTAACACGAACGCGTTTATACGGGTGACAAACAAGTACGGCAACGTAGGGCGCAACACGCTGCGGCAGCCAGGCATGAAGCTGTGGGACATCGGCCTGTTCAAGGAATTCCCGGTGACTGAGCGGCAGCGGGTCCAGTTCCGATGGGAAGCATTCAACCTTTGGAACACGCCGCAATTCCGTGCGCCGAACGCGCAGTTAGGCACGCCAACGTTCGGCCAGATCACCTCCACATGGCTCGATAACCGGCAGATGCAATTCGCGTTGAAGTATCTTTTCTAAGATTCTATGCGAACTCTCACCCTTCTGCTCTGCGCACTGCTGCTCTGCGCGATTCCCGCCTTCGCGCAGCAGTACGACCTGCTTCTGAAAGGCGGCCATGTCATCGATCCGAAAAACGACGTCAACGCCGTCCGCGACGTCGCAATAAAAGGGGGCCGAGTAGCAGCGGTTGGCCCGAATATTGCCGAATCGCAAGCCGGCAAGGTGATTGACGCATCAGGCCTGTATGTGACGCCAGGCCTGATCGACATACACGCTCATGTCTTCGCCGGAAACCGCCCCGGCAGCACTAGTGGAGGCCAGTCGAGTTTCTACCCGGATCACCTCAGCTTCCGGACCGGGGTGACGACCATGGTCGACCCCGGCTCTTCCGGGTGGCGCGAGTTTCCCGAGTTCCGCCGCACCATCATTGAGCGCGCGCGCACCCGCATACTTGCCATGCTCAACATCGCCGGCGTCGGCATCCTTGCCTATGAGCTCGAGCAGAATGTCAACGATCTCAATCCCGAACTTACGGCCAAAATGGCCAAGGAGCATAAGGACGTTGTGGTCGGCATCAAGAGCGCGCACTGGTGGGCGCCGAACTACATCTCCGTCGAGCGCGCGGTTGAGGCGGGAAAGCTCGCGAGCCTTCCTGTGATGGTGGACTTCGGCTATTTCCTACCGGAACGGCCCTACTCGCGCATGGTGACCGAGATCCTGCGGCCCGGCGACATGAGCACGCACTGTTTTCGCTGGCCGTCGCCGCTGCTGGACGCAGATGGTAAGCCTGCCGAGTTCCTGCTCCAGGCCCGCAAGCGCGGTGTCAAGTTTGATGTCGGACACGGCGGCGGCAGCTTCCATTTCCGTCTGGCCGCACCGCTGGTGAAAGCCGGTTTCTATCCGGACTCCATTTCCACGGACATGCACACGCAGTCCATGAACCACGCCATGCAGGACATGCCGACGACGATGTCCAAGTTCCTGGCGATGGGCATGCCGCTTGTAGAAGTAGTGCGTGCGTCAACCACGAATCCCGCGACGCAGGTCAAGCATCCCGAGCTAGGTCAGATCGCGGTAGGATCTGAGGCTGACATCGCAGTGTTTCGTCTCGAGAAGGGGACTTTCGGTTTTGCCGATGTGATTGGCGGACGGATCGAAGGCAACCAGAGGCTGGAATGCGAGATGACGCTCCGTACAGGCAGGATTATGTACGATCTTAACGCGCGCGCGGCTGTGCCTTGGGGCACAGGTGATCTTAAGTATCCGGTGAAGTAAGCTGGGTAGAACGAACCGATCCGGACCGGTAGAACAAGACGATGACTATGTCTAGCACCTTGCTCGACCGCGACAATTTCTTGCGAGATGCAGAGAAACGGCGCGACCATTGATCATGCGCGGTTTACGTTGCCAAGAAAGTGGTTCTCACAAGGCGGCTCCTTATTCCTCATCGGTTTTCGGAGTTCTGGCGCTCGGGCGCGTCGATCCGCTTGTGGCACTCCGACTGGAATCGTGAGAACAAGGGCTCGCTCATCCCGCTTTTGTCCAAAGTTGCACCCGATCACTTCTTAGAGGGATCACCTGCCGAAAACGCGAGGCATTGGAAGTTCTCCGGTAGTCGCCTAGCATTACGAATTGTGCTCGAAAAACGGCCTTCTCGGAATGTAGGAGTCCTCCGCTCCGAGCGGATTACGGGCCACTCGGAAGTTGGCCGTCCTATGGCCGACAGCGGATTCGTCCTCGCTAACGTCGTAGCGTTTACCGATCTGGCTTAGTGGTCGTATAGTTGTCTAACGGGAAACTGACCCACTACCACGTCGTGGCAGTGAGTGGCAGGGAGAGCAAAACATGCTAATCTGCAGCTGGAGCACGTGATCAGGTAGGAGGGGTAATCTTTCCGGCGGTTCCAGATAGGCATTCTGACAACATGGATACTGAAGTCACAAAAGCAAACGAGGCCAAGACACAAGCCGGGAATTACTTTGTCTCGAATTATCCTCCGTATTCGTTTTGGACCCAGGATCGTGTGGCCGAAGCATTCGAGGCCCTGGATCGCATACCCGCACCGAACACTCCATTGGGAGTGTATCTGCACATTCCTTTTTGCCGGAAGCGATGCCGTTTCTGCTATTTCAAGGTTTACACGGAAAAGGATGCAAACGAGATTGAGAACTACCTGAGCGCGGCTAACCGCGAGCTGGAGCTGTATTGCAGGGAGCCTTTCATTGGCGGGCGGAAGCCTACGTTCATCTACTTTGGCGGAGGCACGCCCTCCTACATCTCGTCACGCCAGCTCTCGGGATTGACCCGCCGCATGAAAGAGCTCCTTCCCTGGGACGAGGCGCAAGAAGTCACTTTCGAATGTGAGCCTGGGACGCTGACCGAGACCAAGCTCAAAGTGATTCGAGAAATCGGCGTCACACGCTTGAGCCTGGGTATTGAGAATTTTGACGATCATATTCTCGAGATCAACGGCCGGGCGCACGGTTCCAAGGAAATCGATCGCGCCTATCATTTCGCGCGATCGGTCGGATTTCCACAGATCAATATTGATCTTATTGCCGGTATGGTTGGCGAGACGTCAGAGAACTGGCAGGAGTGCGTGCGAAAGACGATTAATCTCGCTCCCGACAGCATCACCATCTATCAGATGGAGATTCCTTTTAATACAACCATCTTTAAGGAAATGAAGGCTGGCGGTGAGACCGTTGCTCCGGTGGCTGACTGGGAAACGAAACGTCAGTGGGTGCGGGACGCCTTCGCAGAACTGGAACGGGCGGGTTATCACGTGGGCAGCGCCTACACTGCCGTGAAAGATCCATCGAAGACGCGCTTTGTCTATCGCGATCTCTTGTGGAGCGGGGCGGATCTGATCGGGTTGGGAGTGGCTTCGTTTTCACACATCGGTGGGACGCACTTCCAGAACCAGCACGACTGGACTCCTTACCTCGCTCGGCTGGAGGAAGGAAAGCTTCCCATTTACCGAGCCCTCACTCCCTCGCATGAAGAACGCATGATTCGCGAGTTCATTCTGCAGATGAAGCTCGGCCATGTCAGCCGCGACTACTTCCGCAGGAAGTTTGGTATCGATCCTCAGGAACGGTTCGCACCGAGCCTTGGAAAGCTGCACAAACAGGGCTTTCTCACGTTTGACAACGGCAGCTTGCGGCTCAATCGCGACGCGCTTCTCCAAGTCGACAAGCTGCTACACGAGTTCTTCCTCCCCCAACATCGCAACGCTCGCTATGCCTGAGAGGTTCAATCACTAGCCACGGCAGAGACGGGAGAGTTTCTTCGAGGACCAGCCAGTCGTCGGTGCTTCAGGACCTCGTGGTTGGCGTCGTTTGGGCACAATGCAGTCGCATTCGTCGTTTGTCTTGGTGAGGAAACAATGGAAGAACATAGCGTCTTATTTCTGTTTCGCTCTGCGTTTCCCCGTCTCTGTTATGTTGAACTGCGGGTTTTAGGATGAACCAACCAGAAAGCCTGCTGGACCCGTTGGATCAGTTCTATCTTGTGTCTGGTGTCCCTGTTCCAGAGGCGACCAAAATTGAGGCTGAGTGCATTCCCGAGCCCTATCGCAATCTTCTAGTTCACGAGAATGACATGACACCCACACTGGAAGCCGCGTATCGGCAACGCATCCACATCCGAATGATATCTCGGAAGGTGGAAGATGATGTGTTGTTGCGGCAAGTAGTGCTTGTCCTGGACAGCGATGAGCGGCCTGTCGAGTTCGGCGCAATTCGTATTCAGTTGAATCAGTTGCCGCCAGAGGCTCGCCAACTCGTTCTTGACAGCAAGTTGCCGCTGGGAAGGTTGCTGCAGGATTTCTTCATCCAGCACAGCAGTCAGCCCGTGGCTTACTTTGAGGTAAACGCCGACGAACGGATTGGTGAAGCGCTTCAGACACCCAGCCGGCAGCGACTTTACGGGCGTCGCAACAAGTTGCTGATGCCTTCGGGTGAAGTGCTTGCAGAAGTCGTGGAGATCCTGCCGCCTTCCAAATAGGATCCCGACGTAGAGCCAGAGATATCTGGAGAGCCTATGGCTTACGAATTCAAACTGACCCGGCAAATCGATTTCGCTGAGACAGACATGGCCGGCATCATGCATTTTTCAAACTTCTTCCGGTTCATGGAGGCGGCGGAGACTGCATTTTTTCGTTCGCTCGGCCACTCGATCTATCCAAAGGATTTTCACACGGTAGGTTGGCCACGAGTGCATGCCGATTGCGACTTCAAGCGACCTTTGCGCTTTGAAGACCTGGTAGAGATTCACTTGCTGGTGCGGGCAAAAGGAGAAAAGTCTCTGACGTACACTTTCATCTTCCGCAAGCTGAACGATGCTCCAGTGAGGGAGGTTGCCCGTGGAAGTGTCGTCGCTGCCTGCGTGTCGCGTGACAAATCCGGCGGCAAAATGACCGCTGTTGCAATACCTCAGGAGATTGCCAGCTTGATTGAAGTGGCGCCGGAGCATCTTTTTGCCTCCGAAACTAACTGAGACACAGCACCTAAGCCTGCTGTAAAGAACCTCCTAATGACCCTTTCTCGATTCGATCCCCGACATACCATCGAGCAACGACAGCAAGACAGGCTCCAGTTGTTGCTGGAGGCACTTTCTGAAAATCGCTTTTATTCAGCCAGGCTCAAAGCGGCTGGTGTACCGTCTCATCTGGCCCTGTTAGAGTTCTTGAACCGAATTCCCCTCACCGTCAAGCAAGACATCGCCGACGATCAACGTCTTCATCCGCCTTACGGCACGAATCTCAGCTACCCGCTCCAACGCTATACGCGGTTCTGTCAAACCAGTGGGACAAGCGGATCTCCGATTCACTGGCTCGATACCCCGGAGAGCTGGAGTTGGATGCTGAATTGTTGGGCGCAGGTTTTTCAAGCTGCGGCCATTGGCCCTCCGGACCGTCTGTTTTTTGCCTTCTCTTTTGCTCCCTTTCTGGGATTCTGGACGGCATTCGAGTCGGCCGCGAAGCTGGGCGTGCTTTCCATTCCTGGCGGTGGGCTGAGCAGTGCTGCGCGGCTCGGACTGATTCGCGAGAATGCAACCACGGTTTTGTGCTGCACCCCAACTTATGCATTGCATCTGGCCGAAGTCGCCAAAGAGGAAGGCTTCGATTTGTCCTCAACCAAAGTTGCTAAGATCATTGTGGCTGGGGAGCCAGGAGGCAGCATTCCAAACGTTCGGATGAGGATTGAGTCGGCATGGCACGGAGCACGTGTCATCGACCATCACGGCATGACGGAGACCGGGCCGGTGAGCTATCAATGTCCGGCATTGCCGGATGTGCTGCACATCCTGGAAACGGACTTCATTGCCGAGGTCATCGATCCGCAAACTGGCCAGGCCGTGGCTTCTGGGCAGACTGGCGAGCTCGTTCTCACGAATCTGGGACGATTGGGGTCACCGGTTTTGCGGTATCGGACTTCGGACCTGGTGAAGCGCGCAGAATCAACGGCATGTGTGTGCGGAAGCCACGAAATGGCGCTGCAGGGCGGTATCCTTGGGCGAACCGACGACATGGTGACGGTGCGGGGCGTCAACCTATATCCGGCCGCCGTTGAGGAGATTGTGCGCTCGTGCCAAGGCGTGGGAGAATATCGCGTGGTTTTTGAAAAGCGTCGCGAGCTGGCTGAAGTTGCCCTGGAAGTAGAGCCTTCGGCGGATTGTGAGGATTGCTCAACGCTTGGTGAGCGGCTACGGAAAATGCTGGGCATGGCGTTTCCACTGCGCATCCCGGTTTCAGTTTTGCCAGTCGGAAGCCTGCCTCGTTTCGAGATGAAAGCGAAACGCTGGGTGTGGCGATGAGTCGAGAATAGAATGAAACATACGCGTGTTGATAGAAGCTATTCATTTAGGGGGCTTCAAACTGATGTCGATTCCTAGCAATGGAAAACCAACGGATGTCGTAGTCATTGGCGGTGGCCCGGCAGGGTCCACTGTTTCAGCGTTGATCGCCCAGCAAGGACACAGAGTTCAGCTTTTTGAACGGGAACGGTTCCCGCGCTTCCACATCGGCGAGTCGTTGATTCCGGAAACCTACTGGGTCCTGAAGCGGCTGGGCATGCTGGAGAAGCTCAGAAACAGTCATTTTGTGAAGAAGTACAGCGTTCAGTTTGTCAGCTCGAACGGCAAGCTGTCGGCCCCGTTCTATTTCTGGGACAACAAACCACACGAATGCTCTCAAACCTGGCAGGTTGTTCGTAGCGAGTTTGACCAGATGATGTTGAATAACGCCCGCGAGTGTGGCGTGGAGGCACACGAGGGAGCGCGCGTGCGCGAGGTAGTCTTCGAAGATGGGCGCGCCGTGGGCGTGAGGATTCAGCGGGCCGACGATTCCCAAGAGGAGATCCGAGCCCGTGTGGTCGTGGATGCAAGCGGCCAGAGTGGATTGCTGATGCACAAGCTGAACCTGCGGGTTTGGGATCCGATCTTGAACAAAGGGGCCATTTGGACTTACTGGCAGGGGGCCTATCGCGACACCGGCCGGGATGAGGGAGCCACGCTTGTTCTGCAAACCGGAAACAAGAAGGGCTGGTTCTGGTACATCCCGCTGCATGACGACCGGGTGAGCGTTGGTGTCGTGGCGCCGTTTGACTATTTGTTCAAGAGAGCTGGTACGCACGAGCAAACCTACCTGGAGGAAGTTGCCAACTGCCCGGCGGTCCAGCAGCGCGTGTCGCAGGGCAAACGGGTTACCGGTTACTTCGCCACCAAGGATTACTCCTACCGCTCCACCGAGGTTGCCGGCGACGGATGGGTATTGGTGGGAGACGCTTTTGGTTTCCTGGATCCGCTCTATTCTTCCGGAGTTCTGCTGGCTCTGAAGTCTGGTCAATTGGCCGCAGACGCTATCGTGGAAGGCTTACAGCAGGGGAACCTGTCAGCGTCGCAACTTGGTAAATGGGGACCGGCTTTTAACGATGGCGTTGACCGCATGCGGCGCCTGGTTTGTGAATACTACGACGGCTTCAGTTTCGGCCAGTTTGTGAAGAACTACCCACATTTGAAAGGAACCGTAACCGACCTGTTGATTGGCGATCTTTTTGAGGACCGCGTCGACAGTGTTTGGGAGCCGATGGAGTCCCTCTATCGGAACGGCAAGGTGCCGCCGCCACGCTGGAATTCCGAGACTTCCTCAGAGGTGGCTGAGAACAAGGCAAACGAGTTGATGCTGCCTGAAGGTTATAGACCGTAGCGGCTCGCACCACGGGCTGACTCGCGAGTCTGAGTAAGGGGTGCACGGCTTCTCGGCCAAGGAGATAGTGCACACTCAGTACAATGTCTTAGGGCCACACTCACCGGCTTGTTCGCATTCACAGCTCGCCAGAGCGAACGCCACCACCTGTCGAGCAGGTTCCCGATCTGGCTCCAATCCGTTTCCGCAACTTCGCCCGGCTTGACTATCCCGAATTTGCATGGCTGCGGCGCGAAAGAACAACGAAAAAGCCTGCGACGCCCGCAAGGACAAGACGGTGAGGCTTTCTGGAAGCAGGGTTCATGACACGATCGCTTCCTTGACGGGATCCCAGCGTACCTTTCGATTGCGACGGAAGGATTCGACGGACATCAACAGCGTCACCGCCTCCTCAAAGGCCCGATCAACATGGCAGCGTGGCAGGGCTCGCGTGCGTATGCAGTCGATGAAATCTGCCATGTGAGAAGTGATGTCCAGTTCACCGTCCGAAAAAACGTAGTCGGGTGCAACAGGCACGCTGCCTGCTGGAAGACCCAACTGGGAGGCTTTCTCCCTTGCGGCAGCGCGCTTGGCCTGATACTCCGGCTTCCATTCGGCAAGATAGGTGCGGCAAAACTGCGGAGAAACTTCCAAGGTTTGGTCCCGTCCAAGGAACTGCATTAATTCGCCGACGTGGCTGGAGTGAAAGCTGCAGGCGAAGCTGACGGCTAGCTGTTGCTTGGGGTAGTCGAACAAGACATGCCACATATCGGGCACCTCCCGGTCGCCTTTCCAGAAGTAGGTGCCACCCTGAGTCACTGCGCTCTCCGGAATTCCCATTCCCATCACCATATTCACGCCGTCCCACAGGTGCGTCAGCAGGTCGCCAGCGATGCCTGTGCCGTAGTCCCAATAGCAGCGCCAAGTGAAGAACCGCTCGGCATCAAAGGCACGCTTGGGCGCGTTGGCAATGAAACGATTCCAATCGATGGATTCGGGGCTCGCATCTTTGGGCATCTGCGTGATGGAATAGTCGGTATAGAACTTCCACGCAGAACTCGCGCTGCTGCGGTCAATGTATGTCCTTACCAATGGAACCTTGCCAAGGGCGCCTGAGCGGAAGAGCTCGCGTGCTTTGTGCATGGTCGGCAGGCTGTTGTACTGGTGTCCAAGCTGCATCACGACCTTGTTGTCTTTCACCGCTTTGCGCATCTTTTTGGCGTCGTCCAGCCGGGTGCACCAACCCTTCTCGACGTAAATGTCCTTCTTAGCTTGTGCCGCCGAAATCAACATTGGCGCATGCCAGAAGTCTGGTGAGGCGATGATGACGGCATCAATGTCTGGATCGCGGACCGCCTTTTCCCATTCGAGGACGAAACGCACTTTAGGGTTGGTGCAATGCGTCTTGGCTCGCTGTCGGTTGCCTTCATAGAGGTCGCTGATGACGCGGATCTCCGTGTTTGGCTGTGATTGGGCTTCCCGAAGCAGTCGGTGACCCTGAGTGCCAACTCCGATGGAGGCGATACCCACCAGCTGATTGGGGCTGCGCTGTGAGAGGAGCGCAGGCGCGCGAGCAACGGCGGTCAGACCTGCGCCACCAGCTGCGGCTTCTCGAATGAAACGGCGCCGTCCGATAGATTTGCGTTGGGACATGAGTCCTCCTTTTGAATCCTGAAAAAAGACAGGTGAAATCTTTAGAAGGTCTTGTTTTTGGGACCTTCCTTCAAGGGGTTTGAGGGTATGTCCAACCTGCCTGTGGTGATCAAGAACCTGAAATACTTCGGCGCTCCGCGATACGACGGCTTCATCATGATGGCTAATGATGTCGTTGAGGCTTACCGGAAAGGTCCGAAGGCTTACGAGGTCAAAGGAAGGAATGGCTTCATGAATCGCCGTGGACATTGATTCCAAGACGGCGCCACCTGCTCCGGGCCCGTAGACTTTCCAACTACCAGAACCAAAAGGCAAAATCAACCGCCTGCTGATTCGCCTCTCCATAAGGAGGGACAGCCAGGCCAATCGGAAAGGTGATCAGTTTATAGAAGCTGCTGGTCTGCAACTCCATATGCGTGCAAGCGTTGATTGAATATACCGCCAAGCTTGATAGTGGGTACAGCAGGCCTATATACGCCACAAGCACCAGAGTTCCGAACTTCAGATGAAAATTTCTGATCGGAGGTTCGTGGAGCATCAACATTGAGAACCGTACCAAGACATACGGAGTGGAGAATGGCAGGATGAACCATCCTAGACCACCATGACCGGAATAAACGAAGCAGTTCATTCCAGGGAATAGCGCAAGGAGAAGCATTCCACATGGAAAGGTCAAAATGGAGAGGAGTTCCTTCGCTTTTCGATCCATGCCAGTGTTTATGTGTGTTCACCCATGGCGAGAAGCTACTTCGACTTTCGGACTTCCTCAACGGCCTCAGGGTTCACCAGGCTGGAAGTGTCTCCCAGGTCCTGATTGAGATAGGCGCTGCGGATGATGCGGCGCATGACTTTAGCGTTCCGAGTCTTGGGCAGATCGGAAACGAAACGGATCTCTCTAGGCTGGAGGGGTTTACCCATTTCAGCGGCAACCTTGGAGCGCAGTTCAGCTCGCAGCGCATCGGTGCCAGTGAAGCCGGGAGCCAGAACACAGAAGCACACAATTTCGCTGCCTTTGATTTCGTGGGGTACTCCAACGGCTGCAGCTTCGCTGACGGCGGGGTGGTTGACCAACACGGATTCCACCTCAGCGGGACCAATCCGCTTGCCGGCGACTTTGATGGTGTCGTCAGACCGGCCCAGGATGTACCAGAGTCCATCCTCATCGATGGCCGCCCAGTCGCCATGCACCCACATGTTCTCAAACCGCGACCAGTAGGTTTCCAGGTAACGCTGTTCGTCCTGCCAGAATCCGCGCGTCATGCCGATCCAGGGCGCCCGGATTACCAACTCGCCTACTTGACCGCGGACTGATCGACCTTCCGCGTCGACCACATCAGCAGCCATGCCCGGACAAGGAGCGGAGAAGGCTGTGGGTTTCAGCGGCAATAGGGGATTGCCCATCAGAATCCCTCCTGCAATCTCAGTGCCGCCCGAGTAGTTGATGATCGGGCGCTGGCGTTGGCCTGCAACATCGAACAGCCACATCCAGGGATCAGGATTCCAGGGCTCACCTGTGGAGGCAAAGGCGCGCAAGGAGGAGAGATCATGCTTCCGCACGGGTCCTTCCCCGTGGGCAATCAGCGAACGGATGAGCGTCGGCGACACTCCTAGAACCGAGATGTCGTGACGCTCGACAAGAGCCCAAAGGCGGTCGGGTCCGGGATAGTCCGGCGCGCCATCATAGACAAAGCAGGTTCCACCTAGCAGGGTTGCTCCAAAGACCAGCCAAGGACCCATCATCCAGCCCATGTCCGTCATCCAGTAGATGACCTCACCGGCCTGCACGTCGGTACCGAAAGCCATATCCTGAGCAGCCTTTACCGGAAAGCTGCAATGGGTATGTACCGCTCCCTTGGGTTTCCCAGTTGTGCCCGACGTGTAGATGATCATCAGCACATCCTCGGCACGGGTCGGTTCCAAGGATGCGTCGGAGGGTTGTTGGGGAATCAACTCGTGCCACCAGTAGTCCCGCCCTGGTTGCATCGAGACACCATTGCAGCAGCGCTTCAGGACAATGAGGTGCTTCAGGGAAGGCACATCGCTGATCGCCTGGTCTGCGACAGCCTTCAGAGGAACAACCTGGCCGCGACGAAACAAGCCATCAGCAGTGAACAAGGCTTTGGCGCCCGCATCCGCCAGACGGGAGGCAATGGCTGACGAACCGTAGCCCGAGAAGAGCGGCAGAATGATGCCCCCGATCTTCGCGATGGCCAGCAGGGCAATACAGATCTCTGGCGTCATCGGCATATGCAGTCCGATGGCATCGCCTTGACCCAAACCCAGACTGCGTAGGGCATTGGCGCAACGGTTGACCTCAGCGGCGAGGTCGCCGTAAGTCAGTGAACGTGTGGTGCCTTCCTCGCCTTCCCAAACCAAAGCTTTTCGATTGCTGGTCTCCGGTCCTGCAGTCCACTTGTCCACACAGTTGTGAACGATGTTGAGCTGCCCGCCCACACACCAGCTGGGGCGTTGAATTCCCGAAGAAACATCGATGACCTGGGAGTAAGGAACCTGAAATTGAATATCCAAATATTTCAGCACGGCGTCGGTGAACCAGGCGACGTCCTGAGTGGATCGCTCCTGCAGTTCGGGGTAGGAGCTGATGTTGTGCTGCCCCATGAAGCGTTTCAGATGGCTTCGCTCCACGGACTCCAGCGTAGGTCGCCAGACGATTTCAGTTGCGGGAGAAAAAGGATTGGTCATCTTTGAGAGATGGTCACGCCCTGAAGTGTCACATTTTCAGTTTCGGCAGTGAGAGCCATGGTGCAGCTGCACTGCCGCATGACAAGCAAGGTCAGATTCGAAGGAAGATCTTGCGTTTGTACAGCCAGTAGCAGAGGTACCACATTACCAGTAGGACTGCAGTTGCCTGAAGCACGGGAGAAGCAATTCCGGCAGACGCAAACCGGCCGGAGAATACTCCGACAGCCCGGTCGAGCCAGCCATAGAGGACCATCGATACCGAGTAGACGAAGATTGAGTTCATGCCGAGGATCAGCAGCGGAAACATCGGTTTTCGCCAACCCCTGACTTCCACCAGCCAATAGAACACTGCCAGCATGAGGAAAACCCAACCGGCACTGTAGAGAGTGAAGGAGGTGGTCCACAGCCGCTTTACCATTGGATTGAAGAGCGATAACACCAGGCCGCTGGCAAAACAGAACGCAGAACTCAACAGGATGACCTTCAGGTTGGTCGCGTGCGGTTTCTTCCGCATCAGGAACAGCGCCGTCCATGCGCCCAGCAGCGTGGTGACAGTGCTGGTGACGAAGTTTATCGTGACGTAAAAGCCACTGTAGTTATACCCGAGGACCGCTTGATCGATTCGTGCCCCAATGTTAGCAGCTTTCGAGAAGGCACCCTCCGGCCCCGGGAATAGAGCAAATAGTGCCCAATGCCCGGCCAGGAGCACCAGGGCTGTGAGCACCTGAAGGCGAATTGGCAAACGCAGGATGAGGAAAGTGAAGAAGTAGGTGAATGCGATCTGAGACAGGACATTGATCAATTGAAGCTGGAGCTTGCCACCAGAAATATCTATCAGGACCTGGCTGAGCACGATCAGCATGAGAGCACGCCAAGCTACGTGCCGAAAGATCTGCCCTACGCTGTCGTCCTTCGCAGTGCGGTTGGCAAAGGCGAATGGCATGGCCATGCCTACCATGAACATGAACGCGGGCTGGATGAGGTCCCAAAAAACAAGTCCTTCCCACTCGACGTGCTCGAATTGTGCCGCTAGCCAGTGCCAGCCGGGTTGATCCCGCAGGGAGTTCAAGCCGAACGCGTGAGAGACCAACATCAACATGATAAAGCCACGGTAGGCATCCAATGAGACGTAGCGATCACCGGCAACCTTCGGGACCGGAGAATCGCCCTGGTGGGTTGTAGCAATGCTGATTTTTACAGAGGACTGCTGCTCAGTAAGGACAGGTGTCATGACAAGCTCCCAAGTACAACAGTAGCGTGCGCTGTCTTTCTAGCGCACCAAGTTGTCGTTCACATTGTAGATGTACGGTCGATTGGAGCGACCGGGCGGTAGCTATGGGTGTTCCGTTCGGAGTCAAGGGACGTCAAAACGGAATCTCGGCAACATAGACTTGCGCAGTACCGGAGACGTCTGACGTATAAATCACTTGCTTCTCGTCAGGGCTCCACGACGGATGCGGATGTGTCCATTGTGGCCCGTAGACGGTGTCGGTTTTCATCTCCATCCAGCTTAGGCTCTGGCTTCGCTCCGCTTGTTCTTCCGCAGCTCGTGCCCAATCTGAGGCCACAGCGTAACGCGAAGTCTTCCATTGAGTGCCGCCGTTGGAGCTTCCTGGATGACAGATTGTCCGACGGGTGCCAGTGGCAACATAGACAATTTGAATGCCGACATCCGGGTGGTTTGTATCGCAAAGAATACGCTTTCCATCAGCGCTTGGGGAAATGTGCCAGGCATTGAAGGCGGCAATCTCGCAAATTTCTCGACTCCCCAAATGAAGGCGCTTGAGAGAAAACGGCCATACCGTGAAGACTAGCTCTGGTGTTGCTCCAAGAAATGTTTCGTGCACTACAAACTCATCATTGTCGTGTTGGTGCAGGCAGTCTACATTGCCCGTCTGCAAATCCAACAGGTGCATTCGCGGAGCGGGATCGCTGGAAAATTCGATAAGTTGCTGGTCAAGTGGGTGAAATTGCGGGTGAATGATGGTACGCGGCCAACGCAGAGCCACGTCTTGATGGCTGCCGTCAGTCCTTGCCACGGCGATTCCGGAATTGCCCCGCTGTTTGATGGCTGTGACAAGCCATTCCCCGGTATGGCTAAGATTGCACTCGCCCAGCTGCGAATCTTCAAATGTGGCTAGACAGGTTTCTTCGAGGGATGTCCGCGTGAGTTTCCAGATGGAGCCAGCGCGGGTGAAGTAGACTGCTTCTCCCGACTGTGACAGGCAGGCCGAAAACGGGTGCAATTGCGGCCCTTCAGTCAATTGGCGGATCTGCCCGTCAGGGAAAGCCAGTTCGAAGAGATTTGGGTCGCCGTCCCGGTAGGATGTGAGGATCACTGTCCGTCCATCTGGCGTGAACGAGCGGTTGAGAAAGTAGAGGTTATGGTTGATCGAGGGGTGTTGTGTAAGCTGATGGACGACTGCACCAGTTTTGTCATCGCTCAGGCGCTGATATTCGGATGGCCAGCAAGATCCTTTTCCCTGCACAGCGGGTGCTCCTAGCTTTGCGCTGCCTGCCGCCCTTGTCCTCAACTGCGAGGCTGGCCCTAATCTTCCTTGGGAAACTTCCGGACACCGGGCTTCTTGCGCAAGCGAATCGACTTCGGTGTGATCTCCACCAGTTCGTCTTCTTTGATGAATTCGAGGGCTCGCTCCAGCCCCATCTCTCGATAGGGAATCAGCCGCACGGCTTCGTCGGACGTGGAAGCGCGCATGTTGGTGAGTTTCTTTTCCTTGGTAACGTTGACACTGAGATCTACGGAACGTGAATTTTCACCGACGATCATCCCTTCGTAAACGGCGTCACCCGGGCGGACAAACAGTTCGCCGCGATCCTGCAGGTTGTTGAGTGCATACGACGTTGCCCGACCGGCCCGGTCAGCCACCAGCGCGCCCGTGAGCCGCGTCGGAATATCGCCCTGCCAGTCGTCATATTCGTCGAAGAGGTGGTTCATGATACCCGTCCCCTTCGTGTCGGTAAGGAACTCCGAGCGGAAGCCGATTAGTCCTCGAGCAGGCAAGCGAAATTCGAGCCGGACGCGTCCGCTGCCATGGTTGATCATCTTCAACATCTTTCCCTTGCGGCTGCCGATTTTCTGCGTCACCACACCGATGAACTCTTCAGGGCAATCGACCAACAGGATTTCCATTGGTTCCACCCGTTTGCCATCAACCGTTTTGGTCACAATCTCCGGTTTGGAAACCTCCACTTCGTAGCTCTCGCGCCGCATCATCTCCAGCAGAATTGCCATCTGCAATTCACCGCGTCCAATAACACGATAAGCGTCCGTAGAACCGGTAGGCTCAACACGCAGGCTGACATTCTTTAGAAGTTCTTTGTCCAGCCGTTCTTTCAGATTCCGCGAAGTGACGTATTTGCCCTCTTTGCCGGCAAAGCCAGACTGGTTGGCCGAAAAGATCATGGCTAGCGTGGGTTCATCAATCTTTAGAGCAGGCAAGGGATGGGGATGGTCTGGGTCAGCGACGGTGTCGCCAATGGTGATGTCATTACTGCCTGCCACCGCCACAATGTCTCCGGCGGACGCTTCTTTGACCTCGACATGCTTCAATCCATCGTAGACATAAAGCTGCGTCACCTTGATCTTTTCCACTTCGGAGTTTGCTTTGCAGATCGAAACCCATTCGCCGTGGCGGACAGTGCCATTGCTGACACGGCCAATGCCGATGCGACCCACGTAGTCGCTATAGTCGATGTTGGTAATCAACAACTGAAGGTTCTGGCGCGGGTCAAACTCGGGCGGAGGAATGCGTTCCACGATCGCCTCGAACAGCGGGCGCAAATCTTTGGCGTCGTCTTCCAAGTGGCGCTTGGCGAGGCCAAGCTTCGCATTGGTGTAAACGATGGGGAATTCAATCTGGTCTTCACGTGCATCCAAATCGATGAACAGGTCGTAAATTTCATTGATGACTTCTGAGATGCGGGCATCCGGGCGGTCGATCTTGTTGATGACCACGATGGCGGGCAAGTCGTGTTCCAACGACTTGCGCAAGACGAACCGGGTTTGGGGGAGAGGACCTTCGGACGCATCCACGAGGAGCATCACGCCATTGACCATCTTGAGGGTACGTTCCACCTCACCGCCGAAATCCGCGTGGCCAGGTGTATCCACAATGTTGAGTTTTGTGGTCTTGTAGAACAGAGCCGTGTTCTTGGCCATGATGGTGATGCCCTTCTCGCGCTCGAGATCGATGTTGTCCATCACTCGCTCTTGAACGCGCTGGTGCTCACGAAAAATGCCGCTCTGCCACAACATCGCGTCCACAAGGGTGGTTTTGCCGTGGTCAACGTGGGCAATAATAGCCAGATTTCGAATGTCTTTTCGCTCTTCGTACATACATCTCCCTCAGGCAAACCCACTTGATGAAAAGCGAACCATCATAGTGCAGTTAGCAGGGAGTCTCAATGCAAAAGACAGGAAATCAAAGGCACTGCGAGGGTTATGCGGCTTGGTGGGCGGAATCTGTTCGAAGCAGAGTCTTAACTGCCCGAGGCGATGGGCAACTCTTGCATCCATGCCAAAGCAGCTTCCCGAGTCCTGTTGGTGTCGAACTCGATGCCGGTAAACATCGTGTTATCTTTCTTGCCAGGAACGACCCAGCGCACGGTGCCGCGGAGTGTAAACTCTTGGGATTCAAGTTCCACCGATTGGCCAACGGCGACCAGTCCGTCAGGCAGCAACAAACAAAGGCCCGTGGAACTGATGTTCACAGTGTAGGACGGCGTTTCGAAGGGGTCACCCAACAAGTCGGTTCCTCGCATCACAACGGGAATCAATTCCATGCGGCGCGGGCTCTTCCGAAAGAGCTTGTCACCCTCATTGTTCCCAGACGTATCACCTTCCGCCACCAATCTGGCTTCAACTCGGTTCATCACCTCACGAATGAGGACGGCCTGCTCCATAATCTCCATCAGGTCTTTCCAATGCTGAGTGTTAGGCTGGGTATGATTCTTATAGAAGCGGGTGTAAGCCATGATGTTTTCCAGCGGGAAGCTTAGCTCTTTCATCAGGTCACGGGCGTGAATGAATGTCATGTCGCTTTGCTTGCGCCGAACGTCCGCGTTCTGCATGAACTCCTCGTGCGACTTGGTTTGGGACGCTTCAAGCAGCACTTCTTCATACGATTCTTTGTTCCGGTTGAGTGCTTTGTAGAGAAGGAATGCGAAGGCAACTGCTAACAGGAAGCAGGCCGTTTCCAAAAAGACGACCACGGGCGTCGACAGGATTCGGTGGTACGCCATTTGGACAGCTTTGGTTCCCAGGAAGAGGATCAATGCCGTCGCAGCCAGAATGATGGTGGGCACGCCAGTAAAGAACGGAAGTCGGTTGCGCCTGCCCAAATCACTCTCGTAGTGCATGAGGACTTCGCAGTTTTCACCCACTCGCACATCCAGCATGAGCAGCACGTCAATCACTGCGTAGACGTCGATCGCTTCTTCGCGTTTCAGCAAAGGTGAGCACAGGCTTATGTCGCCGTGTGGATGCAGCGTGATGCTCCACGTGTTGTGAAATGTGTACGTGTGCGTGCGTTCGTCGTGGGTTGCAATCTGCCAGCAAGCTGACTCGGTAAAGTTCCGGGCAAAGACATCGAAGTCTGTGAACCCGAAACGAAAGATTTTGAATCGAACTTTGAATGACCTGTCAGGCAGCTTCACTGATTGCATCCTGTTTCGGTCTTGCGTTCGCGTTTCTTGACTAGGTGTCCTCATGGCCCTCTCCGGAAATCGTGCTGAGAAGCGTAAACAAATTCCACTTTTGCGATTGCAATTCGCAAGCCATCCAAGCTGAGGCAACGATTCCCAGTGCTTTCGTTGACGGACGGCAGAACCGACGAAGTGAATTGGTTTCAGTGACTTGCGAAGACAATCCAGCTACGGACTCGTTAGGGCAACGATCCAGATGGGAGGTGTCGTTGAAGGTGGAGCGTGCAAATAATGTGGACTAATTTGGCAACGTTGTAGGTCATTGTGACCGAAAATGAGAACTCAGTCTTACAGTGACATACCTCCGTCCACAATGATCTCTGTGCCCGTGATGAAGCTGGATTCATCCGACGAGAGAAACAGCACAGCATAGGCAATTTCTTCAGGCTGCCCGAAGCGCTTCATCGGTTGCCGGGCGGTGAAATCGCGACGCGCGGCCACAGGATCTGGCAACCCCGCAAGCCGCTTCTGCAGTGAGGGGCTGTCCACGGTTCCGGGACAAATGCTGTTGACTCTGATGCCATCCTCTACATAGTCGATGGCCATGCTCTTGGTGAGCGCGATGACGCCTCCCTTTGAGGCACTGTAAGCGGCACGATTCTTAACACCCATCAAACCCGCTACAGAAGCCATATTCACTATCGCCCCACCTCCTGAATGCTTCATGAGTGGGATCGCATGCTTGGAACAGAGGTAGATGCTGCGGAGATTCACATCCATGCTGGTATTCCATTCTCTGTCCGTAGTCTTGTCGAGAATGCCCCCCAGCACAACGCCCGCAATGTTGCAGAGGATATCCAACCGGCCCCATTTGGCTGAGGTCACTTCCACCATTCCGGCACAATCGGCTTCAACCGACACGTCGCCCTTTAGTGAAATGGCTTCACCACCAGCTTCCCGGATCATCTCGGTTGTTTCTTCAGCGGCAGCTGCATCGAAATCTGCCACCCCCACCTTTGCTCCTTCTTTGGCCAGCAGCAGGGCACTGGCTTTGCCAATGCCGGCTCCAGCCCCCGTAACCAACGCTACCTTATCCCAAACGCGCATGAAGTCTCCTGCGAATCCCCTTCAGCAGAGGGGAGAGCGAAAACAAAGCCTTCCAGTTGTCGTGATTGCCATAGGGCTACAAGTTGCACGCACTTGCGGCCAAGAAAAGCGCTGAGATTATAAAAGAAAAAAAATATACTGCCAGCATGTTTGGGCCAACTCCAGAAGTCGGTGCCTGCGGTGATCGCATGGTGATGGTTGAGTTTGAACCATTGCTTACATCGGAGATCAACGAAGCGGTGCATACCTTGACTGTCGCCGTGGAAACGGCACGTATTCCAGGCATCGTTGAATGCACCCCTTCCTATCACTCCCTGGGAATTCAATACAACCCGCTGCAGATCGGATACGCAGAGGTTGTCCGACGAGTCCGTGAAATTGTCGAGTCAGACCAACGGCATCAACGACGCGCGGTTCGTCGGGTTGAGGTCCCGGTGGTCTATGGTGACGATTTTGGCCCCGACCTGGAATCGGTGGCCCGTGCGCGCGGTTTGAGCATCGAGGCGGTGGTTGCTCTTCATAGCGAAGCTATTTACCGTGTTTGCTTGATCGGGTTCACCCCGGGATTTCCCTATCTAGGCGGTTTGCCTGAGACGCTCGCGACTCCACGGCTGCCGACACCGAGAAAGTCGGTGCCGGCCGGTTCGGTGGCTATTGGCGGCCGTCAGTGTGGTATCTATCCAGTAAACAGCCCTGGCGGATGGAGCATCCTTGGGCGGACGCCCCTACGACTGTTCAATGTTCAACAGGTTGAGCCTTGCTTGCTGTCGCCGGGAGACGAGGTTGTATTTCGCCGCATCTCGGAACACGAGTTTGCTGAAATTGCTTCTCAGGTTGGAGCGTTGTGAGCGAGCCGGTGTTTCGAGTTCTCAAACCGGGACTTCTCTCGACGCTACAGGATTTGGGACGCCACGGTTACCAGCGTCTCGGCGTCAGTCCTGGCGGTGCGATGGATGCCTTTGCCTTGCGGCTGGCTAACCGACTGGTGGGAAATCTCGACAATGGCGTCAGTCTGGAACTTACTCTCGCTGGAACTGAATTGCAGGTTCTGAGAAACTGTGAAGTTGCACTAGCCGGTGCCGAGCTCGGTGCCCATTTGGACTCCAAGCCGCTTGCCTGCTGGGAAAATTTCTTTGCGAGGCCTGGGCAACTTCTTGTCTTCAGCCAAAGAAGACGCGGTGCGCGGGCTTATCTCAGCGTTGCAGGCGGCTTTGTTGCCCAGAACGTGTTGGGAAGCGGATCGACCGATTTGCGAAACGGTTGGGGCGGCCTACAGGGTAAGCGGCTTCAACGAGGTGACGAGCTCTTCGTCCAGTTAACAGGAAGAACGGACAGATCTTCGTTTTGGAGCATTCGTCCGGACGTGCTGGCTGAGTATCACAATCCCTTCCTGCTTCGAGTGCTGGAATGCCCGCAAAGCAGACTCTTCGAAATCGAAACCAGACAGCACTTTCTTCGGGCTGAGTTTACTATCAGCGCAGACTCCGATCGAATGGGGTATCGGCTGGAAGGCCCTCGCTTGGTTGGGCCTGAACAAGATCTGATCTCGGAGGCAACTCCAACAGGAGCAATTCAGGTTTTGCCCAACGGAGAACTTCAGCTTCTCATGGCAGATCGACAGACGGTTGGCGGCTATCCGAAGATTGCGGTGCTCATTTCCGCTGACCTACCCAAGGCAGCGCAGCTGTGCCCCGGACACCGCATTCGATTTCAAGAGGTGTCTCTACACGAGGCTCATCGGGCACTCCTTGAGCAGGAGGAGCGCCTGAATTTGGAGTTATTGAAGCGAAGCACTTGAGGTTGAGCGAATTATTCGATCCGACGAAGCGTTTTCATTGGTTATGCCGCCACAAAGCGGCATGAAACAATGGCACGTCTTCGTCGACTTCCGCCTCGTGACCTCTGCGGCTACACATTTGAACCATGACCTGATTGCTCGCGGGTACAATTGGCGCGCTCAGCCCTTCTTGATTCCTGCTGGGCTGATCGCGGCTTTGACCAGAGCTGCCTGCTCCTTCTGGTGTACCTTTAGAGCACCCGTGGCTGTGCTGGCGCTCTCCTGTCGTCCGACGTACCGCAGCGCCTGAGGTCCTTTCAATTCGGCTGCGATCCTCTCTTTCACGAAGAACCACGCGCCCATGTTTTGCGGCTCCTCCTGAACCCAGACGATATCGGTGGCGTTGGGATACTTTCGTAATTCCCTGCGAAGGAGATTCTTTGGGAAGGGATAGATCTGTTCCAGCTTCAGAAGCACCGTATCTTCCAGCCGCTTCTCCTCGCAGGCCTCAAGCAAGTCGTAACACACCTTTCCGCTGGCGAGCAAAACCCGAGTCGCCTTGTCCTTGTTCAGGGACTCGCTGGCGTTGATCAGTTCTTGAAAATGTCCACTAGCTAATTCGCTTAGGCTCGATGCTACGCGCGGATGCCGCAATAGGCTCTTGGGAGTGAAAAGGATCAGGGGCTTCCGCATGCCCCTGCCGTCCTTACCACCACGCATCTGGCGGCGCAGAAGATGGAAATATTGGGCCGCGGTTGTGCAATTGCAAACCTGCATATTGTTTTCCGCGCACAGCTGCAGGAAACGTTCAATGCGGGCGCTGGAGTGTTCCGGACCTTGTCCCTCATAGCCGTGCGGCAGCAACAGAGCTAATCCGATTGGTTGTTGCCACTTTGCTTCGGCGCCTGCGATGAACTGGTCGATGATCACCTGAGCGCCATTGACGAAGTCGCCAAACTGAGCTTCCCACAGTACCAGTGTCAGGGGGTCGGCTACGCTGTAACCAAACTCGAAGCCGAGCACAGCGGCTTCAGAAAGCAAGCTGTCATAGACCTTGAACTTGGCCTGCCCAGGCGTGAGATGCTGTAATGGCAGGTACTCCCCTCCATCGATTTCGTCGAACAATACGCAATGGCGCTGGCTGAAGGTGCCACGGCCGCTGTCTTGTCCACTGAGGCGAACCGGCGTCCCCTCGACCACAAGCGTCCCAAATGCCAGAGATTCCGCAAACGCCCAATCGACCTCACCGTTCTTGTCAACGGATTCTCTCCGTCTCTCGAAAAAGCTTTTCAGTTTCTGATGAACGTGGAAGTCCTCGGGGAAGGTCGTCATCGCCATGGTGATTTGCGCGAGCAATTCTTTGTTGACGCCAGTCGGCGTTAGTGAAGGTGAAGCTTCCAATTCCTCGGGAGACACTGCGCTGAGAGCCTCGGGGACAAAAACGTCCACACTCTTCTTCAGGTCTTCAAAGGCTTGCTCTAATTTGGCAACGTGGTTCAGGCGAATCTGCTCCACATCCTGCTCCGAGAGCGATTTCTCTCGAACAAGCCGATCGGCATAGATCTGGCGTATCGAAAGATGCTTGCGGATCTTCTGATACAGCAGCGGTTGTGTGTAGCTGGGATCATCGGCTTCGTTGTGGCCGTAGCGCCGGTAGCAGAACATGTCGATCACGACATCCTTCTTGAACCTCCGGCGAAACTCATAGGCCACGTGCAGCACCCGTATAGCCGCTTCGGGATCGTCACCATTAACGTGAAAGATAGGAGCCTGAACCATCTTCGCAACATCCGTGCTGTACGGCGTGGATCGCGCATCGTCCGGCGAAGTGGTGAAACCGATTTGGTTGTTCACAATCAAGTGGATCGTTCCCTGTGTGCGGTATCCATCGAGCTGTGAAAGATTGAATGTTTCCGCAATTATTCCCTGTCCGGCAAAGGCAGCGTCGCCGTGGATGAGCAGTGGGATAAATTGCTGCTTGCCGTCGGGCTTGCGCCGGTCTTGCTTGGCGCGAACAATTCCTTCCACCACAGGATCGACCGCCTCCAGATGGCTTGGGTTCGGCGAAACCGACACAACAATTTCTTTGCCCGTGGCCGTGGTGTGCTTTCCACTCGCGCCGAGGTGATACTTCACATCACCTGAACCTAGAGCCGACTTCGGATCCACGTTCCCTTCGAACTCGGACAGAATCTGCGTGTAGGGTTTGCCAATCACGTTGGCCAGCACATTCAGGCGACCGCGGTGCGCCATGCCGATCACCACTTCCCGCACGTCATGCTCGCCCGCCATCTCGAGCAGTTCGTGGAGAATAGGAATCATCGTTTCTGCGCCTTCGCCGGAAAACCGCTTATGGCCGATGAACTTGGTGTGCAGAAAGCGCTCGAACGTTTCTGCAGCAGTCAACAGGGTTAGAATTCGTTTCTTCTGGGCCATGTCCACGGCCCAATTGTTGCGGCTGGGCTCCATGTGAAGCTGCAGCCAGCTTTTCTGCTCGGGGTGTTGAATGTACATGTATTCAACGCCGATCTTGCCACAGTAGGTTTGGCGCAGCGTCTCGAGAATTTCGCGCAGCGTGGCGGTTGGCGTTGGAGCATCACCCAGCGCCGCGCTCAGGCCACCGGTGATGAAGGTGCGGTCGAGGTCCCACATGGTCAATCCATAGTTGATGGGATCGAGCTCGTAGTGGTAGGCCGGTTCAACACCCAGGGGATTGAGGTCAGCGATCAGATGCCCGCGCACTCGGTAGGCATTGATTAGCTGCAGTACCCTGGCCTGTTTCTCGGTTTCCTCGCGCTGCGAAGACATTCCGAA
>Ga0075428_100000987_pt1 | contig 30133 bp, 25 predicted proteins | sample RhiMetdeltSRZDD2_FD_75291 | JGI IMG/M metagenome (GOLD analysis project Ga0075428, IMG submission 75291) | Populus rhizosphere microbial communities from Tennessee, USA - Rhizosphere MetaG P. deltoides SRZDD2 | ecosystem: Host-associated > Plants > Roots > Rhizosphere > Soil | place: USA... | reverse complement strand
CACGGTCGGCGGGCCTGAAGGCCCGCCGCTACGTTGCCGGGTAGAGGCGGGTCTTCAGACCCGCCTTAGACGACCACACCCTCGAGCGTGATCACGTTCGCCTCGCGGACTGCATCGCGCAACTCTACATCCGATCTAAACGGCCGGTTGCGAATCTCCCTCGCTTCGATCTCGATCGGAACCCCAGTCCCGCTGAACGCACGCGGTGACACGACGACACGGGTAACAATTCGCTGGACCCTCCACTCGCCGAACCGCTGCTCGTCGGTCCAACCGGTGCAGAAGGTCAACGAGATCAAATCAGCGAGCCGGACGAACGCGTAGTCGGCGAGAAGGTCATCGCGGGGTCCACCGTCCGCACGGAGCATCCGGTCGCGCGCCTCCTCCATCTCCGCGAAGAACGGCCGCCAGGCGCTCTCGGGTCGAAACCGGTCGTAAATCGTGATCGCATGCTGCGCGACCAGCGCTGCGGCCCACGGATCGTCTGCCAGACGGGCGATGCCACGCGGCCACACGGCCTGACGTATGCCGGCGGGAGCACTGACGAAATCGAATATCTGGCCGGTGGCGGGATCGACGCGAGGCGCGGCGTCCTCTTCGGCCCAGCCGTTATCGTGCTCGGCAACGGCGTGGAGAATCGCGTCTCGTCGTGAGCGCGTCGCCAGCGGGACGCAGTGCTCCATGACTCGTCCCGCGAGCTGGGCGTGGTCGGGTTGCGTGATCAGTTGAAGGCGGTCGTCTACGTGACGCACGATCACAGCAGTATGTACCGGAGTGCCTCGGCGACGTTCCTCTGTCTACCGGAACGCCTTAACGGCATTCCTACTTGCGAACCGCCTTCGTATCCGGCACGTTGCCGCGCACGATCAGGTGCGTGACTTTGCCCTGCGCGTCCTTGACGAACTCGTAGCCGGCTGGCGTCGCCGTCGACATGAATTGCGTCTGCGATGTTGGGATCAGCGGGAGCTTCGGTTCGTTCAGTCCACGCACCCACAGCAGGTCGTCGGTCGCCGTGATAACAACCTCGCGTCCTGGTGCGATTTCGTAGGTTCCGGCGTAGCTCGCTGCGACGGCAGGGGTGATCTTCACGCTCGTATCGACGACGAAACGGGCTCGCGATAGCTCGTTCTCGCAGACGTCCTCCAACAACTCGGTGTCCGCCTGCAGCGTCCGTTGAGTCTTGATGGTGAACGGTTTCGTGAACACCTTCGGGTCATCGATGGTGATGTCCCAATCCAGGTGACCAAAGTCGCGCCGGTGATAGCGCTCGGTGATGCGCAATGACTCGGTCTGCGGATGGCCGGCGCTATCGAGCCACCCCTTATCGTTGAAGCCGGCCGTCGTCACGACAAGCGTGTCACCCTCCCATCGTCCCACCGAGTACCCCATGTAGGTGGGATTCGGGTCCTTCGGCAGATCGCGGCCATCGAGGAAGACGGTGCGATTGGGGCTGTTGGGAGACTCATGCAGGACCACCATCAACGTGGGTGTTTGCACAACTCTCGTCAGGTTGAAGAACTGGTGATATGGGAGGCTCACCGGCATGCACTTGGCGAGAGGGCTGTCCTTTCGTGACTCCCTCACGCGCTGCAGGAACAGCGCTTCCGCCCATTGCTGAACTTCGCCTGGCTGAAGGTCCTGCGCAATGTTGTAGCGGTACATCGGTCCCGCTCCGCTCCAGATGCCGTTGAGATCAGGCTTGCCATCGGCCGTCTTTGGAGCCGGCGCCGCTAAATTCGGTTTGCCGTCTGGCAAACGCGGAATCCCCGGAGTCTTGTAGCCGAGCCATTGCGCGTCGGCGATGGCCGGCAGAAATGACACCACCACAACTACGACGGCGGTACCGATCAGACGAGATCTCATGAGGACCTCCGCAGGGGCCGGATTATACGAAACTTGCACGGTCAACGTTGCCGGAGAGACCGGTCACGCGGCTTACATTCCCTCGATGTCGCCGATATCCTTCGGCCGACCAGTGGCACGTTTGTTCTGGATAAAGGCGGCTCTCCCAATGAAATCGACGTCCACGTCTCCGAACGGGCGGCGCATCCGTTCAGGCCAGACCTCCGCGAAACTCAAGCCCGTCAACTGCGTGAGAATGTCGATGCGGCCGGGCGCAACGCCGATCTGATAGGTCACGCCCTCCCGGCTGAAATCGTCAACCGAGACGTCCGCAAGCGGCGCACCAAAAGCCGCGAGCGCTTTCATTACGCGGGCAGCGTTCTGCGGTGTGGGCTCGATCCACACATCGAGATCACCAGTCGCGCGTGGGCGCCCGTGGAGCGCGAGCGCATATGCCCCCACGATGAGGAACCGGACGTCAGCGGCGATAAATGCGCGCAATAGATCGACAAAGTCCGGGTTCATCGCGCAGTTCGCCTCGTAGACGCCACAGCTCCTGACTGAGTCGCCAGACCTGAAGTACGCGTTCGTGCTCAGGAATCTGCATCCAGAACTCGATGTCGTGGCGATCGGCTTCCTGTGAAGACGAGAATCGCCGCGTCACTATCCGTGCGGCGCGATTGCCGGGCTCTCCCGCCATGGCGAGCATTATGCCCGATTCCATCAGTGCCCAACTTCCAACACCCAACTACCAACTCCCAAACAAACCCGTGGCCTTGGGCGTTGGATTCTGGGAATTGGAAGTCAATGGATTTGAACACTACGAACGTTGCAGCAGAGGCCTAAGCGCTCGAATCTCCTTGATAGTTTCGAGTCCCAACACCGAATCGATCAGCTTTTGCGCCGATGCCGTGCCGATCACCGGGGCGATCAGGTCTCTCGCTTTGTCGACGACCTCATTGCGCGACATCGGGTTGCGCACCGTCCCTCGCACCGCTTCCACGCGATCGGACAGTTGCATTCCGTCATTGAGCGTGACTTCGACCACGGCCACTCGCGCTGGCAGAAGCGTCGCCAGTGCGGCATCCGGCACGTACCTTACTTTCTTCCGTTGTCGAAGGACCGTCGCGTCCTGCATCCGTGGCTTGTCGTGTGCAGCATGGAACGACGCCGTCTTGTCGATCAGCATCACAGCGATCATGTGCTGGAGGCAGATGTCCGGGATGTCGCGGTTGTCCACGACCGAGCCGACGCTGGGAGCCAGCCGGACGACAACCTCCTTGACCTCGTCGGCCTCGAACGGCCGCTTCTTGCGAATGTTTTCGATGGCATCGAGCGGCGCCTGGATCGGCGTCCCGACCGTCCACTTCTTGATGTCGGTGTTGATGATCTCGTAGCGCTCCCCGAGATCCTCGACGAGCAGCGACGGATTGCCCTTGGGCGCGTTCACGCGAAAGAAATTGTCTTCACCCGAGAACACATCGTCGACGCCGTTCCACCCTGCGCGGACTAGCAGCGCCGCGGTGACGCCGTTGCGCGCCGGCATGCCGCCAAAGACGAACCCCTTCTCGATGTGGTCCGTGTCGCGGCCCCAGATGGCGTAGCCCCCCGCCTGTTGCGAGGCGTAGTCGAGCAGCCACCGCATCTGCTCCTGACTCAGCCCCGCAACACATCCTGCCGCTGCCGCTGATCCGAATGTGCCGGCAAAGGCATGTGTGCTGCGGCGCGTTTCGTCCCTGAACGAAGGACCGCCGAGGGCCATCGTCAGTCGCGGGCCGATGTCGTAGCCAAGTGTCACCGCACGCAGGTAATGCTGCCCGCTGATGCCTATGTCCTCGCCGAGCGCCAGCGCCGCGGGCACGATCGACGCGCCGGGATGCGACTGCGACGGCCCATGCGAGTCGTCTGTTTCATCTGAATGCGCGAGGAGTCCGTTCACGAGCGCTGCGTCAACCGGCCCTGTCAGGACGTTCGAACCGACCACCGTCGACGAGGGACGTCCGGCCTGTGCCCGCGCCAGCGCCAGCGCGGCGCGGCCGGGCGGCAATTCCGATCCCGACAGCATCGCCGCAAACGTGTCGAGGATGTGATGCTTTGCCTTGTCGATCACGTCGGGCGGCAGCGCGCGCTCTTTGGCACCAGCCATGTACCCGCTGAGCGTCGCCATGACGGGGCTGATGGCTTGCGCCCCGAGCCGGATCGACGGCAGGGCCAGGGAGCCGAGTGTCAGCGCGAACCGAGACATCACGGCACGGCGGGAAACGCGGACGTCGGGTGATTGCATCATTGTCGGGACCGGCTACTTTCGGCGAGGTGCTCGCATGCCTCCAACAACACCGCTCGCAATTCCGCAAAGGTGACGCGGGCAATCGCTTCCTTCTTGCTCAGCCACGCGAGCTGCCTGCCTTCTGTTGGTGTTTCCTCGGCGACAGACTCCATCAGGTAGTACTTGATCCTCTGTTGCTCGCCGCGAATGACTGGAGAAGACGTCATGAGAAACTCGACGATACGAGCCTTGACGCCCGCCTCCTCGAAGACCTCGCGAACGGCTGCTTGCTCAGGGGATTCACCACGCTCGATGTGCCCTTTCGGTAGAACCCAGACGGACGGATCCCGGCGAGCCGTCACCAGAAGCAGCCTGGGCTTCTCGCCTTCGAGCCGATAAACGACGCCGCCGGCGTGCGTGGCCGCGTGATCAGCTGACCCGGTGGTGGGCACGTTGAGAATCGCCTCCTGCTTCCAATCATTGACCGCCGGCCGGTCGAGGGCTACACTCCGGCCCAAACCGGGTGTGGCGCTTTCCCGGTTGGACAGTATCGCTTAGGCGCGCGTCGCGCGCCTAGGACGGCCAGGCGGTTCTCGCGGCAGGACTACGAAGTGCTCGCGTGTTGCCACACTGGCGGTTCGATCACCGCGGAGACAGCACATCATCTAGGTTTCAGGAGACAGCACATCATGAAGATTGCTCCGAAAATCGGGGTTGCCTTCGCTCTGTTGGCAGGCATCGGATTCGTCGTCTCCTTCACGGGCATGGGGACCGAAGCGCAGACCGCGCCCCGGTACTACTTCGATCCCGGCTGGCCGAGCGAGCTGCCGAACAAGTGGAAGATCGGCGGCATCACGGGGCTGGCAGTCGACCGAAACGACGATATCTGGGTGCTCAACCGTCCGAACGATCTGACGGACATCGAGCTCCACGCCGAGCTCACCCCTCCGGCCGCGGATTGCTGCGTGCGACCGCCGTCGATGATTCACATCGACAAGAATGGCAAAGTCATCGGCTCCTTCGACGCACCGCAGGGGCACGGAATGGATGTGGACAGCCAGGGCTTCGTCTATATCGGACAGGACACGGTCCGTAAATACGATCCGAAGTCGGGCAAGGTCGTAGCCGAAGTGGCACGCGTCCCGGAGACCGAAGGCGGTGGGCCTCCCGGGGGTCGCGGTGCTGAACCACGCGTTCCTGGACGCGGCGGACGAGGCCCGGTGTCGGGATTCCTCGGGCGCGGTGGTGGAAGCGCCGGAGAAGGGGCCGCACGTGGAGCGGGCGCTGCAGCCTTCCGCGCCAAGTATCCCGCGACGACTCCGATGATCGTCGGAGGAATCGAGGAGATCCGGATCGACGAGCCGAATAACGACATCTACGTCGCTGACAGTTATCTCGGCGGACGCGTGATGGTCTTCGATTTCAAGACCCTCGCGTTCAAGCGCGGATGGGGCGCCTACGGCCGTCCGTTGTCGGAGATCACGACCAATGACGCCGACCGCGCCTACACGCCCGGGGGCCCGATGCCGAAAGAATTCCGCGGGCACCTCACGATCAACGTGTCGAACGATGGTCTCGTCTACGCTGCCGACCGCAACGCGAACCGCATTCACGTCACGACGAGGGAAGGCAAGTTCCTCAAGGAGTTCAAGCTTGCCGAACACACCGGCGTCGGTGGCGCGACCGGCGGCGTCGGGTTCTCGCCCGACAAGCAGCAGCAGTTCCTTTACATCTCGGACCTGACGAACAACCACATCTACTTCCTCGACCGCCAGACCGGCAAGGAAATAGGGCGCATGGGCAGCATGGGCGAAAGCGGCGGCTTCTTCTGGGGCCTGCACATGATCGCCGTCGATTCGAAGGGGAACATCTACACCGGTGAGGTCTTCGCGGGCCAGCGCATTCAACGTTTCGTGCCCGCGGACAGTCCGCGGGGCAAGGTCCTCGCACAACTCACGAAGACACCATTGAGCTGAGATTGTTCACGTCGTAGGCCGGGTCTTGCTTTTTAGACCCGGCTTCTTCCGGCGGGTCCTCAGAACAGGACCCGCCCTACGCTGTCGATGATTGCTCGCTGTTTTGTCATTTGCGTCATTCTCATCGGGTCCGCCGGCATTCTCCGCAGCCAAAGCTCAGGATCCGATTGGCCGCAGTTCCGCGGACCGAACCGTGACGGTGTCGCCGCGTCATTTTCCGAACCGAAGGCGTGGCCCGACCGCCTCACGCAGGTCTGGAAAGTCGATGTCGGCGAGGGGCATGCGTCACCGATCCTAGTCAGTGCTCGTGTCTACACGTTCACTCGACAGGGCACGAACGAGGTGATGCAAGCGCTCGATGCGGCGACGGGCAAAGCGGTCTGGCAGACACGATATCCGGCGCCGGTCAACGTGAACCCGGCAGCACAGGCTCACGGGCCTGGCCCGAAGGCGACGCCGACATATGCCGACGGACGCCTCTTCACGCTGGGCATGGGCGGGATAGTCACGGCGTTCGACGCGGCAAGCGGCAAACAGCTTTGGCAGAAGCCGGCAGGTTCAGTCCTGCCACTGTACGGCACGGCGATGTCGCCGCTCGTGGATCGCGGGTCCGTCATCGTGCACGTGGGCGGCCACGGTCAGGGTGCGCTCACCGCATTCGACGCCAGCACCGGTGCCGTCAAGTGGGCCTGGAACGGCGACGGGCCGTCGTACGCGTCGCCGGTCGCGGTGGATATCGAGGGCGTGCGCCAGATCATCACTCTCACGCAGGAGAACGTCGTGGGCCTGTCGGCGGCGGATGGCCGCCTGCTCTGGCGCCGGCCCTTCTCGACCGAGTACACGCAAAACATCATCACGCCCATCGTAATGGGAAACATCGTCATTGTCTCCGGCGTCCAGAAGCCGACCTCGGCGTTCCGTCTCGTCAGGAAGGGAGATCAGTGGAATACCGAGGACGTCTGGGAGAATCCCGGCGCATCGTTCTACATGGCCAACGAGGTGGTCGTTGGTGACGCGTTGTTTGGCCTGTCCAGTCGAAACAGCGGCCAGTACGTCCTGCTCGATATGAAGACTGGAAAGACGCTGTGGACGGGCATGCCTCGACAGGCGACGAATGCCGCGATCGTGCGGGCCGGCGCGATCGTGTTCGCGCTCGAAGACGATGCAGAGCTGATGGTCGGACGGGTGAGCGGGAATGGCGTTCAGGAGTTGAAGCGGTACAAGGTCGCCGACGCTGCCACTTGGGCAGCGCCAGTCGTCTCGGGAAATCGCGTCTTCGTGAAGGACGTGTCGTCGCTGACGCTCTTCAGCATCTCGTAACGACTACGGGACCAACATCCGAACCCACCCATCCTGTCTCGAGGTCACGAACAACTCGCCATCTTTGCTCTGACTGATATGGAGATCGGCGCGCGGAAGTTTGGTGCCCATCACCTTGGCGATCAGTTCGGGAAGCGACACGTCGGTCCGCGTGCCGCCCGCATCGCGCACGTACAACTGAACCTCTTCAACCGGCGCCACCGTCTGCGGCACCCCATCGTCTGCCTTCTTCATCGCCGCCAGATCCGACGCGAACACGCGTCCCCGCTGGACGTCGCCAAACACGAACTTGCCGCGGAGCGCCGGAATGCGGCCGTGATATGCGAAGCCGCCCGACACCGCTTGCCCTTCATCGTGATCGTAGATGGCAACCGGGTACGTGAATTCGTCCTTCTTGCGTCCGTCGAGGATCTCCGCCGGCAGCGTGAACAACTGGTCGAGCGCGCCGTCCGGCCTGATCATGCCGTTCTCGAAGAAGCCCTCGCGCTTCATCCACCCGTAGTTCTCGCCGTTGCGGACGATGTTGATCTCTTCGATGTTGTTCATGCCGATGTCCGACGCGTACATCGTGCCGTCGGTGAGATCCCAGGAAATCCGGTGCGCATTCCTGAAGCCATAGGCGTAGATCTCTCCGAGCGTCTTTGGATCGCCGTCAGCCGCGAACTTGTTGCCGGGCGGAATGGTGTAGTCGCCAAGCCCCTTCATGCCTTTTGAGACCGACGGACTTCGCGGGTCGATCCGCAGGATCGCGGTGATGACTGAATCCAGGCGTTGAGTCTGCGTTGGATTGTTCGCGTTTGGACCACCGCCGTTGCTGAACCCTGTATCGCTGCCGCTCGTGTAGAGCAATCCGTAATCAGGTGTTCCGGGCTTTGCGGTGGGATTGAACCCAACGAAGCCAAATGGATGCGTGAGGTTCATGACGACGTGCGCCACACGGAGAAGCTCGCGTCGAGTGCCGTCGAAGGTGTTGGCGGCTGGATTCTTCGCGTGCCACTCCGTGATGACGTTGTGGTAGGTCACATCCTTCTCGGTGTACCCCGGCGGGATGAAGTTCAGCTTCGCGGGATTACCCATCGCCCGCTCGCCGTGGACGGTGTAGAACAAGCCGTTCTTAGCGAACTCAGGATGAAAGTCGAAGCCGATGAACCCGCTCTCCAGCCGGTTGTAGATGGCAAACGGAAAAGCCTCGGCGACGTTCGCGTACACCGTCGGCTTATTGTTGCTGTCGAGCAGGTACAAGAACCCGCGCGAGTCGTTGACGAAGCGGCGGCCGTCCGGAAGGTCGCGGACAAACTGGACGCGCGCCCACCCCGCAGGATTGACGTCCTGACCGGCAGCAAGCATCGACCGCGTATCCGGCAGGCGCGCCAGATCGCGAATCTCGACGGCAAGGCCGCGTTTTTCAACCGGCGCCGGCAGCGGGTTTTTCGTGATCTGGGCGTGAAGACCGATAACGGTGGCGACGATAGCGAAGACGATGATGAGCGGTAATCGCATCGGGCGCATCTGCCCTCCTCTGTTTGAGGAATGAGTACTGACGGAGGACTCTAGAGGCGGGTCACTACTGGTGTCAAGGCATCGACCAGGGGATAGGCATCGCAGGGGATAGCTGTTGGGAGGGGAAAACTGCTACACCTTCACTGCGAATAACTCTAGCGCCAATGCTCGTGCAGTACCTCGTCTGGCTTTGTTGCCTTCGGTGGGACCCGGCGCCGTCGACGTCACGATCGGTGACATGGTGCGGGACGCGGCGACGGATAAAAACCGTGACGTCGATGTAACTGTCACCGTTGCGGAGGCAGACGGCACGAGGCGGGCTTTCTAGGCGTACGAGGTTAAGCGCGTAAGGCAGTCCCTCGATGTTGCCGATGTCGAGGCCCTATGCCTGAAGTTGATGGACATGCCATTGGTCAGTCACCGCGCAATCGTCTCGTCGTTCGGCTTCACAAGCGGCGCTTAGGTGACTTCCCGTCACGGCATAGAGTTGTTTGCGTTGCGTCCTTGGACCCGCCCTCTTCAAGAGCAGTTTCTATCGTTGGTATCACTTGAAGTCGAAATCTCTTGGGCCGGATGGTTCGCCCTGCGCTGACCCCACGTGCGGCCTATTGCAGCACGCTCTGGTCGTGGCTGGGCAACAACACTTTGTCGGCAAGAGGTCGGGTGCAACGCGAGGTCATGCGACAGTGAAGCGTCAAGGGAGGCTGCGCGCCCAGGCGCTATAATTCACGCCGGTCGAATGATCACGCCCGGTGCTCGCTTTGGCGCCTACGAGGTCGTCGAACCTCTCGACAGCGGAGGCATGGGCGAGGTCTACCGCGCGCGCGACTCCCGTCTGAAACGCGACGTCGCGATCAAGGTCCTGTCCGACCAGCATCGATTCGATCCCGAGCGGCGGGCGCGCTTTGAGCGCGAGGCCGTGGCGCTCGCCGCGGTCAACCATCCCAACATCGCCACCATCCACGGCATCGAGGACGCCAACGGCATCCAGGCCATCGTGATGGAGCTGGTGGAGGGGCCGACGCTCGCCGAGCGTGCGATGGTCGGTCTGCGCGTGAGCGAATCGCTCGCGTACGCGGCGCAGATCGTCGACGCGCTCGAGGCCGCGCACGAGTGCGGCCTCGTTCACCGGGATCTCAAACCGTCCAATGTCAAAGTGCAGCCGGACGGCTCGATCAAGGTGCTGGACTTCGGTCTGGCCAAAACAGTCGACTTGGCAGGCGCGCATGTGAACCTGTCCACTCCTACTGTCACGGCGGCCGACACCGTCGCTGTGATCGGAACGCCGTGTTACATGAGTCCCGAACAGGCGCGTGGCCAGCCTGTCGATCGGCGCACGGACATCTGGGCGTTCGGCTGCGTGTTGTACGAGATGTTGACTGGCCGTCGCGCGTTCGACGGTCCCACGGCCACCGAGGTGATCGCGGGCGTGCTCGAGCGCGAACCCGATTACCGGGCGCTCCCGCCGGACACGCCGCCGCTCGTTCGCCGGCTTCTCAAGCGCTGCCTGGACAAAGACCTGAAGCGTCGTCTTCGGGACATCGCCGATGCACGCGTTGATCTCGAGGACGCGCGCCGAGTATCCGAAACGCCGGAGGGCGCTCCCGTTCGTCCGGGGACGTCCCGCGTGCGACGCACCGCACTCATCGCGACCGCGGCGATTGCGGTGCTCGTCGCTGGAGGCTTCACGGCCCGATGGCTGTGGGCGCCGTCCGCGCCAGCGAGCTCGCGGCAGTTCGTGCTGCTGCCACCAGACGGTAGCAATTTCGGCGAAGGGCCAGCCGATCGCACACCGCCGTTCGCGCTGTCCCCCGACGGAACGCGCTTGGCGTTCATGGCCACCACTAACTCCCGCAGCGGGATCTGGATTCGGTCACTGGACTCACTGGAGGCACTGCTCGTCGCTGGAACGGAGGGCGTGAGTAGATTCTGTCCGCCAGCCTGGTCTCCGGACGGTACGTCTATCGCCTTCGCCGCCGACGGTAAGCTGAAGAGAGTCAGTGTGCAGGGCGGGTCACCGATCACGCTGGCCGATGCCGCGAACGCCCAGGGGATCTCGTGGAGTCGAGCCGGCTGGATCGTCTTCGCCCCGAGCCCCAACGACACGCTCCTTCGTATCCCGGACACGGGCGGGACGCCAGTGCCAGCGACACGCCGCTCTACGGGGGATCTCGGTCACGTCTCTCCGCAGTTCCTGCCAGACGACCGTCACTTCGTGTATCTGGTTCGCGCGCCCAGGCCGCGCAAGGGCATTTACGTCGGCTCGATCGACTCCATGGAAGAGAGATTCGTCCGACCGGCCCGCGAAAAGGCTTTGTATGCCCACCCGGGCCATCTCCTGCTTCTCGAGGAAGGCAGGTTGCTGGCACAGAAGTTCGACGCAGACAGCTTCGCAGTAAGTGGAGAGCCGATTCCAGTGACCGAATCGGTGGCCTACATCAACACAGATGGCCGTGCGTCGGTCGACGTCTCGCCGAGCGGCACGCTCGCGTATCGCGTGAACGGCATCCGCACGGCGAGCCAGCCGGTCTGGGTGGATCGGGCTGGCAAGACGATCGGGACCGTGGGGCCGCCTGGTGACTACTCGTCGGCGAGTCTTTCGCCGGACCGCACGCGTCTGGCCATCGAGCTCCACGACCTGAAGACCAGCACGGGCGACCTGTGGATCTGGGACATCGACAGGCAGTCGATGGACCCGTACACCACCGACCGGATGCACAACACGAACGCCGTCTGGTCCTCCAATGGAAAGGAGATTGTCTTCGTTGGCCGTCCGGATGGTGGCCGCAACCTGCACCTGAAGCCCCTCGACGGTTCGACATCCGACGAGCCGCTTCTCACGCTGGGAATCGACCGCGTGCCAACCAGTTGGTCCCCCGACGGAAAGGTCATCCTCTTCGAGGAAGGCCCGATCAACGACCAGGGCGATATGTGGACGCTTCGGTTGCCGGAGCGCACGCCGACACGATTCCTGGCGACAGAGTTCAACGAGCGCGGGGGGAAGTTCTCGCCCGATGGCCGGTGGGTCTCGTACGTCACCAACCGGTCGGGCCGGAACGAAGTGCGCGTCTGCAGGTTTCCCGGCTGCACCGACGCGGTGACGATTTCGTCGAATGGCGGCGCTGGAGCGCGCTGGCACCCTGACGGCAGGGAACTGTTTTTCGTTGCCCCAAATCGCGACGTGTATGCGGTGCCGGTGACGATTGGGGAAACGTTCAGTGCCGGCACGCCGCGGCGGCTGTTCACCGCGGAACGATTCGTCGAAAATTGGTTCGACACTGACGGGGAGCGCTTCTTCATCGTGCCGGACCCACCGGGTCCGGCTCCGACGGCGCCACCGATTACCGTCGTCGAGGACTGGACGTCATTGCTGCGAACCGACCGCTAGGCGTCAACCGCCTGTCCGCTGTGATTCGGAAGCGTGAAAACCAGGGCTGCCGCCAGCAGGAAGAACGCCGACGTGACGCTGAGCGCGGCGCCGATGCCGATGCCCGGCAGCGTCGCGATCACGCCGATCGTCCACGGCGCGATGGCGCCGGCCATCCGGCCGATGTTGCATCTCCTCCCCTGTTCGGTGGCGCGCGCCGCCGGATACAGCTGTGCCCTGCGGCTGTGCCCTGCCGCGTCCCGTGCACAATCGACACACGGTCAGGGTCGTATGACGAGGGTGTCGCACGCGAGCCCGCGAATCTGTCGCTCGCGGGCACTGACACACTGCGATTGACGTCCGTCGCTGCGATGGCAATAATTTTTCCCCCGCCTCAGATCGCCCATTCAATTCGATTGATCGCACGAGGAAAGAACGATGCCCAAACGCATACTCATTACTGGAACCAGCACAGGGTTCGGCCGTGATACAGCCGAGCGGCTCGCCCGCCGAGGCGATCATGTATTCGCAACGATGCGCGATGTGTCGGGTCGAAACGCTGCCCATCGCGAAGCTCTGGAGAGATTGGCCAGCCAGGAAGGCCTGCGGCTGCGAGTACTGGAGCTCGACGTGACCGACCAGAACTCAGTGGACGGCGCGATAGCGGCTGCGCTCGAAGAGGCTGGGGATCTCGACGTCGTCATCAACAATGCTGGCATTGCGGCACTCGGAGTCACCGAAGCGTTCACTCCCGACCAGTTCGAGCAGATCTTCGCCGTCAACGTGTCCGGGGTCGTTCGCGTCAACCGTGCCGTTCTACCCACCATGAGGCGGCGGCGCAGCGGACTGCTGGTGCACGTCAGTTCCGGGGCGGGCCGCGTGACGGTTCCGGCGATGGCCGCGTACTGCGCCAGCAAGTACGCCTTGGAGGCCATCGCAGATGCGTACCGATACGAGCTTCTGCCATTCGGCGTGGATTCGATCCTGGTCGAACCGGGAGTGTATCGAACGGGCATTCATGATCGCTTGATCTCCCCGGCGGATGCTGCCCGGATCGCCGATTACGGTGGCAACGCCGAATTTGCGCAGAGGGTCGATGGCGTCTTCCAAGCCATTGTCGGCGCGCCAGATGCGCTGGGAAGCGGTGAGGTCGTCGAAGCTCTCGTTGCTCTGATCGACATGGTTCCCGAACAACGACCCTTTCGAACGGTGGTCAGTGCACCAATTCAGCAGCTGCTCGGCGCGTACAACGCCAGCGCTGACGCACTCAGACCGCTCGTGGCACAGATCTTCAATGTTCCGGAGCTCGTCGGATCGCAAGTCCACGAGGTCGGCTCAACGCGCTCGGTCTGAGCAGGGCGACTCGCCTAGAGCGGAAGATCATCGCCTTCGGCTCGGTTCTTTTTCTCTTATGGTGTGCCCGCGCGACACTGGCCAACAGTCCCGACTTTTCCTGGGAGGATAATCTTCTCTCTGTGCGATAGGTCGCAGAGAACGTGATGGTCTGGAGGTCGCGTTGCATCGAGACACGATGATTCTGCAGGCCGGCCATCGATCGCCAAAGCAGCCGGGGACGTTTTTCGATGGTCCGCAGTTCGCCTCGACGTACACCTCACCTGGAGATCCGTCGCAACATCAATTGACGTACGGGCGTTTCCACAACCCGACGTGGACGGCATGGGAAGAGGCGCTCGGTGTGCTCGAAGGCGGCATCGCGATCAGCTTCGCCTCAGGGATGGCGGCAATAGCCGCCGTCTTCGGTGTGTGCCTGAAACCCGGCGACGTCGTGGTCCTACCGTCGGATTCCTACTACACGACGCGCGTAGTCGCGTCCAACTGGCTGCAGACGATTGGCATCCAGGTACGGCTCGCGTCAACGCGTGACAACGCGCAGGCGGGTGTCCTCGATGGCGCAAGCCTCCTGTTGCTCGAAACGCCGTCGAACCCGCAGCTCGAACTGTGCGACATCGAGGAGCTGGTTCAGGTTTCTCATCGTGGCGGTGTCCATGTCGTGGTGGACAACACGACGGCCACAGCCTATTTGCAACAGCCGCTGGCGTTAGGTGCCGATTATGTCGTCGCGGCGGACACCAAGGCGCTCACCGGGCACAGCGATGTGGTGCTCGGCCACGTGGCCACGGCGGACAATGAGCGCGCGTCCGCGCTGCGCACCTGGCGCACTCAACACGGGGCCATCCCGGGACCGATGGAAGTCTGGCTGGCGCATCGGTCACTTGCAACGCTGCCGTTGCGCCTGACGCGGCAGTGCGAGTCGGCAGAAGCCCTGGCGAGATTTCTCGGATCGCGCCCGGCGGTGCAGGCCGTCTATTTCCCGGGACTGCCCAACCATCCAGGACACACGATCGCCAGGCGACAGATGCGAGGCTTCGGGAGTATCGTGAGCTTCGATCTTGGCGCCCGTGCCAGGGCGGAAGCATTTCTCCAGGCGCTGACGCTCGTTCGTGAAGCCACCAGCTTCGGCGGCGTGCACTCCAGCGCAGAGCGACGCGCGCGGTGGGGCGGCGATGCCATCAGCGAGGGCTTTATCCGATTCAGTGTTGGTTGCGAAGCCATCGAGGACATCCTGGACGACGTGGGCAATGCGCTTGACGTTGCTGTCTGACCGCACGGGGAAGGAGGGAAGAGGTGGGTCTTTAGACACGCCTCCGCTCCGCTACAATGCACCTCCTGGAGTCGTGATGCCCACAACCTTCCGCCGATCTCTCGCTGTGTTGGCTTCATCCGCGATGATTCTCGGATTGGTCGCGTCATTTGCCGTCCTGGTCGGCGCGCAGCAGGCCAGCACGCTGCGGCCGCCGGCCTTCGAGCTCGATCCCAAGTGGCCGACGATTCCCAACAACTGGGTGCTGGGCGAGGTGTCATCGATCGCCGTCGATTCACGCGACCACATCTGGGTGCTGCATCGACCACGATCGATCCCGGCTGAAAAGCGATCGAGCGCGGCGCCGCCGGTACTGGAATTCGACACGGCGGGCAAATTACTGAGCAGTTGGGGCGGCGACGGAACAGGATTCGATTGGCCCGAACGCGAGCACGGCATCTCGGTCGACGCCAAAGGATTCGTGTGGATCAGCGGGAACGGTGGATGGCCGAAGCCGACACCGGGCGGCAGCACTGACGACATGATTCTGAAATTCACGAACACCGGCAAGTTCGTGATGCAGATCGGAAAACGTGGTCAGAGCACCGGCGACGCCGATACCACGAACGTTCATCAGCCCGCCGACGTGTTCGTGCATGCGCCGACGAACGAGCTGTATGTCGCCGACGGCTACGGCAATCATCGCGTCATCGTGTTCAATGCCGAAAGCGGCCAGTTCAAGCGCACATGGGGCGCCTTCGGAGGGAAGCCGGAGCCTCCCCCACCCACTCCTCCTCAGGCCCCTGGCGCCGCGCCCGCGCCGGCGAATCTCGAAGGTCCGTCGCAGTATGGTCTTGTCCACGCAGTGAAGGTCTCGAACGACGGCATGGTCTACGTCGCCGATCGCGTCAACAACCGGATCCAGGTGTTCACCACCGAGGGCAAGTACCTGCGACAGGTGAAGGTCACAAATGAAGGTGGCGTCACGCCCGTCCCCGCCGGCTTTGCATTTTCACCTGACCGCAAGCAGCAGTTCCTCTACGTGGTCGACTCCGGTCCCATGCGCGTCGTGATCGTCGATCGCGAGAAGCTGACACAGATCGGCGCCATCGGCATGCGTGGGCCGAAGCCTGGCGATTTCGACATCGTTCATCACATGGCGGCTGACTCGAAGGGCAACTTGTATACGGCGGAGATCGTCACCAACCGCCGCGCACAGAGGTTTGTGCTGACAGGAGCTCGATGAGCGGTAAACACGCGGTCCCCCGTCTTGCGGCGCTGATTCTCCTCGTCCTCTTCGTCGCGGTTCCTGCTCGCGCCGACGAGATCCGGGTGATGACCTCCGGCGCCTTCACCGAGGCATATCAGCAACTCGTCCAGCAGTTCGAGAAAACAACCCGCCACACCGTCGTCACGACGTTTGGCGCATCGATGGGTGGCGCCTCGGACTCAATTCCGGTGCGGCTCGGCCGCGGCGAACCGGTCGACGTCGTCATCGTCATCGAGAGCGCTTTCGACCCGCTGATCAAAGCCGGTCACATCGTTGCCGAAAGCCGCGTTCAACTCGCACGGTCAGTCATTGGAGCGGCCGTGCGAAAGGGCGCTCCGAAGCCAGACATCAGCTCGGTCGCCGCACTCCGTCAGACACTGCTGCAGGCGAAGTCAATCGCGTATTCGGCGAGCGCCAGCGGGACGTACATTTCGACGGAGATGTTCGCGCGACTCGGTATCGCCGACCAGGTCAAGGGCAAAGCGAAGCGCATCGAAAGCGAGCGCGTCGGAACCGTCGTGGCGCGTGGAGACGCCGAAATCGGATTTCAGCAAGTAAGCGAACTGCTACCAATCGACGGGATCGACTATCTCGGTCCGATCCCGTCCGAGGTTCAGCAGGTCTCGATCGTCACAGCCGCCATCGCTGCCAAAGCGACGTCCCGCGCTGCGGCCAAGGCGCTCATCGACTTTCTGGCCTCGCCGTCCGCCGCCGCCACCATTCACAGGACCGGCCTTGAGCCTGTCGCAGCTGTCACGCCATCTCGGTAGCCACGAAGATCACGAAGAACACGAAGAAAAGCTTAGCGCGGAGACCGCAGAGAGCAGAGGTGCGCAGAGAGAGAGCCACGGGTGGCCGCGCTTCGCGCGGCGCGGATCGAGCGAGGCCGCGCGCGCAAGCGGTTCACACCGGCAATTGCGCTTGCGCGCGCAACCTCGTTCGATCCGAGCGCCGGCCCTGAGGCCGGCGCCACCCGTGACTCCCTGCGTACCTCCGCTCCCCTGCGATCTCTGCGCTAACGCTCTTCTCGGCGTCCTCCGCATCCTCCGCGCTCACCCAAGGGTCGCGTCCGCGCTGAAATCCGACCTGTATAATCCCGACCTGGCTCTCACACCACCGCAGGCACGTCGGATTCGGCGGAACCCTGGAGGCGAATCGATGAAGACCTGGGTAGCACTCACGTGTATCGGGCTTTCAGTAACACTCGTCGCGCAGGTTCCTGATGCCCGCCAGGTGCTCATCGCGCGGGCAAAGTCGCTGGAACTGAACACGACCTACGTGCCGCCGCCAGGCGACCCCCTGGAGCACTACGCCTCCGGCTACGCGAAGATCATGTGCTCTGCTGTCTTCATCACGGGGCTCGATCCCGCGTTTGCCGCGGAGAACGTCGGCTACTTCACGGCGCCATACAACGAGCGCCCCAGGCTCGGCACGCCAAAGATCGACCGCGAAAAGCGGACCGTCGAAGTGACGATGCCCAACGGAATGGTTCGGATCGCGAAGCAGTTCGGTAGCCAGGGCTGCATCACGCTGCCGCCCGGCAGGACCGATGTCTTCTTCAAGCCGTCTCTCGTGAAGAGCGCTTTGCCCGATGCGAAGACGCAGGCCTGGCCGATGGGCGATCTACTCCCTTCGGGCGGCCCCACCCCGAAGGTGGATATCGCCAAGGTGCGGGAGGCAGTCGACGCGGCCTTCGATCCGGCTGGGATGACCGCGGCGTTCGTCGTTACATACAAAGGGCAGATCATCGCCGAGCGGTACGGCGAACACATCACGGCGGCCACACCGCTCGAGAGTTGGTCCATGGGGAAAAGCCTGAGCGGCACACTGTTGGGAACTCTGATCGAGCAAGGCGCCTATACGCTCGACCAGGCGGCGCCTATTCCCGAATGGCAAATGCCTGGAGATCCGCGCGCGGCGATCCGCATCATGGACCTTCTCCACATGTCGAGCGGGCTTCGTATCATCGCGCCTCAAGATCCGGACTACGACGAAAAGGGGCCGTACCCCGATCACCTCTACCTGTACACAGGCACCATGGACTCCTTCAAGTACGCGGCGACGCGTCCGTTGCAATGGCCGCCCAACACGGTTGGGCGCTATCGCAACACTGACCCGGTGCTCACCAATTACCTGATCCGGTTGGCAGTCGAGAAACGCAAGGAGGACTACCACTCGTTCCCGCAGCGGGCGCTGTTCGACAAGATCGGGATCCGTACGATGGTGCTGGACACTGATCCGTACGGAAATTTCCTCACACATGGTTATGAATTGGGCTCTGGTCGCGATTGGGCGCGGCTCGCGAACCTGTATCTGCAGGACGGCGTGTGGAACGGTGAGCGCATCCTGCCGGCGGGGTATGCGAAGTTCGTGCGCACTCTCGCGCCGGCGTGGGAAGCTGACAAACGGCCCATCTACGGCGGTCTCTTCTGGATCAATGGCGACGATACGTTCCCCGCACCGAAGGAAGCGTTTTACATGGCAGGCGTCGGTGGACAGACGGTGCTCATAATCCCTTCCCATCAACTCGCCGTCGTCCGCCTGGGACACTACAAGGGAGCCGTACCTGGCGGCCGCGCGCTGCGCAAAGCGGTCGGTATTCTAATGGCTGCGATTCCGCCGGCTTGATGGCATCCCTTTCGCGGCGTTGACGTAGCCTTCGCGACTTCGCGGTCAAGGTTTCGGCGAAGAACTACGAAACGACGTCCAGATTCAAAAGCCGTCGGGCGTTGTCGTAGTAAATCTGTTGTCGATCCTCATTGCTTAACTCGAGGCTCTCGATCACTTTGATGGTCTCGCGCATATAGAGTCCCGGCGTCGGATCGAACGGCATGTCGCTCGCGAAGAGCACCTGGCTCGCGCCGAAGAACTCCAGCCCGCATCGCGTCGCGGCGCGAGCGCCAAACATCGCGGTGTCGGCGTGGAACTGCTTGAAGTACTCGACCGGCCGTTTCTTCATCGACCGCACGAGCGCGGTGTAATCGACTTTCGACGTGCGCGCCCCGAGTTGATCCCACCCATAACCCACGCGCCCTTCGAGGTAAGGGACGATGCCACCGAGATGATGGGTGATGATCTTGATGTTCGGATGTCGATCGAAGATGCCTGAAAAGACGAGCCGCGCCATCGCCGCGCTCGTCTCGTACGGCCAGCCCAGCGCCCACCAGATCTCGAATGACGAAGTGTCTTCGCTGGCGTAGTCGGCCATCGACGCGCCGCGCGCGGGGTGCAGCCAGATGGGAACGTCGCGGCGGGCGGCTTCGGCGAAGAGCGGCTGGAACTGCGGCTCATCGAGCGGCAAGCCGGCGACGTTCGTGTAAATCATCACGCCTTTCGCGCCAAGCCGATCGATGGCACGCGTCATCTCGTCGAGCGACGCGTCGACGTTGTTCATCGGCAGCGACGCGGCGAACGCGATAAACCGATCCGGGTGCTTCGAGACCAGCTCCGCCAGACCGTCGTTGGCTTCGCGCGCGATGGCGGGAGACTCCGCCGGCCCGCCCAACGCCTCGATCGGCGGCTGGCCGAGCGTGATGACCTGTTGGACGTCGCCGAACTCATCGAGGACGCGGAAGCGATAGTCCAAGTCGAAACCGACCGTGGCATTGGCCATGCGCTTGCCGATTTCCTTGCCGGCCGCGCCGCTGGCGATGTAGCGGTCGAAAAAACTTTTCGGAAACACGTGATTGAAGATGTCGATCTTCACTTCGATTCTCCACGGGTCGGGCTGAAACCGGACACCACGACAGGCTTCCGATCGTCCCGCCCCATCACGGCCAGGCCCGCTGCCGCCAGCGTGGCGATGGTGGCGGGTATCGCGGCTGCCCAGAACACCTGTCCAATGGGTGTGCCCCGCGCCAGCAGCAGTCCTCCGAGGACCGGACCGACGATCGATCCGATGCGGCCGATTCCGAGCGCCCAGCCCACACCGGTCGAGCGGATTGCCGTGGGATAGAAGCCGGCGGTCAACGCGTGACACGCGTTCTGACCTCCGATGATACCCAACCCCGCCGATGCGATCGTGATGCCCAGCATCAGCGTCGATACGCCCGAGGCGCCGATGAAGAAGACGCACACGGCCGCCCACAGATAGCAGCCGGCCAGGATCCAGAACGAGAAGTAGCGATCGAGAATCGTCCCGAGGACGAGCGCGCCGCCAATGCCGCCGACTTGAAACAGTGCCGTCAACCGGATCGCCGTGGCGACCGGGATATTCGCGTCGCTGATGATGGTCGGCAGCCAGCTATTGAGGAAATAGAGATTCAGGAGATTCATGAAGTACACGATCCAGATGAGCAGCGTGCCGGTCGCGCGTCGACCCGTGAAGAGCTGCCGCACGACAAACGCATCTCGCGGCTCGCTCTCGCCCGAACCGGTGGACAGCGCTCGCGGGAACGTGACGCCTGGAGCGATGCGCGTCAGATACTCTCTTGCGCGATCGTCAGCGCCTCCCTTGATCAGGAGGAAACGAATCGAATCGGGCAGCCACAGGAATGCGGCTCCGGCGATCACGAGCGGTGCGACTCCGCCAACGATGAAGACCGCCTGCCATCCGAAGCGCGGGATGATGGCCGCAGCCACGAAACCGCCTACCGCCGCACCGAGCGAGAAGCCGCAGATCATTGTGGTGACGGCCGTCCCTCGGCGGCGCTGTGGCATGTACTCCGAGGTCAGCGCGATGGCGTTCGGCATCGCGCCCCCCATCCCCAGCCCGGTCAACGCACGAAACGCGACAAGCGCCTCGACCGATTGAGCCGTGGCGGTCAACAGTGAACCCACACCGAAAATGACGGCGCACCCGATGAGCACGGGCCGCCGTCCGACCTGATCAGCAAGCGGCCCGCTGACCATCGCGCCGATCATCATCCCGACCAGACCGCTGGAGATGACTGGCCCGAGCACAGCGCGAGGAATCTGCATCGCCGAGCTCAAGGCCGGCGCGACGTAGCCCATCGCCTGCGCATCGAACCCATCGACGAACACAAGAAGCGAGCACATCCCGGCGACCATCAGTTGGTAACGGCCGACGGGTTGCTCATCGATGAACTGGCGGACGTCAAAGGCGGTGGTGGGCGGCATCGCAGCGCATTGTGTATCAGGTCCGGCTAACCACCTACGCCAAGGCTACGGTGGTCCGCCGTAGCTTCAGCGAAGGCGGAAGCCGGACACTACGATCGCCTGTCGGCCCAGATCGACTGGATCTTCGACCGTGCCCGGGACTACACTTCTGCGGCCTCGAAGGAGCGTGACCATGATTCGCGCTTTGGTGTGCAGCATCCTCTTTGGAACGGCGGCCCTCTCCGCGCATCACTCGTTCGCCGCGCAGTACGACGCAGACAAGCCGATCACGTTGAAAGGCACTGTCACCAGGATTGAGTGGACGAATCCTCACTTTCACTTCTACGTCGACGTGAAGGACGAAAAAGGCGCCGTCACGCAGTGGGCATTCGAGGGATATCCGCCCAACATGCTCGTCCGTCAGGGCTGGAAGAAGGACGTCTCGCTCAAGCCGGGGATGATGGTGACCGTGCAAGGCTGGCGTGCGCGTGTCGAGCCCAACCTGGTGGCCGCGCGCGAGGTCACCTTCGCGGACGGATCGAAGTTGACGTCTGGGCCGCCGGCGGGAACAGGCGGGAATTAGACATCGTAGGGCGGGTCTTGTCTTCTGGACCCGCCGAACGCGCCGGGTCTAAGAATCAAGACCCGGCCTACGACGAAATATTTCTGAGGAGAGAGCGGCGTGAAGAAGCAGGTCGCTTGGCTGATTACGGTGATCGTCGCCGTAAGTGTGTCCGTCCCCTCGCGTGCGCAGACCACTCCGACCAAGGCCAAACCCGCGCCGCGCGCCGCCGACGGCAAGCCCGATTTCTCTGGCGTCTGGATTGCGACCGGCGCGCTTCGTTTGATGGCGGGTGAAGCGGAGCTGGCGGCCGCACGTAAGGCAGATCTCGACGAGGGCCGACCGGCGCCGCGCACCGAGCCGCCACCGTATAAGCCGGAAGCGGAGAAGCAACGGCAGTATTTCCTCGATCGTCGCGGCATCGACGACCCGATGGCGCGCTGCCTGATCTCGGGCGTGCCGCGTATCAGCTTCCGCCCATTGCCGTTCCAGATCATTCAGATGCGCGACCAGATGGTGTTCTTGTACGAAACGCATCACGCGTTCCGCATCATCCCCACGGACGGCCGCCCGCATCCTGACGACATCGAACCGTCCTACCTCGGGGATTCGGTGGCACGTTGGGAGGGTGACACGCTGGTCGTGGACGTCACCGGCTTCAACACCAAGACGTGGCTCATTGGCGTCGGGACGGTTCACAGCGAAAAGCTGCGAGTCACCGAACGATACACGCGGGACAGCTACAACACCATTCGCTATCAGGTGACGATGGACGATCCGGAGGTGTTCACGAAACCGTGGAACACCGAGGAGATATTCAGGCTTCGCCCCGGTGAACGTATCCGGGAGTACGAGTGCATCGAGAACAACGAGGACCTGCTGCGGATCGAGAAGCTGCTGCAGGGAAACGAGTCGGTTTTCAAACGCCCCTCAAACCCCTGACGCGGGTTTTTCGATTCGCCGTAGAGCGGAGGCTTTAGCCTCCGCGGCCCGCGCACGTTGAAGCGTGCGCTCGACGATGATTCGACAGATTGTCTAAAGGCCCCGCTCTACTTTGAGTCCCGGCACTTCCCGCCTTCACAGCGGTTGTTCTCGTTGCAGACCATCTCGTAAAGCCCGGTCTTGGCCCACTCGGCGTGCCGCTTCATCTCCCACTGGACTGACCATGGCTTGGTGAAGATCTTGGGATCGTCCACGGTGAACTCGTATGAGATCGTGTCGGCGTCGGCCCGTCGCAGGCGCTCCGTCGTGCGTAGCGCCTCGGTGTGCATCCGATACTCTTTCGGGTTCTGGTAGTAATAGTCGTCGAGCGACCAGCGCTTGTAGTTGCGCCCCTCGATCACGAGGGTGTCGCCGTCCCAGTGACCAACGGGCTCGCCGTAGAACGTCGGCTCGATGTCGGTCTTGTGCGGCCGTCCGTCGAGCGGAATGATCCGCGTGACGTTCATGAACTCGGTCTGCATCACGAGATACTGCGGCGTTTGAATGATTTGAACCGGGTAAGGTCCGAGAAACGCCGACGGGAATCCCGAGGGCATGCAGAAGGCGCGCGGCTCGTCATGCCGCGGGTCGCCGGTGCGTGGCTCGTAGAAGAGCGCCTCGCCTCCGGGAACGAACGGTGCCATCTTCTCCTTGTTGAAGGTTGTCGCCGGCCCGCGAGAGCCGGGCTCCTTCGGGTTGTCCCAGAAACCGGAGAAGTCGGGCTTTCCGTCAGCCGTGCGCGGAATCTGACCGGCGGCCGGTTTCGATTGCGCGTTGGCGATCACGGCCAGCACCACGACAATCACATAGGCGAGCGCAGCAGTGTGCTTCGTTACGTTCAACATCGCGGCCCTCCTATTGTGGAGCCCTGTCCTCATTCGAGGCGGTGAACACGCTTCGTCCGTCGGCGAAGGTGACTTTGCCGCCGGACGCATTGTTCGATCCGTCGCGCGCGCGGAAGCCTTCGACGACGACGGAGTCGCCAGTCTTGAGCGCGTCCCTGCTGATACCGCGACGCTGCAGCACCCCGGGAGGCCCACCGGAGAATCCCCAGTTCGTCACCTTTCCCTGCGCGTCCTTTACGTCCACGAAGAACCAGATGTGCGGATTCTGCCACTCCACCTTGGTCACGACGCCGGTGACCTTGACCGGTTGATTGGAGTCGTACTCCGCAGAAAACGAGTGGTGCGCGAGGAGGAACGGCGCAGTGCCGGCGAGCAGGCCGAGCGTCAGGGCCGCCAATCGTATTCGCATGAAGAATCCCTCCGGGAGGGAATTGTAACGTTGCCGAGTCATTGCGTCAGCCTAAACCCGACCGTGACCCGCGCTACTTCCGCTGGAGTTCCTGGTACGCGATCTTCATGTTTGCCAGGGCGCCGCCAAATGCGGGACTGAGACTGACGGCGTAGCCCTTGAACCGTGGCGCGACCTTATATTCGTTCGCGGCTTGCTCGACCGTCTTCCCTGCTTTCAGCGACGCGCGCGCGAAGTCGACGAAGTCCTTGGTGAAGTCGGCATACTCGCGCAGGTCGTTCCACGTCCCCACGGGAATGTGCCCGTTGATGATGGTGTCGACGTTCTTGACGCCTGCGACCAACCTGGCAAGCGACTCCGGCTGTTCGACCACGCTCCCGCCATTGTCCGTGTCCACGTACGGCAGCGCCTTCCACGCGAACATGTCGCCCACGTGCATCGTCCGCAGCGCAGGAAAGACGACGAACGTGTCGCCGTTGGTGTGACCACGCCCGAAGTAATAGAGATCGATCCGGTCCTTGCCGGATCCGACCGTCAGCTTGTCCTTGTAGGTGCGCTTCGGGAGGAACTGGGCGTTGGCGCCACTGAACTCTGGCATCTTCGTCATGTTCGTCCTGGTGTTCTCCTGGACGATGCTTTCGACGGTGCCGCCGAAGGAACCGTTACCACCGGTGTGGTCCCCGTGGGTGTGCGTGTTGATGATGCGAGTCACTGGTTTGTTGGTGACCGTCTTGATGCGTTCGAGGATCGTCGGTCCGAAGCCGGGCAGTTTCGTGTCGACCAGCGTCACACCGGCATCGGTGATGAACACCGCGACGTTGCCACCGCTGAAGGTGGTCTCATTGTCCGCGCCCGACCCGGTAATGATGTACAGGTTGTCCTTGACCTTCTCGATCTGCATGGCCTTGATCGCCGCAGCCGACGGTCCCTGGGTCTGGCCCGACACGACCAGCGACACCACGCCAACCCCGATCAAAGTTCCAAGCAGCAGTCCTCGCCTCATGGGCCCTCCTCAACGCTTGTTTACGTTACCACTGGTTTACCCGTGACCCGGTAGCCACGCCTCAGATTAGAATTCGCGTGTCCCTCCTCCGTGATTACTGTTATTCCGGGTCATCGTGGGCGACACCTCTTCGAAGGCATCCGCGATCCGAGGATTCGTGCGTTCGAGGCGCTGACGGATTCCAGTCCCAACCTGATTGTCTTTCCCTGTGGGCAAGACCGGCGTTTCGACAGGTCGCGGACGATCAGGATTCCTGATGACATCCAGCGCGGTATCTCGCAGGGTCGCATTGGACTAGTGTTCGATGCCTCGACCGAAGGCGTCATGCACAAGCCGGACATCAGCGATGCCTTGCACATGACGCTCGATCATCTCCGCGGCGTGCCCGAGCAATGTGTGTACGTAACACAGGACCGCAATTATCGGAGTGACTACGCCACTCATTGCACCCGCACGGGCAGAGCACGGCAAGTGCACGTGCTGAATCATGACTATTGGATCTGGGATGCGCTGAGTCACTTCGCCGACACGGGTGACGACGAGTATCGACGCCGTCTGCAAACCTTCCGGGCACGGCCTGCGCAGCGGGCCCGGAAATTCGTGTCGTTGAATCGCACGCCGAGACCGATGAAGGTTCTCTTTCTCCTGCGCGTCATCAGCGATGGGCTCTGGAACTCCGGGTTTATCTCGTTCGGCGGCTTTCGTTCGACGGCGGATGGCCCTGGAAAGGCGCAGCCCTCAGAGGAGGAGATGGTTCGAGCGTTGCCCGGGTTCGAGGACCTGATTCATTCGGTGATGCCGGAGATGAAAACGCTTGCGGGTGTCGGAAGGTCACTGCTCGGAATGGAGCAGCACGGATGGGACCGCCTCGAGCTGTGGAACGCAAGCCGCGCCGTCGACCTCGAAGAGTACGCGAACTCCTGGTTCACTGCCGTCACTGAAACAGAGATGCGATCGCGTCCGTCGCGCATTACAGAGAAACTGATAAAGCCGCTCGCAAATTTTCAACCGTTCGTCGTCTTCGCGAATCCGGGCGCGCTCAGAATGGTTCGCGACTACGGCTTCTTCACGTTCGAGAACATCGTTGATGAGTCCTACGATGATGAGCCCGATCCACGACGCCGGTTCGACCTCGCCTACGCGGAGTTCGCGCGCTTGTGCGCTCAAAGCGAACAAGAGTGGTCGCGAATGGAAAAGGAGATCGAGGATCGGCTGACGTTCAACGCGCACTGGGGACTGACCCGGCTGCCCACCGAAGTGCGGCGCCGGCAGGATTGCTCGCTGGTCGATGAGATCGTTCGCGCGGTGGGATTGACGAATCTCACCACCCACATTCGCACGCAGTAGCGGCGGGTCTTTCAGACCCGCCGTTCAAGGTCCGGCTAAAGCCGGACACTACGCGTTCAGAGCTTTCCCAGCAGATCGCGCTGGCGCGAGAGCCGTGAGTCGCGCTCGTTCGCGAAGCGTGTGATGCCCGCCAGAATCGAAGCGGCATCGAGGTGCGCCTCGGCGATCACATCAGGCTCGAGACCGCTGGTGAGCCACTGATGATCCCAGTCCGACGTCATCGAGTACTCGTCGGTGAGCGGACCAACGTCGCGCAACGGCCACATCCGTCGAGTCCCTGTCGACACCACCATCAGGTCGTAGTACGCCTCGCGTGGTAGTACTGCGTTGCGATACGACTCCGGCTGCCGGTCGAAGAGCTCCTCGCTAATCGCCGCGACAACCTTGACGTTGACACCCGCTTCTTCCAGCTTCGGCAGGATACTCACCAGGTTGACGGTGGAGCTGGAGCCCTGTGTGACGACGTAGCCATGGCGAGGTTGGCCAGGCTTGAAATCGCGAATCACGTAGCAGCCCTTCGCTGCCGCAAGCAGATCGGTATCCGCAAACTTCGTGCGATCGGCGACCGGGAAGTCGGGGCGCGCGACTTCGAGCGTAATGACCCCGACCTTCTTCTCGCGCGCGGCGACTTCGGCAGCGGCGAAGTACGCCGGCGCCACGTCGTTGTAGTCCCAGAAGTTCAGGTGAATGGTCTGCCCGCGCGGGAAGAGCTTCCACACCTGCGGCGCGAAGATGCCGAAGTGCGTGCGGCCGTCGGCCGCGGTCTCAGGTCCGGAGTGGCCAACCAGGATGTGCAACACGCCTGTCCTGAACGGGCTGTCCTGGTTCTGCTGACTCCAGACGCGCGCTGGCGTGTACATCAACGGCGTGAACGCGCCGTAGGTGCCGCTGATCGCCCATACACCCGCGAACTTGTCGGGATCGAGCGATGCGCTCTGGCTCACGAGGCCAATCGCCGTCGACGCGTTGCCGGCTTCCTGAATGGCGGCCTTGAAGCGCGTGCCCAGCACGTTGGTCTCCGGGTCGTAGTGCCCCCAGAGGCTCCCGTGCTCGAGGTTGATCGACTCGGATAGATCGGCGGCCATCGTCAGGAATCGGTTTCCCGTGACGTAATTGACCCACTTCACGATCTCCGAAATCCCGCGGCGAGTACCGGCCACATCTCCGGCCTTGCGGAACAACGCGATCGAGACATCCTTCTTCGCACCAGTCACCGCATTCGTGACCGAGACCTTCTGCGGCTCGACCGGCAAGTTAGCGACACGAAGCCGCTCGTCTTGAAATGGATCCTGGGTGACCTGCACCCGGAGAGGAATCGAATCCAGCAACGAGTCTCCGATCTCGACGAGCCGATCGGCGAACCAATCGCCGATGCCGTTGCGGTCGAGCAGCGACATGACGACGTCGATGTTGGTCTTGAACTGGATCAGGCGCTCCCGTGGATCCTTGACGGCGCCGTCGCGGATTCCCTGGAACTCCACGCCATAGCGTTTCTCGAAGGTCTTCGCGAGCGCGAGGAAATAATCCGAGTTCATCTTCATCGCGTACGGATGGCTCGGGTAGCCGACGACCTGATCGCCGAAGTCGGGAATCTTGTGATCAACCGCCGCCGGCCAATATCCCTTCGTGGTCTTGCCGATAGCCACCATGGGCCGGCGATCGGCCGGGTCCCAATGCTCCATCGTCTTCAGGACGGCAACGACCTGGTCGTAGGCATTGCCATCCTGGACGACGAAGACGTTCCAGCCATACGAGGTCCACTGGTCGATGAGGTGGTAGCCCTCGTACTTGCGATCGATCACGCCGCCGATCAGCGAATCATCGATGCCGGCGTTATTGTCGGAGAACATCACGCGCAATCGCTTGCCGACCTTGAGGGCCAACGCCTGCGTCTTGAGTTCCTGCGCGTGCCCTTCGGTCATCGCAAACTCACCTTCGAAGGCGATGACCTTGGGCGCAACGATGCCCGCCCCCATGACGTCCCAAAACGCCGCTTTGCCGGCCGCGGTCGCGATGCCAATGCCGGACGGTCCGCCGTTGACGTCGTTGGTGACGTCGGTACTTTCGGCGTGCCCCGCGAGCGCGCGAATCCCGCGCAACTTCGCCTGCGCAAAGACCGGATGATCGGCGAGGCCGTGGTCCTGCAGCAGGGTCTTCATGGCGCCGGCACCACGCCGGAACCCGAGCGCATCGATCGGCAGAATCGCCACGTGCGGATCCACGTAGTAGCGCTTGTTGCCCGTGGCCTCGTATTTCCGCGCCAGCGCCTGACCCATCAGCATCCACAGCGCATAGCACGTTGGAATGCAGTGGCCGCCGGCGAGCATGAACTTGTCGCAGTAAGGATGCTTCGGCCGACGGTAGTCGAAGCGCAGTCCACCAAGATCGGGGCCGGCCAGGTGCGTCGCGACATTGTACGGCGTGTAGGCGAGCGGACCACCAAAGTGCCCGGTCTGGGCGTAGTTGCCCAGCAGCACCAGGGTCATACACGTCATGAACCCGACATCTTCGAGACGCTCCCGGTCATACGGCGTCGTCAAGGGTTCAACGGCGGAAAGCATCTCTGTCGAAGCCAAACTGGAACCTCCACGGGCGTAGGGCGGTCTTGCCTTGGGTAGTGTATTCGATCGGCTACTCGAGGCCCGACGCGCGGGCCTGCTCGCGCGCCAGGACCGCCTGATCGCGGTCGCCGTCGCCGTGCGCGACGGCACCCAGGAGGCGTTCGTAGTAGACGTTGTGGCTCGGCATCGGAACACGCGCCAGATCGGCAGCGGCTGCGATGAGACCTGCGTCCTTCAGTCCAACGAAAATAGGCGATCCCACCTGGTCGTAGCTTTCGTCGACCATCTTCTGGCCATACACCTTGTAGGCAGGGGCGGAGAACAAACCTTCTGTCATCACGTCCTGGAAGACCTGTGGCAACACTCCGTACTTGCGCACGAGTGAGAACCCCTCCGCCATCGCGACCATGGCGCAACCCAGCACCGCGTTGTTTGCAAGCTTGATCGCTGTCGCCGATTCAGGCTTCGCTCCGGCGGGGAACGTTTTCCGTCCCATCACGCTGAGCAGCGGCTCACACGTTCGCACGGCATTCTCGGGACCGCCGGCGACGATGCCTAGTTGACCCGCCGCCGCGAGATCGGGCCGGCCGAGAACCGGAGCAGCAACCAGCACCTGGCCAGCGTCTCGATGTCGTGACTCGAGTTGCCGGACGGTGGCGACCCCATGGGTGCCCATCACAAGATGAATCGCACCGCGCGGAAGCGACTCGCACAAGCCACCAGATCCAAGGGCCACGTCGAGGATCGCCTTGTCTTCAACCAGCATCGTCACGGCGACGTCACGACCGACGCAGAGATCCGAGATCGAAGAGGCGACGCGAGCGCCAGCCTCTCCGAACGGCACCATCGCGGCAGCGACCATGTCGAAGACAGAGAGTTCGTGCCCGGCTCCGAGGATGCGCCTCGCCATCCCCTGACCCATCCGGCCCAAGCCAATGAATCCAACCTTCATGGTGGTCCTCTGAAAATAAGAAGTTTAAAGGTCAAAGTTAGGAAGTAAGTGGGAAGTACGCCGGCTGTACTTCGAACTTACTTCCCGACTTCGACCTTCAAACTTTGAACTTACGTGAGCTGTCCCTTGACCCAGTCGAGCTCACGGGTCACGTATTCGACGATGTCGCCTGTCTTGAGATGGTCGGGGAGGACGTCCCACGTGTAAGTTTCGATCTCGAGGTGCGTCGAGAGCGGCGTCTGCTTGTGGACGGCGAGCGCCTGCTCGAGCGC
>Ga0075428_100000983_pt1 | contig 30193 bp, 26 predicted proteins | sample RhiMetdeltSRZDD2_FD_75291 | JGI IMG/M metagenome (GOLD analysis project Ga0075428, IMG submission 75291) | Populus rhizosphere microbial communities from Tennessee, USA - Rhizosphere MetaG P. deltoides SRZDD2 | ecosystem: Host-associated > Plants > Roots > Rhizosphere > Soil | place: USA... | reverse complement strand
GAAGCGGCCCGGTGGATCGAGGCGGGCCGGGTGGCCGTGAACGGCCGCCCCGCGCGCTGGCCGCAGAGGCGGATCGACCCGCGGCGCGACCGCGTGAGCGTCGACGGGGCGCCCGTGGGGGACGACACGCAGAGGGTGGTGCTCGCCCTGCACAAGCCGGTGGGCTTCATCACGTCGCGTGGCGACCCGGGCGGTCGCGCCACCGTCTACGACCTGCTGGGCGGTTTCGGCCGGTGGGTCTTCCCGGTGGGCCGCCTCGACCGCGACACCTCGGGCCTGTTGATCCTCACCAACGACCACCGGCTGGGCCAGCGCCTGAGCGATCCCGAGCACGGCGTGGCCAAGACCTATCACGCGCTGGTGGAGGGCGTGCCCGACCGCGCCGCCCTCCGGGCGCTGGGCGAGGGAGTGCCCCTCCGCGGCGGGGCGACAAGTCGGCCGGCCGGCGTCCGCGTTCTGGGCGCGTCGCGCGCGGGCACCTGGCTGGAGATCGTCCTGCGCGAGGGCCGGAACCGCCAGGTCCGGCGCATGTGCGCGGCCGTGGGCCACGAGGTCCTGCAGCTGGCGCGGGTGGCCGTCGGCAACCTCGGTCTGGGCGCGTTGCCGGCCGGCGAGTGGCGCCGCCTGCTGCCGGACGAGATCCCGCTCCTCCAGGCCTCGCGTGGTACGATCTCGCGCCGCCCTGGGACCGGGAGAGTGTGATCCTGGAGATCTCCCCGCCGGCGCGCCCGTCCCTCCCGGCGGGGACCACCTGGGCCGCCGCGCTCACCGCGGTGGCGGGAATGAGTGTATCGGCATGACGGCGCCATCCGAGAATCCGGAGGTCAAGGAAGCACTCTACGAGCTCCAGCAGTACCTCTCGGACCGCCTGGCGCCCCTGATGGTGGCGGACTCGCTGGGCATGCTCGTCACGCTGCCCCCCGAGCTGACGGCGGCGGAGATCCAGGCCTGGATCTCCGCGCAATACCACGGCGCCGGGGCTCAGGTCCCCATCTCCGACTACCTGTTCCACGCGCTGCGCAAGATCCATGTGGTCGGGGATTTCAGCCTGGTCCCCGAGGCGGCCCTGTCCACCTATCTCAAGGATCTGAAGGTCCTTCTCCTGGAGTTCTGCCCGGAGGCCGACCGCGAGCTCCTGCGCACGAACCTGGCCCGGCTGGGTGAGTCCGTGGGCGGTCCCCCGCCGCCGGTGGAAATCCTGCACCGGCAGCCGGGCGGCGAGGCCGGCGGCCTGACCGCCGCGCCGCTGGCCGCGGAGGCCGCGGTCCCTTCGGTCCCCATGAGCGCCGAGATCGCGCGCGGGATGCGGCGCTTCACGCTCCTTCTCGAACGGCTGTCCCATACGCCGCTCCCCGCGGCCGCGGCCCCCGACCCGAACACGCCCGACGCGCGCCGCGAGATCCTCTCGCAGGCGGTAGCCGAAGCCGCGCACACGGCGAGCAGCGGCCAGGAGATGGACCAGTACCTCGACAAGCTGCGCCAGACCGGTATCGCCGCCCACACCGACCAGCTCTTCCGGGCGCTGGGCGAGAGCCTGCCCGGCTGGTCGGTGCCCTCACCTGCGGGCAGCGCCGCCCCCGCCACCGGCCCGGTCGAGGCCATGTTCCGGATCGTGGCCCTCTCCCCCAACTACGAGGAAGCCGCCAAGCGTTTCCGGGACCTGGTCCAGGCCGCGGTCCACCAGTTCAACGAGGGGCTGCTCACGAGGGCGGCGACGATGTTCGGCGTGGCGGCGCGCGTGGTGGCGGAGAAGAAGGTCGGTCAGCCGGTGGCCGACGCCGTGCAGAAGTCGAGCAACGACCCCCTGAATCCGGAGCGGCTGCGGAAGTTCGCGGAGAGCCCCGACCGGCACCCGCTGCTGCGCAGCGTCATGAACTTCTACGCGCGCCTGACGCCCCAGGGGCTCCTGCACGACCTGCGCGAGGAGGAGCGCCGCGACCGTCGGCGCCTGCTCCTGGCCCTGCTCGAGGTGCACGGCCCCGCGGCCCGTGCCGCGGCCATGGAGAGCCTGGAGACGTCGCTGTCCGGCGGCGCCAAGGAAGCCGATCCCTACTATCAGCGCAACCTGATCTACCTCCTGCGCCAGATCCCCCGGCCGTCCGAGGCTCCCGTGGAGGACGAGATCGACCTCATGGTGCGCGCGGCACCCGTGGGAGCGGGCGCGGTCGTCCTCAAGGAGGCGATCCTCGCCCTCAGCCGGATCCACCACGACAAGTCGGAGGTGGCCCTGGTGGGATACCTCCGCACCTTCGAGGTCATGGCCTTGAAGCCGGAGACGGCGGCCTACGACTCCACCGAGGTCCTGACGCTGCTCGACAGGATTGCCTCGTCGCTGGCGGCGCTGGGAACCAGGGGAACGCTGTTGGCCCTGCTCGACCACGGCCTCAAGGCTCAGCCGGAGTTGGGAGACACGCGGATCCGGCTCATGGAGCTGGGCAGCCACGACCTGCGATCCCATCCCGCGCTGGCCGCGAAGCTGGTGGCCACCGTCAAGGCGGAGCTTCCGAAGAGCGTCATGGGCATCGTGATCAAGAAGGGGGCCGATGCCGTCCGCCCGCTGGTGGCGGCGCTGGCCGGCACGCCGTCGGCCGAGGTGCAGGCCCTGCTCTCGGAGGTGGCCGCGCGGTTCTCCACGGAGCCGCTGGGCCAGGCCGCGGCCAAGGCCCTGGCCGCCCAGCGGGCGGCGGGGGGTGCCCGGCCCGTGAGCGCCCCGAGCCTCTCCGGGGACCTCGACCTTTTCGGGCTGCCGAACCTGCTCCAGAACCTGGCCGACAACAAGGCCAGCGGTGCCCTGACGCTGTTCACCGGCGACCGCACCATCGCCAGCGTCCTCAACCTCGAGGGGGGCAGGCTGCGCAGCTGTCAGACCGGAGTGCTCCGCGGCAAGGAGGCGTTCTACCAGCTGTGCGAGAAGCCGTTCCCCGGGACCTTCGCGCTGGCCAGCCACCGCGACGCCAGGCCGGAGAAATCCTCGGAGCCCCCGCTCGACCTCCTCCCCCTCATCCTGGAGGGGCTGCGCCGGCACGACGAGTTCCGGCAGGCCTCGGCCCTGGTGGCGGACGCGGCGCGGCTGCAGGCCACGGGGGCGGCGCGGACCCCCGTCCAGGACGAGAACAACGCGGATCTCGTGGAGACGATCTGGAAGATGGCGGTGGCGGGGACGCCGCCGAAGCAGTGCGAAGCCGAGGTACCCGTGGACGCCTACCGTGTCCGCCGCCTCCTGGCCCACTGGGTCGAGGAGGGCGCCCTCACCGTGGCGGGCTAGCGCGTCCTAGGCGGTGACCGTGGCCGGAGATTCGCCCGCCGCCGCGACCTCCTGGTCCTTGTACTGGAGCTGGTAGAGCCGCCAGTACAGCCCCCGCTGCGCCAGTAGCTCCTGGTGCGTCCCGCGCTCCCGGATCCTTCCCTTGTGCATCACCAGGATCTCGTCCACGTTCTGGATGGTGGAGAGGCGGTGCGCGATCACGATCGCGGTGCGGCCCCGGAGGAGGACCTTCAGCGCCTGCTGGATGAGGGCCTCGGTCTCCGTGTCCACGGAGGAGGTCGCCTCGTCGAGCACCAGGACCCTGGGGTCGTGGGCGAGGGCGCGGGCGAAGGAGAGCAGCTGCCGCTGCCCCATGGAGAGGGTGGCGCCGCGCTCCTTCACCTCGGTGTCGTAGCCCGCGGGCAGGGCCTCGATGAAGGAGTGCGCGCGCACCGCCCGTGCCGCCTCCCGGATCCGCTCCTCGGGGATGTCCGATCCGAGCCGGATGTTGGAGGCGATGGTGCCGCTGAACAGGTGGGCGTCCTGCAGGACCAGCGCCAGCGACGAGCGCAGCTGGGAAGGGTCCATCTCGCGCACGTCCACACCGTCCAGCGTCACCCGGCCCTTCTGCACGTCGTAGAAGCGCGTAAGCAGGCTGATGATCGAGGTCTTGCCGGCCCCCGTCGCCCCCACCAGGGCCACGCGCTTCCCCGGCTCCACCGTGAACTCGATGTCCTTCAACGTCCAGCGCTGGGCGGGATCCGAAGCGTCTCCCGCGTCGGCCTCCCGCGCCGTCGCGGGCGGGTCGTAGGAGAACCACACGCCCTCGAAGGCCACCCGGCCCTGCACCGCGGCGAGGCGCCTCGGGCTCGCAGGCGCCCCTACCTGGGCCGGCGTGTCCAGCAGGGTGAAGATGCGCTCGGAGGCGGCCATGGCGGCCTGCAGGATGTTGAACTTCTCCGACAGGTCGGAGATGGGGCGCCAGAACCGCTCGGAGTACTGGATGAAGGCCACGAGCGCCCCCAGGGTCAGCGTGCCGGCCAGCACCCTCCCTCCCCCATAGATAAGGATGAGGGCGACGGCCACCGCGGCCAGGACGTCGATGGCGGGGTAGAAGACCGCATAGTAGAAGATCTGCTTCACGTTGGCGTCGGCGTGGGCCCGGTTGATGGCCGCGAAGGCGTCGGCGTTGCGGTCCTCCCGCCGGAACAGCTGCACCACCGACATCCCGGTCAGGTTCTCCTGGAGGAAGGCGTTGATGCGGGCGATCCACTTGCGCACCTCGCGGAACGACTGCCGCGAGCCGCGGCGGAACCAGTTGGTGACCGCGAAGAAGAGCGGGATCACGGCGAAGGTGACGAGGGCCAGCTTCCAGTTCATGAACAGCATCACGCCCATGATTCCGAGCAGCGTGAAGAGGTCGCCGAACACCGTGACCACCCCGGACGTGAACAGCTCGTTCACCGCGTCCACGTCGGTGGTGACGCGGGTCATGAGCCTTCCCACGGGGTTCCGGTCGAAGAAGCCGACGTGCAGGGACTGCAGGTGGCCGTAGATGGCGCGCCGCATGTCGAACATCACGCGCTGCCCCGTCATCTGCAGGATCATCACCTGGCCGAAGCGGACCACGAAGGCCAGGAGCAGCGTCAGGAGGTAGAGGGCGGCCACGGAGTGCAGCCCCTCCGCGTCTCCCTGCCGGATGTAGCGGTCGATGGCCACCTTCGTGAGGTAGGGGCCCGCCAGGTCCAGCCCGGCCATGACCACGATGAGGAGGAAGGAGACGGCCACCGCCGCCTTGTAGGGGCGCAGGTAGGTGAGCAGGCGCAGCAGCAGGGTGCGGTCGTAGCTCTTGGCGACCGCGTCGTCCTCGTGGAAGCCGGCCGCGCTCACGCGGCGCCCTCTCCGCTCACGCCGTCCTCTCCATCTCCTCCTCGAGGAGCTGCCGGCGGTGCATCTCGGCGTAGAAGCCGCCCCGGGCCACCAGCTCGTCGTGGGTGCCCCGCTCCACGATGCGGCCCTCGCGGAGCACCACGATCAGGTCGGCCTCCTTCACGGTCGAGACCCGGTGCGAGACGAGAAAGGTGGTGCGCTCCGCCATCACGCCCCGCAGGCCGGCCAGGATCTCCTCCTCGGTATACGTGTCCACCGAGGCCAGCGCGTCGTCCAGTATCAGGATGCGCGGATCCATGGCCAGGGCCCGGGCCAGCGCCGCCCGCTGCTTCTGGCCGCCGCTGAGCGTGATGCCGCGCTCGCCCACGAAGGTCTCGTAGCCCTGGGGGAAGTCCCGGACGTCCCTGGCCAGCTGGGCGATGGCGGCGGCGGCCTCCGTGCGCCGGCGCAGCGATTCCGCTTCGCCTTTCGGCAACCCGAAGGCCACGTTCTCGCCCACGGTGTCGGAGAAGAGGAACGTCTCCTGCGGCACCAGCCCCACCGCGCCCCGCAGGTCGTGGAGCGGGATGGTCCTCACGTCGCGCCCGTCCACGAGCACCGTGCCGGCCGGGGCCTCGAAGAGGCGGGGGATGAGGCTCACGAGCGTGCTCTTTCCCGAGCCGGTGGGACCCACGACGGCCACGGTGGTGCCCGCGGGGACGTTCAGGCTGACGTCATGCAGCACCGGCCGCCCGTCGTAGGCGAAGGTGAGGTTGCGGAACTCCACGCCGCCCCGGACCGCGGGCCCGGCCGAGGCCAGCGCGTCGCCGATCTCGGCGGGCGCCTGGAGGATCTCGTCGATCCGGCCCATGGACGCCTCGCCCCGCTCGAAGATGTTCACCACCCAGCCGAGCGCGATCATGGGCCAGTGCAGCATGGCCAGGTAGGCGCCGAAGGCCACGAACTCCCCCAGGGTGATGGTGCCCTTCACCACCATGCCCCCGCCCAGCCACAGCACCATCACCGCGCCCAGGCCCATGAGGAGCTGGATCCCGGGGTACAGGCTGCCGAAGAGCCCGATGAGCGCGCGGTTGCGGCGCACGTACTCTCGGTTGGCGGCCTCGAAGCGCGCCATCTCCTGCGGCTCCTGGGCGTAGGCGCGCACCACCCGCGCCCCCGAGAGGTTCTCCTGGACGATCGCGTTCAGCTCCGAGAGCTGGGCCTGCACCGACTCGAAGCGGTCGTGGATGCGGCGGCCGATGACGCGGGCCAGGAAGGAGACGAAGAAGAGCGGCACCAGGGCCAGGCCCAGGAGCAGGGGGCTGATCCGCAGCATCAGCACGATGGTGGCCACGAAGGTGGCGGCGGTGTTGGCCGTGTACATGATGCCCGGCCCCAGCACCATGCGCACCGCGGAGAGGTCGTTCGTGGCGCGGCTCATGAGGTCGCCCGTGCGGTGGGTCTGGTAGAAGCGGGGCGCGAGGAGGGTGAGCCGGCGGAAGAGGTCGCCCCGCAGCTCGAACTCGATCTCGCGGGAGATGGCGATCAGGATCATGCGCATGTGGTAGCGGAAGAGGCCCTCCACCACGACCACGCCCACCATGAGGCCGGAGTAGAGGTAGAGCTTGCCGCGGGTGATGCGCACCGTCAGGTCGTCCACCGCGTAGCGCAGGATCCAGGGGGCGGCCGTGGACAGCGCGGTGGTGGCCACCAGGCAGAAGAGGCCGACCAGGAGGCGCCGGCGGTGGCGCCGGAGGTACGGGAGGAGCCCGCGGAGGTGGGGCAGCCCGCGCCGGGCGCCGCCCATCAGCGGCGCCGGGCCGCCGCTCTCGCCTTGCGCTGCCGGTCCAGCTCCTGGCTCGCCCGCAGCAGGTGGGGGAGGTTCACCTTCTCCCAGGCCAGCGCTTCCCGCTGTTGCGGGTAGCGCGCCTCGGCCTCGCGGAAGGCCCGCGAGTGGTAGACGGTGCGGCCGGCCGCGTCGGGGACCCCGCCCAGGTGGTGGTGCAGCATCTCGTGGTAGACGACGCTCTCCAGGAAGTAGGCGGGGACCTCGCGGCGGTCCAGCACGGGATGGATGCGGATGAGGGCGAGGACGGGGTCGTAGCTGCCGAAGGTCAGGCCCCCGCGCCGCGCGCGCCCGCTGCCCCGGCCCCACGTGAGGGGCACGCGCAGCGACGCGGCGAAGAAGCGGGTGTTCAGGCGGTCGTAGACGTGCTGCAGGTCGTGCACCTGGCCGCGGGTCACCAGCGGGGGGAGCGTGCGCGGCACGCGGCGGACGCGATGCAGGTTCTCGTTCATGAACCGCCGCACGTCGCCGTCCGCGCTGCGGCTGGTGCCGCGGCGCAGGCCGCGGGCCACCGCGCGCACCACGGGGAGCGGGGCGTGCAGGAACATCCGGTGGAGGCGCAGGAGCACGGCGCCGCCGCGCCGGCGGAAGGAGAGCAGCACGGAGCGGTTCTCGGTGAGCGTGAGGCGCACGGGCCGCGAGGCCTCGCGCTGCACGGCCGCCTCCAGGGTCGCGGGTTCCCAGACGGGGGAGTCGTCGAAGCGAAGGCGGAGCTGACGCGACCTGTGGGACGGCGCGGTAGCCATCGTGTTAATCGAGAACCCGGTGCAGAGCATGGCTCACGGTGAGGCCGAGGTCAAGCCGTCGGACGGCCGCGGAGAGCCGCGCCCGCCCGCGCGCCGGCGGCACCACGGACCGCGCCAATCGCTTGCATACAAGATTCCATTGTCGCTATCCCGGAGAGCCGAGGGGCACGTAGTACTGGGTGCCCTTGCCCATGTTGCGGATCTGCCGGAGCAGGTCGTCGAGGTCCTGGTCGCTGCGCGCGAAGTTCACGTCCGCGGTGTTCACGACCAGGAGCGGGCTCTGGGTGTAGTGGAAGAAGTAGTGGTTGTAGGCGCGGTTCACCTCGGCCAGGTAGTCCTCCGAGAGGTGCGCCTCCTCGGGGCGTCCGCGGGCGCGGATGCGCTTCATGAGGACCTCGGTGGGGGCCTGCAGGTAGACGGCGAGGTCGGGCTTCGGCGCGGCCTCGGCCAGCAGGCCGTAGAGCTTCTCGTAGATGAGCAGCTCTGCGTCCTCGAGGTTCAGGTACGCGAAGAGCTTGCTCTTCTCGAACACGTAGTCCGCCAGCGTGACCTGGTTGAAGAGGCTCCGCTGCCGCAGCTCCTGCTGCTGCCGGTAGCGCGAGAGCAGGAAGAACAGCTCCACCTGGAAGGCCGCCCCCTGCGCACCGTCGTAGAAGCCCTTCAGGAACGGGTTCTGTCCCCACTCCTCCAGGATGGTCGTGGCGTCCAGGCGCTCCGCCAGCCGCTCCACCACGGCGGTCTTGCCCACGCCGATGGGTCCGTCCACCGCGATGTAGTGGAACTTCACGCGGTCCCGGTCCCCTCCGGCCGTACGAGCGTCACGCGCGACCGGTCGGGGCAGCGCTCGAGGAGCTCGCGGACGCTGAGGCCCAGCACGGGATGGAGCGCGTCGGGCGCGATCTCGGCCAGCGGCACCAGGACGAACCGGCGCTCCGCCAGGCGCGGATGCGGGACGGTCAGGAGCGGCAGCGCGCGCACCTCGAGCCCGTAGAGCAGGAGGTCCACGTCGGCGGTGCGCGGCGCGTTCCGGCGGGGGCCGCGCTCACGGCCCAGCTCGCGCTCCGCGTCCAGGCACGCGTCCAGCAGCTCCTCGGGAGAGAGCCCGCTCTCGCCGCCCAGCACCGCGTTCAGGAACCAGCCCTGGTCCGGCGCGTCCTTGGGCTCGGTGAGGTAGGTGGAGCTGCGCGCCGCCACGCGGAAGCCGCGCCGCGTGACTGCGCGCTCCGCGCCGGCGAGGTTCGCTTCCCGGTCGCCCAGGTTGGACCCCAGGCCCAGGAAGATCGTGGGCGGCGGCATGCGGCGCAGATTACCCGACGGGTGCTCCGGGGGCAACGCTTGACAGCCGCGGAGCGCGGTCACAATACTGCCGCGTGACCCGCCCCGAGCGCGCGCCCGCCGCCGCCGCCCGCAACCTGGTGGACCTCTTCTATGGTTCCGTCGACACCCACGACAAGGAGCGGCACCTCCTCTACAAGAAGGAGGGAGCCTGGAGGGCGATCAGCTCCGCCGAGTTCCGGCGGGCGGTGGAGGAGCTGTCGCTGGGCCTGCGCGCCCTGGGTGTCGAGGCCGGTGACCGCGTGGCCATCCTCTCCGAGAACCGGCCGGAGTGGGCGTTCGCGGACCTGGCCACCCTGGCCGCGGGCGCGGTGGACGTCCCCATCTATCCGAGCTCCACCCCTGCCCAGGTCCTCTACATCCTGAAGGACAGCGGGGCGAAGGCCGTCTTCGTCTCGAGCACGGCCCAGGCGGCGAAGGTCGCGGAGATCCGCGCGCAGACGCCCGCGCTCCTGCACGTGATCCGCATGGACGAGGACGCGTCGGGCGGGACGACGCTCGCGCAGGTGCGGGAGAAGGGACGCCCCGGCCTGGCCGCGGACCCGGGAGCCGTACGCCAGCGCTCCGCCGCGCTCGGCCCCGACGACCTGGCCACGATCATCTACACCTCGGGCACCACCGGCGAGCCCAAGGGCGTGATGCTCAGCCACGGCAACATCGTCTCCAACGTGGCCGCGGCCGCCGCGGTCTTCCCGGTGTTCGGTCCCGACGACCTGGCCCTCTCGTTCCTGCCGCTCTGCCACATTTTCGAGCGCATGGCGGGCCACTACCTCATGCTCTCGCGCGGCGTGACCGTGGCCTACGCCGAGAGCGTGGAGGCGGTGCCCGCCAACATGGGCGAGATCCGGCCCACGGTGATGTTCTCGGTGCCCCGCCTCTACGAGAAGATGCACGCGCGGATCCAGGAGAAGGTGGCCGCGGACCCGCCGCTGCGCCAGCGCATCTTCAAGTGGGGCCTCCGGGTGGGGCTCGAGGCGTTCCGCCATCGCGTGGCCAAGACGCGCGCGCCGTCCTCGCTCCGGCTGCGCCAGGCCGTCGCCGAGCGCCTGGTCTTCGCCAAGATCAAGAAGAGGACCGGGGGCCGCCTCCGGGTCTTCGTCTCCGGGGGCGCGCCCCTCTCGCGCGAGCTCGCGGAGTTCTTCGGGGCGGTCGGGCTGCTCATCCTCGAGGGCTACGGCCTCACGGAGACGAGCCCGGTGATCACGGTGAACCGGCCGGGCGACTTCCGGCCGGGCACGGTCGGCCCGCCCGTCGAGGGCGTGGAGGTGAAGATCGCGCCCGACGGCGAGATACTGACCCGCGGCCCGCACGTCATGAAGGGCTACTACAAGAAGCCCGAGGCCACGGCGGAGGCCATCGACGCGGACGGCTGGTTCCACACCGGAGACGTCGGGTTCCTGGAGGACGGCTTCCTGACCATCACCGACCGCAAGAAGGACATCATCGTGACCTCGGGGGGCAAGAACATCGCGCCCCAGCCCATCGAAGGCGCCCTCAAGCTGAGTCCCCTCATCGCCGACGCGGTGATGATCGGCAACAAGCGGAACTTCGCCGCCGCGCTGGTGGTGCCGAAGTTCGACGCCCTGGAGAAGTGGGCGGCGGCGCGGGGCATCTCCTTCCGCGACCGGGAGGACCTCGTGCGCCGGCCCGAGATCGTCGCCCACTACGAGCAGGAGGTGAAGGAGGCCACGGGCGGCCTGGCCCGGTTCGAGCAGATCAAGAAGATCGCCCTCCTGCCGCGGGAGTTCTCGCTGGAGGGCGGGGAGCTGACGCCCACCCTCAAGGTCAAGCGCCGCGTGGTGGAGCAGAAGTACAAGGACATGATCGACCGCATGTACGAGACCGCGGCGGCTCACTGATGGCCGCGCCTCCCCAGCTAGGAGTGGTGGCCGCCCGCGGAGGCAGCTTCCTCCTGGAGGACCGCCGCACGGACGAGGTCTTCACCCCCGAGGACTTCACCGAGGAGCAGCGGATGATCGCGCGGGCGGCCGAGGACTTCATGGAGACGGAGATGGTGCCCCGCCTCCCGGAGATCCTGGGCCTGCGGTACGAGGCCACGCGCGAGCTGCTGCGCAAGGCCGGCGAGGTGGGCCTTCTGGGCGTGGAGATCCCCGCGGAGTACGGCGGGCTCGGCCTGGACAAGGTCTCGGGCTGCCTCATCGCGGAGAAGGCCGCGCGCGACGGGTCCTTCGCGGTGTCCTTCACGGGCCACGTCGGCATCGGCTCCCTGCCCATCGTCTACTTCGGCACCGATCAGCAGAAGCGGAAGTTCCTGCCGCGGCTGGCCAGCGGGGAGTGGATCAGCTCGTACTCGCTCTCCGAGGCCTCCTCTGCCTCCGACGCGATGAACGCGCGGGCGCGCGCCTCGCTGTCGGCCGACGGGCGGCACTGGGTCCTGAACGGCGAGAAGATGTGGCTCACCAACGCGGGCTTCGCCGACCTCTACATCACGTTCGCCAAGGTGGACGGCCAGCACTTCACCGCCTTCGTGATCGAGAAGGGCACCCCTGGCGTCTCGCTGGGCGCGGAGGAGAAGAAGACCGGCATCAAGGGGAGCTCCACGCGGCCCCTCATCCTCCAGGACGCGCTCGTCCCCAAGGAGAACCTGCTGGGCGAGGTGGGCAAGGGCCACAAGATCGCCTTCAACATCCTCAACATCGGCCGCTTCAAGCTGGCGGCCGGCTGCGTGGGTGGGGCCAAGCTGGCCCTGCGCGGCGCCGTCCAATACGGATCGGCCCGCACCGCCTTCGGCCGTCCCGTCACGGACTTCGGCCTGGTCCGCCACAAGATCGGGGAGATGGCGATCCGCCTGTACGCCGCGGAGTCCATGGTCTACCGGACCGCGGGGATGATCGACCGCAACCTGGCGGACGTGGAGCTGCGCGACACCGCCGCCGTCCTGAAGCGCATCGAGGAGTACGACGTCGAGTGCTCGATGCTCAAGGTGTGGTGCTCCGAGATGCTCGACTACGTGGTGGACGAGACCGTCCAGGTCCACGGCGGGGCCGGCTTCGTGGAGGACTACCCCGCCGAGCGCTACTGGCGCGACGCGCGCGTGAACCGGATCTTCGAGGGCACGAACGAGATCAACCGCCTGCTGGTGCCCGGCCGCCTGGTCCGCCGCGCCATGGGGGGCGGGCTCCCGGTGCTCGAGCGGGCCCGCGCCCTCCTGGGCCACACGGGATCCCCGGCGGCCGAGGAGGAGGAGGGCGCGGAGGCCGCCATGGCGCGCGGCGCGAAGACCGCCGCGCTCTTCTGCCTCGGGCGCGCGATGGAGGCGCTGGGGGCCCGGTTCTCCGACGAGCAGGAGGTCCTGGGCCATTTCGCGGACGTGGCCATGGAGACGTACGCGCTGGAGAGCGCGGTCCTCCGTGCCCGCAAGAAGGCCGAGTGCGGCGGGGAAGGGACGGACGCGTACGCATGGGCCACGCGCTGCTTCGCCCAGGACGCCCTGGACCGGATCGAGGTGCATGCCCGCCGCCTCCTCGCCGCCCTCCAGCAGGGGGACGCGCTCGGCGCGTCGCTTGGCGCCCTCGCGGCGATGCTGCGGCGCGAGACGGCCGACACGGTGGGCCTGCGGCGGCGCGTGGCCGCCAAGGCACTCGAGCGCGGCGGATATCCTTTCGCGTAGCCATGGCCTTCGCCCTCCTGCTCGCCGCCGTCCTCCAGCTTCCAGGCGCACCCGCGGCCGAGGCGCCTTCCGCCGCTGCGGGCGTGCCGGTCGAGGAAGCCGGCCGCGACTACCGGATCGGTCCCGAGGACGTGCTGAGGATCGCGGTCTACGGCCACCCCGACCTGACGCAGACGGTGGCCGTCCAGGCCGACGGCACGTTCGTGTTCCCGCTGCTGGGCCGGGTCTCCGCCTCCGACCTGGCCCCGCCCGAGCTCGAGCGCCGGCTGGCGGACCTGCTGGGCCGCGACTACGTCCGCGAGCCGCAGGTCGCGGTGAGCGTGCAGGAGTACCGGAGCAAGGTCGTCTTCGTGATGGGCGAGGTGACGCGCCCCGGTCCCTATCCTTTGGTCGGGACGCACCGGCTGGTGGAGGTCCTGGCCAAGGCCGGCCCCATGTCCGAGCGCGCGGGGACGGATGTCGTGATCGTGCGGCCGCGGTCTGCGTCCGCGCGGCCGGTGCTTCCCTCGGAGGTGGGCGCCGGCGCAGGCGCGGGGACCGCGGAGGTCATCGCCGTGGACCTGCGCGCCATCCAGACGGGCGAGCTCGAGAAGAACGTCACCCTGCTCCCGGGCGACACGGTGTTCGTCCCGGCCGCGCCCCGGGTCTTCGTGTCGGGACGGGTGCCCGAGCCCGGCGCCTACCCGTTCGCGCAGGGCACCACGGTGCGACAGGCCATCGGCCTGGCCGGAGGATCGGCCCGCTCGGCCTCGCGCGTGCGCGTGCTCAGGGAGGTCGAGGGCCGGGCGCGGGAGGTGGCCGTCGGCCTCGACGAACTCGTCCAGGCCGGCGACACCGTGATCGTCCGCTAGGCGGTCACCAGTCGGACCCGGCCGCCGTTCTTCAGCCGCTCGTAGTTCTCCAGGAACCAGGCGTAGGTTGCGGCCACCCCGTCGCGCAGCGCGATGCGCGGCCGCCAGCCCAGGCGCTGGAGGCGGCCCACGTCCAGGAGCTTGCGCGGCGTCCCGTCCGGCTTCCCCGGGTCGAAGACGAGCCGGGCCTGGGGATGGACGACGTCCCGGACCATCTCCGCCAGCTCCCGGATGGTCAGGTCCTCGCCCGTGCCCACGTTGATGTGCTCGGCCTCGTCGTAGCGCCGCATGATGAAGAGGCAGGCGTCGGCCAGGTCGTCTACGTGCAGGAACTCGCGGCGCGGGGACCCCGTGCCCCACAGCACCACATCGGACCGGCCTTCCACGCGCGCGTCGTGGAACTTCCGGATCATCGCGGGGAGCACGTGCGAGCTCTGGAGGTCGAAGTTGTCGAACGGGCCGTAGAGGTTGGTCGGCATGGCGGAGATGAAGTCGTGGCCGTACTGCCGGCGGTAGGCCTGGCAGAGCTTGATCCCCGCGATCTTGGCCAGCGCGTAGGGCTCGTTGGTCTGCTCGAGCAGCCCGGTCAGCAGGTACTCCTCCTTGATGGGCTGCGCGCACTCCCGCGGGTAGATGCAGGAGCTGCCCAGGTAGAGCAGCTTCTTCACGCCGTAGAGGTGGGCGGCGTGCACCACGGTGGCGTGGATCATCATGTTGTCGTAGATGAACTCGGCGGGGCGGGTGGAGTTGGCCAGGATGCCGCCCACGGTGCCCGCCACCAGGAAGACGTACTCGGGACGGTTGGCGCGGAACCAGTAGTTCACGGCCGCCTGGTCGCGCAGGTCGAGCTGGTCGCGGGTGGCGATGAGGAGGTTGCGGAGGCCCTCGGCCTGGAGGCGGCGGACCACCGCGGAGCCCACCAGGCCGCCGTGCCCGGCGACGTAGACTCGAGAACCCGGCCCCAGATCGATCATCGCGGGAGATTATAGCGCCGTGCGCGCCCTGCTCCTGAACCAGTTCTACCCGCCCGACGTGGCCCCCACCGGCCAGGCCCTCCACGACCTCGCGCGCGCGTTGAGCGCGCGTGGGCACGAGGTCGACGTGCTCCACTCGCGGGCCTCGTCGGCCAGGACCCGCATGATCGCCAAGGGGCTGGACTACGCGTCCTATGCGGTCCGGCTGGCCGTGGCTTCTCGGAGCCTGTCCCGCCCGGACGTGATCGTCACCCTCACCACCCCGCCCTATCTCGGCCTGCTGTCGTCGCTCGTACCGCGGTGGCGCGGCGTGCCCCGTGTGGAATGGTCGATGGACGTCTACCCCGACGTCCTGGCCGCCCACGGCCTCGTCGGCCGGGACGGCATCGTCCATCGCGCGCTCTCGTCCCTGGCGCGTCGCCAGCTCCGCAACGCGGCGGCGGTGATCGCGCTGGGACCGTTCATGGCCCGCGTCCTCGAGCCGCGCGTCGCCGACGCGCGCCGGGTGACGTGGGTCCCCCTGTGGGGCGAGAGGGTGGAAGGTCCGGCCCCTCCGGCGGAGGTGGCGGAGATACGGCGGTCGCGCGGATGGACGGACGGCGATCTGGTGCTCCTCTATTCCGGCAACATGGGCCGCGCGCACCGGATTTCCGAGTTTCTCGAGGCGGCGGGCCGCCTCGGCCCCGACGGACCGCGCTGGGCGTTCCTGGGGGGCGGCTTCCGGCGGGCCGAGGTCCTCGCCTTCACGCGCGAGCGGCCGGCCGCGCGCGTGGAGCTCCTGCCCTACGAGCCGCGCGAGCGGCTGCGGGCCAGCCTCTCCGCGGCCGACGTCCACCTGGCCAGCCTCTCCGCGGGATGGGAAGGCCTCATCGCGCCGAGCAAGGTGCAGGCCGCCTTCGCGGTGGGCCGCCCGATCCTCTTCCTGGGGCCTCGCGACAACGAGGCCTCGTCGTGGGTGGAGGAGTCCGGCGGGGGGTGGGTGGTGGCCGAAGGCGACGTGCCGGGTCTGCTGGCCGCGGTGGACGAGGCGCGGGACCCGGCGGAGAGGTCCCGGCGCGGACAGGCGGGCCTGGCCTTTGCCCGCGCGCGCTTCGACCCCGCGCGCAACGTGGAACGCGTGGCGCGCATCGTCGAGGATGCGGCGCTGACCTAACGCCTTCGGATCCGCCCCACGACCGCGGTGCGCAGAGGCACGCCGTCCACGGCGTCCGGGATCACGCCCGGCTCCACCGCTTCCGCCAGGTTCACCTTCAAGACGTAACCGGCCTCGATGCGCATCACGCCGATGCCGTTGACCTGCGGCACCCGCGCCAGGCGCCGCGCGGCCTTGCGCTTCGCGCTGCGGGCCGCGGCCAGGGTCGCCATCGCGGCGCCTAGCGCAGGATGTCGGCCTTGAGAGCCGACAGCACGTGACCCAGGGCGTTCACGTAGGTGAGCCCGGTCCCGCCGCTCCCGCCCTGGTCGCTCCCCGCGAAGAGCAGGCCCAGGGCACCGCGCTCGTCGGCGGAGAACACGAGCGAGCCGCTGTCCCCACCCTGGCTGAAGGCCGCCTCCGTGCCCTCCACCTCGATCTGGTCGTCGAAGCGGAAGTTGCCGGTGTCGTACGCCACCACCACGTTGTCCAGCTCGAAGGCCGTCACGCGGCCGCGCGTGTGGCCGGTGGTGCGCCCGATCTTCTCGACCAGGCGGACGTCCTCGATGGGCACGCGCGAAGGGCCACCGAGGGTGCCCACGCCGCGCAGCGTGCGCGGGTCGTAGGCGACCGCGCCGTCCACCGCGGCCAGCGCCGCGTCCACGCGGTTCGCGCTCCGCGGCTTCAGCTTCACCGCGCGGTCCAGCGAGCCGATCCGGTCCTGGGGCGCGCGGCCCCGGTCGTAGGCCCCGGGCTGCAGGATGGCGTCGCCCTTCCTGCCGCGGTCCTCGTCGGCGAGGACGTGGTTGTTGGACAGCGCCCTCACCTTCCCGCCCTTGCGCAGGACGACGAACCCGCCGAGCGTCCCCGCGGTCACACGGTGGTGCCCGACGGAGGCGCCGATCAGCAAGGGGCGGACCCGGCCCTGCTGCCAGGGCTCCTCCGGCTCCGCCGCCGCCTTGCGGCGCACCTGCGGGGCGATGCGGCCCACGTAGCGGACGTCCACCTCGCCGCGGGCGCGCTTGCGGATGGCCTCGAGCGGCGCCTCCTCCAGGCCGCGGCGCTGGACACGAACGGCCAGGCGGTAGTCGTTGCCGCGAACCCGCGTGATCCCCAGGGCCAGCGTCCGCGCCATCGGTGGCGGGGCGGGGGCCACGCGGCTGGCGGCCACGACCAGGGCGCCCTCCCGCCGCAGGGTCCCGGCCAGCCCCTCCAGGACCGCCTCCCGGATCGCCGCCTTCAGCTCCCGCGCGGATGCCAGCCTCATGGAAGCGCCCAGTATAAGCGCGCCGGCCGCCGCTCGTTGACAGCCGCCTGCGGCGGGGGCTAGTCTGGCCATACCGTGAAGGCGAGCGCGGGCCGTGAGGAGAAGGAGGTCTTCGCCGCGTACATCGCGAAGAACCGGCTCAAGCGCAGCGACCAGCGCGAGGCCATCCTGGACACGTTTCTGCGCCAGCACCGCCATCTCTCCGTGGACGACCTCCACCAGCTGGTCCAGAAGCGAAGGCCGGACATCGGGCGCACCACCGTCTACCGCACACTGAAGCTCCTGCAGGCGGCCGGCCTGGCCCAGGAGCTGGCCCTGGACGGGCAGAACCGCTTCGAGCGCGAGTACAAGCGGGCCCACCACGACCACTTCATCTGCAAGTCGTGCGGGGAGATCCTGGAGTTCTCGAACCCGGAGATCGAGCGCATCCAGGACGAGATCGCGGCGGGCATAGGGTTCGTGATCGAGGGCCACCGCCACCAGATCTTCGGCCTCTGCCGCCGCTGCGCCGCCCGCCCGCAACGGGAAGCCGCCCGCCGCTAGGGCGCATGCCCGCCGCCGCGCTGCTCGCCGTACTCGCCCTGGGGGCCGGCCCCGAGGGCGCCGCGCGCGAGGTGCGCCTCGTCATGGGGGCCACGGCCGAGGTGCGGGCGGCGGGCGCCCCCGACCCCGCGGCCGCCCTCGCCGCCGCCTTCGCCGCCCTCCAGCGCGTGGACGACCGGATGTCGCTGTGGAAGCCGAGCGAGCTCACCACGCTGAACCACGCGGGCCGGGCGCGTGTGTCCCCCGACCTCGCCGCCGTCCTCTGGCATGCCCTGGACGTCTCGCACGCGTCCGGCGGCGCCTTCGATCCCACGGTGGAGCCGCTGGTGCGCGCGGCCGGCCATCTGGGCGGCCGGCCGCGCCGCCTGGGCCGCTGCCTGCGCGCGCGCCTCCTGGCCCGGGTGGGCACCGCGCACGTCCACCTCGATCCCGCGACACGCGAGGCGCGCCTCGATCCCGGCACGCGCCTCGACCTGGGCGGCATCGCGAAGGGCTACGCCGTCGACCTGGCCCTGGACGCCTTGCGCGGGGCGGGCGCGTCGGCCGCGCTCGTGGACCTCGGCGGGAGCAGCGTCGGCGTCTTCGGCGGGCCCACCACGGTCGCCGTGCGCGACCCGGATGATCCCGCCCGCCCGCCGTGGGCCACCTTCGAGATGGACGGCGCCTCCCTGGCCTCTTCCGGGGGAGACCAGCGGCCCGGCCACATCCTGGACCCGCGCACCGGCCTGCCCGCGCGGACCGTGCTGGCCGCCACCGTGGTGGCCCGCAGCGCGATGGAAGCCGACGCGCTCTCCACCGCGGTCTACGTGCTGGGAGCCGACGAGGGGTTGGCACTCCTGTCCCGCCGCGGGGCCGCGGGCCTCGTCCTCCTGCGCGAGGGGGACCGCGCCGTGATCCGAGCCAGCCCGGGCTTCGCCGAGGCGCACGCGCTGCGCGCCGCCCCCGGCGTGGCGGTGGAGCGGTGAGGATCGAGCGGATCGAGGTCCGCCGGCTGAGCCTGCCCCTCCTCCATCCCTTCGAGACCTCGTTCGCGCGGTCCACCGAGAAGAACTTCCTCCTCGTCTCGGTTTCCGCGCTCGGCGCCACCGGCTACGGCGAGGCCGTCGCGGACGACGAGCCCTTTTACCTGCCGGAGACCAACGCCACGGTCCTGCAGGTCCTGCGCGACTTCCTGGCCCCGATGCTCCTGTCCCTGCAACTCGAACACCCGCGCGACGTCTTCCCGGCCTTCTCCCGCGTCCGCGGACACGAGATGGCGAAGGCGGCGCTGGAGATGGCGGTGTGGGAGCTCTACGCGCGACTCCAGGGCGCGCCGCTGGGGCGGGTGCTGGGCGGAGAGAAGCGGACGATCGAGTCCGGCGTCTCCATCGGCCTGCAGCCGTCCACGGACGCCCTGCTGGAGAGCGTGGCCCGGGAGGTGGCGGCCGGCTACCGCCGCATCAAGATCAAGATCAAGCCGGGAGCGGACCGCGCGCTGGTGGCGGCGGTCCGGGGCCGCTTCCCCCAGGTCCCGCTCATGGTGGACGCCAACAGCGCCTACACGCTGGCGCAGGCGCCGCTCTTCCGCGAGCTGGACCGGGAGCGCCTCATGATGGTCGAGCAGCCGCTGGGCTGGGACGACATCGTGGACCACGCGGCGCTGCAGCGGCAGATCCGCACCGCCCTGTGCCTGGACGAATCCATCCGCTCCGTGGACGATGCGCGTCACGCGCTGGAGCTGGGCTCGTGCCGGATCATCAACATCAAGCCGGGCCGCGTGGGCGGGTTCGCTGCCAGCGTGGCCATCCACGACCTGTGCCGCGGGCGAGCCATCCCCGTGTGGTGCGGAGGGATGCTCGAGTCCGGTATCGGGCGCCTGGCCAACGTCCACCTTCAGACCCTGCCGGGGTTCACGCTGCCTGGGGACACCGCGGCCAGCGCCCGCTACTTCGAGGAGGACCTGGTCGACCCGCCGGTGACGGTCTCGCGGGAAGGCGCCGTCACCGTGCCCGCGGGCCCCGGCATCGGCGCGGAGATCGTGTGGGCCAGGGTGCAGAAGGCGACACGGTTCAAAGAGGAATACCGACCGAGGTGACGCCGTCTAGAACTGCGTCACCTCGGTCCAAACCGATCGTTTTCGTGCGCGTCCAACCGTCCAACCGGCCCACCGGTCATCAAAACCGGTCCCCCTACTTCAACGCCTCTTCCGCCGCTTGCACCAGGAACTCGCAGCCGATGGCCAGCGCCGCCTCGTCGAAGTCGAACCGCGGGCTGTGGTGCGGCTGGTCCAGGCCGCGCGCGGGGTTCGCGGACCCCACGAAGACGAAGCAGCCGGGGACCCGCTCGAAGTAGACGGCCATGTCCTCGCCGCCCATCGTCGGCTGGGGCTCCAGCACACCCTCCTCGCCGACGACGCGGGCCGCGGCCCGCCGGGCCAGGCCGGCCACCGCCGCGTCGTTGACCACCGCCGGGTTCCCGGGCCGCACCTCCACCACCGCTTCGCACTGCAGGGCGGAGGCCACCCCGCCCGCGATGCGCTTGATCCGCTCCGGCATGGAGCGCCGCAGCGCGGCGTCGAAGGTGCGCACGGTGCCGAGGAGCGTCACCTCGTCGGGGATCACGTTGAAGGCCTGGCCGCCGTGGATGGCACCCACCGTCAGCACCGCGGACTCCAGCGGCGAGACCTCCCGGGCCACCACGGTCTGCAGGGCCAACACGATCTGGGCCGCCGCCACCACGGGGTCCGCCGCGCGGTGCGGATGGCCGCCGTGCCCGCCGCGCCCGCGCACCACGATGCCGAGCCGGTCCACCGCGGCCATGAGGGGCCCGGCCTTCACGCCGATGGTGCCCACGGGCAGCTCGTTCCAGAGGTGGATGCCCAGGACAACGTCCACGCCGTCGAGGGCCCCGTCCGCGAGCACGCGCTGCGCTCCGCCCTCGCCTTCCTCTGCAGGCTGGAAGAGGACGCGCACGGTCCCCGCCGGCCGGCGGGAGCCGAGGACGCGCGCCGCCCCTGCCCCGATCGCCGTGTGGCCGTCGTGCCCGCAGGCGTGCATCACGCCGGGGACCCGCGAGGCGTACGGCGCGCCGCCCTGCTCCTGTATCGGGAGGCCGTCCATGTCCACGCGCAACAGGACCGTCCTCCCGGCCCCTCCGCGCGCGGTGGCCAGGAGCCCCGTCCCCGCCACCCCCTCGCGGACCTCCAGGCCGGCCCCCTCCAGGAACGCCGCCACCCGCCCGGCGGTGCGCCGCTCGGCCCAGGCCAGCTCGGGGTTCTGGTGCAGGTCGCGGCGCAGCGCCACGAGATCGGCCTGGAGCGCGCTCACGTCCGCGGACACGCGGGGCATCACAGGATTCTATCGCGCGCGGCGATGCCCGCCCGCCGACTTACAATCTTCGCGTGACGCGCGAAGCTGCGGGACGCGCCCTGGCGGCGGCGGCCATCGGTCTGATCGTGGTGGTGGGCTTCTGGTGGCTCCGCTCCCCGGAGTCCACGCAGGTGAAGGTGGGCCAGCAGGCGCCCGATCTGGAGCTTCTGTCGCTGGGCGCCGCACACAAGACCCGGCTGTCGTCGTTCCGCGGCCGGCCGGTCCTGCTGGTGATGTTCCTCTCCAACTGCCACCTGTGCGAGGCGGGGATGCCCGAGATCGAGCGGCTGAACCGGCGGATGCTGCCGCGCGGCCTCACCGTGGTCGGCGTGGCCGCCGACGAGGACCGCGGCGCCCTCGAGCGCTTCGTGCACAGGCATCAGGTGACGTTCCCCGTGCTCCAGGACCCCGGCGGGCACGCGCTGCGAGAGGCCTGGGGATCGTGGAAGCTGCCCGAGGCCTACCTCATCGACGCCTCCGGGAAGGTGGCCGCCGTGTGGCTCGGCTCCGTGAACTGGAGCGGCGACCCCGTCCGCGACGCGATCGCGAAGGTGCTCCCGCCCCGGAAGCCCGGCTCGCCGTGGTGAGCGGCCGCAGCTCGCCGACCAGGAAGAGGCTCCCCGCCACCACCACGGTGGCGTCGTCCCGGGCCTGACGCCGCGCCCAGGCCAGGGCGCGCCGCGGCGAGTCCTCGCGGCGCGCGCGTCGGGCCACGGGTCCGGCCCGCTCGGCGATCTCGGCAGGGCGGGCCGCGCGGTCCACGCGCGGACGCGTGAGCACGACGTGGCGGGCCAGGGGAAAGAGGATCTCCGCCATCCCGCGGAGGTCCTTGTCGCGCATCGCGCCGAACACCAGGACGAAGGGCCCGATGCCGCGCAGGTGATCGGCCAGGGCGCGCGCCGCCGCGGGGTTGTGGGCGCCGTCGAGGAGGATGGCCGGACGCCCAGGGGTCCGCTCCAGCCGTCCCGGCCAGCGCGCGGCGCCGATGGCGGCCGCGGCCTTCTGCAGGTCGCAGGCGAGGCCGGCCGCGCGCGCCTCCTCGACCAGGCACAGGGCCACCAGCGCGTTGTCCACCTGGTGCGCGCCCGGGAGCGGCCGCACTTCGCGATAGACGCCTCGCGGCGTGCGGACCTCCAGCCCGTCGTCGCCGGGGCGGACCTCGCTCTGCGCGCGCGCGTCCACGAGCCGGGCGCCCACGGCGCCGGCGGTCTCCGCCACCACGTCCCGGGCCTCCGGCGCCAGCGGGCCGAGCACGGTGGCCCGTCCCGGCCGTAGCACGCCGGCCTTCTCCCGCGCGATCGCGCCCAGCGTGCGGCCCAGGTACGCCTCGTGGTCGAGGTCCACGCTGACGATCGCGGACGCCAGCGGGTCCGCGACGTTGGTGGCATCCAGCCGTCCTCCCATCCCGACCTCCAGCAGGGCCACGTCGACGCGCTGCTCGCGGAAATGTTCGAACGCGGCGGCGGTCACCGCCTCGAAGTACGTCGGATGGGCGGAGATCGCGCCCTCGCGCACCAGCTCCTCGGCGGCGGCGCGGACGCGGCTCACGGCGCGCTCCAGCGCCCTCTCGGCGATGTCGCGCCCGCCGACGGCGATCCGCTCGTTCACGCGCACGAGGTGCGGCGACGTATAGCGCCCGACCTTGAGACCGGCCGCGCGCAGCACGGCGTCGGCGTAGGCCACGACGGATCCCTTGCCGTTCGTGCCCGCCACGAGCAGCGACGGATACGCCCTCTCCGGATGGCCCAGGCGCTCCACGAGGGCACCGATCGTCTCCAGGCCGAACTTGACGCCGAGGCGGGTCCGCGCCGCCAGGTAGCGCGCGGCCGGGCTCGGGGGCGCCGAGGGACGGGGCATGGCCCGCGATTATTCGCCGGTCGCGCGCTGCCGTCGAGGAGGCCGGCCTGGTGTGGTGTGGAAAAGTGGAAGAAAGTGTGGAAAACTCCCAGCCCACTGTGTTCAAAGGGTCTTACCGCCTTCGCATCGACCCCAAGGGCCGCGTTCCGGTGCCGGCCGTCTTCCGGCGCCTGCTGAGCGAGGCGGGCTCGACGACCGTCGTCGTCACGCCGCTCGACCAGTGCCTGGCCGCCTACCCCACACAGGAATGGTCCCGTCTCGAGTCCTCCCTTGCGGCCCTGCCTCCGTTTTCCAAGCGGGTGATGGCGCTGTCCCGCCTGCTCTCCAGCCGGGCGCACGAGTGCCCGCTCGACGTGCAGGGCCGGATCCTGCTTCCTTCCGCCCTGCGCGCGTGGGCGAAGCTGGAGCGCGAGACCGTGGTGGCGGGCGTGCTGAACCGCTTTGAGATCTGGGAGCCGTCGGCGTGGGCGGCCTTTCTGGCGGACTCGGAGCGGGTCCTCGACGATGCCACGTTGGACGTGGCCTGGCCCCTTCCGCCGCCTGAAGGCCTTCAAGCACCCACCGGCGCCAGCCGTCCACAAGGAAAACCCAGACGGTAGTTGCTTTTCCGCTTGACACCGGGAGGGGCCACCCCTAGACTCCTGGTGGAAATTTGTGGAGAGAAGTGGTCTGCATCCTGTGTCCTTGATGCGGGCCGGGCAGGGTTTCTCTCCCCGGGAAGAGGCCGAAAGGGGCAAGCACGACGGTGCTTCGCGGCAACCATCCGGCGCGGATCGACGACAAGGGGCGGATCAAGATCCCGAACGGGTTCCGCTCCGTCGTGGAGGCGCGCTACGGGCCCGAGCTGTTCGTCACCAGCGTCACGGGGGAGTACGTCCGCGTGTACCCGATGGCGGTGTGGCTCGAGGTGGAGCGCAAGCTGGCGGAGGTCCCGTCATCGAACCCCTCCAAGCAGCGCTTCCTGGACCGCGTGAACTTCTTCGGCCAGGTGGCATCCATGGACAAGCAGGGCCGCGTGCTGATCCCGCAGCTGCTGCGGGAGAGCGCAGCCATGGCCGGGGAGGTGAGCGTGCTCGGCCTGCAGAACCATCTCGCCCTCTGGAACCAGCGCCGCCTCCAGGAGCGGCTCTTCAAGAAGGAGCCGTTCACCGACGAGGACGGGCGCGTCCTGTCGGGGTTCGGGATCTGATGTGCAGGGCGGCCATGCGAGCGTGCTGCTCGCGGAGAGCCTGGAGCTTCTGGCGGTGAGGCCCGGCGGGCTGTACGTGGACGGCACGGTGGGCCCGGGCGGCCACGCCGCGGCCATCCTGGAGCGCAGCGGCCCGGAGGGCCGCCTGCTGGGCCTGGACCGCGACGCCGAGGTGTTGGAGAGCGCGGGCGAGCGCCTGCGCCCCTTCGGCGCGCGCGCGCGGCTCGTGCACGCAGACTACCGCGCGATCCCGCGCCTGCTCGCGGGCGAGCGCGCGGATGGGGTGCTCCTCGACCTCGGCACCAGCTCCGTCCAGCTCGACACGCCCGAGCGCGGCTTCAGCTTCCGGGCCGAGGGGCCGCTGGACATGCGCATGGACCGCAGCGGCGGGGAGACCGCCGCCGACCTCGTGAACAGGATGAGCGAGCCGGACCTGGCCGACCTCATCTACCGCTTCGGGGAGGAGCGGGCCTCGCGGCGCATCGCGCGGGCCATCGTGGCCGCGCGGCGCCGGGGCCGCATCCGCACCACCGCGGAGCTGGCGGGCATCGTGCGGAGCGCGGCGGGCCGCGCGCGCCGGCCCGGCCTGGACCCTGCCACCCGGACGTTCCAGGCCCTGCGCATCCAGGTGAACCGCGAGCTCGAGGGCCTCGGCCCCGCCCTCGCTGCCATCGCGGGCTGCCTGGCCCCGCGGGGACGCCTGGCCGTGATCGCCTTCCACAGCCTCGAGGACCGCGAGGTGAAGCACGCCTTCCGGGAGCTGGCGCGGGAAGGCTTCACACTGCTGACGCGGCGGCCCCTCCGTCCCTCCGGCGCCGAGACGGCCCGGAACCCGCGCTCGCGCAGCGCGCGCCTGCGCGCGCTGGAGCGGGCGGAGGCGGCGTGAGGACCGGGGCCGCCGGCGATGTGGGCCTTGGCGATGTGGGGCTGCTGCCGAAGTCCATCGACAACTCGCAGGTGGTGCGCGAGGTGGACCCCCGCTCCAGCCGGGACCTGTGGCTGCTGGTGGCGCTGGTGGCCGCGCTGGCGGGCAGCCTCGGCCTGTACGCCTGGCCCACGATGATGATGCGCCAGACGGGCACCGCGGCCGAGCAGCTCTCCCGCGAGCGCGAGCGGCTGGTGGAGGAGAACCGCAAGCTCCGCCTGGAGAAGGCGACCCTCGAGGACCTGCGCCGCGTGGAGGCGATCGCGCGGCGCGACCTGGGGCTGGCCACCCCCGCCCCCGAGCGGCTGGTGGTCGTGGAGCGGCCCTCGGCGGCGCCGGAGGGCTCGCAGGTGGCGAGCGGCGCGGATCCGGAGCGACGCGAGTGAGGCGCGGGTTCCCGGAGCGCCACCGGCCGCTGCCCCCGCTCGTGGAGGGCCCCACCACGCGCGAGCGCCTGGTGCGCCTGCGCATGATGCTGGTGGGCTTCACGGTCTGCCTGTGGGCGGTGGTCGTCCTGGTGCGGCTGGTCCAGCTCCAGGTCCTGAACCGCGCCGGCTACGAGCGCCAGGCCGCGCGGCAGAGCGAGCGCACGATCGTCCTGGACCCGCGTCGCGGCGCCATCCTGGACCGCGCGGGCCATCCCCTGGCGGTGTCGGTCGACGCCGAGAGCATCTACGGCGTGCCCCAGGAGATCTCCGACCCCGCGGGCACCGCGCAGGCCCTGGGCGAGGCCCTGGGGCTGGACGCCGCGGGACGGCGGGAGGTGCTGGCCCAGCTCCAGAAGAGCCGCGGCTTCGTCTGGGTGCGCCGCAAGGTGGACCCGGTGGCGGCGCGCGCGGTGCGCGACCTGCAGCTGGAGGGCATCGGCTTCCTCACCGAGAACCGCCGCTACTACCCCAAGCGCGACCTGGCCTCGCAGGTCCTGGGCTACGTGGGCGTCGACAACACCGGGATGAGCGGGATCGAGTACGCCTTCGACGGCCAGATCCGCGGGCGGGCGGCGAAGGTGGCCATCCAGATCGACGCCCGCCGCCGGGCGGTGGGTCATGCGGAGAAGCCGTCCACCGAGGGCCGCACGGTGGTCCTCACCCTCGACGAGTCGATCCAGCACTCGGCGGAGAGGGAGCTGGACCGGGCCCTGGTGGAGACGGGCGCGATCTCCGGCGTGATCGTCGTCATGGAGCCCGCGACGGGCGAGGTCCTGGCCCTGGCCAACCGCCCCGCCTTCAACCCCAACCGGTTCAAGGCCTATCCGAGCAGCCGCTGGAAGAACCGCGCGGTGGCCGACGCCTACGAGCCGGGCAGCATCTTCAAGATCTTCACCGCCGCCGCCGCCCTGCAGGAAGGCGTCGTGGACCCCGACGAGACCATCGACTGCGGCGGAGGCTTCATCGAGATCGCGGGCACGCGCATCGACGACCACCGCGTCTTCGACCAGCTCACGTTTCGCGACGTCATGGCCAAGAGCAGCGACATCGGCGTGATCCGCGTGGCCCAGCGGCTGGGGCGCGAGAGCTTCAACCGCTACATGCGCGCGTTCGGGTTCGGGACCCCCACGGGCGTGGAGCTGCCCGGCGAGTCCAGCGGCCTCCTGCGCCCGCCCTCGCGCTGGAGCGCGCTCTCACTGGCCTCGCTCTCCTTCGGACAGGAGGTGGGCGTCACCGCGCTCCAGATCACGAGCGCCGTGGGGGCGGTGGCCAACGGCGGCTACCTGATGAAGCCCATCGTAGTGCGCGCCCTGGAGGATTCCGCGGGCCGGGTGGTGAAGGCCTACAAGCCGGTGGCCGTGCGCCGCGTCCTGGAGCCGCGGACGGTGGAGGTCCTGACCGACCTGCTGAAGGGCGTGGTCCGGAACGGCACGGGAGAGAAGGCGGCGCTGCCCGGGTACACGGTGGCCGGCAAGACGGGCACCGCCCAGAAGATCGACGGCTCCGGGCGCTACTCCATGGCGGACCACATCGCCTCTTTCGTGGGATTCGTCCCCGCCTCGCGGCCGGCGCTGGTCATCCTCGTCTCGCTCGACACGCCCCGCGGCGCCCTCAACCACGGCGGGGATGTGGCCGCCCCCGTCTTCGCGCGCGTGGCGGAGGACGCCCTGCGCCACCTGGCGGTCCCGTCGGAGGACCCGGACCGCGTCTTGCGTGCCACGGCCCGCCGGGCCTTTTCCGCCACGCCCGCCGCCTACCGCCCGGCCACCCCCGAGGCGGCCGCCGCGGAGGCGGACCCCGCCGTGATGCCCGACCTCACCGGCCGCCCCGCGCGGGAGGCCGCCATCGCCGCCGCCCGGCGGGGCCTGGCCGTGGAGCTGCGGGGCTCGGGGCGGGTGGTGGCCCAGGTCCCGGAGGCCGGCACGCGACTTGAACCGGGGATGGTGTGCCTCCTGAGGCTGAGCCGGAATCCCCTGTCCCCGCAGGGCGAGGGCCAATGACCTTGGCGGACCTCCTGGCCCGCCTCCCGCAAGCCGAGACCACCGCCGATCCCCGGCTGCCCGTGGCCCACGTCACCCACGATTCCCGCGCCGTGCAGCCCGGCTCGGTGTTCGTGGCCGTACGCGGCCTGGCCGTGGACGGGAACCAGTTCGCGGAGGCCGCCCTGCGCAAGGGGGCGGCGGTGGTGGTCTCCGAGGCCGCCGCTCCGCCCGGCGTGCCCTGGGTTCGCGTGCCCGACGCGCGCGAGGCCCTGGCCCTCCTCTCCGCCGCCGCCCTGGGCGATCCGGCGCGCGCGCTCCAGCTCGTGGGAGTGACTGGAACGAACGGCAAGACCACCACCGCCTACCTCATCGACGCCGCGCTGCGCGCGCACGGCCGGCGCGTCGGCCTGCTGGGGACGGTGCAGTACCGCATCGGCGACCGCGTGGCGGAGGCGGTGCGGACGACGCCGGAGTCCTCGGACCTGCAGGCGCTGTTCAAGGAGATGGTGGAGGCGGGCTGCTCCCACGCGGTGCTCGAGGTCTCGTCGCACTCTCTGGAGCTGAAGCGCGTGCACGGCAGCGCGTTCCGGGTCGCCGTCTTCACGAACCTCACGCGCGACCACCTGGATTTCCACGGCGACATGAACCGCTACTTCGCGGCCAAGCGGATCCTTTTCGACAGCCTGCTTCTCCCGGACGGCCACGCGATCCTCAACGCGGACGACGACCGGTCGGCGGGCATCGCCACCACCACCCGCGGGCGGGTGTGGACCTACGGGATCGACCGCCCGGCGGACATCCGGGCGCGGGACGTGTCCCTGTCCCTGGACGGCACCCGTTTCCACGTGGACTCCCCGGCCGGGTCCTACGAGATGAAGACGCCGCTGCTGGGCAGGTTCAACGTCTCGAACCTCCTGGCCGCCTTCGGGGCCTCGCTGGCCCTCGGCATCCCGCCCGAGACCGCCATCGCGGGCCTCGTCTCGCTCCCGGGCGTGCCCGGACGCCTGGAGCGCGTGGCCGCCGGACAGGACTTCACGGTGGTCGTGGACTACGCGCACACCGACGACGCCTTGAAGAACCTCCTGGAGACCGTCCGCGAGCTGCGCCCGCGCCGGATCATCACCGTCTTCGGCTGCGGCGGCGACCGCGACCGGACGAAGCGGCCGCTCATGGGGGCGGTGGCCTCACGCCTCTCCGACGTGGTGGTCGTGACCTCGGACAACCCGCGCAGCGAGCCGCCCGAGTCCATCCTCGAGGAGATCCAGCGCGGGATGAACGGGACCCGCGGTGCCGAGCGCCACGTGATCGTCGACCGGCGCGAGGCCATCGGCCGCGCGCTGGAGATGGCGCGTCCGGGCGACGCGGTGGTCATCGCCGGCAAGGGGCACGAGGGCTACCAGGTGCTGCGCGATCGGACGGTGCCCTTCGACGACCGGCAGGTGGCCCGGGACGCGCTGGCCCGTCCCGGGCTGCGGAGCGGGAAGGATTGAGCGCGGTCATGGCCCTGCACGAGACGATGGCGCTCCCGGAGATCGCGGCGGCGACGGCGGGCACGGTGGTCGCGGGCTCGCCCGGCCTGCGGGTGAGCGGCGTGACCATCGACTCGCGGCGGGTGGAGCCGGGGCAGTTGTTCGTGGCCATCGCCGGCCCGCGCTTCGACGGACACGACTTCGTGGCGGACGCCGCGGCCCGGGGTGCCGTGGCCGCCCTCGTCCATCGCGACGTGGAGGTCCCGGCGGGCCTGGGCGTGGTGCGCGTGGCCGAGACCCTGCGCGGCCTGACCGACCTCGCGCGGCACGCGCGCGCGCAGGCCGAGGTCCCGGTCGTGTGCATCACGGGCTCCGCGGGCAAGACCACCACCAAGGAAATGACGGCGGCCCTCCTCGGCACGCGCGGGCCGGTGCTCAAGACGGAGGGGAACCTCAACAACCAGTACGGGCTCCCCCTCATGCTGCTCCGGCTCCGCCCGGAGCACTCGGCCGCCGTCCTGGAGCTGGGGATGTCCGCGGCCGGCGAGCTGCGCGCCCTGTCAGGCATCGCCCGGCCGGACGTGGCCGTGATCACGATGGTGGCGCCGGTGCACCTGGAGTTCTTCGCATCGGTGGACGAGATCGCGGCGGCCAAGGCCGAGATCCTGGAAGGCCTGGCCGAAGGCGGGGTGGCGGTGCTCAACGGCGACGACCCGCGCGTGAAGCGGATCGGCGAGGCGCACCGGGCGCGCGGCGGGCGCGTCCTCTGGTTCGGGCGCGACCGCGCCCACGACGTCTCGGCGGAGAACTGGCGGGGGACGGTGCACGGCATGCGCTTCACGCTCCGCATCGGCGGCCAGGCGGCGGACGTCGCGCTCCCGCTGCCCGGCCCGCACTTCCTCATGAACTTCCTGGCCGCGGCGGCGGTCGCGCATCACCTCGGCCTCGGCATCGCAGCGATCGCCGAGACGGCCACCACGATGAAGGCGGCCAGCCACCGCGGCGAGGTCGTCTCCCTGGGCCAGGGGATCACGCTCCTGGACGACTGCTACAACTCGAACCCCACGGCGGTGGAGGCCGCGGTCACGGCCCTGGGCCTCGCCGCGCGGGGCCGGCGCGTGGCCTTCCTGGGCGACATGCTGGAGCTGGGGCCGACGGGGCCCGACCTCCATCGCCAGACGGGCGAAACGGCGGGCGGCCGGCTGGACCTCCTGGTCGCGGTGGGCCCTCTCGCCCAGCACTTCCTGGAGGGCGCCCGGCGGGCCGGGCTCGCGCCGGCGGTCCTCCTCGGCTTCCCCGACTCGGCCACGGCCGCCGCGGCCGCGCCGGACCTGGTCAAGGCGGGCGACGCGGTGCTGGTGAAGGGGTCCCGCGGGGTCCGCATGGAGACGATCGTGGAGGCCCTCCGGACGCGCTTCGGCGCGGCGGAGGCGTGAGGCGTGCTCTACCACCTGCTCTACGCCCTGCGCTACCAGGTCTCGGGCTTCAACGTCGTCCACTACATCACCTTCCGCACGGCGGTGGCCAGCCTCACCGCGCTCTTCCTGGTCCTCATCCT
>Ga0075428_100000980_pt1 | contig 30249 bp, 15 predicted proteins | sample RhiMetdeltSRZDD2_FD_75291 | JGI IMG/M metagenome (GOLD analysis project Ga0075428, IMG submission 75291) | Populus rhizosphere microbial communities from Tennessee, USA - Rhizosphere MetaG P. deltoides SRZDD2 | ecosystem: Host-associated > Plants > Roots > Rhizosphere > Soil | place: USA... | reverse complement strand
ACCCGCGTGCTACGGCAAAGCAGAGGAGCCCACGGTCACCGACGCCCACGTCGTGCTGGGCCACCTCGGGCCCGATACGCTGCTCCAGGGATCGTTCCCGATCGACGTCGACGCGGCGGTGCGATCGATCGAACGCCTCGGCCGGCGGCTCGGTCTGTCGGCGGCGGCTGCGGCGCGCGGCATCCTGACCATCGCCGATGCCACGATGGCGCGCGCGATCCTCGTCATCACGGCGGAACGAGCCGTCGACCCCGCATCCGTGCCTCTGATTGCGTATGGCGGCGCCGGCGGTCTGCACGCTGCCGGACTGATGGCGCGACTCGGCCTGCCGTGCGCCTACCTTCCACCGCATCCCGGAGCATTCTCTGCGCTCGGGCTCGCTCTGGCGGGCGAGTCCGCCGAGTGCTCCGAGGCAGTGCGCGTGACGCTCGAACCCCGCGCGATGCGTGCGTTGCTCCAGCTCGGCAAGAAAATGCTGCGAACCGTCATGGCCGAGTCACCAGTGGGGGCACGTGGCCGGGTCGACGTGCTGGTGCGCTACCGGGGTCAGGGGGCGTCGCTGCGGCTGCCGCTCACCGCACAGGTCGCCCGGCACTTCGAGGCCGAACACGAACGGCGCTACAGCTTCACGACGACGGCCCCGCTCGAAATCGTGCAGGTGACGGCACGCGTCGAAACCCCCAGCAGATGCCTGCCACGGGCCAAAACGACGCGGTTGGCGGGAACCGTGACCCACCGGCGCGCCCCCGCCGGTGGCGGGATCATCAGGGTGTTGCAGCGGGAGCGCGTCGATGCGCCGATCGCGGGGCCGGCCGTTCTCGAGGAAGCTACTGCAACCACGCTGGTGCCGCGCGGATACGTGGCAAGCCGGACACGGTTCGGCCTGAGCCTCCGGCGGCAGCCCTGACGCTAGGGGTATCTACCCGATAGAAGCTTGCAGCGACGGGTTTGCACTTCGGCGCTGACTACGCTATTGTCAGCGCCTGTTGAACCCGTGGACAGGGTGTTTGGAGCACAGACCGGCAGTAGCCGGTTACCTGCATGCGGGGATGCGAACGAATCAGCCTGCCAGCAGGCCCGGAAAGGGAAGTTGGGCAGGAATCGACACACTGCCGGGGGTTGTCCGCGACGGACCTAAAAACTTGACTCTCCTTCTTCCCCTTTTCCCGAAGTTTCACCCCCGGCCTTCATTTCTGCAGCGCACCGGTCTCCAGAGAACTCTCCAGAGAACCGGGCGCTGACGTGCGACACACGTTCGTGTCAGGAACGCAGCCTGCTTTGGAGATCCCACCGCTGACGTCGAGAACGCGTCAACGGCATGCTGCGAGTCGCGCGATGCGGTAGCGCCGCGTGCTTCATCCGCCGGTGCTCATCTCTTTGCCTCATGAGGGGCGCCGCGAGCCGTGTCGCATCCGCAGCGGAAGCGGCCTGTGCGTCGGCGCTGGGGCTGCCTCCGAGCTCAGCTCCGCGCGCGCCGCGCGGAGCATGTCTGCGGCCAGCGGATGCGAGGGATACATCTGGAGCAGTTGCTCCCAATCGGCGACGGCACCGTTGACAGCCCCCTGGCCATACAAGAGCAGCGCCCGCTGGTGAAGCAACCGCGCCAGTCGCACCTGGACGCGCGCGTCTTTCGGGAAACGGCGCGCCAGTTCGAAGAGATCTGCGACGGCCCCTTGCAGATCGCTCTTCGCCAGTCTGGACTCCACCTGCGCGAGACCGCGCGCCACCGCATCGGTGCGGGCAGCAGTGACACCGTGGGGTGACCCGGACGCCGGGTTGTCGCTTTCGCGCGCACCCGACTGCTCCGGCATCGCCACCTCGGCAGCCACGAACGGCTCACCGGCTGCCGCCGAGTCTGCGGGCGGTTTGGCCGTGCCCGGCGCGATCTCGACCAATGGAGACGGCGCCGGCGGTGCGAACGGACCTGGCCTCTGCTCGGCATCCGAGCCGGACTCGAACATGCGAAGCCTGGTCTCGGTTGCGGCGATCAGCCCATCGACGGCGGGCATTGCCGGCCAGACGGCGCGCGCAAGCCGCAAGAACCCCAGTGCATCGACGTCCCGCCACTCCGACCGCAGCGTGAGCGCTTCGAGCAGCATCTCGTGACAGCGTCGTATGCGACCCTCGATGCTCGTCGCCGCCGCGTGTGCTTCGGGATAGCGCGGATGGGAAACCGGCACCGCATCGTAGGCGAGCAGCGCGCCGACCAGGTCGTGCTCGCGCAGCGCGTGTTCCGCCGCCTCGAACGGATCCTGGATCGGAGTCGCGCATGCCAGAAGAAACAGCAGCGGCAGCAGGCTCGGGCGGCAGTGTCTCATTGCTGCTCCTCGCGCATGATCTCGTCGATGAGGACTTCGAGCTGCTCGGGCTCGTTTTCATCGACGACTTCCTCCTCCGTGGGCAGCGTCCGCCAAGGCAGACCCCCGCCAGGCACGATCATCACATCGCGATCCGGAGTCGTTTCCGGCGGATCCTTCGCGATCTCTTCACCGAACAGATCGAGCAGCCACGGGTCGAAGACGTCGCCGCGCGCCTTGCCGAGCCTCTGCAGCGCGTGCTGCCAGTGGAGCGGCTGTTCCTCCGCGCAAGTCGTCAACAGGTCGAATGCCGACGCGATCGCGAGAATGCGCGAGCCGAGCGGGATGCGATCCCCGCGCAGGCCGTCCGGGACGCCGGCGCCGTCGTAACGCTCGAGCTGGTGGCGCAAGATCCTCGCAGTCCGTCGCAGCCCGGGCATGCTGTCGAGTTGCTCGGCAGCCCGCGCGGGGTGATGCTCCAGGGACTCGGCTTCCACTTCGGTCAACGAGTTCTGCTTCTGCAGGATCGATGGCCGCACCCAGGCCTTGCCGAGGTCGACGAAGCGGCACGCGAGATCCAGATCCTCCTGATCGCCCGGGAGCAGCTGCAATCGCTCCGCGAGTCGCGCGGCGAATCGGGCGGTCCGCTCGCCGTGTCCACGCGGCACGAGCCGACTCCGCTCGAGGCCATCGACCAACTGGTGGGCCATGGCGACGTAACCGGCGGCAACACGCTGCAGACCGTCCTGGACGCCGCGTTCCACCTCCTGCAGTGCGTGCCCCAATTCCGCGAGCTCGCTCTCGCGCGCTTCCTCGGTGACACCACTGGCCTCGCCGACGCCGACGCGGATCAACGCATCGGTCGCGCCGCGAACCCGCGTCGACCAGTGGTGGCCGAGCATCACCGCGACGGACACGAGCGAAAGACAGCTCAGCAGCACCAGTCCGAACCACGTGAGGTCGAAGGTCGACGTGAACACGCGCACTTCGTGCTGCAGGCGCAGTTCGCCGATGACCTCGCCACCGAAGCGCACCGGTGCCAGGCTCTCGCGCACGGCGGTGCCTCCTTCGCGCACGTCGGTCCGTTGGAAGGGGCCGCTGGCAGCCAAGAGGCTGAGCTGCCGTTCTCCGAGCACGAGGGCGGAATCGAGCAGCACGTTCCCCGTCCGATCGAGCAGTAGCGCTCTGCATCCGGTCTGGTCGTGCACGGTCGCAGTGAGCACGGCCAATCGCATGACATCGTCGCGCTCGAGCAGCGGAGCGGCGCGTTCGGCCAGCGCTACGGTGAGACTCTGTTCGGACGCCGCGCGTTCCTGCTCGATGCGGCGATCGTCGCGATCCGCCCCGAGGAAGCCGAGCACCACCGCCATGAAGAGGCCGCCGACCGACAGCGCAACAGCAAGGCGCTGCGTAAGCGACCAGCCACGCGCCCTGCGCTCGCTAAGAGGGACCATTGTCCTCGCCCTATCGGCACGACCGTAGGGTCCACTTGTGCAGGGTCACCGGTCGCGCCCGTGGCACGGGCAGTTCGTCGAAGCGAGCCGGACTGGAGTGAGAACGTGCTCCTGCGCAAACTGTCGCACTGCGCGACAGTCCGCGGTCACTTGATCGCTTCGAGGCTCTCGAGGTGCAGCTGGTAGATGTCGACGCAGTAGCCGTCCATGACGGTCGCCTCGACCTTGAACGTGCCGATGATCTTGAGCGGATCGAAGAAGTAGTCGGTCGTCTTCCCCTTCGGCATCACGACGCGAACGATGCCGTGGATGTCGGGCGGCTGGCCGTAGCAGCACGACCACAGCGACTCCACGAGCAGGAACTCCTTGATGTTCTGGATCTCGTCGATGGGCAGCATGAAGCCCGTCATCAGGACCTTCTTGCCGGACAGCTCCTTGACACGCTTGGGCATGCCCTTCAGGCCGTCTTCGTAGGGCCACGAAGTCAGCTCGTCGAACTTCAGGATCTTGTCCAGCCCGGTGATCTTGCCCGCCTTGATCTGCTCAGCGAGCTTGCGTTCGGCCTGCAGCATGGCCTCGGCACCGCGCATGGCGGCGATGTCCGCTGGGTCCGTGCCGCGCGGCATCGGCGCATCCGCTGCCGGGCGGTCGATCTTGGGTTCGTTGGCGGGCGGCTTCTGGTCTGCAGTGGCCGGCTTGTCGGTGGCCGGCTTGTCGGTGGCCGGCTTGACCTTGGCCGGGTCCTGAGCAACCGGCTTTGGCTCCTGCTTCGACTCGTTCTTCTTCTCCTTCTCCCCCTGCGGCGCTGGCGCTGGCTCTTGCTTGACGAGGAGCTGCTGAACCCATGCATCGACTGCGCGCAGGTACGACTCGACCGCCTTGGCATCTTGCAGGGACCCGGGCTCCACCTTCGGCGTCGGCTCGACCTTCGTGGTCACCTGGGCCGGCTTTGCCGATCCCACCGGGCTCTGACCGGTAGCCAGACTGCACAACAGGAGCATGGGCACGAGTAGCTTCATCGGATGTCCTTGGGGGCGAGCCGCCCCGACCGCGGGAGGGCATGCTAATACGACGATCTTCGAAATGGGGTGGCGCAGCTCTTTTTTCTGTGGCTCCGGTCCGGGCGATCCTTCGCGAGAACGCGATCAGTAGCTGTGCGCGAGGTTGTCCGCGACCTGGGTCATCGAACCCTTCACGGCGGGCAGCAGTCCCGCGCACGCACCGATGCTCGTGACGCCCAGCACGAGCCACAACTCCCACCAGCCGAACTGCAGCCACTCGAGATAGACACCGCTCATGTCCTCGACCGTCTCGCGCATCAGGAAGGCCGCGAGGTGGCAGACGGTGACGCCGACGACGGCGCCAAAGCACGACAGCAGCGCCGCTTCGCCCGTGATGATCGCAAGGATCTGGTGACGCCGCGCACCGAGCGAACGCATGATCGCAATCTCGCGCCGCCGTTCGTTCATCGTGTTGTAGATCGCGACCGTGATCGACACGCTCGCGACGAGCAGCACGAGCCACGCGATGACGGTGAGCACGTCGGCTGCGCTGCCGATGTCGCGCAGGAACTTGGGCATGACCTCGCGCGGTTTCGCGACCTGGCCATCGGGCCGTCGCATGAACGCGTTGCGAAGGATCTGGTCGCCGACCGGGTCCTTCGGGTCGAGCACGATGGCGGTGAGACCGATCTGGTCGGCCTGCACGGGCAGCTTCTTGACCTCGTCGGGGTTCTTGCCCGGCACGAGCGGCGTGACGAAGACGCCGCCCTCGTGCCCATCGATCAGCAGGTGCACCCCGAGCGGCAGGAAGATCGTCGTGTCGAGCGGCGAATTGGTCGGCGCGAGGATGCCCGTGATCTCGCACGCGGCCTCGGGGTGTTCGTGGGTGCCGAACTCGCCGTACTTGCCGTGCACGGGCACGATCGTGCCGCCGAGGTGAAGGCCGAGCGTGCGCGCGACGCGCGCGCCGATCACGCACTTCTTCCACTCGGGGCGCAGCTGCGGCCGCGGTGGCACCACGGCCTCGCCCGTGCGACGCGCGCTCTCGTGCGCGGCCATGCCCTCGGCGAGCTGCAGCAGGTCGTCGAACGAGAACGCGAAGCCGTGCCCGGCCGCGAACTCGAGCGGCTTCTGGTGCAACTCGAACTTCGTGAACATCTCGTCGAGCGTTGCGATGACCGGGAACGCGTGGCGGCTCACGCTGTCGCCGCGCGCTTGCGGGATCGCGTAGCGGATCTGGCCGCGGTAACCGAACTCCCTGCCCTTGCGGATGTCGATCGCGACCTTGAGCGGGAACAGCGCCGGCGCTTCGCCGACGTTGAAGATCGTGTTGAGCACGATCTCGAGCTGGCTCGCGTCCTTGGGCCCGATGATCGCGAGCTGCGCGCTGTAGGCACCCGTGTAGCGCTGCTCCGTCTGCTCGGCCATCACGAGGATCGCCGCGTAGAGCGCGGTCGCCACGACGATCGAGGTCGTCGTGAGCACGGTCGCGACGAGCCGGATGCGCAGGTTGCGCAGGCTGATCGACCAGAGTCTCATGCGCGCCCCCCGGCGCGCGAAGCGACGCCGGTTCGCAGCGACGCGAGATCGACGGTGCGCTGCATGCGCGACGCGGACTCGGGATCGTGCGTGACCATCACGACGGTCTTCTTGCCTTCGCGCGCGATCTCGAGCAGCAGGTCGAGCACGACACCACCGGTCGCGCGGTCCTGATTGCCGAGCGGCTCGTCCATGAGGATCAGCTCCGGGTCGTTGACGAGCGCGCGGCAGATCGCGACGCGCTGCACCTGCCCGACCGACAGTTCGTTGGGGCGATGATGCAGCCGGTCGCCGAGCCCGACCTTGCGCAGCAGCGACTCGGCGTGTTCACGCGCGCGATGGCCGGCACCGCGGCCGAACAGCGCGCCGAGCAGCACGTTCTCGAGCGCCGTGAACGGCTGCAGCAGGTTGAACGTCTGGTAGACGAGCCCGATGTGCCGTCCGCGGTGCCGATCGCGCGCGGCTTCGCTGAGTTGGTCGATCCGCGCGCCGACGACCTCGACCTCGCCGCGGTCGGGACGCAGGATGCCCGCCAGGATGTGCAGCAGCGTCGTCTTGCCGGAGCCCGAGCGACCGATCAGGGCAACCTGTTCGCCGGAGCCGATTTCGAGCGCATCGACGGCGCAAGCCACGACGTCGTGGTCACCCTGGCTGTAACTCTTGTGGACGTCGCGGAGGCGGATCACGGCGCGCAGGATACGGGGCAGAGGAGCGAACGGTCAGTTTTTCAATCGATCGGCGGTCCAGTCGAGCTCGCGTTGGATCCGCGTCGCCAGCGGCTCGCTGCCCGCGAAGTCCCCCAACACGGACCAGGTGTAGGTCTCGACTTCGAGCAGCGGCAGCTCGGCACCCGACAACGCGAGCCCGCGCAGGACCCGCACCACGTCGGCCTGCGTCGAACCGAATGCCCCGGGCGCATCCCAGAAGACCGGCACGTGGTAGTGCGAGCGCACGCGGCCGCCGGCCGCGAACTCTGCACGGCGGGCCCGCACGGCGTCGAGGTCGAGCGCGCGGAGCCCGTTCGCTGCGGCGGTCTGGTGCAGGTAGCGCGGCTCGGCGAAGGCCAGCAGCGCGTCGAGGCCTTCGGCATCGCGCACCTCGAGGCAGGCCGAGACCTGGATCTTCGGCACCGCGATGCCGCGCCGCCGCAGGTCCGCGAGCGCCTGCAGCGGATCCTCGCCGACGACCGCGAGATGACAGAGGTCGACGCACACGCCGAGATGCCGGCGCAGCACCTGCGCCGGCACCGTCGTCCACGCCCCCTCGTCGAACAGCCACCGCTCGAGGAAGTCCGCCGTCGCCGCTGCCGTCTCGAGCAGGCAATCGGGTTCGGGTTCGAGCGCCAACACGCAGCAGATGCCCGTCTTCGCCTCGATGGCCGCGAACGCACTCGCCGCGCGCGCGAGGTTGCGCGCCATCAGCCTCAGTTCCGCGGGCTCGTCACCGGGCCCGCGGTAACCGAGCGGCAGCGTCGAGAGCGGCAGCACGCTGCCAGGTGACGCGAGCGACGCGCCGACCTCGGCGCAGAGCCGCGTGTAGTGCAGCCGTTCCTCGGTGCCCCAGTCGGGCGCGTAGACCGCCGTCTTCACGACGGTGTCGTGGAAGCCGCCGAACGGGAACACGTTCAGGGTCCACAGCGGCAGCTCGAGCGATTGCAGCTCGCGCGCGAGGCGCAATCGCGCGCTCGCATCGGCCGAGAGCTGCCGGACCAGGTCCATCGGCCACCAGGCCCCGATCCCGAACGCGCGGCCGCGGGCGCGCGCGCCGGCCGCCACCGGTGCCGTGTGCTCGCGCAAGGCGCCGAGCACGGCCGGAAGGTCCGGAGCCGCGTGTACGTTGCCGCAATAGGTGAGCCGCAGAGGGGTCATGGCATGCCGGGCGCCGGACGCCGGCAGGATACAGGACCGCGAGGGCCGGGGCATCGCCGCTCGCGGGCCGGATACCTCGCCCGGGAATCCTGCGGCTCAGAGGGCCCGAATGCCGATGCGATGCATAGCCACCTCATGCTCGATGGCAAGCCGATGAGCCACACCCCCTCCGCGCCAGGCGAGAACGGCCACGTGCCCGCACCGCCGGGCGAGAACGCCCACGCCGAGCGCATCCTCGCGATCCGGCGGTCCAGTTCGTATCGGCAGTCGCACGTCGACACCGACTTCCTGGCCCGCGCCGAGCTGCGCCCCGTGCGGTTGCAACTCGAGCTGCTGAAGCCCGAGCTGATCATGAACGAGCAGGGCGTGGCGTCGACGGTGGTCGTGTTCGGCGGCACCCGCGTGGTCGAACGCGCACAAGCCGAAAGGCAGCTCGAGGCCGCACAGCAAGCGCTGGCCAAGAACCCGCAGGACCCGAAGCTGCAGCAGGCTGTCGCGATCGCCGAGAACGTGGTCAGGAGGGCGCACTACTACGACCAGGCGCGGGAATTCGGCCGCATCGTCTCGAGCCAGTGCCAGGTCGATCACCGCTGTGACTACGTCGTCTGCACGGGCGGTGGCCCCGGCATCATGGAGGCCGCGAACCGCGGCGCTTTCGACATCGGCGCCAAGTCGATCGGCCTCAACATCACGCTGCCGTTCGAGCAGGAACCCAACAGCTACATCACTCCGGAGCTCTGCTTCGAGTTCAAGTACTTCGCGATCCGGAAGATGCACTTGCTGATGCGCGCCAAGGCGATGGTCGCGTTCCCGGGCGGCTTCGGCACCATGGACGAACTGTTCGAGACGCTGACCTTGATCCAGACGCGGCGCATGCAGCCGATCCCCGTCGTGTTGTTCGGGCGCGGCTACTGGAACCGGCTCATCGACTGGGATCTGTTCGTGACCGAGGGAATGATCTCGCCCGACGACCTGAGCCTGATCTCGTATGCGGAGTCGGCGCAGGAATGCTGGCGCGTGATCGAGGACTTCTACCGCGAAAAGCCGGCAGAGCGGCTGCCGCGCGGCCAGTGAGCCCGCAAGCCACCAGTCCGCCCGCGCCTGCGGCGCAGCGAACGATGCCCGACGCATCGGTGGACAGCCCGACGCCCGCCCCCGCACTCCCGCGCAAGGCCCGGCGCGTACGCGTGATCGTGCTCGCCACGCTGGCGATTGCCCTGGGCTTCGGTGCTGTACAGCTCGCCTTTCTCTGCGACGACGCGTTCGTCCTTTTCCGCTACGTGTCGAACGCGCGCGATGGACACGGACTCGTCTGGAACCCACCGCCGTTCGCGCCAGTGGAAGGCTACACGCAGTTCCTCTGGTCGTTGCTGCTCTGGGCCACATGGAGCTGGTTCGGCGTCGAACCGCCTCGGTCGGCCAACATCCTGTCGATCCTCTGCGGCCTCGGCCTGTTCGTTGTCGTCGCCTGCGCGGCCTTCCGGATCCGGAATCGGGACGGCAAGCGAACGCCCGATTCGCTCGCGTTCGTCGCGCTCGCCGCGGTGGTCGGCAACCGCACGTTCCTGCAGTCGCTGACGAGTGGGTTGGACGCCTCGCTGTTCAACCTGGGTTTCGTCTCCTGGGTGCTGCTCGCCTTCCGTGCGCCGGACCGGCGCACTCACGGCTGGCTCGCGACCTGGGCTGCAGCGGCAGCCGTGACGGCGCTGACGCAACCCGACGGACTGCTGTGCGTCGCCGCGACGAGCGCGCTCGGTGTGACCTGGAGTCTGCGGCGCAACGACTCCCGGTTCCTGCTGAGCCTCGCACCGCTGCTCGCGGTGGCCGCGCACTTCATGTGGCGTCGTTCGTCCTATGGCGAATGGCTGCCGAACACCGGCTACGCCGACGTCGCGGCGCCCGGGGCGGAGGCCGGAATCCGCTACTTCGAGTGCTTCTGTTTCGAGAACGGCGGCTGGATCTGGTTGCCGATCGCGTTCGTCTGGCTGCTGCTCGAACTGCGGCGCGGACCGAAGGCCGCGCTACGGCGTCACGCGGACAACCTGCCCCAGGTGGCGGCCGTCGCGGCGACGCTCGTTCACGTCGGCTACTACCTGCTGTGCGTCGGCGGCGATCCGCTCGAGTATCGCGTGCTGAGCCACCTGATCCCACTCGGCGCGCTCTCCGCTGCGGCGATGGTCGCCGGCAAGTGTGCGAGCGCCCTTGCGCCGGTCGCGTGCACGCTCGCACTGGGCTTTGGCGCCTCGGTCGGTTGGATCCACCTGGCCCTGTCGGAACATCTCCCGACGTCGCACTACGTGCCGCTCGCTGCGAAGGTGCCGCAGTGGCTGCAGCCGCTCGTGCGCTGGCACGACCGCAATCAGGTCTGGTTGCAAGCGCACGTGATCTGCGGTCGCTGCCGCCAGCACGCACTCTTCCTCGACGCGACGCTCGCGGCGCTGCCCGAACGGACCAGGATGACCGTCGATGCGAACGACCTGCCCGTTCTGTCGTTGCGCGGCGTGGGCGCCGCCGGCTGGGTCCTGCCCGATTGCTACGTGATCGACAGGCACGGTCTGAACGACTGGGTCGTGGCGCCCACCGCGGGACGCAGCTGGAGCACGCGCTGGCCGCCGAAGGAGGTGTGGGAGGCCGTGTTGGCCCGGGCCGACCGGGATCGCGACACCGCGCTGACCCGCCGCGAACTCGAGACGGCCGTCGTTGCCGCAACGAGCAGCTCCGAGGCCATCTCGCAGGACCTGGTCACACAACTGCTGCTGCTCTTCGCGGTCGAAGACCCCGAGCGCCTCACGGCCGCCGAGGCGCAGCAGATCGTGCCGTTCTTCGAGGACCTGCGGCTCATGGGCCCCGACCGGCTTGCTCCGCCCGAATACGTGAGCACCTTCGCTCCGAACGTCACGGTCGTCGACCGCAAGGTGGTCGTGCGCAAACGCGAGGTGCCGCTGACCGCCGCGAGAGTGCGCGCCATCGAGCAGGAACGCGACGAGATGCGGTAGTGCCGCGGGTGCGTCCGGGCCTGCTACGACGGTGCCGCGTGCAGCAAGCGCTCGGTGAGCTCGCGATACGGCCCCGCCAACGCGCGCGGCCGCCGGTCGTTGCGCAGGGCGATCATCGCCGCAACCTGCGCGCTGTAGGCCTGCGTGGGAAAGTCGGCCGCGAGCTGCCGCAGCACGGCCACGATCTCGTCCGCCGACTGGCACAGGTATCCGATGCGATGCGTCTCGAACATCCTGTTCAGGACCGGCGTGGGCAATGCGATCACGGGTCTGAGGTTCGCCACCGCATCCAGCAGAGCGCCGCTCGCCGCGAAGTCGTAGTGCGAGCCCCGGAACGGCAGACACACGTAGTGGATGCCGCGCAGGCCCGCGAGGAAGTCCGCCTGCGAGAGCTGCGCCGCAGCGGGCCGTCGCGCGAGCACGTGAAGACCAGTCGAGGCACTTCCGGGCGGTGTCGATCCGACCGCGTGGAACTCGAATCGCCCCGGACACGCGCGAGCCATACGTTCGGCGACCTCGAGAAAGACCCCGAACCCCTTCGCTTCGGTGGCCAGCCCGAGGAAGGCGATCCGGATCGCGGAGTTCACGGCCGGCAGCGATGCGTCGCCGAGCACACTGACGGTAAGCGGATACGGTATCGCGGCGACGCCCGGTGCGATGCGCGGCATCTCGGCCCGCAACGCTTCGGCAATCGCGTGCTCGAGCACGAGATACTGCGTCCCCAGTGCAGAGCAACGCGCGAGCGTCGATCGCATGTCGAACAGCCGCCGCAGCGGATTGCGCGAACGCCAGCCCGCGACTTCGCCGACTTCGCCGTGCAGCACGACCTGGGTCGGAATCCGGTCGCGGCCGAACACACGGCGCAGCGCGAGCGCCCAGAGCAGCGATCGATGGGCCGACAACAGCAGCCGCAGCCGCGGTTTCCCTTGGCCCGCCGCAGCACGGCGCAAGAGCCCGTACTCGCGCGGCAGGCGCGCGGCGATGCCGGCCCTGCGTTGCGGGATCGCGGCATCGAGCCACCGGATCCGGTCGCGATGGCGGTCGCCGAGTACTTGGCGCAGGTGTGCGCCGTGCCTCGCCTCGCAGTAGACGTGGATCTCGTCCGCAAAAGCCTCGGCCACCGTGTCGATCAGTCCAGCGTTGACCACGAGGTGCTCGAGGTCCGCGCAGAGAAACTCCAGGACCTCGATCACGGGTTCATCGTGCCACCGGGGCCTGCGATTTCGCCGCTTCCTCGCGAATGACCGCCGCCACGAACCGCACGTGTTCGGGCGTGTAGTGTTCGTTGATCGGCAGCACGATCACGCGATCGAGCGCCTGCACGGCGCCCGGGTAGTCCGAGCGCCGATAGACGGGTTGAGGCCGGACCACACCATCGGCAGAACGCAGCGGCAGCGCCGTGACCGGCGAGGCGTTCCAGTCCGCGAACAGCCCACACTCGAACGCGGGCTTCTGGATGTAACGCGGTACACAGGACACGCCGCGTTCCTTCATGCGCTTGCCGAGCTCGAAAGCACCGCCGCGCACGATCGCGGGGTCGACCATGATCGCGTATCGCCACCACGCGTGCTCCGTGCCCGGGGGAACGACCGGCGTCGACACCCCCGGGATGCCCGCGAGCGCTGCGGTCAAGAGACCGGCGACCTCGCGCCGCCGCTGCAGGACCCAATCGAGCTTGTCGAGCTGCGCCAGTGCTGTGGCGCCCTGCAGCTCGGTCAGGCGGTAATTGAGCGCCGGAAAGGAGTGGTCGGGGTTCGTTTCGCCATACCCCCAGGCTTTGTTGACGAACAAGAACACGCGGCGCGCGAGCTTGTCGTCGCTCGTGAGCACGATGCCGCCTTCGCCAGTCGTCATGTGCTTGCCCTGCTGCATCGAGAACGCCGCGATGTGGCCGATCGTGCCGACGCGGCCCGCCGTGCTCTCGGCCAGGAACGCCTGCGCGCAGTCTTCGATGATCAGCAGACCCTTGTCGCGCGCGAGTGCCTGGATCGGCTTCATCTCGCAGGGCAGACCGAACAGGTGCGTGACGACGATCGCCCTGGTCCGGCCCGTGAGCCTCGCGGCAAGCGTCGCCGCGGTCACGTTGAGCGTCGCCGGGTCGACGTCCGCGAACACCGGAATCGCGCCTTCGTAGAGGATCGGCGTGAGCGCGCCCATGTCGGTGATCGGCGTCGTGATCACTTCGTCGCCGGCCTCGAGCCCGAGCGCGGCCACCGCGCAGTGCATGGCCGCCGTGCCCGACGCACAGGCGATCGCGTGTCTGCCATGACGTCTGCCGAATTCGCGTTCGAAGCGAGCGACGAACGTGCCCTTGGTGGAATTGAGCGTGCCCGAGCGGATCGCGCGGGCCACGAACTGGATCTCGTGTTCGCCGAGGCTCCGTCCCGTCCAGTCGCCGTCCGACGGCAGGGCCGGCGCTGCCGCGACGACCTTCTTCGCGGCCACCGGCCCGATCGCGGGCAACATGGCCTGCTGCAGCACGGCGACGATGCGCTCGGCCGTCCTGCCGTCGCCATAGGGGTGCTGCCAGCGCCGCTGCGTGGCGAGCGCCTGGCCGATCGCGCGCGCCACGGCCGCAGTCTCGACGCCGGCGATCAGGTTGCTGCCGGCGTCGACGGTCTCGGGTCGTTCGGTGCTGGTCCGCAGTGTGACGCACCGCGTGCCGAGGATCGATGCCTCCTCCTGCAGTCCACCCGAATCGGTCAACACGATCCTGGCATCGCGCTGCAGCAGCAGGCTCTCCGTGAAACCGACGGGTTCGAGCGGCTTGATCGACGCCGGCAGGCTCACGCCGTACTGCAGCAGCATCTTCTGGGTGCGCGGGTGCACCGGGAACAGGACCGGCAGGCGGGCCGCGGCAGCGCCGCGATCGACTCCCTCGATCAGCGAGCGCAGCGTCGCGGCGTCGTCGACGTTCTCTTCGCGGTGCAACGTGAGGAACGCGTAGTTCCTCGTCTCGACGCCGAATCGTGCGAGCAGCGCCGAAGCGTCGCCCGCCTGCGCGAGCCGGCTGGCCACCGCATCGGCGATCGTGTTGCCGACCACCGCGACCGCGCCACCCGCCCCGTTTTCGCGCCGCAGGATCTCGCGCTGCAGTTCGGTCGGGCAGAACAGCCAGTCCGACAAGATGTCGACCTGGATGCGGTTCAACTCCTCGGGCATCCGCCGATCGAACGAGCGCAACCCGGCCTCGACGTGCGCGAGCCGCAGTCCGCGCTTCTTGGCCGCCAGCGCGCCGGCCAGGGTCGAGTTCGTGTCGCCTTGCACGACGACGATGCAGTTGCCACACGCGGCCAATGCCTCGTGCAGCCCGAGCAGCATGCGCGCCAGCTGCAGGCCAGGCGGCTGTGAGCCGACCCCGAGTTGATGGTCGGGAGCAGGTAGACCCAGTTCCTGGAAGAACCTGCCATCGAGCCCCTCGCTGTAGTGCTGGCCCGTGTGGATCAACTTGCACGGAATGCCTGCGCGGCGGGCCGCGAGGATCACAGGAGCCAGCTTGATGATCTCCGGACGCGTTCCGAGGACGAACGTGAGGCAGGAGGGTGGGGACTGCTCGGGCGTCATGACTCGTGTCGAGCGCGGGGCGGAAAGGGTAGCAGCCTCGAACTCGACGGCCAGATGCCGTTCAGGATCCTCCCCATCGCGGCCATGGCCGCAACCAAAGTCATGGTACTGGCCCATGCCTCCGCGGCGCCGCACTTGCTCGATCCCGCCGTCACCGCTGCCGGAACAAAAGCACGAGCTCGAGAGACCGCGCGATCACGGTCCGATAGCATCCCGCGCCCGCTTCCTCCCGTCTCGCTCCCCCTCCGCCGCAAACATCTTGTCCACCTCGCTTCGTGGGAACGGCAGTTCGCCGTCCAGGAGTCCCGGTCGAATGTCGCCAGCCAGGCGACCAGCGCCGCGATGAACTTCCGTCGAGGAATCGTCTTCGCGCTGCTGATGCAAGTGCTCATTGTCGGCGTCGACAAGGGCGGTGGGCTGATCCTCTACCTGATATGCACGAACCACCCCGACCAACACGGGTTCGCGGGGCTCGTCTCGACGACACCGTTCGTGCTCATGGCTCTGGCCAACCTCGGGCTCGCGAGCTCGCAGGTCTACTTCATGCGCAAGGGACTGTTCACCGCGCAACAGACGTTCGCAACGAACATGTCCGTGGCAGTGGTCTGGGGCGGAACGGTGGCCGTCGGCGCCGCAGCGTCGATCCTCTGGCTGCTACCGCTCTGCGACCACGAGCTGAGATTCCCCGCATCGATCGTGCTGCCGCTCTGTGCCGTCGTGCCGCTTTTGCTCCTCGCGAGCTACGCGAACACGCTGCATCTCGCGACCGACCGCCTGAAGCAATACACGACGGTCCACCTCGTGTCGTCGCTGCTGTTCCTGCCGTCGTTCCTGGGCTGCTTCTACCTCTTTGGCGGCATCGTCGAGGGCGGCGACGCGGCGTACGCGATGGCATGGGGCCGACTGTTCTCCACGGTGCTGGTCGTGGCCCTCGTGTTGTGGCTCGTGCGCGCCATCGTGCGGCTCCGGTTCGGCTTCCACCGCGAGTATCTGCGCGAGGGCCTCAAGTACGGATGGCGGTCCAATCTCGGCGCCACGCTGGCCTACCTCAACCACCGTCTGGACCTGTACATCATCGGGTTCGTCTACGTCGCGACGGGACCGCAAGACCAGAGGGTCGCGGAGATCGGTGCGGAGGTCGGCTTCTACAGCATCGCGGTCACGTGGGCCGAGCTCGTGTGGCACTTCCCCGATGCACTGCGCGACCTGTTCTTCAGCAAAGTCGCCGCCTCGACCCACGAGGAGGCGCGCGGCCTGACGCCCGTGCTGACGCGCCTGGCTCTGTCGGCGTCCTTGGTCGGCGGCGTCGTCGTGCTGCTCATGGTGGACCCGGTCATGGGCACGATCACCGAACTCGTTCGCGGATCGAGCGCACGCTGGGTGGACACGTGGAGCCCGACCGTGCACGCAGCGCTCGTGTTCCTCACGCCCGGCACGATCGCCTACACGGTGAGCAAGGTGCTGCAAGCGGACCTCGCGGGGCGCAATCGCCAGGAAGTGAGCCTGCGAGCGCAGTGGGTCGCCTTCATGGTCATGGTGGTGCTCGATCTGATCTTGATCCCGGCGCACGGCGCCCTCGGCGCAGCCGCCGCATCCTCGATCGCCTACGTCTCCGCGACGGTCTACACGCTCCGCGCCTATTCGCGCGAGACGCTGGTCCCCGTGCTGCATTGCCTGGTCCTGCGTCGCTCGGACCTCATGTACTTCCGCGAGATCGTGTCGGCGGTGCTCGACAAGCTGCGCGGCCAGCGGGCGTGAGCCGTCACGCGCCGGCTTCTTCTCCGTCGAGCAGCGCCGACATCTGTGCGGCCAGCTTGCGGGCATCGAACTCCGCCGTGAACCAGGCGCTCGGCGCGCACGTGATTGCCGGCCGGGCCAGGAACTCGGCCAGCTTGCCGTCGCGTTCCGCGGCTGAATCGCCGTGAAACAAGCACGCGTGGCCGACCCCGCTCCGGGCCAGGATCTGCTGCGTCGGCGAACCAGGATCCGTGACTGCGAGGATCGGGCGGCCCGTGAGCACGTAGTCGTAGAGCTTGCCGGGCACCGTGTAGCTCTGGTCGAACAGGTTCCTGACGTCCAGCAGCAGCAGCCAGTCCGCAGTTGCGGTCGCTGTGAGCGCAGCGTCGCGAGCGACGTGACGGTCGTCGAGCTCGAGACAGCCGCGCGCGGCCAGCGCGCGGCCGGCCGGATGTTGCAGCACCTTCTCGGGCAGGTCGGCGCGGCCACCGAGTCGCAGCAGGAACCTGCTCGGATCGAGCTCGCCGCGCGCGCACAGCCGCTCGAGCGACTCCAACAACGCGATCGGATGCCGTTCTTCGTACAAGAACCCGATGTGCAGCATCACCCTCCGCTCGCGAACCGGCACGGGCATCGGCCCGATGCCCTCGGCGGGGTCGAATCCCATCCAGATCGTGCGGAACTTCTCGGCCAGCTTCGGCCAGCTGCGGCGCCACTGCTCGGCCACGGCATCGGTCACCGCGACCACCCGCGCGGCTCGCCCGAACACGGCGCGCTCGATCGCGAGATCGTAGGGCCTGGCCCAGCCTCGCTTGCGGCCCGGGTTGCCGCGGATCGGATCCTGCAGGTCCGCGACCCATCGCAGCCGGTGCCGGCGCACGAACAGCCACGCCGCGACATGCGCGGCCACGGGCGGCGACGTCGAGAGCACCGCGCGCAACGGAACCCTGGCCGCGATCCGTTCCGCAGCCAGCAGCGCGTGCGGGATCCAGGGCAGCCGGTCGTTGTACGGGAGCACGCGCTGCGCCATGCGCCAGAACGCCGTGCGCCTGGGCGCCGCTGTGGCCCGCGGACCCGGCACGTTCCAGACCGACTCGTCCTCGCAGAAACCCGCGTGGCTCGCGGCTACGACGTGAACCGTCCACCCCTGGTCCGCGAGATAGCGCGCGAGCGGTGCCGAGCGCTGGACCGCGGAAGTGTTCTCGGGCAGGTAGGCATGCGAGAAGAAGAGGAGGTGCTTGCTCAAGTCGTTCTCGCTCGTGGGCGGCGAGTGTGTCGCGTCACGAGGGGGCGCGCAAGGCGAGGTCCGCGCTTGCATACACGCTGACGAACGCGCTTCGTCAGATCACCAGGCCTTCATGAGCTCGTCGCGCTTGCTCGGGGTGTAGTCGTGCGGAAAGGCGACGCGCTTGCCGCTCAGCTTCTCGAGAGCCGAGTGAACGTCCTTCGCGAGGGACTCGCACGGTTTCTGTTCGGCGGCCTCTTCCGGCGCTGGCGGTGCCGGATAGGCCTTGGCCAGGATCTCGATCGCCTGGCGCCTGGCCTTGGCCTCGCGTCCGCAGATCGCGACGATCGAATCGATCGATACCCGCGTGAGGCCGTTGCGCCACGCGCCGCTCGTTGCGAACGGTTCGATCGCGGCCAGCGACAACGCATCGCCGCATCGCGCGAGCGCTTTCACGGCGTGGATGCGCAGCACGTTGGGATTCCGGCTCGCGCCGGGATCGCGCAGCATCGCGTGCAGTGGTTCGGGCGAGCCCGGGTCGCCCTCGCTCGCGAGCGCATCGCAGACCGCGTAGCGGATCTGGTCGTTCGGCGAGGTCAACAGCGCGGCACTCGCCTTGACCAGCACGGCAGGCGCCTTCTTCGCGGCGATCTCGACGGCGCGATAGCTGACGACGATGTCCTCGTGCTGCAGGTGCTTCTGGGCCAATGCGAGCGACGCGTCCTTTTCGAGCGACCGCGCGAGCGCATCGAAGGCCACGAAGTCGGCAACACTCGGCGTCGGCTCGGACTTCTCGACGTTGGTCCTCTCGACCGCCGCCGTGAAGCTGTCGAGGCTGCGACCCGTGTCGGCCAGCGTCTTCAGCGTGAACGGATCGACGAGGAAGTGCTGCGGCCAGGAGCTGATGCCGAAACGGATCGCCACGCGTTCGGCGGCGCGGTCCTGTTCGCTCTTGGAGAAGTCCTGGAACAGATACATCCACACGACGTCGCCGTAGGACTTCGCGAGTTTCGCGTCGGAGAGAAGACCCCTCTCCATGACGACGCAGTGTGGTCAATACGTCTTCGTCGAGTAGACGAAGATCGGCTTGCCCGTGGTGAGCGCCTTCGCCCTGGCCTCGATGAAGTTCAGGATCCAGGGCGGGCCCGCAGGAGGCGTCTTGCTGTCGGTATCCTTGGCTTGCGCGGACAAAGCACCGGCGGTGGCGAGCAGAGTGAGCAGGGCTTGGTTGAAGCGCATCAAGTGATCATGGGATGTGGTGTGGGCATCATGCCGCGCGGCACGGACGCAAGCGAGAGCCAGCCTGTCACATCGGGCGCGCGCTCACGGCAGCCGCACGACCTCGCCATCGCGCACGCCGCGCCCCGCCGAAACGAGCCGCTCCACGGCCCGCTGCATCACGTCGCGCGCGACCGCGCCGAGCCGCGTGATGCCGAAGCACCGCGCCGCCTCGCGCGCGAGATCTTCGCCGGCCATCGCGTGGTGCTGGCGCAAGAGCCACGCCATCGCGTTCATGACTTCGACCAACGGCAGCTCGTCCGCGGCGCGCGCACCGTCGGTGTCGTCGGCCGGCACGCGGAAGCCGCGGAACGACTGCGCGTCGTCGCTGCTCCGCCAGAGCACCCCATCGATCTCGACGGCCAAAGCAGACAGCACGTCCCGCACGCGTTCGCGCACGCGTTCCGTCACACGCTGGATGCCCCACGCCAGCGCGAGCGCGCGCGCGAAGCGATCGAACGAGAGCGGTGACTCCGCGGTCAGCACGGCTTCGGCCTGCGCGCCCAACTTCACGAGCGCCTTCGCCTCGGCGAACTGCTCCGGCGTGCCGACGACCGGCAGTACGCTGCCCGCATAGGGTCGCGGACCGTCAGGGTCCGGCGGCGGCGCCTCCTGCCGCGACGGCGATGCCACTGCGTCGCGCGGCGGCTGAGCCGGCTCGGCCGGCACGGCGGAAACCGGAGGGCACGGCTCGACCGGCGCCGGGGCCGCCTTCGCCGCGGCGATCGCGGCTTCGACTCGTTCGAGCTCCCCGGCCGGATCCTGCCAGAAGTCCGTCGACCAGATGCGATGCAACCGCCAGCCGAGGCCGGTCAGCACCGACGCGCGCAGGCGATCGCGGTCGCGCGCCGTGGCGGCCGCATGGTAGAAAGCACCGTCGCATTCGATGCCGAGCAGGTAATGACCCGCCGCGCGCGGATCGACGATCGCGAGGTCGATGCGATAGCCCGAACAGCCGACCTGCGTGTGCACGACATACCCGCGCTGCGTCAGCGCCAGGCGCACCGCCGCTTCGAACGGAGAGTCGACGCCGCCCGAAGGGTCCTCGCTGACGGCGGCGGCGAGTGCCTGCTGGCCGCGCAGCGCGTAGTCGAGGAACACACGCAGATGCTGCGCGCCGAGCGCCTGCGTGCGCGTGGCCACCTGCTCGGGTCGCACCGACGTGAACACGACGAGCTCGCGTCGCGCGCGCGTGATCGCGACGTTGAGACGCCGTTCGCCACCCTGCTGGTTCAATGGCCCGTAGTTCTCGTAGATCCTTCCCGCCGCATCGGGCCCGTAGCAGATCGAGAACAGGATCACGTCGCGTTCGTCACCCTGCACGTTCTCGAGGTTCTTCACGAACACGGGTTCCTGGATCGCGCCGAACGCGGGCTCGATCTCCGCATGCGCCTTGCGCGCGGCATCGAGCAGGTCCTCGATCAGCACCTGCTGCGCCTGGCTGAACGTCACGATGCCGAGGCTCCGGCCCGCGCGCGTCGGATCGCGCAGGCGCTGCACGACTTCGGCGACGAGCGCTTCGGCCTCGACGCGATTCTGTTGCGAACCGGCGCGATCGTAGACACCGTCGACGAGCACGCAGCGCACGCCGAGGCCCGCGGCGGCGTGCTGCGGCCCCGGGAACGTCAGCAGCCGGTTCTGATAGTAGTGATGATTGCTGAACGCGATCAGCGACTCGTGCCGGCTGCGGTAATGCCAGTCGAGGTGCTGGCGCGGCAGACCCGCGGCACCGCACTCGTCGAGCACGCTCTCGAGATCCTCGGGGATGTCCTCGGGCGCTGGTTCGTCGCCCTGCGCGAGCCGCTGGAAGAACGTCGTGGGCGGCAACTGCCGGCTGTCGCCGACGACGACGACGGACCGGCCGCGCCCGATCGCGCCGACGGCATCCCACATGGGAATCTGCGAGGCCTCGTCGAAGACGATCAGGTCGAACCGCGTGCCCGCGCGGCCGAGGAACTGCGCGACCGAGAGCGGGCTCATCAGCACACACGGCGCGAGCCGCGTCAGCAGCCCCGGGATCTCGGCCAGCAGCCGCCGCACCGGTTTGTGACGGCGCTGCTTCTTGAGCTCCCGTTCGAGCACGCCGAGCTCGCTACTCGCAACCTGCGTATCGCGCACCTGCGGCAGCTGCGCGCACAGGCGCGCCACGACGACCTCGGCTGCGAGCTGGATCCACTGCCGATCGAGCTCGGCGAACCGCGCGATCGCGCGTTCGTGGTCGAGACCGCGAAAGCGCGAGAGCAGCGGCTCGGCGTCGTGCACGGTGTCGAGCCAGTCCTCGAGGAACGTGCGGCGGAACGCCGACTGCAGTTCCGCGGTGCGCAGGTTGCCGTTGCCATGCTCGCGCACGAGCGGGTCGAGGCCGCACGACGTCGCCGCAGCCGCCGCGCGCCGATACGCGCAATGGTCGCGCAAGCGCGGCACGGCCTCGAGCCAGCGCCCGATGCGCGCCGCGACAGCGGGCAGGAACCCGGGAACCGACGCGTCGCCGAACGCGAGGTCGGCGTCGAGGTCGAGCAGCGAGGACACGGACCCCCTCGCAGCCGTGAACACGTCGTTGGCGAGCTGCAGCGCGCCGAGCTGCTTGCTGAGCGCATCGGCGCCGTTCGCGCGTTCGTCGAGTCGCGCGGCAACGGCGTGCAGCAGCCGCGGGTCCGGCGCCTCTGCACCTGGAACGATCTGCACGAGCAACCGCCGCACGTCGCGCACCCAGACGAGCCACGCCTCGACCTGCGCCCAGTCGGGAAAGCCCGCGCGCCAGGCGGCCCCGAGCAGCTCGGCTACGGCCTTGTGGGTCGCGAGCGTGCGTTCCTCCGCGCGCACCGCCAGCGCCTGCTCGAGATCGTGCAACACGGACAGGACCGATCCCGGTTTGGCACCTGCAGTCACGGTCGCGAGCTCGCGGCGCGGTTCCCGCAGATGCCACCAGCGCAGCACGAAGAACGAGTCGACGGCACCGCGGTAGGTCGACGCGAGGCGATCGAGATCGAGACCGAGCAGCTCGCGCCGCCAACGCGGCGCGAGCAGCGCCCACAGCTCATCGCGCTTCTTGCCGGCCGCCAGGACCTGCGAGAGGGCCGAGTCTACCTGGCTCCACTCCGCGACGCGCAGCAGCGCCGACGGCGGCAACGACGGAGCACGCATGAGCCGCGCGAGCTCGAGCAACAGCTCGAATTGCGCGCGGCTCGGACCCGCTTCGCCGAACACGGCTCGCAGGTCGAACGTCTCGGCCACCGACGCCACGGCCGCAGCCGCGGCGGTCACGGCACTGCGCAGGCGCTCTGCCGCCCGCACGACTTCGCGCGCGAGCGCCGGCGTCCAGTTGCCCGCTCGCACGCCCCACCACGGTTCGTTCGCGGGCACCGAGAGCGCGCTGGCCGCGGCAGCCAGCTCCGCCACGGCTGCACGGGCCGTTTCCACGCTGGCCGGCGTGCCGCGCAGCAGGTCGGGCAACTGCACGCGCTTCTTGCCTGCCAGCTGCACGAGCTCCGCCATCGCCGCGAACACCGAACCGCCGTGCTCACGACGCCGATGCAAGGCGCGCACGAACTGGTTCAGCGCGTCTCGCTGCTGTTGCAGTTCCATGGCCAGCTGCTGCCACGCCGCGGGCTCGCGGCGCTGGCCCAGTTCGAGCGGCCGCCGCAGCTGCTCGAGCACGGCCTTGGAACCGCTCTTGCTCGAATGCAGCTCGAGGCAGAAGGCACCGAGCCCGACCTCGGCGAGGCGGCGTTGCACGACCTCGAGCGCGGCCCGCTTCTCGGCGACGAACAGCACGCGCTTGCCGTTCGCCAGCGATTGCGCGACGAGATTCGTGATGGTCTGCGACTTGCCCGTGCCCGGTGGTCCTTCGAGCACGAACGAGCGGCCGCCGGCCCCGGACAACACGGCCGCGAGCTGCGAGCTGTCGGCGTCCTTCGGACAGAAGACCGTGCTCGGGTCGAGGTCGTCGAAGTCGTCTCGCGCGAGCTCGGGCGCCTCCTGCGCGAAGGCGGCGCCGGGCCGCTCGATCAGGTGCCGTAGCACGGGGCTCTGCAGCAGCGCTTCGCGTGAAGCGAGGTCGAGCCACATCAGATACTTCGTGAACGAGAAGAAGCCGATGCAGGCCGCCGTCTCGACTTCCCAGCGCGGCATCGCGACGGCCGCGCGCCGGAACGCGTCGAGCACCGCGCGCACGTCGACGCCGTTGTCGTCCTCGGGTGGCGTCTCGCCGATCTCCACGCGCAGATCGTGGTCGCGCTGCAGCATCTGCAGCAGGGTCTGGTTGAGACGCGGCTCGGCGTCGTCCAGCACGAAACGGATGCCGTCCTGCACGGACAGCCGTTCGACGACGAGCGGCAGCAAGAGCAGCGGCGCGTAACGCGGCTTCTGCGTCTGCGGCGTCTCGTACCACTTCAGGAAACCGACCGCGAGATAGAGCGTGTTCGCGCCGCTCTCTTCGAGCGAAGTGCGCGCATGGCGGAAGATCTCGACGAGCCGTGGATCGAGCTCGGCCGCATCGAGGTCGGCGCGCAGACGACCCGCGCGCAGCTCTTCGGCGAGATACTCGCGCATCACGTCGACGCCACTGCGCTGCTCGGCGAGCTCGAGGTCGCGTGGATCCTGGCCGGGCTGACCGACCGACGGCCGCGGGTGCACGCGGACGCGGCCCTGCTGCAGGCGGTCCTCGAGGGCCTCGAGGTCGTGCGCACAGAGACGGATCGTCTTCTTCGTCTCGGCGAAGTTGAGCAGGCGGTTCCACAGCGACAGGTCGAGCAGCTTGCTCTTCCAGTGTTCGAGCCGGTCCTTCGGTGGCGCCGGCGCCACCGGCGCCGCTCGCGGCGCCGGTGTTTGCTCCGCAGGCGCTTTCCCGCTCGGCGTCGCGGGCGTGCCGGCTGCTGGCGTTTCCCTGCACCCACCCTCCGGAACGGCGACGAAGGCGAGCGTGCGCGGCGGCAGCGGCTGGATGCCGGCGCGTCGCGCGGCAGCGATGTCGATGGCGCCGACGAACGCTGCGTCGTCAGCGAGCTTCTTGCGTGCGGCAGCCTGGGCCGCGGCGAACGGAGCGGGGACGCCGCACGCGAGCGTGCACTCGACGACCGCGATCGCGTTCAGGTCGCACCGCTTGCGCAGCTCGACCGCGAGATCGAGCCACGGTTCAGGCGTCGATCCTTCGTGCAACCAGACGCCGACGAGCGCGTGGGCCTGCTGCAGCACGACGAGCGGATGCAGGCCCGCGTGCTCGAGGATGGCGGCACCGAGCAGCGCGAGGTCGAGGCAGGTAGCGAGACGGTCGCCGAGCACCTGTTCGGGCGTACGCACCTTCTGGCCCGAGCGCTCGAAGCTCGGCGGCGGGTTCACGTAGGTGATGCCGTGTGCACCGACCGCGTCGTGCACGGCCTCGACGATCGCGAGCACGCGCGCCGGATCTCGTCGTTGATAGCCGTCGAGCGCGCTGCTGCCGGTCTGTCGCTGCAACCGCGCGCCCACGTCGCGCAGCACGGCCGCGAGCGAGGGGTGGTTCGGCGACACGAACGCGGCGAGCAGGGCCGGCAGCACCCCGAGGCCGGGCCATTCGTTGTAGGCCAGCACTTCGACCTCCGCGGTCGCCGACGCGAGCGTCTCGGCACCGCGCGTCACGGTGATCCGGAGCTCGGCGCGCTGACGTTCGAGCAGGTTCGCGAGCGCCTGGACGTCGAGCCGCGGATCGAGCTTCGTCAAGGCGAACGTGCCACCCGCGGGCACCGCAGCGACGAGCTCGACGTGCGGCTGCATGAGCCCGGGCGCGAGCCCGATCGTGACCTGGAGGTCGGCCAGTGTCTCGTTACCGCGGTTCTGCAGCGTTATCGCATGTAGCCACGGAACCGCGCTCTGCTGCATCGCGAAGCAGAGGCGTGCTTCGTGGCGGAGTTCGATCGAGAGCCCGGAGATCACTCATGGTGAAGCTAGGGAACGGAACTGTGTGGCTCTACTGCGAAGTGGCGGACTGACCGCGAGGACCACGCCTGCCAGGAACGTGCCGCAGCGGCGTGCGAGACGTTCCGAGACGTGGTGCCCTACGGCACGCACCTGAGCGATTCGCACGGCGGGGATGGTCCCTCGCGTCACTGTCGGCTGCCAACCGGCGAACCCCTGCTCGAACCGCCCCCACTTCCACCTGACACGGATTCACCATGGCACCGAGGCTCCTCGTCACCAACCACATTGTGAGCGATCCGCGCCCTGCTGCGTCGGGCAGAAGAGGCGCGTTTCGTAGCGGAGCTATATCGAGAGCGCACGGGTTACTGCGCAGCAGCCAAGGAACGTGACAGTCTTGCTACTGTAAGACCTGACGAACGCCCAGCTCTATCGAGACGCCAATGCCATCAAGTGTTTGCTCTGGATCGCGTGCATCCGCGCGTCTGTAGTGCAGCGACTATGTATCCAGAACCAGCTTGTCTCATTGCAGGTGATATCGTGCTTCCGCCTCGAGAATGAGGCCCGATCTGCAACCTTCGACTCGCCCCCGCTATGCGCATCCTCCTTGCCGTATTCCTCGCCGCAACTGCTCTCATTGCACAATCAAATCCTGGAATTGATCAGCCCGTGCTCGTGGGAGTCCTCGACTCCTTCGCCGCCGCGCAGTTCTTGCTGCCGGTCCGCGGATTCTCTGCGACGCAACTCGCCTTCTCGCCGGTGCCTCATCCGGCGCTGCGTGTCGGCGAAGCGACCCTCCCGGCGCCAGACCCCCTGTTGTGTTCTGCGAGCTACGTCGGTGCCGATGTCGAGCAGCTCGTGTTCGCGGTGCAACAGGGTGGCATCGTGCTGCTCGACGCCTCGTCGTCCCTCGCGTTGTATCCGCTCACCGTTCCGGCCGGAACGTGGTCCACGCTGACGGGAGTCTGCATCGACCGCGAGAAAGAGCAGATCGTGCTGCTCGACGCCGCTCAGCCGAGCTTCCTGCGCATCGATTGCGCGGATCTGCGCGCGGGAAAAGTGCAGTTCAGCTCGGTATCGCTGCCGCCCGAGTGGAGCGCCGTCAGGGGAATCGCCTTCGACGTCGCACGTGATCGCATCGTCGGTCTCGACCCGGCCACGGGCAATCTTCTGCAGTATTCTGCGACCTCTCCGAGCACGAACGCCGGGGAGCTGCGGCGCTTGCCTGCGGTGGGCGCGTTCGGCTTCGCCCCGACTCTGAACCTCTCGCAGTCGAGCGGCGACCTCGACCTGTTCGTCACGTGGGGCGACCAGCGCATGCTGACCGACCAGTGGACTTGGAATGCCGTGTCGAACGATGACGAGACGGGGACGCTGATCGCGAGCGTCAACACCAGCCTGTGGGTCCCACCGAGTCCGGATCCGTCGGGGGTCGCCTACGATGCGCCCCGCAATCGGCTCGTGATCACCGACAGCGAGGTCGACGAAATGTCGATCTACGCGGGCGTCAACGTGTACGAAACCAGCCGCACAGGTGTCCTGGCGCGCACGACCACGACGGTGGGCTTTACGATCGAACCGGCGGGACTGACATTCGACGCCGTCACGAAGACGTACTACCTGTCTGACGATGACGCGGATCAGATCTGGGTCATTGGCGCGGGACCAGACACGCTGATCAACACACTGGACGATACGCGTCGCTTCTTCAAGGTAGACAACTTCTGCCCCGACGCGGAGGGCCTCGCCTGGGACAATGGTACTCTGTGGATCGCCGGGGGCATCTCCCATCTCGTGCACCGACTGCGACCGGGCCCCAACGGGATCTTCGACGGCACCTCACCAAACGGTGACGATGTCCTCGCCAGTTTCGACATCGCACCATACGGAGTGACAGAGCCAAGCGGTGTTGCACTCCGTTCCGGCGATGGCGGAATCCACGTGCTCGGCATACCGAAGACCAGGCTCTTGCACCTGAACAAGGTGGGGCAGCTCGTGCGGGTGATCAACCTGCCGAACACCTCGATGATCAGGCCCCAGGGCATCGTGTTCGCGCCGAGCACGGTCAGCACGGAGGACAGCCTGTTCCTCGTCGACCGCGGCCACGACAACGACCTCGAGCCGCTCGAGAACGACGGCGAGTTCCGCGAATACGGGATGCCCGCGCCGGTGCAGATCAACATGGGGCCCGTCGTGAATGCCGGGCCCGACGTCACCATGGCGGTCGGCGCGTCGGCGCAGCTCGCGGGCATCGTCGAGGACGACGGCCTGCCCAGCGGTACCCTGACGAGGCAATGGAGCAAGCTCTCGGGCCCGGGCACTGCGTCCTTCACTGCGCCAACGCAAGCCGTGACCAACGTCTCGTTCTCGGCCGCGGGCACCTACACTCTCCGACTCAGCGCCTCCGACAGCGTGTTGACGAACACGGACACGGTCGTGGTCGATGTGGCGCCGGGCGCACTCCTGGAGCGAACCGTCGCGGCCAGCTGGGACGACGCCGAAGAACAACCGACCGCGGTGGTCCGTTCGAGCACCGATCTCGAGATGGTGGTCGACGGCACGATGAATCAGGTCGTCGGAATCCGGTTCCTGAACCTCACGGTCCCGCCTGGTGCCACGATCGCGTCCGCGTACGTGCAGTTCACGACCGACGAGGCCAAGTCGGTCGCGACCCAGCTCACGATCGCCGCGGAGGCCAGCGACAACGCCGCCACGTTCCAGACGACGGCCCTCAACATCTCCTCGCGACCCCGCACGACGGCCACGGTGCCCTGGGCTCCCCCGGCTTGGGCGGTCATGGGCGAAGCCGGCGTCAACCAGCGCACGCCCGAGCTCGCGACTCTCGTGCAGCAGGTCGTGAACCGCCCGACTTGGGTCGCGGGCAATGCACTTGTCCTGGTGATCACGGGCACTGGTTGCCGCAATGCGTCGTCCTTCGACCGCAACCCCACGCTCGCGCCAAAGCTCGTCCTCCGCTACGCGACTTCGGCAGTCAACCAGGCACCCATCGTCAACGCGGGGCCCGACGTCTCTACCTCGATCTCATCGCCCAAGCACCTTGCGGGCAGTGTCATCGACGACGGCCTGCCCGGCCCGCTGACGATCCAATGGACCAAGGTCACGGGCCCGGGCACGGCGACGTTCACGGCGGCAAATCAAGAAGAGACTGACGTCACGTTCTCGCTGATGGGCACCTACACCCTCCAGCTCAGCGCGTCCGATGGCGCGTTCACGCGCACGGATACTTGCGTGGTCACGGTGACGGCCCCCGTCAACCAGCCGCCCGTCGTCAATGCCGGGCCTGACGTCACCACCCAGATCTCGTCGCCAGCGCACCTTGTCGGCACCGTTGCCGACGACGGCCTGAACAGCCCGCTGACGATCCAATGGAGCAAGCTCACGGGCCCCGGCACGGCGACGTTCACGCCGGCAAATCAAGCAGCGACCGACGTCACGTTCTCGACGGCGGGCAGCTACACCCTCGAGCTCAGCGTCGCCGATGGCCAGTACACGGTCACCGACACGGTCGTGGTCACGGTACAACAGCCGGCACCGCCGAGCAGCGGCACCGTGGAACGGACCGTCGCCGCCAGTGACGACGACGCCGAAGAGTCTCCGACCGCGGTGGTCCGTAGCAGCACCGATCTCGAATTGGTGGTCGACGGCACGGTGAACCAGGTCGTCGGAATCCGGTTCCAGAACCTCACCATTCCGGCGGGTGCCACCATCTCGTCCGCGTTCGTGCAGTTCACTACCGACGAAGCCACGTCGGCTGCGACACAGCTCACGATTGCGGGCCAGGCCAGCGACAACCCGGGCCCGTTCCTGACGTCGGCGTTGAACATCTCGAGTCGACCACGCACCACAGCCACGGTCGCCTGGGCTCCCGCGCCTTGGACCATCGTCAATGAAGCCGGCCCCAACCAGCGCACACCCAACCTCGCGAGCATCGTGCAGCAGGTCGTGAACCGCCCGGGTTGGGTCGCGGGCAATGCGCTCGTCTTCGTGATCACCGGCACTGGCGTCCGGACTGCGTCCGCCTTCGATTTCGGCAACCCCGCACTAGCGGCAAAGCTGACCGTCAACTACGGGTCCACCGCGCCCGTCAACCAGCCGCCAGTCGTCAATGCCGGGCCCGATATCACCGCCCCGCTCTCGACGCCAGCGCACCTCGCGGGCGTCGTCACCGACGACGGCCTGCCTGGCCCGCTGACGATCCAATGGAGCAAGCTCACGGGCCCCGGCACGGCGACCTTCACGGCGCCGACCCAAGCCGTGACCAACGTCACGTTCTCGCTGGTGGGCAGCTACACGCTCCGGCTCAGCGCCTCCGATGGCCAGTACACGGTCACGGACACGGTCGCGGTCACGGTGCAGACGGCGCCCGTCAACCAGCCGCCCGTCGTCAATGCCGGGCCCGACGTCACCGCCCAGCTCTCGTCGCCAGCGCACCTCACAGGCAGCGTCACCGACGACGGCCTGAACAGCCCGCTGACGATCCAATGGAGCAAGCTCACGGGCCCCGGCACGGCGACGTTCACGCCGGCCAATCAAGCAGTGACCGACGTCGCGTTCTCGCTGGCGGGCAGCTACACCCTCCAGCTCAGCGCCTTCGATGGCCAGTTCACGGTCACGGACTCGGTCGCGGTCACGGTGCAGTCGACACCTCCGGGCAGCGGCACCGTGGAGCGGACCATCGCGATCAGCGACGACGACGCCGAAGAGTCTGCGACCGGCGTGAGCCGTACCAGCAGCGATCTCGAGCTGGTGGTCGACGGCACGGTGAGCCAGGTCGTCGGACTCCGGTTCCAGAACCTCACCGTTCCGGCGGGTGCCACCATCTCGTCCGCGTTCGTGCAGTTCTCCACGGACGAAGTCAAGTCGGACCCGACCCAGCTCACGATCGCGGGCGAGGCCAGCGACAACCCGGCCACGTTCACGGGAACTGCCTTGAACATCTCGAGTCGCCCGCGCACAACGGCCACGGTCGCCTGGGCTCCCGCAGCTTGGACCGTCGTCAATGAAGCCGGCCCCAACCAGCGCACACCCAACCTCGCGAGCATCGTGCAGCAGGTCGTGAGCCGCCCGGGTTGGGCCTCGGGCAATGCGCTCGTCTTCGTGATCACGGGCACTGGCGTCCGCACTGCAGCCGCCTTCGACGTCGGCCCCACACTCGCGGCAAGGCTGACCGTCAACTATCAGTCCGGGGCCACCAACCAACCGCCAGTCGTCAATGCCGGGCCCGATGTCACCACGCCGCTCGCGTCGCCAGCGCACCTTGTGGGCAGCGTCACCGACGACGGCCTGCCTGGCCCGCTGACGATCCAATGGAGCAAGCTCACGGGCCCCGGCACGGCGACCTTCACGGCGCCGACCCAAGCCGTGACCAACGTCACGT
>Ga0075428_100000978_pt1 | contig 30255 bp, 26 predicted proteins | sample RhiMetdeltSRZDD2_FD_75291 | JGI IMG/M metagenome (GOLD analysis project Ga0075428, IMG submission 75291) | Populus rhizosphere microbial communities from Tennessee, USA - Rhizosphere MetaG P. deltoides SRZDD2 | ecosystem: Host-associated > Plants > Roots > Rhizosphere > Soil | place: USA... | reverse complement strand
GGGTAACAACTGGGCGCCGCCGCCACAGCCTTCGACTACGGCGTGCGCGCTCTGCTCTCCCGCGCGGGGCGCAACGACAAAACATGTGCGTACCTGTGCTTGACACGGCCAAGCGGGGCAGGATTACATGTACGTACATCCTTGGCATCGAGCGGCGGACAACGGTACTGGCGATCTGCTTCGCTTCCACAGATGGACGGTGAGTGTCAGGCCATCGCAAGAAAGGCACCTCTCATGACGGGTACGGTTCGACTCACTGCCGGGCAGGCTCTGATCAGATTCCTGATCAACCAGATGGTGGAGCACGATGGCACTACTGAGCGCTTCTTTCCCGGGATCTGGGGCATCTTCGGACACGGGAACATCGGCGGCATCGCGCAGGCCATCCAGCAGCACGAGCACGAGTTCCCGTACTACCTGTCCCGCAATGAGCAAGCAATGGTGCACACCTCAGTTGCCTACGCGAAGATGAAGAACCGTACGCAAGCGTTCGCTTGCCTCTCGTCGATCGGGCCGGGCGCCACCAACATGGTTACGGGTGCAGCGACGGCGACGATCAATCGTCTCCCGGTGCTGATCCTTGCGGGCGATTCGTTCGCGGAGCGAGTGCAGGCGCCGGTGCTTCAGCAGCTTGAGTCTGAGCACGCCCCGGAGGTCACTGCCAACGACGCCTTCAAGCCCGTCGTGAGGTTCTGGGACCGCATCAATCGACCCGAGCAGCTGATCACGTCGCTGCCCGAGGCCATGCGCACCCTGACTTCGCCGGCCGATACGGGCGCCGTTTTCCTGGCGATGCCGCAGGACGTCGGCACGTTCGCCTACGACTATCCGGTCGACCTTTTCCGTCGGAGGGTGTGGTACATCCCGCGGAACCGCCCCGACGTCAACGCTGTGGAGCGGGCAGCGAGGATCATCAGTTGTGCTGAGCGACCACTCATTCTGTGCGGTGGTGGCGCCCGATACAGCGGTGCGGAGGATGCTGTCGCTCGTTTCGCTGAGCGTGCCGGGATCCCAGTGGCCATGACCCAGTCCGGCAAGGGCACTCTGCGTGATGACCACCCGTTCAGCCTCGGTGGTGCGGGTGTGGCTGGCACGCGTGGGGCGAACGAGCTGGCCCAGTCGGCGGACGTCATCATTGGCGTCGGGACGCGCTACACCGACTTCGCGACGGCATCAAAGACTGCGTTCCAGAACCCGCAGGTGCGGTTTGTGAACATCAACGTCTTCGAGATGGACAGCTACAAGAACGGCGGCGTCGCTGTCACCGGCGACGCACGTGTCGCTCTCGACGAACTGATCGAGGCGGTTGGGGACTACCGGACCAGCGACGCCTATCAAGCGGAAGTCGCACAGCAGCGTGCCTGGTGGGCGGTCGAAGTCCGGCGCCTCTACGAGAGCGTCGCCGGCGAACTCCCGACGCAGGCCTCCCTCATTGGCGCCATCGTCGACTCCAGCGGACCCACGGACGTCGTCGTCAACTCAGCCGGAAGCCTGCCGGGCGACCTCCTCAAGCTTTGGAACTGTCGGGACTCGAATAGCTACCAGGTGGAGTACGGGTACTCGGTGATGGGCTACGAGATCTCGGGCGGCCTGGGCGCAAAGCTGGCGGCGCCCGAAAGGGAAGTGTTCGTGATGAGCGGGGATGCTTCCTTCCTTATGATGAACTCCGAGCTTGCCGTTGCGGCGCAGGAAGGCATCAAGATCATCCTGGTCCTCATCGACAACCACGGCTTCTCTAGCGTCGGAAACGTTTCTGAGCAGGTTGGCTGCGAGGGCTTCGGATGTCACTACCTCTACCGCGGTGAAGACGGACGATACAGCGGGGGAGTCCAGCACCACGACCTCGCCGCGATCTGCGAGGGCCTCGGTGCGCACACCATGAGGGTCTCATCGTTGGAGCAGTTCAAGAAGGCGTTATCGGAGGCTCGTGCGGCAGCAGCCACCACAGCCATCGTGGTCGAGACCGACTGGCACGAGCGTGTACCCGGATACTCCAGTTGCTGGTGGGATATGGCGACAGCCGAGGTCTCCGAGATGCCCGCCGTACAAGCGGCCCGGGAGGACTACCTGAAGAACAAGACGACCCAGCGCTGGTTGAGCACAACGCCCGTCGACGAGACCTGACCCGTGTCGATCGAAAACGGCTGCCAGGTCGCGGACGCGTCCGCGGTGGTGGCGCAGCCTGAGATCTTGACCATCGGCCGTGTGAACTTCGACCTGTACGTGGCGTCGGCGGGTGTCTCGATCGCGGACGGCACGCATTACGTGGCCTCTGTCGGTGGTAGCCCGGCCAACATCGCGATCGTGGCCCGAAGGCTCGGGATACGGAGTGCCGTGCTCTCGGCGACGGGCGCCGACTTCAGTGGCCGCCTGGTACGGCAGGAGCTTGAGCGGCACGGTGTGGACACGCGGTGGTTGGGCGAGAGCTCCGCCGGGGCGACCTCGCTAGCTCTACTGGCAACCCTGGATCCGGACCGTGGCGAGCGCCAGTTCTACCGCGATAATCCCGCCGATTTCTACGTGGTGCCCACGGTTGTCGACGCTCTGCCCTGGGAGTCGCTGCGAGCGGTCGTGGTGTCGGCAGATGCTTTGGCGGCGGGGCATATGGCCTCCACTGCCGCGGTGGTGGCGCAGACAGCAGCCGATCGTGGTGTTCAGGTCTGGTGGGATCTGGACCTGCGCTCGACTTCATGGACCGGGCGCAAGTATGCCGACGTCGTGCCCGTAGCGGTCGAGGGCACCGCGGTCGTGGTCGGGACGGAGGAGGAGTTCGCAGCCTTCCTGGACATTGAGCAATTCACATACAACACCTTCATGGCCGGAATCCGCGAGCGGAACCTGGCCACGGTGGTCCTCAAACGAGGTCCGCGAGGAGCGGCACTCTTCCTCGAGGGGAGACAGGCTCTCGAGGCGCCCGCAACTGCTACTGACCCGGTCTGCACCGTCGGTGCCGGCGACACGACGGCGGGAGCACTTGTGGCCGCACGCATGGCTGGGAGGACCTGGCCGCAGTCGATGGAGCTGGCCATGAAGGCGGCAGCCTGGACTGTCAGCCAGCCGTACTGCTCGACCGGCTTCCCGACACCGGCGGAGCTGCGTATCGACCCTCTCGTGTCCGAAAGCCGGGCGGGCGTGCGATGAAGCTCCTCCGTGAGGCCAGCCCCGCGGCGGTGTCTTGGAGATTTCTCAGCTGCCGGGTCCACGAGCTCACCGCCGGCGAGACGATCTCCCTGACCAGCGCGAGCGAGGAGACCCTTCTCGTTCTTGTGGCGGGATCGATCCACGTGGCTGGCGAGGGTATCGACGAGATCGTGTCTCGTGAGACTCCCTTCGGGAAGGTCGGCGCAGTTGTCTACTTCCCGCCTCGATTCCTGGTGAGCGTGACGGCACTCGCCGGATCCGAGATCGCGACAGGCTCCGCTCCAGCCGATGGGCGGTTTGCTGCCAGGGTGGTGAGGCCCGAGGACATGTCAGGTGAGGTGCGTGGTGGCGGGAGCGCCACCCGGCAGGTGGTCACGACCTTTGCGGCGCCGATTCCAGCCGAGCGGCTGATGTCCTACGAAGCCTGGGTGCCGCGCGGTTCCTGGACCGGCTGGCCTCCGCACCGGCACGACGGTCTAGACGGTTCCCCGTATCTCGAAGAGACGTACTACTACCGGTTCGATCGCGCCGCGGGTTTTGGGATTCACCGCAACTTCGATCTCCCTCGCGGGCTCAACGACCTGACGCCCGTCGATGACCGCAGCCTCGTGGCCGTTCCCTCGGGGTACCACCTGTCTGCGGCTGGCCCTGGGAGCAACGCCTGGATCCTCAACTTCCTTGCCGGGCAGCCCGAGGATCGGGACCAGCCACCGCTGTTCGACTCGGAGGAGACGTGGATTGCCGACGACTGGTCGTCGGGCGCAATGGATCTGCCCGCCGTGCAGGTGGCTGGCAAACTCACAGCATCACCTGAAAGCGACCAGACGTGACAAGCGACCGACTTCAGACCAGCCTCGACGACGGCGTGACTGGCACGCCGACATGGCCGATGTACATCAACGGTCGGCCGGTGATGTCGGTCGAACCAGGAGCCGTGTCGATGGTCCACTGTCCATCCAGGCCTGCGTCGGTCCTCGCGTACGTGCCGTCCGCCAGCCCAGACGATGTCGATCTGGCAGTGAAATCTGCTCATGACGCGCTCGGCCCTTGGCGCGCGCTGCACTTCAAGGACAGGCAGTCGGCCCTGCTGCGAATGGCAGATGCGCTCGAGGAGGAAGCGGAGGCCTTCGCGGTTCTGACAGCACAAGACACCGGCAATGCGCTGCGCCCCCAAACGCGCCCGGAAGTCGCCACACTCATCTCGCTCTTCCGCTACTTCGGGGGAGTGGCAGGAGAGTTCAAGGGCACGGTCTTGCCCGCGGGTGATGACCAGCTGCAGTACACCCGACTAGAACCGCTCGGCGTGGTTGCGGCGATCCTGCCGTGGAACTCCCCTCTCATGATCGCCGGGATGAAGATCCCCGCCGCCCTGGCGGTAGGCAACACCTTGGTTGTGAAGCCCGCTGACGAAGCACCGCTGTCGGTTCTTCGACTGGCGCAGATCATCAATCGACACGTTCCGGCCGGTGTGTTCAACGTTGTCACCGGCCCAGGAGAAACGGTCGGGGCAGCGCTCGTCGCCCACTCGGGCGTTCACAAGGTTTCCTTCACCGGCTCTACCGACGTTGGCAAGCGCGTCGCGCAGGTAGCCGGATCCCGGCTGGTTCACTTCTCGCTCGAGCTGGGCGGTAAGAGCCCCAGCATCGTCTACCCCTCCGCTGTCGCCACGCCCGCACAACTGTGCACAACCGTCGCCGGGCTGCTGACTGCGATGCGGTTCACCCGCCAAGGCCAGTCCTGCACCGCAGGATCTCGCCTGTTCGTGCACCGCGACGTCTACGCCGTCGTCTTGAACGAGCTGGTCGCGCAAGCCGACAACCTGGTCGTGGGCGACCCGCTGAGCGAGGCGACGGACATGGGCTCGATCATCAGCCGCCGCCAGTACGACCAGATCGTCTCCTACGTCGATGCGGCCCGAGCTCAGCCGACGGTCGACGTGGCGCTTGACGGACTGACAGCCCAGCGGAGCGACGCGAACTCTCTGCGGATGGGACCCACCATCGTCTCCATGGTGGACAACGCCTCCCCCCTTGCCCAAGAGGAGGTCTTCGGGCCGGTCCTCGCTGTCATCCCGTTCAGCGATACAGATGAGGTCGTCGGCCTCGCGAATGCCTCGCGATACGGGCTAGCGGCCTACGTCTGGACCGCCGACCTCGACGAGGCGCTGCAAACCGCACATCGTCTCGAATGCGGCTGGGTTCAGGTCAACCAAGGCGGTGGGCAGAGCGTCGGCCAGTCCTACGGCGGCTACAAGCAGTCCGGCACCGGGCGAGAGTTCTCACTCGAGGGCGCAATCGCGGCATTCAGCCAGGTCAAGCAGATCAATGTCCGACTTCAGCCGGCCGTCGCGGGAGTCTGATCGGGAATCCAGCAAGGATTCGTTGGTGTGGGACGTGCTGGCTGCACCTGTCCTGGTTGGAGCGGACTGGCAACTCATCGCATGAGCCCGATCATCGCGTCGATAGCACCTTCTACATCGTGATCACGCGGGAACAGCGCTGGGCGGCCGACGACGAATCCGTACACGGTGGGAAGAGTCAGCGCCGCGCGCCATGCGTCGAGCATCCGGTCCTGGTCCTCGGGCACCTCCCCGCCCAAGATGAGGGTCGGCAGCGTAGTCGCCTCCAGTGCTCGCGGAAGGTCCGGTACGATCGGCACCTTTAGCCACATATGCGCGGAGGTCGAGCCCAGGCCCGAGGCGACGCCGATCGCGCGTGCCATCGCATCGGCAGTCAGCTCATTGCTCACCTGGCCGTTCTGGCGGCGGGACATGAAGGGCTCCACCATGGCCATCAGTGAATGGCCGGCGAGCCTGTCCACGGCCGTCGCGCATGACTCCAAGGTGCGCACCGTGCCGGCATCGCCGGGGTCCATTCGCAACAGCATCTTCCCGCCGTCGAAGCCGGAATTGGCTAGGGCTTCAGGTGTGTAGGCCGTGAAGCGGTCATCCAGCTCGAACTCGGCGCCCTGCAGCCCCCCTCGGTTCATCGTCCCAAAGACCACCTTGCGGTCCAGTGCCCCGAGCAACAGCAGCTCTTCCAGGACATCCGCGCTGCCGAGCACCGCGTTGACCTCAGGCCGCCGCAGTACAGTGACGAGGCGGGACAAGAGGTCCAGGCGGTTCGCGATCGCCATGTCGTTGCTTCCGGCGCCGGTGGCACCTCGAGCCGTGTGGTCGGCTGCCACAACAAACATCCGACCCATCCCATTGAGCGGCGAGACTGCCCGGCGGCGCTTCGCCTTGGCCTGTGTGACAAGGGAGACACGCTCGGGGCCCAGCCTTGGCAGGTCCTGTATAGAGAAGAGAGCGGTCACCGCACAACTCCTCGGCCAATCAGCACGGCGATCGCGGCGTCGTCGAGGCCCAAGTCGGCAAGAACCTGCTCTGTGTGCTCCCCGAGCCGCGGGGCGCTGCTCTCCATGACGACCGGAGAGTCCAGCAGCTTGACCGGGGACCCTACGGCTCCGATCTCGCCACCACCGCTATCGGGGAGAGCGACGAGCATCTGCCGGGCATGCACCTGAGGGTGGGCGAGTGCCTGGTCGACGTCCAGAATCGGCGCCGCAGGGACGCCAACCGCGGTGAGTACCTCGTTCCAGTGCGCGGAAGTCTCCGTGCTGAGCACGTCTTCGAGCAGTCCGATGAGCCGGTCCCGGTTGGCTACGCGATCGGCGTTCGTAGCAAATGAAGGATCGGTAACCAGCCGCTCGAGGCCGATTGCGTTGGCCAGTTTGGCCCACATCGAGTCGTTACCCGCCGCCACCATCAACTGCCCGTCGGCGGTCGTCAGTGCCTGGTAGGGCACGATGCTCGGGTGCGCGGTGCCGTAGCGGCCGGGAATCTCGCCCGAGGCCAAGTAGCCAGTGGCGTGGTAAGTCAGCCATGCGACCTGTCCGTCGAGCAGGGCTACGTCGACGTAGTCACCGCGGCCGGTGTGCTGGCGCTTGGACAGCGCGGCGAGAATGCCGATGAGTGCCCACATGCCGGCACCAAGATCTGCACCTGATGTGCCGAAGCGCGCAGGTGGGCCATCTGGGTACCCGGTCACGCTCATGACCCCACTCAACGCTTGCGCGGTCGCGTCGTAACCAGGCTGGCCGGACATCGGACCACTCTGCCCAAAACCGCTGATCGAGGCGTAGACAAGACCAGGATTCTCTGCCCGCAGAGCCGAATGGTCGAAGCCTAGGCGCGCGGCCGTTCCAGGACGGAAGTTCTCCACAAGAACGTCTGCCGACCGCGCCAACCGTAGGACATGCTCACGACAGACCTCGTCCTTGAGGTCGACAGCGATCGACCGCTTGTTCCTGTTGACAGCGTGGTAGTAGGCCGCATCGGAGCCGATGAATGGAGGTCCCCACGCCCGGGTATCGTCTCCGGACTGGACATCCTCGACCTTGATCACATCCGCACCCAGATCGGCCATGATCATCGTGCAGAACGGTCCGGCAAGAATCCTCGTCAAGTCGATCACGCGCAGCCCCGACAAGGCGCCAGGCCGGGATCGCCAGGGACCTCCAACGTTCATCGGCATGCCGCGACCGCCTAGAAGCTGTTGTCGAATCGGAGAGGGATGTGGTGCGCTCAGCGGGTGGCTTCAGTGCCGTACTGGCGCTCCACCTTCGTGACGGGGAAGCGGTACATATCGCCGCGATACTCGTGCCGGCCAACTTCCACGGGCTTGCCGGAATCGGCGAACGTCGTCGTCTCGATGGAGAGGACCGGACCTCCCTTCCTAATACCCAGGAGCTGAGCTGACCTGCTCCCGGCAGCCTCGGCACCAATGCTCTGCTGGGCCATCCGCATTCGCACGCCACTCCTGCGGAGAACCTCGTAAAGCCCATGCAGCTCCAGATCGGCGACGTTGAGATCCAACAGCTCACGGGGCAGCCAGTTGCGCATGATCGCCATGGGAACGTCGTCAGCCTTGCGGATCCGCTCGACATAGACCACGGGATCACCCGGGTTGAGCCACAGCTCCTCGGCGACGTCAGGGCCAGCTTCGCGCACCTCGAGCGTGACCACCTCGGTGGTAGGAGATCGACCCGCCCGCTTCAGTTCGTCGTACAGACCCTCGACGCCTCCGCCGCGGCCAAGTCGGGTCGGCAGGACCTGGGTGCCGGCACCGTGGCGCCGTACCAGTAGGCCTTGCCGGACGAGTTCGTCGATCGCCTTGCGCATCGTGGCCCGAGAGACGCCAAGGCTCTCGGCTAGGCCGATCTCGCCATCGAGTCGATCCCCGGGTGACAGCTGACCGTCGGCTATCGCCGATTGGAGGTGCCGGGCGACGCGCAGGTAGAGAGGGTCTCGCCCATCATCAGCGGGCTTCAGCGGGGGAAGTCCCACGGTTGGTTGGGATGCGCTCGGTCGGGGCATGATGCCAATCTAACACGTACGTACAAGTGATTGACAAGAACGAGGATGCCGACTTACATGTACGTACCACTGCTCGACCCGAACTGCCGGTCGAGCCTCGAACGAGATTCAGCCACGGACGCACCGCGATCAGCGGTGCGCACGGGTGAGATTGGAGCGCAGTGGCCCCTACCTTGCGAGTCGGCGTCATTGGCGCTGGCAACATCGCTCGCCGGCTTCACCTGCCGACCTGGATGGCTCGTCTTGACGCGGAGGTGGTCGCGGTCGCCGACCCTTCGCTGGCAGCACTCGAATCTGTCCAGGCCATCACCGGTCTCTCGCAGTCCGATGCCTACCTCGACCCCCGTGCACTGGTCGACCGTGACGACATCGACATAGTCGATGTGTGCACCCCACCGGCGTACCGAAGTGATCTGATCGTCGCGGCGGCGGCGGCGGGCAAGCATGTCTTCGCCGAGAAGCCGATCGCGGCCACGCCAGCCCAGGCCGCCCGAGCGGTTGAAGCAGCGGCCACGAGCGGTGTCGTGTTCGCGATGGGCCACAACTACCTCGTGCTGGACGAGATCCGCGCCGCACGCGAGGTCATCGCATCCGGAGAGATCGGCGAGGTCCGGACCGCGACCGTCAACTATCTCGGTGTGGAGTACGTCCCCGGACAGGCAGGGGACTGGCGACGGGACCCGGCACAGTCCGGCGGCGGAGTGCTGATGGACATCGTGCACGCGGTGTATGTGCTGGAGGCGTTTCTCGGAGAGCCGATCCAGCGCGTATCCGCGTTCGTTGACAACGCCATCGCCGGCTCGCACGTCGAGGATCTCGCACTGTGCCGTTTCGAGACCGCCACCAAGGCTGGCTTGGTGAACATTGGCTGGGGGTTTGGCGACGGCCACATTCATGTCGTCGGCACCAAGGGCCGGGTCTCTATCTACTACCGGGACGGCGGTACCGCTCCATGGGCGCCACTGGAGAAGGTAGCGGTCGTCACCGCCAGTGGCACGCGGACCGTTCTCGGCCCCGAAGGGCCACGACCCGACACCTACGACGAGTTCCCTCCGATCGCCAGGACGTTTCCCCTTATGATCGAGGACTTTGTGACCTGCGTTCGCCTAGGGCATGAGCCCATAGCGACGGGCGCCGACGGCATGCGGATGCTCGAAGCAACGGTCGGGGCGTACGCGTCAGCTGCCACGAGCGAGGTCGTGACCATTCCGCTCGACCGCGGCGGTCCAATCTTCCTCCGCGGCACGATGGGAGTCCCCCAGCTTCCACGCCCGACATGGTCTCCGCTGGAGCGACTCCCGCTGTTCACGCCGGTCAACCCCGCCTGAACACAGGCAGCTGATCTCATCTCGAAAGGACAACATCCATGCAGATCGGCCTCATCACCGACTCCGTTGGCAGACTGCCATTTGAGGGCGCCCTTGACCTCGCGCAGGAACTCGGTCTGACCTCGGTGGAGGTCGCGACCGGCAACTGGTCCGAGGCCCCCCACGTAGACCTCGCGGATCTCGTGAACTCGCAGCACGCCCGGGACGAGTTCGCTGGCAAGGTCTATGACCGAGGGCTCCGGATCAGCGCCCTCAACGCCAACGGGAACCAGCTCCACCCGGTCACCGGTCCCCAGCACGACCAGGTACTCCGCGACACGATCAGCATTGCAAGCAGCCTCGGCGTACCCACGGTTGTCTGCATGTCTGGGCTCCCGGCACCCCGGGGAGACTCGGTGCCCAACTGGATAACCGCCTCCTGGCCTCCGGAGAATCTCGCCGTCCTGGACTACCAGTGGACCGAGGTCGCGATTCCCTACTGGAGAGGCTTGGCCGCATACGCGCGCCACCACGGGGTCAGGCTCGCCATCGAGGCGTGCTTCTCCCAGCTCGTCTACAACCCCTCCACCATGCTTCGGCTGATCGACGCCGTCGGCCACGACGTCGTGGGTGCCAACCTCGACCCCTCGCACCTCATTTGGATGGGAGCTGACATCCCAACTGTGATCAGGGCTCTCGGCTCGTCGATCATCCACGTCCACGCCAAGGACCTGCGCATCAACAAGACGGTCGCAGCCCGAGACGGCCTCTTGGACACGATCGCCATGGAGAACGCCGGCGCTCGCGCGTGGAACTACGTCACCCTCGGCCTCGGCCAGGAAGCCGGGGAGGCGTTCTGGTCCGACTTCGTCTACACCCTTCGGTCCGTGGGCTATGACGGCACCTTGAACATCGAGCACGAGGACGTTCTGGTGAGCTCGATCGAGGGAGTGCGTCGGGCGGCCGAGATGCTCAAGCGCGTCGTTCTCTTCGAAACGGCCGACTGGAAGCCCGCGGAGATCTAGTTCGGCTACCACGATGGCCGTGACAGCAGACACCTTCGTCATCGGACACCGACCGCGGTGTCGACGTCGTGATACCGCCCACAGTCCCAGAGGTTCACGCATCGAGGAGACACGGTGAGGATCGCCATCTTCGGTACCGGGCTCATGGCTCGCGTCCGTGCACAGCAGCTCCTGGCTGACCCCCGGGTATCGTGGGTCGGACTCGGCAGTACGAACACTGCGCGGGCCGATGCCCTCGCCGGTCAGATCGGCGCAGCGTTCTCGGGCAGCATCGACGACACGCTCGCACAGCGCCCAGATGCACTGGTCGTAGCCGGCTCCAGCAACGACCACGCCCACCACATCAGACTCGGCCTGGACTCCCGTATCCCCGTGTTCTCCGAGAAGCCTCTCGCGACCGATCTCGCTGACTGCAGAGCCATCGTGAGCGAGTCAGAAACCATGAATGTCGGAGTGCAGGTCGGCTTTCAGCGTCGCTTCGATACCCAGTACACCGACGCCAAGGCGCTCCTTGACCAAGGGCAGCTCGGCCGGCTCTATTCGGTCCGCCTCACCTCCCACGACCATCAACCTCCACCCGAGCACTTCGTCAGCACCAGCGGAGGCCTCTTCCGAGATCTCGGCGTCCATGACTACGACCTGGCCCGGTGGATCACGCAAGAGGAGGTCACCCAGGTCTACGTTGCCGGAACCAACCGGACAGAGTGGGATTACTTCGCGCCCCATGACGATGTCGACATCGCAGTGACGGTACTGACCATGGAGAGCGGTCTACCCGTAGTCGTCAGCAGTTCCCGCCACAGCCCGGACGGTCAGGACGTGAGAGCCGAACTCTATGGCTCGCAGCACAACGTAACCGTCGGGTACGGCGGATATGCGCCCCTCCGCTCGAGCCAGGAACTCATCGCGGGCAAGCCGCTGGAGTCCTACGAGAACTTCTTAGCTCGCTTCCAGACCGCGTTCGATCTCCAGACGATCGCGTTCGTCGACTGGGTGAACGGCGACATCGCAAATCCTTGCCCCGCAACCAATGGTCTTGAGTCGCTTCGTATCGCCGTTGCTGCGGACACCTCGTGGCGGGAGCGACGTCCAGTTCGGATGACCGAGATCTAGGCCGCTGCCGGTCGGCGTGCACAGGTGCCCGATCAGCGTGACGTGGGTGTTCGCAGTCATGGCCGCGGAGTGCCGGTACATCGCGGGCAGCTTGGCCGAGCATCCCGCGGACGTGCGACTCCCAGATGAGGATCGGCCTGCGGTCCATGGCCCACGGCCTGGCCTCGCGTGAATGGCGCCGCCAGCCGGGCGCGCAGTCCTGCACGTCGCTGTTGGTGTCGCGAACGTGACCTCATCGGGTAAGTGGATCCAGTGGGGCGGCACGGTCGGCCAGCCCTGGAGCTCGCGGACGTGGACGCCGGTCTCGCTCTTTTCGCCGGTGTACCGGCCCCCACCGGGATAACGAAGTACCTCACGACGTCCCCGTGGCCGGTAGGCGCGTGGCCCTCCTCCTCAAGGTCCGCCATGAACCGCGACACGCCGTCTGCGGGAGCAAGGGCGCTGGTCATCAGGCGACTGGGGGGCGGCGTGCTCCGATCAGCAGCGCGTCACAATCCGTCACCTTCACCCGCCGTTTGGCTGGGCGCCTGCGGCCTCGACACAAACCGTCCTACAGGCGCACGATCCTGTCGGGGACGGTCCGTACGCTCCGGCCCCGCGTGGATTCTGCATGGGTGCTGTTTGCCGGCGTAAGCAATGATCAGAACCTGTGGATGGCCCCTCGGCCTGGTGACGTGACGGGGCGCACCATCCCGAGGATGTCAATGGCCAGGTGCGGTACCCGCTGGTGGCTAACTAAGCGTCCCCACCCCTCGCGTTGATCAGCGCTTGTTCGCGGGCACCACCTCCTTGCTTGGTTCGGGCCTCGCGCATGCGGGAGGACTCGCCGTCGGTGACGAGACGTTGGCGTGGTGCAGCAGCCGGTCGAGCAGGCTGACGGCGGTGGTGTACTCGGGCAGCAACCGGCCCCAGGACTCGAACGGGCCCGTCACGACCCCTCGGCGGCGCGCTCGCGGAGGACGTTCTTCTGGATCTTGCCGGTGGACGTCTTGGGCAAATCCGTGAAGACGAACCGCCGTGGCACCTTGAAGCCGGCCAGCCGGGTGCGGACGTGGGCGGCGAGGGCGGCCGGGTCCTCCGTGGCGCCGGTGCGCAGGTGGACATACGCGATCGGGACTTCGCCCCACTTCGGGTCGGACACGCCGACGACGGCGCTTTCGACGACATCGGGGTGGCTGTCTAGCGCCTGTTCCACCTCGACGGAGGCGATGTTCTCCCCGCCGGATATGATGATGTCCTTGCGACGGTCGCGGATTTCGACGTACCCGTCGGGGTGTTCGACGGCGAGGTCGCCGGTCAGCAGCCAGCCGCCGTCGATGGTGACCGCGGCGGTGGCCTCCTCGTCGCCGTAGTAGCCGAGCATGACGTCGTTGCCGCGCACGGCCAGCTCACCGATGGTGACGCCGTCGGCGGGTACGTCCTTGCCGGACGGGTCCACTACGCGTAGCGGCGTGGCGACGATGTTGCCGATGCCCTGCCGGGCGCGCAGGCGGGCCTGCTCGTCGGTGGGCAGCACGTCCCACTGCCTCTGCCACTCGTTGATGGCGATCGGGCCGAAGGTCTCGGTGAGCCCGTAGAGGTGGGTGACCCGCAGGCCAAGCTTGTCCAGCCGGGACAGCAGGGTCGGGGAGGGCGGCGCGCCGCCGGTGTCCACGTGGACGGTGCGTCCGTCCGGCAGCGGCGCGGCGGCCGACGCCTCCGCGATCATCGTGAGCACAGTCGGCGCCGCGCTGAGGTGGGTGATCCGGTCGGCGCCGAGCCGGCGCCAGATCTCATCGACGTCGATCGCACGCAGGCATACGTGCGTCCCGCCGGCGGCGGTGACCGCCCAGGTGAAGCACCACCCATCGCAGTGGAACATCGGCAGCGTCCACAGGTAGCGGGCGTCCGGTCCGAGACCGGCGTGGTAGCACATCGCCACCGCCTGCAGGAACGCGCCGCGGTGGTGGTACATGACGCCCTTGGGTCGGCCGGTGGTGCCGCTGGTGTAGTTGATGGCAAGCAACTGCCGCTCGTCGAGCACCGCCGGGTCCACAGTGGATGCCGACGCGAGGAGCGACTCGTACTCGTCGGGCTCGACCAGCGGTACGCCAGCGCGCGCAGCGACCGTGCACGCGGTGTCGAGCAGCTCCGGTGTGGTCATCAGCACCCGCGCGCCGGAGTGCTCGATGATGTAGGCCATCTCGTCGGGCGCGAGCCTGGTGTTCATCGGCACCAGCACCGCGCCGTGCTCCGGCACCGCGTGGTGCATCTCCAGCATTACGTGGCTGTTGGCGCACAGCGCCGCCACGCGGTCCAGCGGACCCACGGCGAGCCGGGCGAGCGCCCCGCGCAGGCGGTCGCACCGGTCGGCGAACTCGCGGTAGGTCCAGCGCCGGTCGCCGTCGACGATCGCGACCCGGTCCGGGAAGACCGCCACCGCGCGGCACAGGAAGGCGGCCGGAGTCAGCGGGTCGAACGTGAATGACGCCATCTCATCTCCTCCAGCGAACACGTCAGGCCGCGCGGCCGGCCGACTCACCTTCCCATATCGCGTTGGAGATACGGCGCGAGGGCGACGCAGTCACCGGCGGCGAGGACCCGGGTCGTGCCCGCCTCCTCCAGGCCGCGCAGCAGGCCCGTCGACGGCCGCGTTGCCGGTGGACAGCACGACTGAGCGGCCCCGGGATGTCTGGAGACTCTGATGTGCCCCGGGTTCGGCGGAGGTCGGCGGGGACCAAGCTCGACGCCACGCGCTGGACACGATGGTCGATGGTCGGCGCGGATTGCCTCGGTCTTCGACCCCGGCGCACCGACGCTTCCTGCACTCCTACCCAAGTGATGGCGAACGTCACCACCGCGGCGAATGTGGGTCGATCCGGTACCCCTACGTACCTCGTCGCCGTATCTCTCGTCTCAGAGGGACAACGCAGCAGCGGCGCGTTCCGGGCTCACCCCTCACGGCTCTCTCAGAACTGACGACCGCTCATTTCCAGCAATTAATTGACGATTTCGTCACATCTTCCCATCTCCGCTTGACTGGCAACCAGTCATGAGTGACGATATCGTCAGTACTGCAGGAACATAACAAGAGCCCTCACCGGAGCTCGGAATCTCACGGAGGTAGTAGCACATGACGCAGCACACGAACTTCTCCACACGGCTGGATGATCTGCAGAAGCGGGTCGTGACGGCCAGGTCGGCGGTGCAGACGGCCGCGACCGAGTCCGATGCGCAACTCAAGGAGCGGATCGATCGGGCACAGGCCGACCTGGACCAGTCAGTCAAGAACGCACGGCAGGAGGTCTCGCAGGCCGCCGACAGCGCCCGGGCGAAGTGGGCGCAGCTGAAGGCTGACGCCGCGGCAAAGATGAGCGACGTCAAGGCAAACATCGACAAGCGGACCCGCCAGATGGACGCCAAGGCCGCCGCCAACGACGCGGACTGGGCAGAAGCTGACGCGGCCGAAGCCCTCGACTTCGCCGACTGGGCGGTCGAGAACGCGCAGCTGGCCATCCTCGACGCCATCCACGCCCGCGCCCACGCCGACAAGCTCGCCAACACCGCTGCCAACTCGTAACCCCAATCGGACTGGTGGCCATGAAGCCCCAGTTCTCCTTCCAGCACTCGCGCCGCGGCGGGCAGGAGCGGTTGCCGCCTTGCCCGCGCGGCATCACCCAAAGGAGGTTTGCAATGACTAATGATCTGAAGACCCCGGACCCGCTGCGCGACACGATCCGCGCCGGCGCCCGGGAGGCGTCGGCGGCCTGGTGGTGGATCGTGGCCCTTGGGGCGCTCTGGATCTGGTTCGGCATGTTCGTGCTGTCGTACAAGGTGGGCAGTGTGGTCGCGGTGGCGACGTTCGTGGGCGTGGCTTTCCTGTTCGGCGGCATCACCCAGCTCGTGGTGGCCAGCCGTGTGCCCACGATGCGATGGCTGTCCATCGTCGGCGGGATCCTGGGGGTGGCCGCCGGCATCGTCACATTCGTCTGGCCAGCCATCACCCTCTACGTCGTGTCGATCATGGTGGCCTGGTATCTGATCGTCTTTGGCACCATCCACATCGTCAGCGCGCTGGCCGGCCCCAAGCTGTCGTGGTGGTGGACCGGGCTACTGCTCGGCATCTCCGAGCTGGTGCTGGGGGTGTGGGCTGCCCGCTCCTGGGAGCGCTCGCTGGTAACGCTGGTGACACTGGTCGGAGTGTGGGCCATCTGCCGCGGGGTGAGCGAGATCTTCGCCGGCTTCACCCTGCGCCAAGTCGGCAAGCAGGCGGAGCGGCTGTCCACCTGACCGCCGCCAGAGCGGCCAGTTCCGCCGGCGCTCTCCGCGACGCCGTACCGGGCGAGGCCGCGGTCTTCAAACGGCTCGCGCCGGCTCGCGCCGGGCACGGAGCAGAGGAGCAAGATGAGAGTGCGCCAACCGGAACCGGTCAGCCCGGCGCTGCTGCAGCATCTCCAAGAGCGCAGCAAGCGCCGGGAGAACCGGGTTGCCGACCAGATCACGCGGTTCGCCGGTTCGATGAAGTTCGTAAACATCCATGCCATCTGGTTCAGCTTGTGGATCGGCCTTGCGGTCGAGGATTATCCGTTCGGCCTGCTGACGATGATCGTGTCGCTGGAGGCCATCTTCCTGTCGACGTTTGTGATGATCAGCCAGAACCGCGCCGATGAGAAGCGTCAAGTGATTGCGGACCAGCAGTGGCGGACAGTCCAGGAGGAGGAGCAACAGAACGAGAGGCTGCTCCGCCTGTCCAACGAGATCCTCGATCTCACCAAGGAGATCCACGCGGCGAGCGCTTCGCCACGCCGGCGAGTCGGGCCCGGAGCGCAGTGAAGCGCGCACGTCCGCGATGGTGACGTGAACGGGATGTTGCCTGCGCACGTTCTGACAGCTTGACGAGCCCGACGTCGTCCATCATGAAGTCGCTGTCGAGTCGGCCGCGGCACCGGTCCACGAATCGGGCAAAGGCAGCGAGCAGATCCGGCGTGCCTCCCTAGGTGTGAGGCCGAATGTGCGAAGCAATGCCTCGGTCACGCTGTCGGCGGACTCAGCGTCGTCGCGTGCCGGTTGCTCGTGGAGCAGCTGACCCAAGGCGAGAGCACTTCCGGCAGCAATGCTCAACGCCAGGTCGATGTCGGCGACCTTGAAGCGGCCCACCCGGGTGGCGGCCTCGATGTCGCGTCGGGCGCGAGGTCCGAGACCGGTCTCCGCGCTGATGAGCTGTAGTCCGTGCTGGAGCAGCACCTTGCTCAGCTCCGGCTCGCGTCGGTGCAGACGGCCCGTCAGTCGGAAGCTCTGGGCGAAGACCACCGCCGAGTCGTCGATCCCCTCGGTCAGTCGGTCCAGCAGCGCGCCGTGCTGGTCCAGCGCGTCCTCGACGGCAGCGGCGAACAGCTCTTCCTTGGTCTCGAAATGGTTGTAGAAGGAACCCATACCCACGTCCGCGGCCTGAGTGATCTCGAGGACCGGAACGTTGAGTCGCCCCGCCGCGATGAACGACTGCGCAGCCTTGATCAACGCCGCACGGGTGCGTGCCTTGCGACGCTCTAGACGGGACGGGGCAACGGTGGTGTTGGCGCTCACGGGCAGCTCCTCTGATGCGGTTCTGTCAGAACTGACGACTCTTTCATCTAACCACCTCGCTGAGTATTTCGTCATATACTCTTGACGACGATAACATCATGAGTGACGATATCGTCATCTCAATGAAAGGAGACAGGCAGATGACAGACCCGTCGGACACCCATAGCGACCTGCACGGCGACAAAGGCAGCCTGAAGGGGGAGCACCCCGGCCGGGCACGCAACCCCGTGGTCGAGGTGCACGACCTCGCCTGGCTGCAGTTCACGAAGCCAGTGAAGGCAGTCGTCGACGCGTTCACCATTCCCTGGAAGTTGGAGATCCAGCCATGACTACCCCAATCCTTGTCTCCTTGGCCGCGCTCATCGCTGTCGCCTTTGCGGTGCTGGGCGCAAGCAAGATCCGAGCCGTTCCGTCGATGCGGGCCCGGGCCGCGCACGTCGGGTTCAGTGTCGCTGCCTACCAGCGGATCGGGGTCCTGGAGGTCGCGGGTGCCGCAGGAGTCCTGCTCGGCCTCGCAATACCCCCGCTCGGCGCGCTCGCCGCGACGGGTTTGCTGCTTCTCATGGTTGGAGCGCTCGGCGCGCACCTGCGCCAGCACGACGGCGTAGCCGAGATGGCGCCAGCGCTCGTCGTCATCGTGCTGCTCGTGGCCTATCTGTGGCTCGCCGTCGGCATCACCTGACGAATCGGCCGACATGACCAACTTCAGCCACAACCTCACCGAGTCCGCCTCGATGTACCCGGACCGCCCGGCCGTCCGGATGGATGACCAGGTGCTGACGTACGCGGCCCTGGACGACGCCGCGTCCCGGATGGTCACGCTGCTGCGCGGCAGCGGCGTGGAGCCCGGCGACCGTGTCGGGCTGATGCTTCCGAACGTGCCGCAGTTCGCGATCTCGTACTACGGCATCCTCCGGGCCGGCGGGGTCGTCGTGCCGATGAACCCGCTGCTCAAGGAGCGCGAGGTGGAGTACTACCTCCGCGACTCCGGCGCCAAACTGCTGCTGGCCTGGCATGAGTTCGCCGCCGAGGCGGAGGCAGGTGCGAAGGCCGCGGGCCCCGACTTCCTGGCGGTCGCGCCGGGGGACTGGGACTTCCAGGCCGCGCTGGCGGCGACGCCGCCCGCGACCGACCCGGTCAGCCGGTCCGACGACGACACCGCGGTGATCCTCTACACCTCCGGCACCACCGGCAAGCCGAAGGGCGCCAAGCTCACGCACGGCGGCCTGAACCGCAACCAGGCGGTGACCGCACGGACCCTGATCCAGGTCGGGCCGGACGACGTCGTGATGGGCTGTCTTCCGCTGTTCCACGTGTTCGGCATGACCTGTGGCATGAACGCGGCGATCTCCTCCGGCGCCACCCTGACCCTGATCCAGCGGTTCGACCCGTCGAAGGCGCTGCAGGTCATCGAGCGTGACGGCGTCACTGTCTTCGGGGGCGTCCCGACCATGCACGCCGCGATGCTGGGCGTCGCGGACCGTGACTCCTACGACGTGTCGGCGCTGCGGTGCTGCGTGTCTGGTGGTGCCGCGCTGCCGGTCGAGGTGCTGCGCGGGTTCGAGGCCGCGTTCGGCTGCATCATCCTCGAGGGGTACGGGCTGTCCGAGAGCTCGCCGGTCGCCTCGCTCAACCACCCGGACGCGGTCCGCAAGCCAGGCTCCGTCGGTACCCCGATCGAGGGCGTGCGGATGCGCCTCGTCGACGACCAGCGGGCGCCGATCGCGCCGGGCGAGAAGGCGTGCTGAGATGACCACCACTCCTGCCCAGGCCGACGACCTGGCCGAACCGCTCGACTTGCTGCTCACCGCCGCCGCCACCGGCCCGCTGCGCCGGTTCGCGCCGAACTCGTCCTGGGTCCGGATGGCCAGCGGGCTTGCCGCCAGGCCGGCGGTGGTCGCGCGCCGGCTGGCCGATCTCGGTACCGAGCTTCGCCGGGTCGCGGCCGGTACCTCCAGCCGAGTACCGGCCAAGCGGGACCGGCGGTTCGCCGACCCGGCATGGACGCTCAACCCGCTGCTGCGCCGGCTGGTCCAGGCCTACCTGGCCTCCGAGGAGACCGCGGGTACGCTGGTCCGGGACGCGCGGCTGGACTGGCGCGACCACGAGCGGATGACCTTCGTGGTCGAGAACGTCGTCGATGCCCTTGCCCCGAGCAACAATCCGCTGATCAGCCCGGTCGCGTGGAAGGCGCTGATCGACACCGCGGGCCTGAGCGCGGTCTCCGGCGTACGCAATCTGGTCCGCGACCTCGCGACACCGCCGCGGGTGCCGAGCATGATCGAGCCGTCAGCCTTCACCGTCGGCGAGACGATGGCGACCACACCGGGGGCCGTCGTGTTCCGCAACGAGATGCTGGAGCTGATCCAGTACACCCCACAGACCGAGCAGGTCCGGACCGTACCGGTGCTGATCGTGCCGCCGGTGATCAACAAGTACTACGTCGTCGACATCGCGCCGGGCCGCAGCCTGGTCGAGTACTTCCTGAAGCAGGGTCAGCAGGTGTTCACGATCTCGTGGCGCAACCCCGATGCCCGGCACCGCGACTGGGGCCTGGACGCCTACGGCCAGTCGATCGTGGACGCGATGGACGCCGTGCAGCGGATCTGCCGGACGGATTCCCTGCACCTGTTCGCCACCTGCTCGGGCGGCATCCTCGCGTCGATGGTGATGGCACACCTCACCGACAGCGGCCAGGCCGACCGCGTCGCGGGCCTCACCCTGGCCGTCACGGTGCTCGACCAGAACCGCGCCGGGCTGGCCTCCGCAGCGATCGACGAGCGGGTCGCCGCGGCGGCGATCGCGGCCTCCGCCTCTCGCGGGTACCTCGACGGCAACGCGCTCGCGGAGGTGTTCGCCTGGCTGCGGCCGAACGACCTGATCTGGAGCTACTGGGTCAACAACTACCTGCAGGGCCGGCCGCCCGCAGCCTTCGACGTGCTGTTCTGGAACGCCGACACGACCCGGATGACCGCGGCACTGCACCGCGGGTTCGTCGAGGTCGCGATGTCCAACGCGCTCACTCAGCCGGGTGCTGCCAGCATGCTCGGTACGGCGGTCGACCTCGGCAAGGTGGTCACTCCGTCGTACGTGATCGCCGGGATCGCCGACCACATCTCCCCCTGGCAGTCCTGCTACCGCACCACGCAGCTGCTCGGCGGCGACACCAGGTTCGTGCTGTCCACCAGCGGGCACATCGCGTCGATGGTGAACCCGCCCGGCAACCCCAAGGCGACGTACCAGGTGAACATCGAGAACCCGCCGGACCCGGACGAGTGGTTGCGTACGGCAACGACCGCGCAGGGCTCGTGGTGGCCGGACTACACCGGCTGGTTGTCCGAGCGCAGCGGCCCGCTGAGGCCCGCGCCGGCCGAGCTCGGCGGCGGCGGGCTGGAGCCGCTGGAGCCGGCACCCGGCAGCTACGTCTTCAACGCCTGAGTCCTGGGACCGACGCCGAGGAGGCGCTGTGCGCAGCACCGAGCATCCCCACACCGTGACGGTCGCCGGCCGGCGGATCCGGTACGAGATCCGGCCCGGAGACGGCCGCGGCACGCCCCTGTTGCTGTGCTGCGGCATCGGTGCGGCCTTCGAGGTGCTGGAGCCCGTGATCGACGCCCTCGACCCCGGGCGCGAGGTGATCCGCTTCGATGTGCCGGGCGTGGGCGGGTCACCGGTCGGCCCGTTGCCGTACGGCTTCCCGGCACTGGCCTGGCTGGTGCACCGGGTGCTGCGCCGGCTCGGCTACCACCAGGTCGACGTGCTGGGGCTGTCGTGGGGCGGCGGACTGGCCCAGCAGCTCGCGTTCCAGCACCCGCGGAGCGTTCGCCGGCTGGTCCTGGTGAGCACGGCGACCGGGATGGTCATGGTGCCCGGCCGGCCGGGCGTGCTGCTGCACATGGTCACACCGCGACGATTCCGCGACCCGGAGTACGCGGCGGGGATCGCGGGCCTGGTGTACGGCGGCAGCGCGCGCCGGCACGCGAGCGTCATCCTGGACGCGTTCCAGCACCAGGTTCGGGCCGGGTCGCGGCGCGGGTACCTCTACCAGCTGGCCGCGGGCGTGGGCTGGACCAGCCTGCCATTCCTGCCACTGATCCAGCAGCCGACGCTGGTCCTGAGCGGTGACGACGACCCGATCATCCCGGTTGCGAACGCGCGCATCCTGGCCGGGCTGATCCGGCGTGGCGAGCTGCACCTCTACCACGGCGGGCACGTCGAGCTCGTCACCGAGGCGTCGGCGCTGGTGCCGGTAGTCACCGAGTTCCTCTCCCGCTGAGGGCCCGTTATGAGCACCATCGGCGGACGCCCCAAGCGGCGCCGGCCGGCCGGGCAGCGCCGTAGTCACGGCCGCGGCTCGCCGAGCGCCCGGATCACGTCGCCGAGGGGCGGGACCAGTCCGTGCCGGCGCCGGATGACGTCGGCGACGATCCCCGTCCACCCGGTTTGATGGGTCGCACCCAGACCGGCTGCGTCGTCGCCGTGGAAGTACTCGTGGAACATCAGGTTGTCTTTCCAGTTCGGGTCGCGCTGCAGCATGTCCACACCGCCGAAGCAGGGCCGCCGGCCGTCCGGACCGGTCAGGAAGATGGAGACCAGCCGGGCCCGCAGGTCGTCGGCGACGGCGCCGAGGGTCCGCGAGACCCCGGATCCGGTCGGGTATTCGATCGCCAGGTCATCGCCGAAGAAGCGGTAGTAACGGTCCAGTGCCTCGGCCGCGAGGAAGTTCAGCGGGAACCACACCGGACCGCGCCAGTTCGAGTTGCCGCCGAACATGCTCGTGGTCGACTCGGCCGGCTCGTAGTCAACGGTGGCGCGGATCCCCTCGACGTCGATGGTGTACGGGTGGTCGCGGTGGAACGCCGACAGCGAGCGCAGGCCGTACGGCGACAGGAACTCGCCAGGGTCGAACAACCTGCGCATCAGTCGCGTCAGCTGGTCGACGTGTGCTACGCCGATGAGCAGTCGCCGGCTACCTGGTTCGCCGCGCAGGACACCGGCCTTGGCCAGCGCCTCGGGACCGTCCAGCGACTCCCGGCCGAGGAACCGGGCGAACTGCTTGCCTGGGGCAACGGAGCGCTCGAGTTGCTGCTCGTCGATCACGGCCACGGCCAGCATCGGGATGATGCCGACCATGGAGTGGACCCGCACCGGAACGACATTCCCGCCCGGCGTGGTGATGCGGTCGTAGAACAGGCCGTCGTCCTCGTCCCACATCCCCAGCGCGGTCATCGCGGCCCGGATGCCGGCGAAGTGCTCGAGGAACTTGTCGACCAGGTCGCGGGCCGGCCGGTGCGCGGCGCGGTCGAGGATCGCCGCGATCGTCCCCATCGACAGCGCGTACATCCCCATCCACCCGGTCGCGTCGGACTGCTCGAGCACGCCTCCGACCGGCAGGTGCGAACGGTCGAGCGGGCCGATGTTGTCCAGGCCGAGGAATCCGCCCTCGAACAGGTTCGATCCGTCGGCGTCCTCCCGGTTCACCCACCACGTGAAGTTCACCAGCAGTTTGTCGAAGACCCGGCTGAGGAAGTCGAGATCGCGACCACCGTCGATCGCGAACACCTCCAGCGCGGCGAGGGCCTGTACCGGCGGGTTGACATCGCCGAAATCCCACTCGTACGCCGGCAGCGCGCCGTTCGGGTGCTGGAACCACTCGCGGCAGACCAGCAGCAACTGGTTCTTCGCGAAGTCCGGGTCCACGTGTGCGAGGGCGATGCAGTGGAAGGCGAGATCCCAGGAGGCGAACCACGGATACTCCCACTTGTCCGGCATCGACATGACGTCGAAGGCGTTGAACGTACGCCATCGGGAGTTGCGGCCGGTTTGTCGCGAGGCCGGCGGTTCCGGCTGGCCGGGATCACCGTCGAGCCATCGCGCTACGTCGTAGTAGTAGAGCTGCTTGCTCCACAGCATCCCGGCGAAGGCCTGCCGCATCACCATTGCTTCGTCCGGCGAGGCGAACGGGGGAGTGAGGCCGGCATAGAACGCGTCGGCCTCTGCCCTACGCGTGGCGAGCACCTCGTCGAAATCCCGTCCCAGTGCGTTGGCCGGGGCCGGGCCGGAGCCCGCGGGACGCAGCCGCAACCGCAGCTCGATCGTGGCCTTCGGCGCGACGTCGACCCGGTACCAGGCCGCAGCCTTCGTACCCCGGCGACCTGGGTCGACGGTTGCGGAACCGGTCAGAACGTGGTCGTTGATTCCGTCCTTGGGGTACGGCGTTGGCCCGGGGACACCGTACAGGCGCTGCGTGTTGGTCTCGTTCTCGCAGAACAGCAGCATCGGCGGGCTGCCCGCCGGGTCCGGTCCGGCCAACAGCTCGAGCTCTCCGAGTGACGGGTGCGACACCCGCATCGACATGTCCCCGGTGGCCGCGAGCTCAGGTCGCGGAGTGCCGGGGTCCCATGACCAGGTGTTGCGGAACCACGTCGTCGGCAGGACGTGGATCATCGCGGAGTCGGGTCCGGCGTTGGTGATCTGTACGGACATCAAGAGGTCGGTCGGATTCGCCTTCGCGTAGTGCACCTCGACGATCCAGTAACGGTCGTCGTCGAACACGCCGGTGTCCAGGAGTTCGTACTCGGGCTCGTTCTTGCCGCGTCGACCGTTCTCAGCACGTAGGTCGTCGTACGGGAAGGCGTCCTGCGGATAGTGGTAGCGCCACCGGTTCCACGCATGGTTCGGGGTGGCGTCGAGGTACCACCAGTAGTCCTTGACGTCCTCACCGTGGTTGGCCTCCGTACCGGTCAGGCCGAACGGCCGCTCTTTCAGGATCGGGTCGCGCCCGTTCCACAACGCGAGGCCGAGACACAAGCGCTGCGCGCGGTCGCTGAACCCGGCCAGACCGTCCTCGCCCCATCGGTAGGCCCTGGATCGGGCATGGTCGTGCGGAAGGTAGCTCCAGGCCTCGCCGTCCGCGCTGTAGTCCTCGCGGACCGTGCCCCACTGGCGCTCGCTCAGGTACGGGCCCCATAGAGACCAGTCGTCGGACGGCTCGGACATGCTCGTCTCCCTCGGCTCAGATGGACTCCACGCGGTCTGGATCCTGTGGGTATCGCGCCCACGATCGTTCCACGAGCGGCCCCGGCCGCACAGGCTCCGCGGCACCGGCAGTTCGGGATGGATGGGGGCATCGGCGTCGTGTTCTGGAGCAAGGTGCTGGCGCGCCTCGCGCCGCCCGGCTCGAGCTGATCGAGGATCGGCGCCTGTCGCCGACCTGAGCGGCGGGGTGCCGCGATGGAGCTTTGCGTTCGCCGCCGCCGCCGCTGCTGCTGGGGGTGGCTGTATGCGCTGACCGCCAGGTCCGGTCTAGCCTGGGTGCTGCGCTCGCACCTCATGTCCGGCCACCGGTTGAATCGAAGGATCCTCCATATGTCCTCCCCTGCTGGCACACAGCAACAGAGTGTCGCGGACGCGCTGGCGCGGCGGGTTGAGGCGCGGCGGGGCGCCGAATCCGTGTGGGTCGCGGTGTTGCGTGAGCTGGGGGCGGTGGACCGGGCGGTGTACGAGGCTGTGGCGGTTACGCCCACCCCGGAGCTGGACGGCCCCGTTCGCCGGCTCTCGAACGCGGCGAGCTACTCGCGGCTGTGGCTTGGTATCGGCGCCGTGATCGCCGTGCTCGGTGGCAGGCGTGGACGCCGCGCGGCGCTGGAGGGCGTGCTGGCGATCGGGGTGACCTCGGCGACCGTCAATCTCGGCATGAAGCCGCTTGCCCAGCGGCGGCGGCCGGATCGCGCCGGCCACGCCATGTTCGCTGCTCGCCGTGTATCGATGCCGGAATCCGCCTCTTTCCCGTCCGGACACGCCGCGTCGGCGTTCGCGTTCGCCTACGCGATCGGCCGGCACCTGCCGGGCCTGGCCGTGCCGATCCGGTTGCTGGCGGGCGGCGTCGCCTACTCGCGAGTCCACACCGGCGTGCACTATCCAGGTGACGTGATCATCGGTTCCATCGTGGGGGCCGGAACCGCAGCGACAGTGGCTGCAGCATGCGATCGCATCTACCGACTGCAGAACCCAAACTGCGAACGTGCGTAACCGGCAGCCCTGACGGGCCCGCACCTCCTCGGCATATCAGCCCTCTGGCAGCGGACGCGTTTGCCGGGCAGGCGATAACGGCGCCGTTGGTGGCACGCCTTGATGGCGGGGAGAGATGCGGACTCGCAGGGCCCTGGGCCGGATGGTGAACTGCAGCGGCGGGCTTAGATCGATCGCTTCGCCATCAATCCCGGCGTGTACCGTCTGCAGCGCGCTGACGTCCAGACGTGGCGCGCTCCACGCTCGCCCTGGCGTGTGGGGGGCGGCGGCCCTCGGGGGATGCGGGGCAGTGCCGGGTGCGTCGAGAACGATGATCCCGAGTCTGCCGCTGTCGAGCGCCGGACGGGCACCTGGGGTCAGCGGGCGATCGAGCCTGTAGGGGTTGTTCGACACGAGCACAACCGCGAGATGCTGGTGCTCGCGCCCCATATCGTCAACCAGGCGCAGCGTTGGCACCTCTGCGCTTGGGCCGAGCACCTTCTCGGCGGTCTCCAGGAGTGTGCGCATCTTGGCATCGCGGTAGCCGGGACTGCGGACGGCGTCACCGTAGATACCGAGCGAGACGTTGTTGAGAAACAGGCGGCCATTCACGTCCGCCACATCGATCAGGCGCTCGATCCCGCCTGTGAACGCGTCGAGCGCGCCGAGCACAGCGTGCGGATCCACGCCGAGATCGAGAGCGAAGTGGTTGCGCGTTCCGGCCGGCACGCACACGAACGGAAGCCGATGCGTGGCGGCCGCCGCGGCCACGACCGCCATCGACCCGTCGCCACCGGCAACCCCCAGCGCGTCTGCACCATTGGCCACGGCCTCCCGGGCCAGCGCTTCCAGGCTCTGGCCGGGCGCAAAGATGACGGTCTCAATCCCTCGGTCGCGCGCCCGCTCGGCAACCGCAGCGCGCGCGGCCTTGCCCCCGCCGGATCTCGGGTTGACAAACAACACCGGCCGCTGCGGGGGATCCGAGGACCGCCAGCCAGGACGCGACAGCTCCGACACCATCCACCACATTCTCGCGCGACGACGGTAGGCGTGCTAGTGCGCGTGCAGCCTTGCCGGCTGTCGAGATCGGCGGCAAGGACGAACTGGACGCGGCGGGGGCGCGGCGTTACCCGGTGTGAGCCCGGCCGAACGCGGGCAGGGTGGCGCACAGCCTGGCCAGGTCGCGGCCGGATCGTAGGACGGTGCCGTCGGGTCGCACGACGGCAGCGCGTGCGCGTCCACGCCGTAGCCAGTGGTGCAGCTCCGCGCCGGGTCGGGCGGTCAGGAGTACGGCGCCGCGCTGCTTGATGTGGGCGCGCTGCGCCTCGGTGGGTTCGGCGGCGGTGATCACGGCGAAGCTGCCGGCGGCGATGTCGTCGTAGCGGCGACCGTCGTCGAGAACGGCGTTCGGACATAGCGTGCCCGCGAGACCGCGCCGAAGGGCCGGACGTTCGACGAGAGCGGAGCGGCGCAACGCCGGCGTCTGGCTGCTGAGGATCCGTGCGCGAAGGCCGGGCACCAGGTGTAGTCGCGGCGCGAGCACGCCGCGGAGCAGGTTGCCGGCCTCGCCGCCCTCGGTCATGGCGGCACCGATCAGCTTCGCCAGCCGGATCAGCGCGGTGGCATGGGGTTTGCGTTCGGCCTCGTAGCTGTCGAGCACGGTCTCGGGCAGGGTCCTGTCCAGCACGGCGGCGAGCTTCCAGGTCAGGTTGGCCGCATCGCGCAGGCCGGCGCCCATGCCCTGGCCGATGAACGGCGGGGTGAGGTGCGCGGCGTCGCCGAGCAGGAAGACGCGGCGGTCGCGCCATCGGCTGGCGATTTGTGCTCGAAAGGTGTACTCGGCGATGCGGAGCAGTTCCAGGTCGTCGGCAGGGATCTGCTTGGTCCACGGCGCGATGAGCCGGTGTAGTGCGTCGACTTCGCGGTAGGACTCGGCGGTCTCACCGGGTGCGAGGCGGAACTCCCACCGGTACCGGGTCTTGCCGACCCGCATGTAGGTGCCGGCGCGCTGCGGATCGCAGACCTGGTGCACGCCCTCCCATTCGCCGAGGGCGGCGGTGGTGGCGATGTCGAGGACGAGCCAGCGCTGCTCGAAGCCGAGGTTGCGGATGGTTGAGCCGATCGCGGTACGGGTCAGGCTGTTGGCGCCGTCGCAGCCGAGGACGTACTCGGCGTGCACGGTCTCCGGTTGGCCGCTGATTCGGTCGATGAGGTCCACGCGCACCGGCCCGGAGCCGTCCTGGGTGACGGCGCTGACCTCGACGTTCGATCGCAGGGTCACGGTGTTGTGTCGGCGAAGGTTTGTACGCAGCAGGCCTTCCAGTTCGGGCTGGTCGAACATGTTCGCCTCGGGGTAGCCGTGCCTTCCCCGGCCGGCGTGGCGCCGGAACTCGGCGAGTATTCGCATCGAACGGTCGACCAGTCGCAACCCATGGCATGGCCAGGAGATCGCGTCGAACTGCTCGGCAAGCCCGACGAGGCCGAGGATCCGGTAGACCTCGTCGTCGAGATGTACCGCCCGAGGCTGCGGGTAGACCGACGGCCAGCGCTCGAGGACCAGGCACTCGATGCCGTGCCGGCCGAGCAGGCTTGCCGCGGTCAGCCCGGTCGGGCCGGCACCGACGATGACCACGGGGATCGTCCGCGCGTTCATCGTGACGCTCCATACAGTGCGGCGAGATAGGCCACCACCAGCGCGGCGCACAGCAGTGCGGGTGCGTACTCGCGGACGCCGTCCCCGTTTCGCAGGTGGCTCGCAACGGCGCCGGCGAGCAGGAGCAGCCCGGCCGCGGCGGCTCGTTCGCGCATCGGCGCCACGGCCAGCACCTTGGCCGTACCCAGGAAGATGAACACCATGGCCAGCAGGCCGGCCAGGACCACCGAGGTGATGCTCATGACAGCACCTCCGTTCTCCAGGCCACCGGGTAGCGATCCAGGACCGCCCGGACGGCGGCGTCATCGTCGGCTGACGAGACCTGCACGGTCGCCGTGACCGCCCCATCCTCGGCGGTGACGTCGACACCGCGCACTCCGGCGACATCGCGGAGTGCCTCGAGGAGTTCGCGGCGGGTCGCGTCGACGCGCAGCGCGGGCTTGTACAGCTTGCCCACACCGGTGAGCGGCAAGGCGTCGAGAACCACGACCTCCTTGGGCGCCGCGGCGCGCTCCGTGACCCGGTGAGCGGCCCAGTCCCGCAGGTCGGTGCCGGTCACGGTCGCGTCGCCCGCGAGGGTGACGTATGCGACGGGTATCTCGCCGGCGTGCGGATCGGGCGCGCCGACCGCCCCTGCCGTGGTGACCTGGGGGTGGGCGAGCAGGGCGTCCTCCACGGTCGCGGGGTCGATGTTGTGCCCGCCGCGGATGATCACGTCCTTTGCTCTGCCGTGCAGGTACACGAAGCCGTGCTCGTCGAGGTGCGCGAGGTCGCCGGTGTCGAGCCAGCCGTCCGCCAGCTTGCCGAGCCCGTCCAGGACGTGACCATGCTCGCCGGCCTCGGCGACGTACCCCGCGAAGACGGTAGGCCCGCCGATCGCCAGGACGCCGGTCGCGCCCGCTGGGACCTCTTGCCATGTGTCCGGCCGGACGATCTTCATCCGCTGGTACGGCAGTCGCTGCCCGACCGACGCCGGCCGCGGCGCGTCGGGGAAGCTGCGGGCACTGGCGCACGTGGCCTCGGTCAGGCCGTACCCCTCGAGGAGCCGGACGCCGGTGCGGGCCTGGAAACTGTCCCGGACCGCCGCGGGCAGCGGCGACGCGCCGACCATCGCGAAGCGCAGGCTGCTGATGTCGGCGTCGACCGGTTGTCGCGCCAGCACGCCGTACACGGTCGGCACTGCGCTCATGGCCGCGATCCGGTGGTGCTCCACGATCTTCCAGAACTCTGCGAACAGCGGCTGGTCGCGGTAGCCGAGCGGCCCGGCCCACACCACCTCCTGCCCCTTGAACAGCGGTTCGAGCAGGGTGACCACGAGCGCGTTCACATGGAACAGTGGCAGCGCCGCGAAGAGCACAGAGTCGGCGTCGAACAAGGAGTTGGCGGCCAGCATCCAGGCGTCGGCGACCTCGTTGGCGTGGGTGTGCGCGGCCAGCTTCGGCACCCCGGTGGTACCGCCGGTGTGGAACAACGCTGCGAGGTCGGCGGAGCCCGGCGGGTCGCCGTGGAAGCCGCACGGGTCCACGTCCGCGGCCAGCTCCGTTAGGTAGCCCACCTGTACGCCGTCGACGGCCGCCAGCGGCACCGGTCCGCCCTGCGCTCCTGTGGGCCGCAGCACCAGCACGGCGTCGAGCCCTCCACCGGCCGCGAGCGCGCGAGCGGCGGCCCAGGTGGCCGGCGCCAGCTCGGGACCGGCCGTGATGAGCACCCGTGCGCCCGAGCGGCGGAGCAGCCCGGCGATGTGCTCGGCCGACAGTGCGCCGTTGACCGGTGCGGCCATCCCGGCGAGTTGCGCGGCCAGCGTCGCAGGGATCAGTTCGGCGCAGTTGGGCGACATCAGGGCGACGGCGTCACCCCGCCGGACTCCGAGCTCGCGGAGCAGGTTGGCGTAGCGGTGGACGTCGGCGAGGAGTTCGGCGAAGGTACGCCGCTGCGGCTCCCGCCACCGGGCGGCTTCGGGCATGACGGTGATGGCGGTGCGGTGCGGCCACCTGGTCGCGGCCCGGACGAGCAGCGCGTACGTCGAGTCGGGCAGGCCGCGCTCTTCCAGCGGAACGGCCTCGATCG